>Ga0194125_10003960_pt1 | contig 23476 bp, 20 predicted proteins | sample TA2KigC250mmetaG_FD_148626 | JGI IMG/M metagenome (GOLD analysis project Ga0194125, IMG submission 148626) | Freshwater microbial communities from Lake Tanganyika, Tanzania - TA2015034 Kigoma Deep Cast 250m | ecosystem: Environmental > Aquatic > Freshwater > Lake | place: Tanzania: Lake... | reverse complement strand
AATGGACGATACCATCGGGGGATCAAGAACTACCCCGAAGTGAGGTACTCCGGGAAGCGCGATGAAGATTGGTATACAGCCCTTGTAAAAGGTTTAAATCTGGAGGAGCTCCTTATCCTCCCCTAACAGGCCTCCGTTAGGACATATCTCCTGTCCTTACACAAGTGATATTGCATGGCTAGGGGCGATTTGATTATATATTTCATCCGCCATTATTGAAACGCGGCGCCCCGGCAGAGGGGTCAAAGGTGCCCCCCGGCGGCCCGGCCATGGAAGCCCCGTGGTGTAATGGCTAGCATAAGGGACTCTGGATCCCTAGGCACCAGTTCGACTCTGGTCGGGGCTATTGGCGGCGCCCTTCACAGTTTGTGAGGCGCCGCCCATAAGGGATGATGGTATGACGGTGGAACGGGTCGGGGTCTCATTCGAGCCGCCGTTGCTCAGGGACTTCGACGAGCTCATCCGGCGCAAGGGCTATCCCAGCCGCTCGGAGGCCCTCCGTGACCTCGCCCGGAAATCCATAATCGAGGCGTCCGTGAAGGACGGGAACGCCGAGGTCCTGGGCACATTGACCATCATCTACGACCACCACGCCCACGGCGTGACGGACAAGCTCCTGCACATCCAGCACCACCACCACACCGAGATACTGACGACCACGCACATCCATGTCGACGAGAAGGACTGCCTCGAGGTGCTCATCGTGAAGGGCAAGGCCGGAGAGGTCCGAAAGCTCGCCGAGAACATCCAGGCTCTCAAGGGCGTCCGGCACGGCGGGCTGGTCATCACACGCGTATAGACGCGATGCGATACGGGCGGGGCAGGAAGGCAGAAAGGCAGGAAGGGAAGGCAGCACGATAGCAAGGCAGCAAGGCAGCAAGGCAGCAAGGCAGCAAGGCAGCAAGGCAGCAAGGCAGCAAGGCAGCAAGGCAGCAAGGCAGCGGGGGGACGGCCGTTCGTCCCTTGCTGCCTTGCTGCCTTGCTGCCTTCCTGCCTTCCTGCCTTCCCTTCCTGCCTTCCTGCCTTCCTGCCTTGAACAATGGCACCGCCACAAAGCGTGCACGGTGCGCCGTCCGAAATCATTATCAGAGGGCCTGCCCTTTTGCCTACTGCCGGTGGAACCGATGCCCCCCGAGGAAGGCCCCCGCGACTTCATCCGGGACATAATCGACGAGGACAACCGCACCGGCAGGTTCAACGGCCGGGTGCACACGCGCTTCCCCCCGGAGCCCAACGGCTATCTCCACATAGGCCACGCCAAGTCCATCTGCCTGAACTTCGGGATCGCGGCCGACTACAAGGGCCTGTGCAACCTCCGCTTCGACGACACCAACCCGGCCAAGGAGGAGCAGGAGTACATCGACTCGATCATCGAGGACGTGCGCTGGCTGGGCTTCGACTGGAAGGACCGGCTCTTCTACGGCTCGGACTACTTCCAGCAGATGTACGACTGGGCTGTCCAGCTGATTGGGGCCGGCAAGGCCTATGTCGACGACCAGACGGCCGACGAGATAAGCAACTCGCGGGGCACGCTCACCCTGCCCGGAAAGGAGAGCCCCTGGAGGGAGCGCTCCGTCGAGGAGAACCTGCGGCTGTTCGAGGAGATGCGCGACGGGAGGTACGAGAACGGGACGAAGGTCCTGCGCGCCAGGATAGACATGGCCCACCCCAACATGAACATGCGCGACCCGGTGATGTACCGCATCCTGAAGCTGCCGCACCCGCACGCCGGCGACAGGTGGTGCATCTACCCGATGTACGACTGGGCCCACGGCCTCGAGGACTCCATCGAGGGCATCACCCACTCCATCTGCACCCTCGAGTTCGAGGACCACCGGCCGCTCTACGACTGGTTCCTCGACGAGCTCGGGGTCTACCACCCCCAGCAGATCGAGTTCGCCCGGCTCAACCTCACCTACACCCCGATGAGCAAGCGGGTCTTCCGCGAGATGGTGGAGAACGGCACGGTCTCCGGATGGGACGACCCGCGCCTGCCCACGATCAGCGGCATGAGAAGGAGGGGGTACTCTCCCGCCGGCATCCGCCTCTTCGCCAGGCGCATCGGCGTCGCCAAGGTCAACTCCACGGTCGACCTCGATTTCCTGGAGCACTGCATCCGCGAGGACCTCAACCGGACCTCGCCCCGGTTCATGGGCGTGCTCCGGCCTCTCCGGGTCGTCATCGAGAACCACCCCGAGGGCAAGGTGGAGGAGATGGAGGTGGCGGTCAACCCGGAGGACCCGTCGGCCGGGAGCAGGAAGGTGCACTTCACCAACGAGCTTCTCATCGAGCAGGAGGACTTCATGGAGTCCCCGCCGAGGGACTTCTTCCGCCTGGCGCCCGGAAGGGAGGTCCGGCTGCGCGGGGCGTACCTCGTGACCTGCCGGGAGGCGGTCAAGCGGGACGGCCGGGTGGTCGAGCTGCGCTGCACGCTCGACCCGGCCACGCGCGGCGGCAACGTCCCCGACGGCCGGAAGGTGAAGTCCACCCTCCACTGGGTCTCGGCGGCCCACGCCGTCGGGGCCGAAATCAGGCTCTACGAGAACCTGTTCACCGTGGAGGACCCGATGGGCCAGGCGGGCCGGGAGTACACGGAGTTCATCAACCCCGGCAGCCTGGAGGTCCTCACAGACTGCAAGGTGGAGCCGGCCCTCCGGGCGCTTGGGCCCCTCGACCGCTTCCAGTTCGAGAGGCTGGGCTACTTCTGCGTGGACCCCGACACGACGGCGGAGCGGCTCGTGCTCAACCGGACCGCCCGGCTCAAGGACGCCTGGGCGAGGAAGAGGGACAAGGGGCAAGGGGCACCGCAGGCGAGCTATGCTCGCCTAGGCAAGGAGGACCGGAGGCCCTCCGAGAGGGGCACGGGACGGTCGTCATCCCCTTGACCCTTGCCCCGATGTTTTGTGGTTGATGCGTGCAGAAATGGAACTTCGATTAGTCGAGCTATGCAAAGAAAAAAAATTGGGAGGGGGGTAAAAACCCCCCCATCACCCGCTCAGGTGAAGTCCTTCTTCGCCACGAACAGCAGTATCACGCCGATCAGGAAGAAGATAAAAGCTAGCAGGCCCCAGATGTTGGGTAGGACGATGCCGGTGATGAACAGCAGGCCGGAGAGGATACCGGCAATCAGGCCCAGCACGCCGCCCACCATCGCGACGCCGAACTTCTTCCTCTGGAAGATGAACACGCAGCCGACGAAGCCGAAGATCATGCCTATCAGGGGCAGTATGACGCAGACGCCCCACAGGTACCCGAGGATGTCCTGCGCCCCCTTTGGCAACTGATCGGTAGCGCCCGAGGCAGCTACAGCGCTCAGGATCATGGCCCCCAGGGCCATGGTGATCAAAAGGAAGATCGCACCCAGGATGTACATGACCGCCGCTGCGGTGCCGGCGCCGGACTTCGGCGGGGGCGGGGGCATCATCATCGGCGGCGGGGGCATCATCGGCGGAGGCATCGGCATTCCGGGAGCTGCCAGGGCATTAACCAGGGTTGTCGGGTTTCTCACCTTTAATCACCGGGGGGGAGACAGGATTCCTGACTTAAATACATTTCCTTCGGACCGCGTGCAACCGGGAGGCGGGCTCTCCGGACCGGCCCGATAACGCGGGAGGCCGGCTCGCGACCCCTGAGCGCTTATTCCCCACCCCGGGCGGCCGGGATTGACTATTCGAAGTAATATCGTTTCATCCGGGCTGCGTGACAAGGCGCATGGCGCAGGGCGCAGGGCGCAAGGGAAGGCACGGGGCGCAGGGCGCAGGGCGCAAGGGAAGGCACGGTGCGCAAGATATGGTGGGTTGATTCCCCTTCTCCCTTGCGCCTTGACCCTTGAGCCTTCGGCCTTGCGCCCTGCGCCTTGCGCCTTTCATGAACAAAGTTGATATCTCATGCGGGGATTCGCCTGGCGAGGGGGGTTTTGGGGATGGCGAAGGTCGTGACGGGGAGGCGGGCCTGATGGCCAGGGCAGGGGCGGTCCTCGTTATTGGAGGCGGAATCTCCGGCACCCAGTCCGCGCTCGACCTGGCCGATGCCGGGTTCAAGGTGTACCTGGTCGAGAACCAGACATCCATAGGCGGCGTCATGGCCCAGCTCGACAAGACCTTCCCCACCAACGACTGCTCCATGTGCATCATGGCGCCCAAGCTGGTGTCGGCCGGCCGCCACCCGGACATAGAGCTCCTGACCAACTCCGAGGTCCTCGGCCTGAGCGGCGAGCCCGGCGACTTCACCGTCCGGGTGCGCAAGCGGCCGCGCTTTGTCAACATGGACAAGTGCACCGGCTGCGGGATCTGCGCGCAGAAGTGCCCCTCGAAGGTGCCCAACGAGTTCGACCTGGGCCTTTCGAAACGCAAGGCGATATACGCCCTCTTCCCCCAGGCCGTGCCCCTCAAGTACGCCATCGACAATCGCCACTGCGTGTTCTTCAAGACCGGCAAGTGCCAGCTCTGCAAGAAGCACTGCCCCGCCGGCGCCGTGGAGTTCGACCAGAAGGGCGAGGAGGCCGACCTCCACGTCGGTTCCGTCGTGGTCTCGCCGGGCTATTCGCCGTATCCGCTCCCGCCGGGCAACGAGTACGGCTACGGCGTCTTCAAGAACGTGGTCACCAGCATGGAGTTCGAGCGCATCCTGAGCGCCAGCGGGCCCTACGGCGGCCACGTCCAGCGACCGTCCGACGGAAAGGACCCCAAGAGGATCGCCTTCCTCCAGTGCGTCGGCAGCCGCGACCTCCGGACGCACCCCTACTGCTCGGCGGTGTGCTGCATGTACGCCACCAAGGAGGCCATCATCGCCCGCGAGCACTCGCCCGGCCTCGAGACCACGATATTCTTCATGGACATGCGGGCCTTCGGCAAGGAGTTCGAGTACTATTACATACGTGCGCAGGCCGAATACGGCGTCCGTTACATCCGCTCCCGCGCGCCGTGCGTCTCGGAGCTCCCGGGCGGCAACCTGCGCATCAAGTTCGAATCGGAGGAAGGCGCGCTCAAGCAGGAGGACTTCGACATGGTGGTCCTGTCGGTCGGGCTCGCGCCCCCGGCCGGCCTGGAGGGCCTGGCGAAGAACCTCGGAATCGGTCTCAACCCGGACGGCTTCGTCGCCACCGACCCCTTCTCGCCCGTCGAGACCGGCCGGCCCGGCGTGTACGCCTCCGGCGCGGTGACGGGCCCCAAGGACATCCCCGACACGGTGGCCCAGGCCTCGGGCGCGGCCGCGCTCGCCTCGCGCGTCATCGCCTCGGAGCGGGGGAAGCTCGTCACCGCCAAGGAGTACCCGCCCGAGACGGACTTCACCGGGAGGCGGCCCCGCGTGGGCGTCTTCGTGTGCCACTGCGGCATCAACATAGGGGGGATCGTCAAGGTCCCGGAGGTGGTCGAGTACGCGAGGACCCTCCCGGGAGTGGTCTACGCCGAGGACAACCTCTACTCCTGCTCGCAGGACGCCCAGAAGCGCATCCGGGAGAAGCTGAAGGAGCACGGTCTCAACAGGGTGGTGGTCGCCGCCTGCACCCCCCGGACGCACGAGCCGCTCTTCCAGGAGACCTGCCGGGAGGCGGGCGTCAACCCGGGCCTCTTCGAGATGGCCAACATCCGAGACCAGTGCTCCTGGGTCCACATGCACCTGCCGGCCGAGGCCACCGGGAAGTCCAAAAAGCTGGTCCGCTCGGCGGTGGCCAAGGCGCGCAACCTGCAACCGCTTACCCGAAGCCGGACGGTGGCCAAGAAGTCCGCCCTGGTCATCGGGGGCGGGATATCCGGCATGACCGCCGCGCTGGAGCTTTCGGCGCAGGGGCTCCCCGTCACGCTCGTCGAGCGCCAGCCGAGGCTGGGAGGCCTGGCCGCCCGGCTGCACGAGACCGTCGAGGGCCACGACGTCCCATCCAGGCTCAGGGCGATGGAGGACCGGCTGAGGAAGGACAAGAACGTGACCATTTGCACCGGGGCGACCATCAAGTCCATAAACGGCTTCATCGGCAATTTCAAGACCGAGATAGAAATCCCGGGTGCTGGGGGCAGGGTGCAGGGTGCAGGGACGGAAGAGCCCGGCGCCCGGCACCCGGCACCCGGCACCCTGAACCCGCCCGGCACCCGGCACCCGGCACCCGGCACCCTGACCGTCGAGCACGGCGTGGTGGTCGTGGCCACCGGCGGCGGGGAGTACCGGCCGGAGGAGCACCACTACGGGAAGGACCCCCGCGTAATGACCCAGCTCGACATGGACGAGCGCCTGCTGCGCGGGGACCTTCCGAAGGCGGGGACGGCGGTCTTCATCCAGTGCGTCGGGAGCCGCAACAGCAAGCGGGGCTACTGCAGCCGCGTCTGCTGCAGCGCCGCCGTGAAGAACGCCCTGGTGCTCAAGAAGCGGGACCCCGCGACCCGCGTCTGGGTCCTCTACCGCGACATGCGCACCTACGGTTTCAGGGAGGAGTGGTTCCGGAAGGCGCGCGAGCTCGGCGTCGAGTTCCTGCGCCACGACGACGACGAGCTGCCGGTCGTCGAGCGGTCCGGCGGGGAGCTGACCGTCGCGGTGCGCGAGCCGGTGCTCGGCCGGAAGCTTACCATCCACCCGGACCTCCTGGTGCTCTCGGCGGCCATGCTCCCGCCCGGCGGGTCGGAAACGCTGGCCAAGATGCTCAAGGTGCCCCTCACGCGCGACGGCTTCTTCCTCGAGGCCCACATGAAGCTTCGGCCGGTGGAGTTCGCGACCTCCGGCGTCTTCCTGGCGGGCGTGTGCGCCGGCCCCAAGTTCATGGACGAGTGCATCTCCCAATCCGAGGCCGCGGCCATGAAGGCCGTGGTGGCCGTGCAGAAGGGCTACATCGAGACCGAGCCGTGCATATCCGAGATACGCGAGGACAAGTGCTCCCAGTGCCAGAACTGCCTGCGCGTTTGCCCGTTCTCGGCCATCGACGTCGCGGACGGCAAGGTGAGGGTGATACCGGAGCTCTGCAAGGGCTGCGGGCTCTGCAACGCCGCCTGTCCCTCGGGCGCGATACAGCAGAGGGGGTTCAAGGACAACCAGGTGCTGGAGATGGTGCGGACCTGCTGCGGGTGAGAACATGACGGTCGAGACTCCTACCACAGGCGCCGGAACCGGGTTCGAGCCCAGGATAGTCGCCTTCATCTGCAACTGGTGCACCTACGCGGCGGCGGACCTGGCCGGGGTGAGCCGGCTCCAGATGCCCCCCAACACGCTCAACATCCGCGTGATGTGCTCGGGCCGCATCAACCCGATGCTCGTGATACGGGCGTTCTCGCAGGGGGCCGACGGCGTGCTGGTCTCCGGGTGCCACATGGGCGACTGCCACTACATCACCGGCAACTACTACGCCCGGCGCAGGCTCCTGACGCTCAAGTCAGTGCTGACCGGGATTGGGATCGAACCGGAGCGGTTCCGCGTCACCTGGATTAGCGCCGCCGAGGCGCAGGACTACCAGCGCGTCATCACGGAGATCGTCGAGAACGTGAAGAGGCTCGGGCCGCTGACACTGTTCAGGGACGGCCGGGTCGTCGCCCGGGAGACGACGGGCTGCGCGGAGGGCTGAAGATGCGCGACTACCGTTCGGAGAGCGCCCGGCTGCGCGAGATCGTCTCGGGCCTGCTCGAGAGGGGCGAGGTGGAGCTCGTGGTCGCCTGGACCGAGGGCGAGGACCGGCCCCGGACGCGCGAGACCCTCATCGGCAAGGGACGGGAGGACCTCCTCCGGAAGGTGGTGTGGTCGCCCTTCTGCACCACGTCGACCGTGACCTTCCTCAAGAAGAACAAGGCCGCGCTCGCCGGCAAGAGGCTGGGCGTCGTGGTCAAGGACTGCGACCTCCAGGCGCTCAACGTACTTCTCCAGGAGCATTTCCTCAAGCGGGAGGACCTCGTCATCATAGGCGTGAGGTGCGACGGCCTTGCCGAAGCCGACCTGTTCCCCCGCCCGGAGGGCGCCGAAGTCCCCATAACGAGCGACGGGGGCGGCGTCACGGTGGGCAAGCAGCGCCGCGCCTGGGAGGATTCGGGCTTCACCACCTGCCTCACCTGCTCCTACGAGGACATGAAACCCGACCACGTGGTCGGGGAGTACGGGCGTAAGAAGGGGAAGCCCGAATGGGGGCACCTCGCCCGGCTGCAGGCCCTGGAGCCCGGCAAGCGCCGGGAGCACTACGCCGCGCTCTTCGAATCGTGCATCCGCTGCTACGCCTGCCGGGAGGTGTGCCCCGTCTGCGCCTGCGTGGAGTGCGCCATAGACCCCGGCGAGCGCGCCATCACGCCGCGCACCGCCCCGTCGGTGAAGGCCTGCGCCCCGGTGTGGGCCTGCCGCGAGAGGAGCGTCTCCGAGAACGCCGTCTACCTCCTCACCAGGACGATGCATATGGCCGGCCGGTGCGTGCGATGCGGCTGGTGCGAGCGGGCGTGCCCCGTGGGGCTGCCGCTCATGGAGATCCTGGACCTCTCCAACGACGCCGTCAGGCGCGTCTACCGATACGAGGTGGGCCGCGACCCGGCCGACCCGCCCTTCCTGGCGTCGTACGCCGAGACCGATCCGGACGACAAGGGGGCGGGACATTGAGCGCCATACGCGTTCCGGCCTCCCGGATGGAGAAGGCGCTGGCCGAGACCGGCTGGCGCGTGATGGTGCCCTCCGGCGCCGGCCGGAAGGGCGGGTACGTCGAGCTGCGCGCCGGCGGCAGGCTGCCCCGCGAGTGCGGGGACCACACCAAGCCCTCCACCCCGCCCAAGGGGCTCGTGTTCCCCAACAACGAGGAGCTCCTGTCCTATGTCCTGGGCGTGAAGGGCGAGATAGAGGTCGGGCCGGCATCCCACACGATGGCGCGGACGGTGCTCTACGGCACGCCCCCCTGCGACACCGCCTCCTTCCGGGCGCTGGACTCCGCCCTGCTGAAGGACATGGCGGAGCCGGGCTACGCCGGGAAGAGGGGGCTTCTGGGCGTGATAGGCATGGCCTGCTCCCGCGCCGGCCGGTGGTGCTTCTGCACTTCCGTCGGGCTCTCCCCGCGCTCCAACATCGGAGCCGACCTGATGGTGTACCCGGACGGCGATGACCTGCTGGTGGAGAGGGTCTCCGACCGGCTGGACGGGCTCTGGAAGCGGCTCGAGGCCGGGGCCGCCGGGGCGGACGAGAAGGCCCTGCGGGCCGTCGAGGGCAAGTTCGTCCCGAGGGTGCTAAACTTCGTCTTCGAAGCGGAGAAGCTCGCGGACGCGCTCGAGAAGGCCTTCGGCTCCCCCTACTGGAAGGAGTTCTCCGAGCGGTGCGTCTCCTGCGGCATATGCACCTTCCTGTGCCCGACCTGCCACTGCTTCGACATAACCGACGTCGCCAAAGACGAGCTCTCCGGGAAGCGGCTCCGGACCTGGGACACCTGCCAGTTCCCCGAGTTCACGGGCGAGACCTCCGCCCACAACCCCCGAAAGGAGAGGTGGGCCCGCCAGCGCCAGAGGGTGCTGCACAAGTTCCTCTACCACCCGCGCAACCACGGCCACATGATGTGCACGGGCTGCGGGCGGTGCATCCGGTACTGCCCCGTGGACATCAACATCGCCGAGGGCGTCATGAGGCTGGGGGGGTCGAAATGAAAGACGAGTACATCCCCGTGGTCACGGAGGTCGCGGACATACGCACCGAGACGCCCCCGGGCGACCGCATGATAAGGACCCTGCGCGTCCAGAAGGAAGGGAAGGCCCCCTTCGCCCATCTCCCCGGCCAGTGCGCGATGATCTCCGCGTTCGGCAGGGGCGAGGCGATGATCTCCATAGCCTGCCCGCCCAACGGAGAGTACCTGGAGTTCAGCATCCTCCTCCAGGGCGCCGTCACCACCGATCTCCAGTACCTGGAGAAGGGCGAAAAGATCGCGCTGCGCGGGCCGTACGGGAACAGCTTCCCGGTCGACGAGTGGAAGGGCAGGCGCGTCATCGTGGTCGGCGGCGGGATAGGCATCGCGCCGCTGCGGAGCGTCTACGGTCACGTCGTCCGGCACCCGGCGGACTACGCCGGGCTGGACATATTCTACGGCGCCCGCGACTCGCAGTCGATAATATACAAGCAGGAGCTCTTCGACCTTCTGGAGAAGAGGAAGGCCAACGTCCATCTCTCCATAGACCGGCCGGAGCCCGGATGGAACCATTTCGTCGGGTTCGTGGCGGCCAACCTGACGCGCGCGGCCCCGTCGCCCCAGAACGCCGTGGCGATAACCTGCGGCCCGCCGATACACATCACGGTCACGCTCGACGTGCTCAAAAAGCTCGGGTTCTCGGAGGACCAGGTGTACACCACCCTGGAGCGCAAGATGAAGTGCGGGTTCGGGAAATGCGGCCGCTGCAACATCGGCGAGGTCTACACCTGCGTCAAGGGGCCGGTCTTCTCGCTCGCCAGGCTCCGGAGGCTGCTTCCGGAGGGGCTGCCCGACAAGTGATGGGGGATCTCACATCTTCTCGTCGCTGCGGTCCGGCCCGGAGACTATCTCCAGCCCGTGCCCCGCTATCTCGTAGGTCAGGAGCTGGATGGGCGTCATCGTGGAGCGCATCTTCACGACGTCCATCACCCGCTCGCGGCGGCCGGTGAAGGGGTTCTCGCGCTTGAAGAGGCGGAGCGCCCCGTACACCGAGAACATCGCAAGGTCGTTGAGCTCGTGGGAGGTGGCGCTGTCGAGCACCACGATGGTGGTGATGCCGCGCTTCTTGAGGGTGTGGATCATGAGGTCGAACCGGTCCCGGAACTCGTCGGGCGTGAGGTTGGCGGTCTGGCTTCCCAGGCTGTCCATTATGAACGCGTTGGTGTCCCTGGGGACGAGCTTGACGAGCTCCCCGAAGTTGCCCTTGCGCGCCTGGATGCCTATCCCCATGACCGCCTCGGTCTCGGTGGCCCGCTTCCCGACCAGCTCGACGAACTCGAGCCTGCCGGCCTTCTCCAGCTTCTCGAGGCTCCATCCGAAGGCCGCGGCCTGGAGCCGCAGGTCGGAGGCCTCCTCCTCCGAGGCCATGTAGACCGTCTTGAGCCCGTCCTCGGCGCACCGGCGCGCGAACTGCAGCGCGAAGATGGTCTTCCCCGAGCCCGCCTCGCCCGTGACGAGCATGGTCCTTCCCGCCGGGATGCCGCCCACTATCCTGTCGAGCCCCTCGACGCCGGTCTTGAGCCTTTCCATCGGCAATCGCCTCCAGCACTGAGCGAGTTAATATGGCGGAGCGGTCTATTATAGCTTTGGCCGGAGCGGGATTCTCCATCCACCCTCGAGCGGCCGGTCGATCGCCCTAGATGCCGGACCGCTCCTGCCGTCCGATGGCCCCCCTTCGGGGGGCCAGAGCCGCTGGAGGGAATTGAACCCGAAACTTTTGGCGCAATACTTTGGGTGACGCCAAAAGTTTCATCAAAAAGGATGAATTCCAGTGGCCCCCCTTCGGGGGGCCAGAGCCGCTGGAGGGAATTGAACCCTCGACCTACTCCTGTCTGGTCAAGGACTCCCCGGGGCCTCATCGGTTCTCAGCCCCATGGCGGAATACCAAGGAGTCGCTCCACCACTGAGCCACAGCGGCGTTTTGCTGCCGGGAGGCCCTCGTCGGGCCTCGGTCGAGGGCAGAATGCCGGAGGGGTTAGTTAAAGGTTGCGAGGGTTCCGTCACGGCTCCCGCCCTCGCGCCCCGAGCATCCATCCTTCACCATCCCCTCCACCCACAACCCTGCACCCAGCACCCTGCACCCTGCACCCTGAGTTTTCCCCCGCACCCCGCACCCTGCACCCTGCCATTCCCCCCTTGCTCCCTTGCTGCCTTTGACCTATAGCAAAGAGTTATTAAGGAGCACCCATTTCCCCGTCAGGCCTATGAGTGATGACGGCCCCGACGGGGCCTGAGGGAGGGAAACAGATGGCAAAACCGATGTATGTCAGGTTCGAAGTGCCCAAGGAGGTGGCCGACCGCGCCTACGAGGTCGTGGAGCTCGCCCGGGAGTCCGGGAAGGTCTCGAAGGGCTCCAACGAGGTGACCAAGGTGGTCGAGCGCGGCGTCGCCAAGATGGTGGTCATGTCCGAGGACGTCCAGCCCGAGGAGATACTGGCCCACCTGCCGTTCCTCTGCGAGGAGCGCAACGTGCCCTATATCTACGTCCCGGCCAAGCTCGAGCTGGGCAAGGCCGCCGGGCTCCAGGTGCCGACCGCGTCCGTCGCGATAGTCGACCCGGGCAAGGGCAAGGCCGTCCTGGAGGAGCTTGCGGCCAAGGTGGCCGGGCTCCGCAAGTGAGGGGAGCAAGATGCCCGAGGACGACGGCATCCCGTCCGAGGTCGTGGAGATAATCGGCCGCACCGGCATGTGCGGCGAGGCCACCCAGGTCAAGGTGCGCGTGCTCGACGGCCGGGACAAGGGCCGCATCATCACGCGCAACATCTTCGGCCCGCTCCAGACCGGCGACATCATAATGCTCAAGGAGACCGCCCGAGAGGCCCGCAAGCTCAACGTAAGGTGATGGGAGATGGTCGAGAGGAGGCTTTGCTCCTTCTGCGGCAACGAGATAGAGCCGGGGACGGGCAAGATGTACATCAAGAAGGACGGCACCATCTTCCACTTCTGCGCGAGCAAGTGCGAGCGGAACCTGCTCAAGCTCGGGCGCATCCCCCGCCACACCCGCTGGACGAAGAGCTTCCAGAAGTAGGGGCTCTTCCCGGGCGGGCCGGCGGGCAGCGGACTGGGACCGGGTCCCTGTGGGGTGGTGATGTGGGCAGGGTGCGACAGCCGATAGTCAGCGTACTGGGCCACGTCGACCACGGCAAGACCACCCTGCTCGACGCCATCCGCGGCTGCACGGACGTCGCCTCGCGGGAGCCGGGCCGGATAACCCAGCACATCGGCGCGAGCGAGATCCCCCTCGACGACATCCGGGAGCGCTGCGGCGCGCTCGTCGCCGGTCGCCGGTTCAGGATCCCCGGCCTGCTCTTCATCGACACCCCCGGCCACCAGGCGTTCACCACCCTTCGCGCCCGGGGAGGGTCGCTTGCGGATCTTGCGGTCCTGGTCGTGGACATCGTCGACGGCTTCAAGCCCCAGACCCTGGAGTCGCTCAACATCCTCAAGAAGTACAAGACGCCCTTCGTGGTGGCGGCCAACAAGGTCGACCTCATACAGGGCTGGCACGACCACCCGGGCCGGAGCCTGATGGAGAGCCTCAAGGAGCAAGACGAGGGCGTGCTCGAGGAGCTGGACCGCCGCGTCTACAAGCTCGCCGAGGCGTTCGACCGGGAGGGCATCTCCGCGGAGCGCTTCGACCGCGTGTCCGACTTCACGAAGAACGTGGCGCTCGTGCCCCTGAGCGCCAGAAACCGCGAGGGGATACCGGACCTTTTGCTCATGCTCGTGGGGCTCGCCCAGAGGTTCTTGGAGGGGCAGCTCACCACCGAGGAGGGCCCGGCCGAGGGCACCGTGCTCGAGGTCAAGGAGGAGAAGGGCCTGGGGACCACCCTGGACGCGATAATCTTTTCGGGGACCATCGAGAGGGGGGACACGATAATAGTCGGCACGGGCGGAAAGCCCCTCGTCACCCGGGTGAAGGCCCTGCTGCGGCCCAAGCCGCTCGACGAGATCCGGGACCCGCGCCAGCGCTTCGATTCCGTCAAATCGGTGACGGCGGCGGCGGGCATCAAGCTCTCCGCCCAGGTGCTCGAGGGGGTGGTCGCCGGCGCACCGCTGCGCGTGGTGAGGGGCGACGTCTCCGAGGCCGCCTCCAAAATTGAGGAGGAGAGCAAGCCCGCGGTGGAGACGGCCGACGAGGGCCTGGTGGTCAAGGCCGACGCCATCGGGTCGCTGGAGGCGCTGGCGTACGAGCTCGGGCACGCCGGCATCCCGGTCAAGCGGGCCGAGGTGGGAGACATCGCCAAGCGGGACGTCGTCGACGCCGCCACGGCGAGGGACCGGCTCTTCCGGGCCATCCTGGGCTTCAACTCTCACCCGCTCCCCGACGCCAGGGAGGAGATCGACAAGGGCGAGGTGACCGTCTTCGAGAACAACATCATCTACAAGCTCATCGAGGACTACGCCGCCTGGCGGGAGAAGCGCCGCCTGGAGCTGGACAAGGACCGGCGCGAGCTCATCGTCCACCCGGGGAAGTTCATGGTGCTCCCCAACTGCGTGTTCCGGGTGAGCAAGCCGGCGGTGGTCGGGGTCCGGGTGCTCGCCGGGAGGCTCAGGCCGGGCCAGGCGGTGCTGAAGGAGGACGGCCGGGTGATCGGCAGGATAAAGAGCATCCAGAAAGAGGGCGAGCCGGTCAAGGAGGCGATGCAGGGGATGGAGGTCGCCCTAGCCATCGAGGGCGTCACGGTCGGGCGCCAGCTGGAGGTCGAGGAGACCATGTACGTCGACATCCCGGAGGGCCATGTCCGGGAGCTGCGCAAGCTCGACCTCACCTCTGACGAGGTCGAGTGCCTGGACCGGGTGTGCTTCATCCACGCCAGGGAAAGGGCGTTTTGGGGGAAGTAGGACCCCGGCCTGCGGGCCGGGGCTTCAGCGATCGGTGAGGGCGGAGAGGCGAGAGCGGAACGATCACGGGAGGGGTGCCGGGATGGACCTGAAGGTGGCGTCGGGCGATCGCGTCGTGCTCATGGACTCGGACGGGCGCAAGATCGCGGTCGTGGTCGCACCGGGCGCCCGGCGCGTCGGGGGGCTGGGGGTCCTGGACCCCTCCCCGCTCGTCGGGGCGGCGTTCGGATCGACGGCCACGGTCGGCAACCGGCGCTTCACGGTGCTCCGACCCTCCCTTCTGGACCTTTTGGAGACGCTGGAACGGAGGGCGCAGATAATCCTGCCAAAGGACGCCTGCCATATCCTGCTGGGGTGCGACATCTCGGCCGGCAAGACGGTCGTCGAGGGCGGGGCGGGCTCGGGCGCGATGACCACCGCGCTGGCCTGGGCCGTGCGCCCGGGAGGGAGGGTCATCACCTGCGACGTCCGGCCCGACAGCCTCCGGCAGGCGCGGCACAACGTCGAGCGGGCCGGGCTGGCCGAGGTCTGCTCGTTCCGGGAGGCCGATGTCACCGCCCCGGGCGGCATCCCCGAGCGCGACATCGACGCCGTCGTGCTCGACATCCCCGAGCCCTGGCGCGCCCTGGACGGCGCCTGGGAGGCGCTCCGCCCTTGCGGCCACCTGGCTTGCTACACGCCGACGGCCAACCAGGCCGAGCAATCGGTCCGGGCGCTCCGGGGGCGCCGGTTCATCGGCGTGAGGACCGTCGAGGTTCTCGAGCGCGAGATGGCGGTGGTCGAGAAGGGCATCCGGCCCTCCTTCGAGATGCTCGGGCACAGCGGGTACCTGACCTTCGCACGGAAGGTCCTTGAGACGCTCTGAAGGGCCGCCACAGGTAGATATATAATAAATAATTGCCAACCTGTGAAGACAGTCTTAAATATGCGCGGTGGCTTGCAGGGCAATAAGGGTGGGGAAGGGGTGCGCGGATGATATTCGGACGCCTGGCGGATTTCATTGTTAAACGCCACAAGTGGGTGCTCGCCGCCTGGATCGTGGTTTTCGTCCTGTGCTCGCCGGTCATCGCGCGGGTGGGCGAGGTCCTGACCGCCCAGCAGGACACCGGCGGCGGCGCACCCACCGAATCCGACCGGGCCGCCGACATCATCGACAAGCAGTTCCCCCGCGCCATCTCGAACTCCACGATGCTCGTGGTCTTCGTGGCCGAAAATGTCTCCGGGAACAAGACGCGCGATTTTTTGCTGGATCTCGAGAACCGCACAATCCGCAACGACGACATCCGCTACTTCGAGAACAACACGCCCGGCGAGTTCCCCCGGGACTTCGTCAGCGTCTACACGGTCCAGCGGTTCATCCTGGTCCAGGCGGTCGAGGGGATGAACTCGGGCATGCACCAGATGGCCGCGACGGTGCAACTGGTCTGGGGCATCCCGGCGCAGTACCTGGGCGTGTACGCCGCGACGATGGGCAACGAGACCGAATCCGAGCGCCAGGTCAACGCCACCATACAGGCGACCGCCGCCCAGGACCCGGCCACCGGCGCGATGCTCGCGGGGTACTTCGCCCTTTTCCGCCAAGGCTGGCAGGCCTCCGCGGACAACCTCACGCAGCTGGCCAACCCGCAGCTTCGGGCCGAGCTTGCGGCCCGCTCCGCCGTCCAGTCGTACGTACAGGGCCCCGGCATCCCCGCCGCCCAGGCCGGGCTGATGCTCGCCGCGGCGGGCTCGTTCAACATCGGCACATTCATGGACCCGCTGCTCGTGCAGGAGTTCGCTGTCGGGGCCCTGGCCCGGAGCGCCAACATCACGGATCTGGCGTTCCTCAACGGGGTCTACGCGCTCGGGGACCTCTCGCGGCAGCCGGCGGCGAACAGGACGGCGGCGATCGAGGGCTACGTTCGCGGCACCGTGCTGCCCGGCGGGACGATAGACACCTATCCCGTGAGGCTCCCGGCGGACATGCGCTCCTCGCTGGTCAGCGGGGACGGCACCGTGACGCTCGTCACGCTTTCGTTCACGAAGGGCGACGAGTACACCGACGCGGAGGGTAAAAGGCCCAACCACGACAACGTAGTCGAGGTGCGCAAGCTCATCTCGGAGCTCAAGGGGAAGCACGCGGTGCCCGGCCTGAGGACCTACGTCTCGGGCGGCGCCGCCATCTCCATGGACATCATGGAGACCATGAGCGACGACTTCGCCCTCATCGAGTTCGTGACCGTCCCCATGCTGATCATACTGATGGGTCTCTTCTTCCGGTCCGTGCTCACGCCCGTGCTCCCGCTGGGCGCGGTGGGCACCGCGCTGGGGCTCAGCCAGGCGGTGATATTCCTGGTCGGGACCTACGTCGCCCCGGTCGACACCTACACCACCACGATGCTCTTCTCGGTGCTCATGGGGGTGGGCACCGACTACTCCATATTCATCGTCGCCCGCTTCCGGGAGGAGCGCATCAAGGGGGCCGGCCGCGAGGAGGCGGTCCGGACCTCGGTCACCTGGGCCGGCGAGTCGATAGCCACCTCCGGCGCCACCGTGATGATCGCGTTCATGTCGCTGGGCATCGCCTCGTTCGAGATGGTCAAGATAATGGGCCTCGTCATGGGCGCGGCCATCCTCATCGCCCTCCTGATTTCGCTCACGCTGGTGCCCAGCCTGCTGATGCTCGTCGGCAACCGCGTCTTCTGGCCCAACAACCGGGACCGTTTCAGGCGCTACTCCCGGCGGATAATGGAGCGCCGCGGGGCCGGCCAGCACGGCTACTTCTACAGGGCCGCCCGCTTCTCGGTGCGGAACGCCAGGTGGATCGTGGCGGCGGCGGTGCTGGTCTCCATCCCGACCACCTACATCTTCTTCACCGCGGAGACCTCCTTCGATTTCATCGGGACGATGCCCAAGGTCGAGTCCACCCGGGGCATGGACGCCATGACGGAGGGCTTCGGGGCGGGCCGCATCATGCCGTCCTACGTGGTCATGGTGTTGAGGGACCCGGTCATCCTGCCTGACGGGAACTTCAGCGTGCGGGAGCTGGGCTCCATCGAGAACGTCTCGGCCGCCCTCGACGGCCGCTCCACCGTACGGGAGGTCGACGGCCCGACGCGCCCGTACGGCTTCAAGGCCGGCTACGAGGACCCCGCCAACCTCTCCCAAAACGACCTCTCCAAGATGCGCCAGTTCGTCGGGCTGGACAACCGGACCGTCCGGCTGAGCTTCGTCCTGGAGGCCGCGCCGACCTCGCAGGAGGCGGTCAACTCCGTCCCGGACCTCCGAGAGGCCGTCCGGGATGCGGCGAGGGGCAACGGCGTGGAGGCGGTCTACCTGGGCGGCGCCACGCCCGGCGCCTACGACGCCAAGGTCAATCTGGACAGGGAGTTCGGCCAGATGCAGATCATCGTCGTCATCGGGATATTCATCGTGCTGGTCGTTGTCCTGGGCTCGCTGCTGCTCCCGGTGTCCGCCATACTGACCATCGGGCTGTCCATCTCCTGGTCCTTCGCCGCCACGTTCCTCATCTTCCACGAGTGGCTGGGGGTCCCGATACTGTTCCTCGTCCCCCTCATCCTGTTCATCGTGCTCATGGGCCTGGGGATGGACTACAACATCTTCATCCTCACGCGCATCCGCGAGGAGGTCCACAAGGGCAAGACGGACGAGGAGGCCATCGTCGACGCCGTGGACTGGACCGGCGGCATAATAACCGCCCTGGCGGTCATAATGGGGGGCGCGATAGGGGTGCTCGTGCTCTCCTCGGCCAAGATGCTCGCCGAGTTCGGCTTCGCGATATCCTTCGCCATCCTGCTGGACGCGATGGTGGTGCGCACCTACATCGTGCCGGCGGTGATGACGCTTTTGGGCAAGTGGAACTGGTACGCCCCCGGGCCGCTCCAGAGGGAGCGCCGCGAGACGAAACGGGCGCCGGCCGGGAAGACGGAGCGAATGCGGTAGGCGAAGGCGCAGGGCGCAGGGCTCAGGGCGCAAGGGAAGGAGCAAGGCGCAGGGCGCAGGGCGCAAGGGGCGAAGGGACGGGGAGGAAGGGTCAAGGAGGAAGGGAGCGACGGGAACCAATATTCCCCTTGTCCCTTGCGCCTTCCTCCTTGCGCCTCAACCCCTGCGCCTCGCGCCTTGCGCCTTGCGCCTCGTGCCTTGCGCCGTTTCACAACCTCGTCCGCTTCCTCGCGCTGGACTCCCGGGCCATCTCGTCGGAGAGCGACTGGACCATCTCGTGGGCGAGGGACCTGGCCCGCCTGGCATCCTCGTCCTCCACCGCCTCCACCACGCTCAGGGAGAAGTTGGACGCCCTCGCCGAGTGGGTCAGGGCCCCAAGCGAGATGATGTCGGCGTGCCTGGCGTACCGGAGGATGTTCTTCTCCGTTATCCCGCCGGAGACCTCGACCAGCGTCGCCTTCCGGGCCCGCTTGACGGCCCGGAAGGCCCGGCCCGCCTCGGCGGGCGGGAAGTTGTCGAGCATGACGATGTCGGCGCCGGCGCGGGCGGCCTCCACCGCCCCGGCCGTGTCGGTGACCTCTACCTCCACCTGCCCGGTGTACCCGGTCGACCTCACGCGCCTCACGGCTCCTGAGATGGAGCGCTCCAGGAAGAGGTGGTTGTCCTTGATGAGCACCATGTCGTCGAGGCGGAAGCGGTGCGTCATACCCCAGCCGAGCGCCACCGCCTTCTTCTCGTAGTAGCGGAAACCGGGCGTGGTCTTGCGCGTGGCGGCTATCTTGACGGCCGGGTTGAGCCGGCGGCACCTCTTGACCAGCGCCCGCGTCCGCGTCGCAATGCCGCTCATGCGCATCAGGAAGTTCAGGGCGACCCTCTCCCCGGCCAGGATGCCCTTGGCGCTCCCCTGGAGGGCCATCACCTCGGTGCCGGCGGATATCTCCTCCCCATCGAGGATCTTGCGCAGCACCTGCACGCGCAGCTCCCGGAAGACCTCCTCGGCCTCGTCCAGGCCGGCGGCCACGCAGTCCTCGTGGGCCGTGATGACCGCCTTGAGCTCGGGGTCCCTGCGGCCCAGGAGCAGGTTCGTGGTGACGTCCCCCCTGCCCAGGTCCTCGTTGATGAACCAGTGGATGCCCGTGTCGTGGCCCATGGCGGCCCGAATCGGGCTTGGCGATTATCTATGTTTCGACCCCCGGGCGCCGCCGGCCGGCGCGCCCGGATGCCTCGGCGCCCGACACGATACCTATTTATCGGCGCTGGTCGTAACCGCGGCCATGGGTCCGCCGACCGGCGCCGGGCCGGCAATATCCGTCGGGCACCTCACCAAGCGCTTCGGCGGCCTGGTGGCGGTGGACGACCTGTCTTTCGATGTCGGACGGGGGCAGATATTCGGCCTCCTGGGCTCCAACGGGGCGGGCAAGACCACCACGCTCAAGGTGCTCACGGGGCTGCTTCGGCCCGACAGCGGCCGCGTGCGCATTGACGGCGTGGACGTCCTGAGGAGGCCGGTGGAGGCAAAGCGGCGCATCGGCTTCCTGCCCGAGGCGCCGGCGCTCTACGACCAGCTCACCGCCCGGGAGTTCCTCGAGATGATAGGCACGCTGCGGTCGATGGAGCAGGCGCGGCTGGACGCCAGGATAGGCGAGCTTCTGGAGATGATGGAGCTTTCGGAGTTCGCCAAAAGCAACGTCGGGACGTTCTCTCGGGGCATGCGCCAGAAGCTCGCGTTCGCCTCGGCGGTGCTGCACTCCCCGGCGATACTGGTCCTGGACGAGCCGCTCTCGGGCCTCGACCCGCGCTTTGGCAAGCTTTTCAAGGACTGGATAAGGGGGCACGCGGGCGGGGGGGGGTCGGTGCTCATGTCCACGCACGTCACCTCCAACGCCGAGGAGATGTGCGACCGCGTCGCCGTCATAGACCGGGGCCGGGTCCTCGCCGCCGGCCCGGTGCGGGGGGTGCTGGAGGCATCCGGCACCAAGACCCTGGAGGACGCCTTCGTGGCGCTGGTCGGAGGGAGCAGGTGGCCGCGCTCACCGTCTTCGCAGCGGACACGCTGACGGCCCACCGCTCGGTGCTCGCCCGGCTCGCCAAGCACCCGGCGCTGACCGCCTGGTTCGTCGTTCTCCTGGTGGCCGCGACCTGGATGGGGCTCCGTGTCGCGGAGCTCGTCTCGTCCGGGGGCGTCGACGCCGGCCCGATGGACATCCAGCCCCACACGCTGCTTTTGGTCTTTTTCATGATAATGACGGGCAAGTCCGTGGTGGACACCAACTCCCGCGTCACCCAGAACAAGGAGATGATGATGATACTGGGCCAGCCGGTGGACATCTACTCGGCGCTCTGGGGCAAGTTCGCATACATCATCCTTAGCAACCTTGCGGTGCTCGCGGTGGTCCTGGGCACCGCCACGGCGGTGCGGGCCGCGTTCACGCCGGGCCTTTTCTTCCCGCCCTGGTTCGTCGCCTGCCTCGTGCCCCTGGCGCTCCTGGCCGCAGCCATGGGGTTCGTTCTCTCCATCCTGACCTCCCAGCCGGGCCTTGCCCGGCGGACCGTTCTGGTGGCGGCGTTCAGCGAGCTGGCGGTGGCCCTCTACTTCTCGTTCGACCTGCTCAAGGGGGCCCCGGAGTACCTGGTCCCGGCCTCCATGTTCCTGCTTGCGGCCGGGCTCGCCTGCGTGCCCCTGGCGAGCCGGCTCTTCCTGGCCGCCTGGAACTACGAGGTCAGCGGCTCCGAGGGCGTCGTGCAGAGGGCGACGCGCGGCGGCTCCGGGCGGCTCTTCTCGGTGATGACGCGGAGGATGGACCCCGCCGCCCGGGAGCTCCTGCGCAAGGAGATGGTGATAAACATCTCGCGCAAGGAGGTGGGCGGCACCGTCTTCACCATAATCGGCCTGGCGGTGGTCCTGGTCTACCTGCGCGGCCGGGCGGGGGAGCCCGGCCCGGTGGCGGGGCCGTTCGGGGACCTCGTGCTGCCGCTCCTCGTCTGCGTCGGCCTCTACATCGCCGCGGTGCTCCAGTACGCCATGCTGGGGCTCGGCAGCCTCGGAAAGGAGGGGAAGAACTTCTGGATACTGAAGCACCTGCCGGTGCGGAGCGAGCGGGTCTTCCAGGCGAAGGCCGGGGCGCTCCTGGTCTTCACCCCGGTGATCGTGTTCGCCATAGCCCTCCCCCTGCCCATCATGGCCGGGATGGCCGCCGCGTGGCTGGCCTTCTTCGTCCTTGCCGCCCTGGCGCTGGCGCTCGCCTTCACCGCGGTGGGCATCTGGTCGGGCACCGTCTACCCCAACTTCGACGAGGGCACCCGCGGCACGCCGGACGTGATGACCATGTACCTCATCATGATGGCCTGCCTCTTTTTGGGCGCCCTCGCCGTGGGCCTGCCCGGCCTCGTGATGTACTACGACCACCTCGTCGGCCTGCTGTGCATGGCCCTCTCCGCCGACTGGTGCGCGCTCTTCCTGTATCACGCGATCGGGCGCAGTGCGCGCAATTATGACGCTCTGGAAGTTGGGGTGTAGGCAGCAAGGCAGCATGGCAGGAAGGCAGCAAGGGGGCAGCAAGGCAGCATGGCAGGAAGGCAGAAAGGGAGAAAGGCAGCAAGGGAGCAAGGCAGCAAGGGCGGAACGCAGAAAGGGACGACGACCGTCCCCTTGCTCCCTTGCTGCCTTTCTGCCTTCCTGCCTTTCTTTCTGCCTTCCTGCCTTCCCGCCTTCCCTTGCTCCCTTGCTGCCTTCCTGCCTTCCTGCCTTTCTTTCTGCCTTCCTGCCTTCCCGCCTTCCCTTGCTCCCTTGCTGCCTTCCTGCCTTGCTGCCTTTTTCAGGGTGCGTCCAAAAACCCCGCCGCCTTGAGCAGGAGCTTGGTCTCGTCGTGGATGCTCTGCCAGTGCCAGCGCAGCTCGTCGCGGGTGAACCAGCCGGCCGACCAGATGTCCCCCTTCGGTGCCGGCATGTCCTTCCTGGGCCGGGCGCTGAAGATTATGTACTCTATGCGCCGGTCGCCGTCGAAGACCGGGTCGCACCGGCGCCGGTCGAGGAGGATGTCGATTCGGAGCTTCTCCCTGATGAACGCGCGCATCTCGCCGGCCGGGCGGCCCGTCGGGCCGATCCACCTGCCGGGGGTCAGCCACTTGTCCGATGAGCGCTCGTCGGAGGTGTCCCGGACCAAAAGTACCTCTCCCCGCGAGCTGACGATCAGGGCGCGCACGGCCGTCTTGGCGGTCGGTCTCTTGCCGGCCACGCCGGTCAATCGGGGTCCATCGATATAAACTTGCCCCGGATTCCGACTACTCTTCCGGCTCGACCGTCAGGGGGGCCTTCCTCCGGCGGCGGGCGTGCATAGCCGCGGCGGCGCCGGCCAGCGCGACCACCGCCACCACCGCGATGATCACCCACTGCTCGTTGCTGAAGCCCAGGAAGCCCGCGGTGACGGGGTTGCTCACGAAGCCGGGGATGGTGGTGTTGCCGGAGCCGCCGGTGGACGGCTTGGTGGTATTCGTGGTGTTGCCCGTCTGGTTGGCCGGCGGCGGCCCGACGATTTCGATCGAGGCCGAATCCGAGGCGGTGCTCCGGAATATTCCCGATACCACGACTCCATTGACCGTGAGGTCGGTGTGCAATCCCGCGGTCAGGTTGCCCGGCACCATGACCGTGGCGGAGAAACTCTGGGGCGTGGTGGTGGTGAATGTCATGTATGTCGGCGACACATCGACCGGCCAACCCTCTCCGGCGGTGCCCGAAAGCGTCACCGTCGCCGAGAGGTAGGCGGACTTGTTCACGGCCACTGAACCGGTGAACACCAGGGTTTGATTTGAATTGGAGGCGTTGACGCTCAGGGACGACTGGTCGATCTGTATGGTCATCGTCGGGACGGGGGCGGCCGAGGCGAACGGCAGGCCGGCCAGCATCGCCACGGATAGCAGCACGAGGGCGCGCATCGACCGTATTTCAGCTTTTTGAGGACTTAATCCTTTTGGTACCGTCGGCCTTGGGACAATAACCCCTATTTCTCCCCAACGATTACAACATAGGCCCGCCACCCTCTGTATTTTCTCGGAGCATCCAGCTTAGCCGAGTTGCCA
>Ga0194125_10003958_pt1 | contig 23483 bp, 20 predicted proteins | sample TA2KigC250mmetaG_FD_148626 | JGI IMG/M metagenome (GOLD analysis project Ga0194125, IMG submission 148626) | Freshwater microbial communities from Lake Tanganyika, Tanzania - TA2015034 Kigoma Deep Cast 250m | ecosystem: Environmental > Aquatic > Freshwater > Lake | place: Tanzania: Lake... | reverse complement strand
CCACCCGCTCGGTCAGCTCCGGATTAGCGACCCGGGTGTCCTGGCGATGCTGTGGAGCGCGATGTACTTCATCTACCCATCTGTTGTATGGTTCCAAGGAGGCCGTATTCCAGATTCGGTTGCGTTGACAACCGAGAGCGGCGTACTATTGTTTTGGCTACACGGGTTGTTCATGCTGGGGTTTGTCATTGGCTACCTGCTCCTGACCCGGACTCTGGGGCGGCGGGCTGTCAAACTGGATACCACGCATCTTCCGAGTGGGAAGTGGATGTATCTCTTGTGGTTCTTGCCATTCATTTGGGCCATATTGGTGCGCCTGATGAGTGGTGGTGGCCTGCTGCCCGAGGCTACGTATGGTGAAATGTGGTATGGACTCCATGCAGACATCCAGAGGGCGCGTGCGGCTGGTGGCTTGGCGTACCTGTGGGTGCAGATTAACAGCAAGATCTACTTCTATCCTCCGCTGGTTCAGTCCATCGGGGGGGGACTGCTTCTAGTGCATGCGCTCCAGGCGAAGAAGGGACAACTGCAAGCCTTGCTACTCCTGCTGGGCGGAATTGCAGCAATACTCTTCTTTGGCTCTGGCGGACGTAGCGGCATGATGATCGTATTGATTGCGTTTGCCTTTGCTGATTTTCTGTGTGGCCCTTTGCCGTGGCGTTATGCCGTTGCTGCTGGGCTGCTTGGGCTGGTGCTGATGGGATTCATGGGCATTTTTCGGACTTTTATTAACCTTGGGCTCCAACGTGGAGTGCAGATGACCATCGAGACCTTTTCTGCTGGACAGACTCCAGGCCTTTTGCCTGAATTCACATCAATGCTGGGCAAGGAGGCACTGGCGATTCGGTTATTTGGTGACCAAGGCATTCAAGGCCCGATTTATCTGGTGTGGAGTGTGCTTCAACTCGTGCCCAGCCAACTATTGCCGTATAAATTCGAGTGGTATGCAACATCTGACATCTTGGCGGGGGAGATGTTGAGAGATGCGGCGGCTCTGGGCGGCGGGACGGCTGGCGCGATGATCGGTGACGGGTATAGACTGGGTGGCGTTTGGGGGGTCCCTGTGCTGGCGGCGCTGTTGGGAGCGATCTTTGGGCTTGCCCAGCGTTGGCTGCATGCCGGAGTAAGGTGGGGAATACAGGGGCCGGTCTTGTTAAAGGTAGCACTGCTGGCGGGGCTGTATGGATGGACATTCAACATCATTCGGGCGGATCTCTCTGTCCTCCTGTACACTCTGCTCTACAACGTTGTCATCCCATGGCTCGTGCTATCTGCGCTGCTGAACAGACGCACAAGTGTCTGGGTCAAGCCGGTCCCATTGCTCCACACTACGATGCCAGCCGAAGCCTCAGGACCAACAACTGGATCAAGCAAGTAGGCCGTGAACGAGTCAAATCGTAGCAGCAGCAAATTACCGGGGAGCCGCTGGGGCGTATGGGCTCTGGCTTGTATGATGGGCATTCTGGTCAGTCTTAGGCTGGGGTCAATGGGTGAAGCGGCGCTGGCTAATGCAGTCAACCTCTACGTGGTGCAATTGAAGCCGGGCACGTCGTGGAGGCCTATGCCTGAGGGCTTGGCCTTATGGCTAGATGCCTATCCGGATGGCATGGCTGCCGGTCTCGCGCATCTCCGCTACTTGGTCGCTCTGGGAGACCTCCGACAGGCACTCAATTTTCTGGAAAGTGAAGGCCAGGCCCTGGCTCGATTGACCATCATCCCTGGTCCTCCGGCGGATCCCTTTCATACCCATAGCATGCCGTGTTATGACTATTCGACTTCCGCGCTAGACCTGCGGGTTGGGTTGTGTGAACCAGCCTTGTCGTTGGGTTTACGGGCGCGTGGCTTTGCGCGCGACCATGCCTGGTCCGAGGCCGTGAGCGCGTATCGCGAGTTTCTGGCCAGAGCACCGGGCAACCTGAAAGACGACATTTTGCCAGAGTACCACCTGGCGCTGGCCAGCCTGTATGCTAACCAGCAGGGGCCCGATGCGTGCTGGCGCAGTGCTATGCACTATTGGAAGGCCGGGCGTGGAGCTGAAGCGCGACAGATCTTGGCCAACATGGACCTGGGCCCGCCGCGCGTTCAAGCTTACCGCCGACTTCTGGAGGCAGAGGCAATGTTGACCTCTGGTCGGGCAGCAGATGCTACGTCGCTTCTGGCAGCCATCCAACCGGAGGTGCGTAGCGCATGGTTGCGCGCGCAATTGGTCATGGCGTCTGCTCAAGGAGCGTTGGGGATGACCGCAGCCCAGAGATTGCGCGAGTACGTGCCCACGATACCCCTTGATGAATCAGTCGCAGGCACGGGTCGTTTGGTAGGGATGGAATTGTTAGAGCCTGACCTAATTGGCGATGGTGGGCAGGTAAGCATGCTTTTGTTTTGGAAGGATCTGGCTAGACCACAGGCAAGCCGTGACGACTCTTGGTTTATGCTGACTGATGATTCTGCCATCCAGCTTGTTGTCACACGCAACCTGGTGCCCAACCCAGGCTTTGAGTGGAGTGCCATCCCGGGTGCGGATTCGTCATCCGATGTTCTCGCAACGCCGGTTTATTGGGCGGGATCAACGCTGCCCATTTGGCGCCTCGTTAGAGAAGTGCGCGATGGCCAAGTGACGACAGTCTCGTGTCTCGACAATGAGTGGATCACCGACCCGGACAAGTTTTCGGGCTTTTCAACATGGTTCTTTTTCACGGTGCCGAACGCTACGTATCTGCAGATGGGCTGGCTACGCAGCCAACGCGATCCCAGTAATGTGGTGCTGGCCCTTAATTGGGACAGCCGAGACGTGAACGGGGCTTTCTTCGGGTCGGTGTCGAAAGACTGGCGTCCCTATGCGGGACTGCTTCACTCACCTGCGGAAGCCCGTTCCGCTCATGTCATAGCCCATAGTAATGGGCCTGGAGCGGTGTGGTTCGACGACATCATTTTGGTGAGGTTGCCTGATGGCTGAGCTATCCATCCTTATTCCTTCATGTGATGCCTATGCCGACGTCTGGGCACCTTTCTGGGCTTTGCTCCAGCGCAATTGGCCCGACTGTCCCTATCCAATTTACATGGGAGCAAATCACGTGCCAGCTGACCTGCCAGGCGTCCGTAGCTTGCTGGTGGGCGATGACCATAGCTGGGCCCAGAGCTCTCGGCGCATGGTTGAGCAAATTCAGACCACTCATGTACTCATGATCCTGGAGGATTTCCTCTTCCGCAGGCGAGTGGACACCTGTCGCATAGCCCGGCTGTTTGCCGATCTGGAGCGCCTGAATGGCGGTTACCTTCGGCTAAAGCCCTTCCCGCCGCCGGATGTTAGGTTAGCGCGCTTTCACGATATCGGCGAGATTGAGCCAGGCGCGCCATACCGATGCGCTTTGCAAGCCGCCATTTGGCGTAAAGACGTGCTTTTATGCTTGTTGGTGGACGGCGAAACGGCGTGGGAGATGGAAATCTTCGGCTCGCGCCGTACGGATACCTTGGAGTGCGGGTTTTATTGTGTATGGAAGCCTGCGCTGGAGTATTCGGCAGGTGTCACTCGCGGGCGCTGGACGCCGCAGGGGATGGCGATCTGCCGGCAGCAGGGTGTGGCGGTTGATCTATCCTGCCGTCCGGTGATGACCCCACGCGAAGCGTTACTGCTTCAACTGGGATGGACCTATTCGGCGCTGTTTAATGCTATCCCCTGGAAATTTCGAGAGCGTCTGCTACTGGCGTTTCGTTCGACCGGCCTACGCAAGCCCAGGCCGTTGCCCGGCCGTGAGGTTCCCTCAAGGGCATCGCGTTAGATTCGCAATGGGTAACAGCAGGGTCTATCTCAATCGTCGTTCCCCCTGATGGTAAGCTGACGTAGGCAGAGGATGGCCTATGAATACTTGGGAATCGTTCTCAACTCGCCGTTTGCATCAGGCACGGCATCAGGAAGCAGAGTTGGTGGTCGAGGAACTCGCGAGGTTTGGGCGGTTCCAGCGGATCATTGAATTGGGATCGGGTGACGGATATCAAACCCAATTTCTATCTAGACTTGGTATGGTATTTCCCAGTGATTGCTCAGTAGAGAGGTTTGAAGGAAGGGTGTGTGATCGCTTTGTGCAATGCGACGCTCAGCGGTTGCCCTACGCGAGCGCAACGTTTGATTTGCTGTTTTCGTCAAATGTGGTCGAGCACATTCAAGATAAGCAGATGGCTTTTACCGAGATGATGCGAGTTACCAGGCAACGTGCACTCATCGTGCACGTTGTCCCGACCCACATTTGGAAGGTTCTGTCTATCCCATCGTACTACGTTGCCTTGGCTCTCAAGGGAGTAAGAAAGATGCTTGAATCTATTGGCATTCGAAAACACACGCTTGATTCGCACGCTACTCTCGATGAAAAGAATCTGCGCAGTCGTCAGATGATTTCATACCTCAGGCCTCAAGTACATGGCACCGCATCGTCCAATAGGACGGAGTTCATCGAATTCAACCCAAAGTACTGGCGATGGCTGTTTGAGCAGAATGGATTCATTTGCCTGCGGCAAGTCAATCTACTGACTTACTCTCCGCATGAGGTGTCATACCTACCGCCGAATCGCTGGCTAGCAACTAGGGGCTTCGCGTCATCAGTAGCATTTTTTCTATGCAAGCAGAACAATGAAACATAGTTCGATGCCTTATTTCTCGATCATTATTCCGACCTACAATCGCGCCCATATGCTCGGTCGGGCAATTGGTAGTTGTTTGCGACAGGATTTTACCAGTTATGAGATTATTGTCGTAGATGACGGCTCGACTGACAACACCATGGATCGACTCAAGGAGTATGTTGTTGATGAGCGTGTTGTTGTCCTGAGGCACGAGCAAAACCGGGGGGTTTGTCCAGCGCGCAATACGGGGATTGCCAGGTCGAAAGGTGAATGGCTCGTAATGGTGGATAGCGATTACGAAGTGATGCCTGGTGCGTTGGTAGCTCTGGCAGAACGTACGGCTGCGTCGCCCGCTGATGTTGGTAATGTGGCGTCTAGCTGCCTCTGGGACACGGGTATCGTTACCCCGCTGCCAACTGTGCCAGGACAGCCTCTGTGTTTTGAAGAGTATCTGGCATGGCTCGATACTACCGTGATAGCAGAGTATTTCAACTGTTTTCGACGGCAAGTGTTTGAGACAGTCCTCTACCCGGCTGGGCGAGCCTATGAACTAAGCTTCCATCTCAACGTAGCGCGACGTTGGAGAATTGATATCAGTCGAGAACCAGCCATTATCTATCATACCGATGCCAATGACCGCATCACAGACAGTCCTCCTGATCTGGCTATACGCCGGTTGCTCATGGACGCTCGAGATGGCATGGCGGATGCGGAGACAATGCTGCAGGAACACGGATCCGCGCTGCGAAGTTGGGCGCCAGGCTTGTATAGGTCTCGAGTTGGTGCGACAGCTGTGTACTGTTTTCTGGCTGGCCAACGATCAAAAGGGATTCGCTATTGCGTGCAGGCTCTCCGAAATAGATCCGCAGGATTCCGTATCTTGCCTATACTGGCGATCGGGTTGATATCGCCGCGAGCCTTGGCATGGACTAAGACACGTTTCAGGCGACGTGCAGAGGATATTGCATCTTCTTACCACCCTTAGCCAAGACAGGACTTTGACGAAGATATGTGTGGCATTTGTGGTTTCCTAGGTAATCCAACAGGCATAGACCGCACCGCTATGTTGCATGCGATACGCCATCGTGGGCCGGACGACGAAGGCATGTTCAATGATTGCTTCCCCGGAGGGGAGCTTTGGTTTGGACATCGCCGTTTGGCCATCTTGGATCTCAGCCCTACGGGCCATCAACCCATGTCAACAACTGACGGTCGGTTGACTATAACCTTTAATGGTGAGATTTATAACTATCAAGACATACGGGCTGAGTTGACACACCATGGCCACCAGTTTAATAGCAAGTCCGATACGGAAGTTATACTGCAGGCATGGTATCGTTGGGGCCCTGCGGCTCTAAGCCACTTTCGTGGCATGTTTGCCTTCGCTCTCTGGGATCGAACGGAGCGGTGTCTCTGGCTGGCGCGTGACCGTATGGGAGAGAAACCTCTCTATTATGTGCAACATCCAGGACGGATTCTGTTCGCCTCAGAGATCCGGTGTCTGCTTGCTTCGGGAGTTGTGGAGAGGCGCATGGATTCGGACGGCCTCGATTCCTACCTGGCATTTGGGAGTGTGGCTGACCCTTTCACGATGGTAAGCAATGTGCGGGCAGTAGAAGCAGGCTGCTGGATTCAGTTTCGTGAGGGATGTCTGGTGTCGCGGCGATATTGGTCGCTAGCCGATATTCCTGAAGCAACGGAAGATTGCTCCCGCAAAGAGCACGTAGAAACAACGGCGGCTTTAATAAGACAGTCGTGCTCGCTGTGCATGGTTGCGGATGTCCCTGTAGCAGTGTTGCTGTCTGGGGGGATTGACTCCTCGTCCATAGTGACTGTGTTGACCGAGGCTGGTTTCACTGCACTTGATACGTTTAACGTTGTTTTTGAAGAGCCAGATATCGAATACAGCGAGGAGCGTTGGGCCAGTCTGGTCGCGAACCGTTTTGGCACTCGCCACAAGAGAATTATCGTCAGCGAACGTAATGGAATCAAATGGAACGCTGAATGTCTTCAATCCATGGACTCGCCCAGCTATGACGGTGCCAATACGTACTTGGTTTGTCGCGCTATCAGTGCGGCGGGAAATAAGGTGGCTTTGTCAGGCCAGGGATCGGACGAGCTGTTTCTAGGATATAATCAGCGCCATATGTTCCCTTTCCTGTGGCACTTGGCACGTTTGCAGTTAGGACAATTTGGCGGATTCCTAAATGCTTTGTTTGGCCGAGTAGCAGAAATCGTAGATACCAGGTATGAGAAGATTATGCAACTTCTTACAGAGCCTGATGCAGCAGCCGCTTACGTGGCCGTGCACTCGGTCTTCTCTCACAAGGGGATAGAACGATTGCGTGGAGAGAGACGCCCTTCGCCCTCGCGGTTTGTGTCTTTTCAAGGAGGGTCTACGGCACTCGGGATTCTCTCCCGATTGGAACTTACCCACTACTTGCGCAACACGCTGCTACGGGATGGTGACCAGATGAGCATGGCTCATTCCCTTGAGCTTCGGCAACCTTTCCTGGACTGTCGCCTTGTCGAATCCGTTGTAGCCTTACCGTCTACCATGAAAGTCCAGCCTCGGAACAGACAGAAGCCTTTGCTTGTAGATGCGATTGGACCATGTCTCCCTATTGAGGTCGTTGAACGCAAGAAACAGGGCTTCACTCTGCCCTACAATCGGTGGCTCCGCAATAGTCTATCGCCATTTAGCCCCATAGGTGCCGATGTAGGGCTAGATCCAGACGCTGTGAAAGCGGTCTGCAAAAGATTCGCAGCCGGACAGGACTCGCCCCGCTACTGGACGCTTGCAGTCTTGGCGGCATGGGCCAAGCAACATAAGATCAGTTCTCCATGATTGTGAGCACTACAGAGGTTGCACGTAGCAGAGCACAGAAGCGCATTTTGCACTGTATCCCCAGCATGAAGGGCGGCGGGGCTGAACGGCAGCTCGTCTACCTCTGCGATCGCTTGGTTAGGTTGGGTTGGGACGTAGAAGTGGCTATGTTAGACCTGGGGGTGAATGCGGAGAGGCTGCAGGCTACAGGAGCCAAGATCCGTGTTCTTACACGCAGGAACAACTATGACCCAATGATTCTCTGGCAGCTGATACGGCGGATCAAGAGCTTTCAACCGAGCGTAGTCCACACTTGGCTCCCGATGATGGATGTACTAGGCGGTATTGCCGCTGGGCTGTCTGGTACTCCGCTTGTGGCGAGTGAGCGGAATTCTGTGCTCAGGTATCGTGATACGTGGAAAGACAAGTTGCGGGCATTTGTCATATCGTCTTGGGCTGACACTGTAGTTGCAAATTCGCATGCTGGCAAACAGTACATGCAAGTGCAGACTAACGGTCGAGTGCCCATCCAGGTTGTCGTTAATGGTGTTCCGATCGAAGAGATAGAGACTATAGCACCGGCTCCGCGAAACGACATAGGGGTCGACTCCGAGAGTGAGATAATTCTGTTCGCTGGAAGCTTTGATGATGAGAAGAAGAACCTGAGCGTGCTTTTTCGCGCACTGCAGCTTGTTCTTGAGATTCGACCTCGGGCAGTAGCTATTCTGTGCGGTGATGGTCCATCGCGAGTACATTGGATGAGCTGGGTGCAACAGCAGAACTGGGGCAACAGGTTGATATTTCCAGGGTATGTCAGGCATCTGTCATCATGGATGAAGACCGCAAACGTGTTTGTTTTTCCTAGTACGGCCGAGGGCTGTCCGAATGTCGTTCTCGAAGCGATGGCTTGCAGTTGTCCTCTCGTAGTCTCTGACATCCCTGCTCATCGTGAGATATTAGCTGCTGATTGTGCGCTACTCATCCCTCCTGAAAGGCACGAGGCTCTTGCCGATGCTATCATTCAAACACTTGTGGATGCTGAAGCAGCATTACTGAGAGCGCAGATTGCCCGAGAGAGGGTATCTCAGTGGTCCGTAGATGTCATGGCTTGTCACTATCATGACATCTATCTGGAACTTTTGGCGGTAAAGTAGGTCCTACATGCGTATTGGCATCAGTGCCCTATCACGATTGGATGGTGGGGCTCTTACACATTTACGGCAGTTACTACGGGCTTGGACGCGCCTGAGAACCGATCTTGAACATCAGATTCTACTCTTTGTACGTCCTGAAACCGTGCGCCAACTTACTGATGTGCTAAGTCCGAATATTAAACTATACCACATCGGTCAAGAGAAAGCCGATACTGCTTCCAAGTTGTTATGGGAACAGTTTGTCTTACCAAGAGTGGCGCAAGAGGCCCGGATAGATGTTCTCTTTTGTCCCCTGAACATTGCGCCCTTTCGCAGTCCAATTCCATCTGTAGTGGCGCTGCGCAATGCTGCGCCGTTTTGTCCTACTCTTACACTGAAAGTGACTGGCCTTTCATTCTGGCTGTGGTTGCGCGTACTGGGCCTATTCATGGTGTGGAGTGCTCGGGTCGCTCAACGAACTATTTTCAATTCCTTCTATCTGCGCGACTACTTCCGCAATCGTTTCGGCATATCCGTGGATCAGAGCGACGTGATATACCACGGCAGGAATTCTGTTGATGGAAATCATAGTGGCATCCTAGAAGATTCATTTGCATCAAGAATACAGAAACCTTACATACTCTCCATCTCACATATACAACCGTACAAGAACCTACTTGAACTAGTGCAAGGCTTTGAGCAAGTATACTCGGTTATGGAAAGAAGAGGGATGCAGCTCATTATTGGGGGCGCCCCAGATCATGCAAGGTACGCGCGGGACCTTTCTAACTACATAGAGCAACATGGTCTTGGACAATCTATTCATCTGATAGGACGTCTTTCATACAATATGACTAGACATTTGATGAAAGAGTGTGAATTCTTCGTTTTTACTTCCACTTGCGAGAACTGTCCCAACACGTTGATTGAGGCGTTATCTGCTGGTGTGCCGATAGCATGCTCCAACGCTAGCGTGATGCCTGAAATAGGCGGAGACGCTGTGATCTACCTTGACCCGTTCGACCCATCTGATATTGCCCAGCAGCTAAGGATACTGGCAGAAGATGCCAAGTTGCGCAATGATTTATCGCATAAAGCACTTATCCAAGCGCAGAAGTTTCCCCAGTGGGATAAAGTTGCCGCCCGAACGCTGGGTTCGCTTGAGCAGGCGGCAACCAGCCGTTGACAAATCGTGATCCGAACCATTGGGCGCCGAATGGTGCTGGAGATTGACAATATGTGTGATGCTACGCTCATAAACGGTTTGAGTCTGTGGCAATTTCCTGAGACGAATATGTGCGGCGTTGTCTGGAAATCAGCCAGGAGACCATTTGAGCCATGAAACAGTTAGTGCAGAATAACCGTACTGGTCAGATCCATTTGGCCGATATTCCTACCCCGGCCTGCAAGCAAGGCCATCTTCTCGTCCGCGCTGCCACTTCGTTGGTCAGCGTGGGTACCGAGAAGTACATGCTCGAGCTGGCCAAGAAAAGCTTACTCGGCAAAGCCTTGGCCAGGCCCGATCTGGTCAAACGGGTGATCAATTATGCTAGAACTGAAGGGGTCATGGAAGCCTACCAGCAGGCCATGACCCGCCTGGATACCCCCATGCCACTGGGCTATAGCGCTTCCGGGACGGTGATTGAAGTCGGCGCTGGGGTCGAGGAGTTTAATGTCGGGGATCGCGTAGCCTGCGCCGGGCACCCCTATGCATCCCATGCCGAGGTAATTTCGGTACCCATGAACCTCTGTGTCCACATCCCCGATGACGTGAGCTTCGAAAACGCGGCCTTCGTTGCCCTGGGAGGCATCGCCCTGCAGGCAGTGCGTATGGCCCAGGTGACGTTAGGGGAGAATGCAGTGGTTATCGGCCTGGGCCTGCTGGGCCAGATCGCTGTCCAACTCCTGAAAGCCAGCGGTTGCCATGTCTTCGGTATTGACATTGATCCTGCCAAAGTGGCCCTGGCCCAAGACCATGGCGCCGACGCCGGGGTGGTGAGTTGGCAGGGGGATGTCCAGGCCATGGTGCGGAGCTTCACTGAGGGTCACGGCGCCGATGCCATTATTATCCTGGCTGGCACTCCCAGCAACGAGCCATTGGAGCTGGCGGCGGAGTTGGCTCGGGAGCGGGGTCACATCGTGGCCACGGGGCTGGTGGGCCTGGAGATCCCCCGCAAGCCCTTCTACGATAAAGAGCTGGAGTTGGTGGTCTCCCGCGCCTGGGGGCCTGGGCTCTATGACCCCCAGTACGCGGAAAAGGGGGTGGATTACCCCTTTGCCTATGCCCGCTGGACGGCCCGTCGCAACATGCAGGAGTTCCTCTCTCAGTTGGCCCAGGGGCGGGTGCGAGTAGACCATCTCATTACTCACCGCTTCCCCATAGAGCGGGCCCCCGAAGCTTACGAGATGACCCTTGAGGGAAAGGAAAGGTGCATTGGTATCCTTCTGAGCTATGGAGAAGGCCCTGACCTGGGTCGGAAAGTAGGGCTAAAGAAGACTATCCCGCACATCGCCAAACCCAGAGAAGTGGTTAACGTAGGGCTTATTGGCGCTGGGCTCTTTGCAACTACCACTCTCCTACCAGTCCTCAAGCGCCTGCCACGTGTCAGTTTAAGAGGCGTTGCTACTGCCTCTGGGCTCAGCGGACGGCATGCAGGGGATAAGTTCGGGTTTGAATACTGCACCACGGACTACAAAGAGCTTCTTGAGGACCCGGCCATAGACTGTGTGTTCATTGCCACTCGCCATGGCTTTCATGCGAAGTTTGTCGCTGAAGCCTTGTGTGCGGGAAAGGATGCCTTTGTTGAAAAGCCTCTGGCCTTGAACGAGGAGGAGCTGCGGGAAGTCGTCACGGCATATCAAGAGGCAAGATACAGGGGAAACAGAGTGGGAAGGGAAGACCGCAGACCGCTTCTCATGGTTGGTTTCAACCGGCGCTTCTCTCCCTTCACCACAAAGGCTGTGGAGTTCTTCCAACCCAGAAGTGAGCCGCTGGCCATCACCTGCCGTGTGAACGCTGGCTATATCGGCCAAGAGAGCTGGGTCCATGACCCCGTTGAAGGTGGGGGTAGGATCATTGGAGAAGTATGCCACTTCGTGGATCTCGCACAGTGTCTAACCGCTTCCCTTCCTTGTCAGGTATACGCAAATGCCCTTCCAGGGAGCTCAGACAATGTCGTTATTAACCTGGCGATGCAGGATGGTTCTCTGGCCTCTATCATCTATCTGGCCAATGGTGACAAGGCTTTTCCTAGAGAGCGGGTGGAGATCTTCGGGCAGAGTTCGGTTTGCGTTATCGAAAACTTCAAGGAGGCCACTTTTACACGTAACGGGCGCACACGGAGGATGAGGAAGTTCAATGTGGACAGAGGACACAGGGCGGAGTTCGCTGCTTTCCTCACTGCGGTACAAGCTGGCACCGAAGCGCCCGTGTCCCTGGAAGATTACGTGTTCACGACGCTGACGACCTTTAAGATCCTGGAGTCCATGAGCAAGGGAGAAGTGATAAGTATTGACCCCACGGACATCCTGGCTCCAAAGGAGGATGTGATGATGGGGGATAGGACTGCATGAATGTCCAACCAAGGAGGGCCGATGAATTACGTAGATGCATACAAAGGCAAGACCGTTCTAGTCACTGGTGGTGCGGGAGCTATCGGCAGCAACCTCACCCGTGCTTTAGCTGAAGCTGGAGCGCAAAAGGTAATCGTATTAGATGACCTCTCTTCGGCCGAGCGTTGGAATGTACCCGACTTGCCCAACGTGGCCTTCGTCCATGCCAGCGTGCTGGATGAAGAGACTCTCAAGCACGTCTTCTTCCAGGGGCCACAGATCGTCTACCACCTGGCTGCCCTCTTCGCCAATCAGAACTCTATTGACCACCCCGAGCGGGATTTGCTGGTCAACGGCCTGGGTACTCTTAAGACATTGCAGTATGCCCACCTAACTCGTGTGGAGCGGGTGGTCTACGCTTCTTCTGGCTGCTCCGTCTATGGCAAGTCGCCTCTTCCCTTGCGCGAAGATTTTCTGTCCATGGATCTGGACACCCCCTACCAGATCACCAAGATGTTAGGCGAGCTGTACTGCAACTTCTTCCGTAACTACTACGGCTTGGCCACCGTCAGGACCCGCTTCTTCAACTCCTACGGTCCCGGCGAGATCCCTGGCCGCTACCGCAACGTCATCCCTAACTTCATTTATTGGGCTATGAACGGCCAGCCTTTGCCTATCACTGGCAGCGGCGAGGAGACCCGTGACTGGACTTACGTGGGCGACATCGTGGACGGGCTGCTGCGGGCCGGGAGTATGCCCGAAGCGGTGGGAGAGGCCATGAACCTGGCCTCGGGAGTAGAGACTCGGGTAATTGACGTAGCCACCTGGATCAACGAACTGACGGGAAACGAGGCAGGGGTGGTATACACCGAGCGCCGCAAGTGGGACACCAAAAGCCGCCTGCTGGCATCAATAGACAAGGCACGCCAGCTCATCGGGTATGAGCCAAAAACAGAGTTCCGTGAGGGGCTGGCCCGTACGGTGGCCTGGTTTCGAGAGAACTGGGACAAAATCGTAGCTAGCGCGAGGTTCTGATGCTAAGGGTCCTCATTGTGTTTGGCACCCGGCCTGAAGCCATCAAAATGGCCCCTGTCGTGAAGGAATTGCAGAAACATCCTCAGCGTGTCCAGGCCCGCGTATGCATCACCGCTCAGCATAGAGAGATGCTGGACCAGGTGCTGAAACTGTTTGGCATCCAACCGGACATTGACCTCAATCTGATGCTACCAGAGCAGCAGCTTCCCGACCTTACGGCCAGGGTGATCAGTGGCATGAGCCAGGTGCTGGCCCGAGAGCGACCCGATTGCGTGCTGATCCAGGGCGATACGACCACAGTGATGGCCACGGCGTTGGCCGCTTTCTACCAGCGTATCCCTGTGGGACATGTGGAAGCCGGCCTGCGCACCCGGAACCGCTACAATCCTTTCCCAGAGGAGATCAACCGTCGCATGGTTAGCGTTCTGGCGACCTATCACTTCGCCCCTACCCAGACGGCTGTGGACGCTTTGCTAGCCGAAGGCGTGTCGGCCGACAGCGTCTTCCTCACAGGGAATACGGTGGTAGACGCCCTCCTGTGGGTTGTGAGGCAGCCTCCATCAAGGGAAACCAGGGCTCTCTTTGACCGCTTGGGCATTGGGCAGTTACCTGCGAACGGCTCCGAGAACGTAGTCGCCAGCCCGTCGTCTCTGGTCAATAGCCGACGCCTGATTCTGGTTACCGCTCACCGTCGTGAGAACTTCGGTGATCCTTTCGAGGAGATGATGTGGGCGTTGCGCCACATCGTGGAGCATAACGCCGATGTAGAACTGGTGTATCCAGTGCACCTCAATCCAAACGTGCAGGAACCGGCCCATCGCATCTTAGGCGCTGTGGAGCGAGTTCACCTGATGGAGCCACTGGACTATTTGCCATTTGCTCACCTGATGAAACACGCCTACCTGGTTCTGACCGACTCGGGTGGGATCCAAGAAGAGGCCCCGGCGCTGGGGGTGCCTGTTCTGGTCATGCGTCGGGAGACCGAGCGCCCCGAAGCAGTGGAGGCCGGCACCGCCAAGTTAGTGGGTACTGACCATGATGTAATCTTGCAGGAAACGGAGCGACTCTTGCGTGACCCACTTGCGTATCAGCAGATGGCGCAGGCCGTCAGCCCTTATGGAGATGGCCACGCCGCGGAGCGCATTGTATCCATTCTGTTGGAGTGATTGTGTTGGCCGTCCAGTCCATGCGAATTTTATTCTTGGCAAGCTATTTCCCACCGGAGATTGGCTCTGGGTCCCTATATGCCTTTGAGACAGCTCAGGCTATGGCGCATTTTGGGCACGAGGTCACTGTTGTAACAGGCTTCCCCTCTTATCATCTCTCAGAGAGACCACCGGAGTATCGAGGCCGACTCTGGTCTAATGAGTTCATGAACGGCATAAGGGTCACACGCGTGGTTTCACAGCCGTTGACCAGGCAATCAAGAATCGCCCTATCGATTGCTCTACGTCTCGCCCATTGCCCCGTACAAACATCAGTGGCGAGTGATAGAGGCGGTGTGGCAACTACGCCAGACCGGTGTACCCGTTGTGCTGGATCTGGTTGGACCAATACTCAATTGCAGGAGGCGCTTTCTCAACGCGCGGGATCGTTTCGATCCACGGCAGGAGTGGATTCGGTACCGAGGCGAGATCTCCTTTGGCGGACTGCATGTCGCCTACCACGAGGCAGACGCGTTTGTTTTTGCATCGAGTTGCGAAAACATGCCTAACACATTGCTGGAGGCGATGGCTGCTGGCATGCCCATCGCCTGCTCGATTCGAGGGCCGATGCCTGAAGTGCTGGGTGAAGCTGGCGTTTACTTCGATCCAGAGAGTTCACAGGAGATCGCCGTGGCCGCACGAGAACTGCTAGACGATCCCGCTGTGCGCGAGCGCAAGGCCTGGGCTGCCTATCAGAGAGCCAAGTTCTTTACTTGGGAGCGTTGCGCTCGTGAGACGTTTGATTTCCTCGCTCAGGTTGTGAAGGAGCGCGCGGAATCACCTATCCGGTTTCGATGATGCGACGAGAACAGTCACAGGAAGACATGATGTTTGCAGGCAAAGTGGTGTTGATCACCGGGGGCACGGGCACCTTTGGCAATGCTGTCTTGCGTCGGTTCCTCGATACGGACGTCCGCGAGATTCGCATCTTCAGTCGCGACGAGAAAAAGCAGTACGACATGCGACTGAGCTACGGCAGCAACCGCAAGCTCAAGTTCTACATCGGCGACGTGCGGCGCCAGGAAAGCCTGCTGGACGCTATGATCGGCGTGGACTTCATCTTTCACGCTGCCGCCCTGAAACAGGTCCCATCGTGTGAGTTCTACCCGATGGAAGCATTGCAGACCAATGCTATCGGCGCTGAGAATGTGATGAACGCGGCGGTGATGACAGGTGTGCAGAAGGTGATTATGCTAAGTACAGACAAGGCGGCCTATCCGATCAATGCCATGGGCATCTCCAAGGCCATGATGGAAAAACTGGCTGTGGCCAAGTCACGGGGGGCAGCGGACCGCGGCTGTATCATCAGCATCACCCGATACGGCAACGTTATGGCATCGCGGGGATCAGTGATCCCGCTCTTCGTTGACCAGATTCGCGCTGGTAAGCCGCTTACCGTCACCGATCCGCAAATGACGCGCTTCATGATGGGCATTGATGATGCGGTGGCCCTGGTGCTCTACGCTTTTCAGCATGGCCAACCCGGCGACCTGTTTGTACAGAAGGCGCCAGCTGCGACCATAGAGACCCTGGTGTTGGCCATTCAGCGGGTCTTCGGGGCCGACAACCCGATCCAGATCATTGGTACCCGACACGGCGAGAAGCAGTACGAGACCCTCTTGACCCGCGAGGAGATGATCAGAGCCAGTGACCTGGGCGACTACTACTGCATTCCGGCGGATAATCGCGACCTGAACTACGATGCGTACTTCAGCGAAGGCATAGAACACCTATCTTGGCAAGAGGACTACAATTCTCACAACACCAGACGCCTGACCGTGGAAGAGATGACCGAGATGCTGCTGGGGCTTGACTTCATTCAGGAACAGTTGGCGACGTGGCGGTGAGTAGAGATCAAAGATCAGTAGTCAGAAAGCAGAGGTCAGCAGGTAGAGATGAATATCCTGAGCACCGGATCAAACGGCTTTATTGGTAGAAACCTGATGGCTTGGCTGGAGCGGCAGCCAGAGCACCAAGTATGGGGCTTTGATAAGGGAAACACTCAGGAGGAGTTGGAGCAGGCCCTGGCCATGGCCGATTTCATCGTGCACCTGGCCGGTGTCAATCGTCCCCAGTCCGATGACGAGTTTCGTAGTGGCAACGTGGACCTGACTGCCCAGGTTTGCGACCACCTGATGGCGCTCAGCCGGCCTGTACCGCTGATACTGGCCTCCTCAACCCAGGCGTTGCTGGACAACCCCTACGGCGTCAGCAAGCGCCAGGCAGAGGAAGTTGTGGCGCGTTACGCTGCGCAGAGCGGTGCGCCTGTCATGATTTACCGCCTGCCCAACGTCTTCGGCAAGTGGTGTCGCCCCAACTATAACTCGGTAGTGGCCACATTCTGCTACAAAATCGCCCGTGATCTGCCGATTACCATCTCGGACCCGGCGCGGGAGTTGGAACTGGTGCATGTGGATGATGTGGTGGAAGCCTTTCTTTCAGAAATCAGCGGTCAGAGATCAGAAATCAGAGTCGAATACCGTGAGGTGAGGCCAACGTATCGGGTGACACTGGGGCAATTGGCTGAACTGATTCAGTCCTTTCGGGAGTCGCGACGGACGTTGCAGGTTCCCAATTTCGCCGATACTTTCGCCCGCAAGCTGTACGGGACCTATCTCTCCTACCTGGCGCAGGAGGACTTTGCCTATAGCCTGGACAAGAAGTGCGACCCACGCGGCTGCCTGGCCGAGTTTGTAAAATCAGCCTCTTTCGGGCAGATCTTCGTCTCGCGAACATGGCCAGGGATCACGCGCGGCAACCATTATCACCACACCAAGGCCGAGAAATTTCTGGTTGTCCAGGGCGAGGCAGTTATTCGCTTCCGGCACATTCGCGGCGGCGAGGTCATTGAGTACCGCGTTCGGGGCGAGGATCTTCGGGTGGTGGACATCCCACCCGGGTACACCCACTCTATTGAGAACGTGGGCGCCAGCGAGTTGGTTACCCTGTTTTGGGCCAGCGAGGTGCTTGACCAAAGCCGGCCGGATACATATGGGATGCCGGTGAAGTAAGCCATGAAAGTTGCCACCATCGTCGGTACCCGCCCCGAAATCATCCGTCTGTCACGGGTCATCGCCGCGCTGGATCGGCACACCGAGCACATCATCATCCACACCGGTCAGAACTACGATTACGAACTGAACCAGATCTTCTTTGAAGACCTGGAGCTTCGCAAGCCAGACTTCTTCCTAGATGCCGCGGGTCGGACCGCTGCCGATACCATCGGCTTGGTGATAGCACGGTCAGATGCGGTTCTGCGCCAGGTGCAACCCGATGCAGTTTTGATCCTGGGAGACACTAACAGTTGCCTGGCGGCGATCTCGGCCAAGCGCCTGAAGATCCCGGTCTTTCATATGGAAGCCGGCAATCGGTGTTTTGATGAACGCGTGCCCGAGGAGATCAACCGCCGCATCGTGGACCACATCAGCGACATCAACCTGCCCTACTCGTCCATCTCGCGGGAGTACCTGCTGCGGGAGGGCCTGTCGCCAGATCGCGTAATCAAGACCGGCAGTCCCATGTACGAGGTGTTGCACTACTACCTGCCGAAGATTGAGACCTCGGATGTGCTAGAACGGTTAGGATTGCAGGAACTGGAGTATTACGTGGTCAGTGCACACAGAGAGGAGAATGTTGATGACCCGTACCAGTTCGCCGGCTTGGTCGACGTCCTGGGCCACCTAGCCGAAACCGGTCGTCGCGTGATAGTATCCACCCATCCGCGCACCCGCAAGCGTATTGAGGCGGAGGGGATTGTGCTGCCTGCATTGGTGGAATTGCTGAAGCCGTTTGGGTTCTGCGACTACGTCAATTTACAAATGCGCGCCCTTGTTGTGCTGTCTGACAGTGGCACCATCACTGAGGAGTCCTCCATCCTCAATTTCCCGGCTCTCAACATTCGTCAAGCCCATGAGCGTCCCGAAGGTATGGAAGAAGGGGCAGTGATGATGGTGGGGCTGAAGTGGGAACGGGTGTGTGAGGGCTTGGCGATTCTAGAAAAGCAGCCACGTGGTGTAGATCGGACCTTGCGGATTGTGCAGGATTATAACGTCCCGAATGTCTCAGAGAAAGTCGTGCGGATCATTCTGAGTTATACGGACTATGTGAACCGCGTAGTTTGGCAGGAAGACTGAGCAAGGCTGAACTGGATCAGTCCTGAGGAACTTCTGTGGATGAATCAAGAAGTGTCTGCGATTGAAATCCTGGTCATCACGCCTCAGTACGCACCCGATCGGGGGCCGAGCGCGCCTATCTACACGGCGTTGTGTGAGGACTTATGTCAGCGGGGATATGAAGTCACGGTCGTCACGGGGTTCCCACACTACGGTAGCGACCACGTCTGGCCCGAATATCGTGGTAAACTTGCCCAGGAAGAAAGACTCAACGGGGTACGAGTTCTTCGCACGTACGTTTACGCAGCAAGACGTCAGATGTGGCAGCGCATGATCTACCATGCATTGTTCAATGTGGCTGCAACCTTGGGCGTTTTTTACGTTGGACGACCAGACGTTGTTCTGGCTGACGCGCCGGCCCTATGGAGCGGACTACCGTTGCTCACCAGGGCGATAGCCTTCAGAATTCCCTATATTTATATCCTCCATGACATCTATCCAGATATGGCCGTTCGACTGGGCGTTCTGACAAATCCGGTGCTGCTGAGCTTGATTGATCGGCTGGAGCGCTTCTTCTATGCTCATGCCAGCTATGTTTCGGTTCTGGCTGACGGGTTCAAGGAAAACCTCCTGCGCAAAGGTGTCGCTGCCGAAAAGATCAGCGTAATTCCTGCCTGTACAGATACGGATTTCGTGCAGCCCTTAGCTCACGGCAGCAAGTTCAGGGCATTATGGGGACTGCAAGGCAAGTTCGTCGTCCTGTATACCGCCAACATCGGTCTGCCGCAAGGACTAGACAACGTTCTCCGCGCGGCGCAACTGCTGATGGATTATCCCGATATCGCGGTGGTTTTCGTTGGGGAGGGCAACGCCAAGCTAGCTCTGCAAGCGATGGTCCGAAACGAGAAGATCACCAACGTTTACTTCTTCCCACTGCAAGCGCGGGAAGAAGTCCCTGACGTGTTTGGCCTGGCGGATGTTTCTTTGATTTCCCTCAGGCGCGAGATCGTCATGGAGGCGGTCCCATCGAAAACGTATTCTATTATGGCCAGCGGACGCCCTATGATTGCTACAGTACAGAGTGGTACGGAGGTGGCTCGGCTGATCAGACAGGCCAACTGCGGTCTGTACGTTGAGCCTGGTGATCCAAAAGCTCTGGCTGAAGCCATTCTGCAGCTCTACACAGATGCTTCTCTGCGTGGCGTTATGGGGCAAAATGGCAGGAGATACGTTGTAGAAAACTACTCCCGAGAGGTAGCGACAAGAAAGTATCAGACCCTGATCGAAAGCCTGACGAGATGATCCCGCGTTATTGTCCAACATACAGCCTTCGCAACCTTATTTGGGCCTGGCAAATGTGCCTGACAAGCGATCCACTGAAGCTGTTGCGCAGCCGTCTCGCTGAGCTTTTTGCTGTCAAGCACGTTTTCCTATTCAGCAGCGCCAGGGTGGCGTTGTATGCATTGCTGAAAGCTTACGGCCGCCCCGGGGAGGTCGTGGTGCCAGCGTATAATTGCATTGCTGTGCCTGAAGCCGTGCTTTATGCAGGCTACCATCCCGTATTTGCTGACATTAGTGATAATTCTTTGAACATGACCGCAGATACTTTAGGCAAGTCAATCTCACAGGATACTACAGCAGTTCTAATGACTCATCAATTCGGCATACCATGCGATGTGGATGAAATCCTGAGCGTTTGCAAGCAGTATCAAGTCCTGGTAGTGGAGGATGCTGCCGCTGCTATCGGCGCCAGGTTTCGAGGGCGGCTTGTAGGCAATTTTGGCGATGCTGCCATTATAAGCTTCCATACGACAAAAGTAATCTCAGGAGGAATCGGAGGGGCCCTTCTTACTGATAATGATGAGTTAGCCTATAAAATTGACCGTCTCCAGCAAGCGGCCGCCGCTCCTAAGGACTGTTGGGGTTCATTCGCTAAAGCCGTTGCTTGGAAGGCAGCTACGAGTCCATGGCTGTATACGACTATGCTTTTTGGTTACCGGGTCCTATGTGGTGAAACACTGTTTGAAATGGTTATCCCTCACACTGGGATGCCCTCAAGTTTCTTGAGGCTGTGTTCACGCTTCTCAGCCGCTTTAGCCCTTGTGCAACTGAATCGTTTGGATTCCAACCTAAGCCGAAGAAGGAAGCTTGCTCAAGCGTATACAGATGAGTTGTCAGGATATTCTGTTTTGAAGCTACCAGTTGTTCCAGTGGATTGCTCTCCCGCGTGGATACAGTTTCCTGTGATGGTCAGTGAGAAGAGAGCTTTTTACAAATACATGCAGCGCAAGGGCATTGATTTAAGTTGGACTTTTCGGTACTCTTGTGCTGACAGTTTTGGGCTGGATGGGTTCTCTAATGCTTGGCGGGCCGCACAGACAGTCCTTGGCCTTCCAACATATCCTTCACTCTCTGATGAAGAGGCTGGCTACATATGCTCTATAGCGCGATTGTATACGTCGGGTTTGAACATAGTGGAGACGCGAAGTGGGCGATCAGCTTGAGCTTGAGTGTGTCAGTTGCATAATATGTGGTAAAGATGATGCAAGTGCCTTTATACAAGGACCCGGGGGGACCAATATAGTGAGGTGTCGTAATGACGGACTAATATATCTGAACCCTAGGCCAACATCTGCCCATGTACGAGAGTCGTTCACCGGATGGCTCAATGAAGACAACGTGGATACGATTGCGCGTGTCAGGCGGGGGGTACTGCAAAGGGAAGCGCGTGCTATTAAGAAACTCAAATCGGGCGGTAGCCTAGTGGATATTGGCTGTGCCTCGGGTACATTTTTCGAGAACTTTGACCCGTCAAACTGGCGTCTATATGGAGTGGAAACCTCGCCAGTAGGTGTTGAGATAGCTGGCCGTGGGGCAGAGGTATTCTGTGGGACTCTTCGGGAAGCTCGATACCCAAGCGGTTCATTCGACGTGGTCACTATATTGGACACGCTATACTATATCCCAGATCCTAAGGCCGAGTTGGTTGAGATTAGGCGCATTCTCAAGGATGATGGTGTTTTAGCCGTTGAAATACCCGGTCTGGCCTTTCGGCTTTTGAGAATGAGGGGCCCATTCTGTTGGCTCCTAGATAGGAGATGGACTAGTGGATTCGTCTGGACGCACCTGTACTATTTCTCACCTACGACCCTCAGACTTCTTCTTGAAACCATAGGATTCCGTGTGGTCGATGTCATCCCGGAACAGGCTTCCCTGGGTAGACAAGGTATGGCATGCGCCCTGAACGATCTTCACTTTGCACTTGCACGTTTGCTTTTCAAGGTAACAGCGGGCACGCTTGCGATTGCGGCCAAAGAACTCTATTTGGCTACGAAGGTGAGATAAGAGACAGGAACAATGAATGCAGCGCAATTTGCAGAATTCTGGCAAATCCAAGGTTACAAGGTAATCGAAACCCAAAGTTGTTATTGGTACAATCCACAACCGCTCTTCTTTATGAGCCTGCCCTACCATCGTCTGGTGAGCCCCTCCCGTTGGGAACTGGCCCATGTGCTGCTAAGAGGGCCATCTGTTGCGGTTCGCTTTCCCACGGTTCTCGATGGGACCGGTAAAGAGGGTGGCCTCTTCATCTGCTCGGACCGGAATTACGATTTGCCCTCACTGGACAAAAAGGCGCGCAACCAGACACGGCGGGGACTGGAGAGCTGCACCGTTGAGCGTATAGACTTCACCTACCTGGCTGAGCACGGTCATACACTGAACCTGGAAACTTTCCTGCGCCAGGGAAGAGATCCGCAGACCATCACCGAGCAGCAATGGCGGCGGTATTGCAAGGCGGCGAGTCAGATTCCTGGTTTCGAGGCCTGGAGCGCATTTGTCCACGGCCATCTGGCCGCGTTTATGGTGACGGCTCTCGTGGAGGATTGTTTCAGCATTCTTCATCAAAGTGCAGCCACTGACTATCTGGGGTACTATCCCAACAATGCTCTTGTCTTCACCGTGACCAGGCTGAAGCTATCTTGTCCTGAGGTCGGCTATGTTTCTTATGGTCTAAAATCGCTGGATGACACCACTGGTCTTGACCACTTCAAATTGCGCATGGGGTTTGAACTCAAGCTCTTCAAAGAATGTATCGTCTTCAATCCACTTTTGAAGCCATTTCTCCTCTTTGGAGGCCGCAATGTCATTGACTGGATGGCCCAGCGTCATCCCGAGAGCGACCTTTGGCGCAAGGCATCCAAAGCCCTTCGTCTGACAACAGGAGACCTAAATGCGTAACACCTTTCTCCCCTTCTCTCCACCCCTCATCGGCGAGGAGGAAATCACTGAAGTCATAGACACACTCCGCTCTGACTGGATCACCACCGGGCCGAAAGTCAGGTGCTTCGAGGAAGAATTCGCCGCTTTCATCAGCGCGCCGGCGGCCCTGGCCCTCAACTCCTGTACGGCGGCCATGCACGTGGCCCTGGCTACCCTGGGCATCGGCCCTGGCGACGCCGTCATCACCACCCCCATGACCTTCTGTTCCAGCGTCCACGTCATCGAACACGTCGGCGCCCGCCCCATCCTGGTAGACGTAGAGGCGGACACGCTGAATATAGACCCTCGGCAGGTAGAGAGAGCGATCTTGGAAGAGGGAAGGGGGAAGATGGAAGACGGAAGATGGAAGGTGGAAAATGGAAATCCGACCTCCGACTTCCATTCTCCATTCTCCATTCTCCATTCTCCATTCTCCATCAAAGCCATCTTGCCCGTTCATCTCTACGGCCACCCCTGCGACATGGACGCCATCCTGGACATCGCCCACCAGCACAACCTGGCCGTGATCGAAGACGCCGCCCACGCCCTCCCCGCCCGCTACAAAGGCCGTTTTATTGGCCAAGGCTCTGACCGGAACAATACGCAACACGCAACACGCAACACGCCTCACATTTCACGCCTCACGCATCACGTTTCACGTTTTACGTGCTTTTCCTTCTACGCCACCAAGAACCTCACCACCGCTGAAGGCGGCATGCTCACCGGCGCCCCGGAACTGCTGGAC
>Ga0194125_10003951_pt1 | contig 23501 bp, 16 predicted proteins | sample TA2KigC250mmetaG_FD_148626 | JGI IMG/M metagenome (GOLD analysis project Ga0194125, IMG submission 148626) | Freshwater microbial communities from Lake Tanganyika, Tanzania - TA2015034 Kigoma Deep Cast 250m | ecosystem: Environmental > Aquatic > Freshwater > Lake | place: Tanzania: Lake... | reverse complement strand
AACGTCCCAAACCGCTGATGCCGTATGTTGTACCACTTGCTGAACCGTTGTTTGAACTCCTTCATGAACTCCGACACATCCCCCATCCGCGCCAGCATCCGTTCCCGAATGTCCGCGTCCACCCGACCATGGTCGTGCAACCCCTTCTCGGCCTCATAGAGCAGCCCGGCCTCTCGGGGCTTGGCCTTCCCGTAGAGGGCCTTCATGCGCTCGACCAATTCCTCGTCGGTCGGGTTCTGCTCGGCAGGAACGCGGACCAGGACATGGAAGTGATTGGACATGATGCAATAGGTGATGACTTCGAGGCCGCAGAAAGTGGCCAGGCGGCGGAGGAGCCGGACCAAGGTTTCTTTGCCGAGGTCATCGAGGAGGCGTTGGGCGCCGACGATGCGCGAGACGCAGTGGTAGACAGCGATGCGGTCTCTGATTTTGATGCGGGTGGTTCTCATAACGGACTCGGACTGGGCATTGGCGGTCAGGTTACTCGTGAGGACATCAGACGTCAAGTATTATTTTCCTGTCAGATTAATGACGCATTTGTCGCTGGCCTTTGTCGTCCGCGTTTGTTGGGTCAGAGGCGTCAATCCTCCATATTGCTGGGCATCCGCCCGGGGTGCCCGGGGGCGATGGATCGCGTGATGAACCGAGGCGACCGACGGGAGGAAGGAGGAAGGGGAGGGAAGCTACTTCGTGTCGGTCTGTAGAAGCGGTTCCTGCCTGCGGTCCGTTATCGCTATGGCGCGCGGCGCCGAACCACGATGAGTGAATTGGCAATCGGGCGCTCGCGACCGTCGCAGGGTTGGTTTCGCACTTGACCCTCGAACCAGAGCGTGGCGGAGCCGCCGCCGTCGAGGTTGATGGCCTCGCGACAGCCGAGCTGGACCAGGTACGCGGCTAACTCGTCGAGGGTCATGCCCACCGAAAGTCCTTTTAGCCGGCCATCCACCTCGACAAGGAAGAAGTGCCTTTGGTTCCAGCCTATGGCACTGCGTGGGTGCCGCTCGCGCATGGTGGTGAACTCATACTCCTCGACCGGCGGCGGCACAATGCGTTGTCGGCGGCCGCCACGGACTAAGACCGGCCCGCCGGCGAGGCCCGTGATGGCGCCGGCCAGACTCGGAGTCGAGTCGAGTCGGAGGCCCATTTCGGTGCCGACGGGGACCGGCGGTAAGGTGCGGGCCAACAGCGGTCCGACGGACAACACCAGGATCCCCGGGGTCAGCGGCGTGTCGCCCGCCTCGCGTACTTCGCGCACGCGCGCCCGGTAGGTCTGCGCTAGGCGCAGGGGCAACCAGGGACTGCCGGGCGTAGGTTCGAGAACGAACTCGCGCCCACGGACGGTGCAGGTCGAGGGGCCGAGTCTTGGGGTGTAGAGCTGCAGGCCGTCGCGGGGGCGTTCGCCGTCCAGGCCGATGGGGCTGCGGTTACCCGAGGGCCAGATCACCTCGAATTGGGGAGCGACATCCGCCAAGTGCGGTTCGCCTGCGGCGTCGATCCAGAAGGTGGCTCCGCCGTCCGGGGCGCTGATGACCTCGCCGTTGACGATCTGGAGCCCGCGTGGGTCGCCCACGTAGGCCCGCACGCGCTGGTAGAAATCGCCATTGATGGCCGCCACGGGCAGGCCGAGCTGCGAATCCAACTTCGCCACCTGCTCCGTGAGCGTGCTCAACCCAATCGAGCGGCGTAAGGCGTGCGCCGAATGCACGGCGAACGCAGGGTCGGTGCGGTCGAATCGCACCACGTGCGCGGACCACGGCCCACGGGGAAGGGCCTCGTTGGTGTAACTGAGGCCGGCCACCGGCGCGCCGGTTCGGGCGCTGACCTCGGCCCGGCCCGGCCCCGTGGTGGCCAGGGCGCAGAGCACGACGAAGCTCAACCACCCGAGCTGCGCCCGGCGCCGTTCGGCCGGCGCAACCGTCCCACGACGCCATAAGCTGCGGTGCGGCCCCGGGTTCGAGGGGTTCTGTTGGCGCACGGTATTCAATAAAGGATCCACAGGCTTTGGCGCGAGCTTTGGTTCTGGAGGTAACTGTAGATGTGGCCGGTGTCGGTGCTCACAAACAAGCGGCCGTTGGCCACCGCCAAACCGTAGGCGCGCCCTTGAACGGCGCCGGTCCAAATGCGGTTGCCGGAGGTGGTGTCGAAGGCAGCCACCTCGTTCTCACCGCCGGCGAACAGGGTCGCGCCTGCCAGGATCAACGCGTAGGGGTAGCTGGCCGCCCGCGTCCAAAGTAGAGCCCGGGTCGGGCGCGCGAGGGCGGACAAGCTGGTATCGGTGAGGAGATAGGAGCGGGTGGCGGTGACGACGATGGCGTTGCCTTGTTCGTAGGTGGCGAGGGTGTCGCCGCTCAGGCTGCCTTCGGTGAGTTGCCCGCCGCCACGCGCGGCCGGGCCAAAGAAGAGCGAGTTGCCCGCCAGCAACGCGTAGGTGCCCATCGCGCCGGCGTACTGGCCCACCATCCCGCCGCTGGCGCGGTCGAAGTAGAAAGGCGTGCTGCGGCTGCCGGGCACGTAGAGGCGCGTCGGGCTCAGCAGGAGATAGCCCTGCAGCGCGGCGGAGCCGACGTATTTCCGCTGCCAGTGGTTGGGCAGGCGTTGTGTGCCGGTGGCGGCGTCAACGGCGCAGAGATAAACGCCTTCGTGCGGAAAGAAGCCCGCCGCGAAGTACGCCACCCCTTGGTCGACTGCGACGGAGGTGCGGACGGCGTAGGGCGAGACGAACGTGCCGTTGTTGGCCACCCGGTAGTCGTTCGTGCCTGCCGCCGCGTATTTCCAGTGGAGGGCGGCGTCTTGGGCGTCGAGACAATACACCACGCCGTCGTCTGCGCCCGCGTAGAGTCTGCCGGCGGCGACTGTCGGGGCCAGGCGCACCGGCCCGTCCGCGAAGTAACGCCAAACCAGCTCGCCCGTGCGCGCCTCCAAGCAGTTGATCGTGTGCTCGCTCGACGAGCCGTAGTAGACGCGCTCGCCGACCGCGACCACCGCGTGCGCGCGGTCAAACGCCAAACGCGGCTTGAGCGGCGCTTGCGGCGGCGCGGTGTAAAAGTCGGCTTTGGGCGGATCGGGCCACGCGGGGGCGGGCGCCTTGGCCGAGTGGACCCAAGCCAGGACGAGCGGGAATTCGAGGCTCTCTTGGGTCAGGCCGCTGCGCTGGTAATCGTGCTGGTAGGTCGGCCAGTCCAGCGCGTCCACACGCCCGACCAACCAACCGCCGCAGAGCCAGACCCCAACCAGCCACGCCGCGGATCGGCCCCGCGCGGGTCGTCTCGCCGCAGCAGCGGGTGCGGGCGGGTGGCGGTGGCCGTGGCGGACTTCGGTGCGGGTCGGCTTCATGGGGCGGCGAAACCGATCGAGGTTTGCAGCGGGTAACGACAGGTGCACCCGGCGCTGGCGGTGGGCGAAAGCACCAGGCCGCCCGCGGAGATGACCGACATCCAGCAACTGGCGCGGGAGCCGACCATTTGGCGGCGCTGGTTGGTGGCCAAATCCCAAAAACAAAGAGCCGCGTTGTCGTAGTTGAGTTGGACGCCGTGGATCATGTTCGCCGCCGCGGACAGGGTGCTGCACCCGGCGCGTGCGGGGAGCCCGCTCTGGACGACATTCCCCGTAACGAGGTCGTAGGCGTAGGGCTCGAGATAGACGGTCGGGCCGACCAAGACCGGATGATACATGTGGCCGCCGTGGTTGTCGCGGAGCCAGGCGTGGTTCTTCTGCCAGAGGACAGACCCGTCGTCCGCGGCAAAGGCATAGAGATAAAAGCGGCTGGTCGAGCTCATCAGCAAGAGCTTCCCGCGGCTGTAACAGAGGAAGAACACCGCCGGATAGGGCGCCACCGAGACCGCCAGCGGCCGTTCCCAAGCCAAGACGCCCGTGGCGGCGTCCAGGGCGACCAGGTACAGGTCTTGCCAGAGATGGGCGACGGCAATCCGCCCGGTGCGCTGAGCCTTGGCGACGGCATGGCGCGACTCGACGAAGTAGACCCGGCCATCGCCCATGGCGATCGCCGAGTTGACAATGACTCCCTGGGCGTAGGTCCAGCAGGTTTCGCCACTGGTCTTAGACCGGCAGAAGAGGTTGTCGCTGCACACCTTGGCGGTGCTGGCGGTCCCCAGCGAATCGTACCAATGGGCCGGGCCGCTGTACTCGGTATAGCTGGCACCACGCTTGACGCTGCTCCCGTAGAGGTGGTCTCCCACCGTCGCGAGGTACCCCCAGTCGTAGGTCAAAAACGGGTTGGGCGAAGCTAAGGGATAGTGCTGACGCAGTTGGCCGGACTCGGCCTCGAGACGCCAGCAGCGGTCGCGAACGGCGAGGTAGAGCGAGGTCTCATCGGCGCACAGATTGCTCGTGTCGCGCGGGATGTTCACCCGTATCAGCTTCGGTATCTCCAAGGACCAGTAGATTCGTCCGTTGTAAGCGTCTTGGGCCGTCACGCGGTTCAACCCTTCAGTGAAGAGCACGCCGTTGACCGCCAACGGCTGCGGCACGCGACAGCCCCGATCGATCATGCCGCGCGGCCCAGGCAGCCCGAACCACTGCAGCCGCATTCCTGCCCCGACGATGCGCTCGTCCTGGCTGCAAGCCGTGTTGCCCGGGTCCGCATAACCGTGCGTCCAACTGCCCCCGCCAGGCAGCGGGGCGCGCGTGATGACCATGGCCCGGCCCGGATCGGTCTGCATCGCGGCTTGGTCCGGGGCGATGCCGCGCTGGGCCCAGGCCTCGAGGGCGGCCCAATTCGAGAGGTCTCCCGCCACCTCGGGGGGATAGCCCAACCACGCTACCCCGCCACCCGGCCGCAGGACGCGGTATAACTCCGCCGCCGAGCCCGGAGCATCCTGGGCGGTCAACAGGTCGGCGGACACGATGAGGTTGAAGGAGTCCTTCGCGTACGGCAGGGGCGCCAGCGGGCCGGCATGGAGCGTGACACGCGAGCCGTACAGACCGGCGGCCTGGAGCGCTTGCCGCCCTCGCTGGATGGCCGCCGAATCTTCCGCCACTCCCATGACGTTCAGCTCCGAACGCCGGGCCAGTTCATAGGCCAACCGCCCATCGCCGCAGCCATAGTCCAGACAGTACCCGCGCGTCCGACCCGTGCGATCCAAGATCCCCTGTGCCACTCGCGCGTAGACCGCGGTGAGGGCATCCTCCGAGTAAGGCGAGGGCAGCTCAGGCGCGGGTGGGACGGCGTAGTTGAAGTCGGTCTCGAACTCGAAGACCTCGCTGCTGAGTTCTTGGCCGGTGCTCCGCTCCTTCACCACATAGTGGTACTTCGTCCGTGGTAGCAAGCCGCTCAAGCTCACGCGATGGTCGGTCACGGGTGTGAGGTCGGCCACGCGCGAGCCCAGTCCAGGCGTCGGCCCATACTCGACAATCGAGACATCCGGGTCGGTCGTCAGCCAATGCACCGTTGCCTCCTCCGGTCCCACAAACCGAACATAAGGGCCCAACGAGATCGCGCCGAGCGCTGGCCACGCGCCCCACGCCCCGGCCAGCACGCAACCCAACCGCAACCGCCACAGAACACGCCCGAGGCAGCCCGCACGCGTAGCCCGGCGCCGAGTCCATCTGCTGTTGGGAAAACGCACCATCGCCGCGCCTCTATCGGTTGACGATCACGCCACGGTAAAAGTAGTCCCACCCGTCCGGCGTTTGCAGGAACTCCCGGACCGTGCCGTCCCCGGGGATCGCCGTGGCATCCGCCACGTTCTCCCACGGACCCGCGCCGGCCTCGCGGCGCCGTTGCAGCGTGTACTGCCGGCCGGTCAGCGTCGGCACTCGGATCCGCACGTTCTGCTGGGCATCGCGCACCCAATCGAGGGCGAAAACCGAGGCGGCATCGGCCGGGTCGGTGCCCGCCCGAATCTCGAGGCCGTCCCCGGCCCCGTCGCCATCGCTATCGGCGAGCAGTGGATAGGACCCGTAGAACTTCGCCTCGTCCAGGTCGACGACACCGTCCCCGTCGCTGTCCGCGTCGAGACCCCAGCGCGACACGCTGAAGTCGTCTAGGTACGATGTGGCTGCGGAACGGCGGCGCGCCCCGGAGAACGTCGTTACCGCATCGTCCTTGAAGCCGAGACCGGCGCGGCTCAAAACGCCATCCACCCAGACGTCGTATCGCCGGTTCACGTAGTCGTTCCGCGTCGTCACCCGCACGAAGACGTTGGTGGGAAAGCTCGGCGCCACAGACACGAAACGGCCGCCCCCGCCGCCGTTGCCGTCCAGCGCCAGAATCCCGTCGGTGGCACTGAAGTAAATCACGCCGCTCGCCCGGTTCGTCGGTACCACCGGCGGATTGGCCAGGCCGGTTTCAAGGAAGAAGGCATCCACCCACAGCACCGGTTCCGCAACCGGCAGCGAGACATCGAGGGTGCCGTCGCCGGCCTGCACGGCTTGCAGCCCATGCGCGGTCCGCGCTTGCTGGACGACCGCGCTGCCCTCGAGGACCTGCCACAAAGCGGGCGGCCCCTGGCCGGCGAGCGCGCCCAGCGCATAGGGATGGGCTTCGCCGGGCTCGAACCCCGTTGCGTACAGCAGGCCTTGCTGCTGCGGGCGAAACCACCGGACGGCCGACCATGCCTCCTCGCCTGAACCAGCCGAACAGACCGCCACGTAATACTTCTTGAACGTGTCGAGTCCGGCCAGCTCGGCGGTGAACGGCCCAGGTGGCAGGATGCCCAAGAAAACGACCCGTTCCCAGGCATTCGTGGACTGGCCGCCTGGGGCCAAACCGTAACAAAGGTTGACCGGCGCCGGAGCCTCGAGCGCCTGCACGCCATGAACCGTGGCGCTCTGGTCGGTCAGGGCCGACACCTCGGCCAGCCAGATTCGCGGCGGCTGAGTCTCGACCAACTTCAACGCGTTCAGACAAGCACCCTGCGGACTCGCCAAGCTCAGCCGCACGGCGCCGTCGTTGCCAGAACGTACCTCGGTGAACCGGCAGACATAACCCCGACCGGCCCGGCCGTTGTCAGAGACGTCGATCGTCACCGTCTCACGCTGCGCCCCGGAGATCACCGACCAGGGCGGCGCGACCCCGCTAGCGTTCGCGAAGCTCGGCGCCCCGGAGAGCGTGCAGCGCAGCATGTGCCCGGTCGCACCATCCCCAAACCCCAGATCGCTATAGAGCACGATCTCGTAGACCTTCTGCGGATCTAAACCGGTGAACTCGATCGCATGAGTCTGCCCAGCGTAGAGCGACGTCGAACCGGCCGCGCCCAAGTCGAGCGGGAACGCCTCGGCCGCGGCTGAGCCTGGAGGCGGCCCCGGTGGGACAACGGGCTGCGGCCGTGTCGCACTCAACGGCCGGCCGTGGACGGTTAGTGTCACGGTTATGCCTGTGTCCGTGCCGTCGCCGTAGCGGGTGAGGCGACCGCTGGCCACCTCGATCTCGGGCACGCTGTACAACCCCCAGTTGTCGACGCCCCAGTACCAACTCGAGGTGCCCGCCTGAAAGAAGCGGAACCGCACGTCGGGTTCACGGTCGGCTCCCGGCAACCGGAAGATCTCGACGCGTTTGGCCTCGACCGAATCGTCGTTCGTGCGCCCCACCAGGTGCGGCCGGAGGGACTCCGAGACCGGGGCGCCCAGGAAATTGCTGTAGGCCAACCCGAACGCCTGATCGGTGCGGGCGGTGCCCAGCGTCGCCCGCACGTCGATGACGCCGTTGGTGCGGATGATGTCCGCCGCTCCCCCTTGGTCGTCCAACCAGTAGACCACCGGGAGCCAGGTTGCCCCTCCGTCCTTCGAGTATTCCACGCCGGCGATGCTGTCTTGGTTCTGTTCGTAGGCGCTATCGAGCACGAGCACCACGCCTTCGTGCCCGGCGAGATCGTACGGCGGAGAGAACAGGACCTGGAGCTGGTTCCCGCTGCGGCGGTCCGACTCGGCATAGACAAGTCGGTTGGACATCAACAAAGTGACAGGTTGATGGTTCAGCTCCTGGCCCGGTGCTACTTGCAGGCGGCGACTCCCGAAAACCGCCCCTAACCTCGCCGAGCTAATCAGCGCCCAGCCCAGGTAAGTGTCGGAGCGCGGATCGTTGGGATCCAACCCGGGCGTCAACCGGTCCGTACGGTTCGTCTCGCTCCAGCCCGCCACCGAGCTGACCAACGTCTCGTGGCCGGACTCGAAATCCTCGAAGTAAAGCGGCGCAGGTAAGATCAGTCGGTCCGAAAGCCCCACCCGCGTCACGTGACCGGCGGTGCCGACGCCCCCTGCTGGAATGTCCGCCCCGAAGAAGTTGTAAGCCACGAGATCGGCACGCACAGCCCCAACACCCAGCAACCCGCACAAACCCACCGCTCCTGCCCAACACTTCACACGGAGCAACGCACAGACTCGCGGCCAAGTCCCGTAACCATAGCCTTGGCCATAGCCTTGGCCCAGGCAGCGTAAAGGTCGCCGGAGATGAGGTCCGGCTACCAACCGCCAGGTAGCCGTGGAGTTCATGTTGGATTGCCCGCCAGGGCGCTGGCCGGCTGAACGCCAGGCCTCGGCATGGACTCGCCTTTCATGGGTTCGGATCCTACGTCGCACGCTCGTCACGGGTCAATACCCGCTCGATATCGGCTAGGGATCTCAGCGGCCTCGCTTGAGCCAGACAAGCAGGAGCGCGATGTCGGCGGGTGAGACCCCTGAGATGCGAGTGGCTTGGCCTATGGTACCTGGCCGGATTGACTTCAGTTTCTGGCGCGATTCGGTCCGCAGGCCTGGGATGGCGTCGTAGTCGAACCACTCGGGTACGTTTTTCGATTCGAGCTCACGCACCTTCTCGATCTCGAGCTCCTGCCGCTGGATGTAACCCGCATACTTGACCTCGATCTCGACCTGCTGGATGACATCCTCCGATAGGTGATCGAGTGCGCCGGGCAAGGACCGGTACGTCATTTCGGGCCTGCGTAGCATCTGCGCCAGACTCACCGAGCCCGAGTAGGTGACCTCGAGACGTTCCATCTCCGCCAGGATGCGTGTCCGTTTCTCCACGACTCGGCGGTAGTTCTCTCCGGCCAGCAGACCTACCTCGTGACCGATCTGACTGAGTCGAAGATCTGCGTTGTCCTGGCGGAGCAGAAGCCGGTACTCCGCCCGCGAGGTGAACATGCGGTACGGCTCGGTCGTTCCCTTGGTGACCAGGTCGTCGATCAGGACGCCGATGTAGGCTTGGTCACGCCGCAGGACAATGGGCGGTTCACCTCGCGTTGCCCGGGCGGCGTTGATGCCCGCGATGAGCCCCTGGGCCCCGGCCTCCTCATAGCCCGAGGTGCCGTTGATCTGGCCGGCCAAGAACAGGTTTCGACAGACCTTTGTCTCGAGCGAGCTCTTGAGCTGGGTTGGGAAGGCGAAATCATACTCGACCGCGTAAGCGGGGCGCATGATCTCGGCGTTCTCGCATCCAATGACGGTTCGGATCATCTGGGTCTGGACCTCGAAGGGCAGGCTGGTCGAGAACCCGTTCACATAGATCTCGTCCGTGGCGATCCCTTCCGGCTCGAGGAAGAGTTGTTGGCGTTCCTTGTCCGGGAACCGCACGATCTTATCTTCGATCGAGGGACAGTACCGCGGGCCAACTCCCTCGATGACGCCCGAGTAGAGCGGAGACCGGTTCAGGTTCGCTCGGATGATCTCGGCGGTCTTCTCGGTTGTGTAGGTGACATAGCAGGGGAGTTGCCCGCCCAGTTGCTCGAGGATCGAGCCTGGGGGATAAAGGCGGGAGTCCCTGGCCGAGTACTTAGGCCGAACTCGACCTCCGGGGAGCGGCGCGTTCGCAGCGGGTCGCCCATGTTCCACGTGGAACGTCCGATCATACGTTCCGACCTGACCACTCGCTGTTGCCTGGCCACGTTCCACGTGGAACAACTCCTCCCCCCAACAACTGAAGTAGGGGACCGGATCTTCCCCTGGCTGTTCCTCGGTCTTCGAGAAATCTACGCTGCTCCGCAGTATCCTAGGGGGCGTGCCTGTCTTGAGCCGCCCGAGATCGAGTCCGAGTTCCCTCAGCGAGTCCGACAGATTCATCGCCGCAGCCTCTCCTGCCCGGCCACCCGATTGTCGGTTGAGCCCAATGTGCATCAGGCCACGCAGGAACGTGCCGGTCGTGACGACAACCGCCTTCCCCAAGAACTGGACTTCGAGAGAAGTCTCCACACCACAGACACGGCCATCGCTGACTAGGAGCTTAGTGGTCTGGACCTGCTTGCAGTCGAGGTTCGGCTGTCGTTCACAGACCCACTTCAACCTGAACTGATAGGCCTTCTTGTCGCATTGCGCCCTTGGCGCCCACACAGACGGCCCTTTCTTCCGGTTCAACATCCGGAATTGCAGGCCGGTCATATCGGTGTTCTTGCCCATCTCACCGCCGAGAGCATCGATCTCGCGGGCGAGATGGCCCTTGGCGAGCCCACCGATGGCGGGGTTACATGACATCTGGCCTATCGTGTCCAAGTGTATCGTTAACAACAGCGTTTGACACCCCATTCGGGCCGATGCCAACGCCGCTTCCACCCCGGCGTGGCCGCCACCAACCACAATCACATCATACGTCTTCGGATAGACGAACATCGGTTGGCTTAATCAGCAGATTCGGCCTGGCCCTCGTTGACTGGCCGCTCCGTAGAGCGGAAGAGCCGCTCGAGAATGCTCGGATAGAGCTCTTCTCTCTCCCGACGGGAGGGCAAGGACCTGTCTGATGAGTTTGATCGCACTCACTCTCACTCACAAGGCCACTGTAGGCCAGCCGGGGCGACTAAGCCAAGCTTCGCTTCTCCGTGCGCCAGGCCGATGCCGCTCTCCTACGCTCTCCAGGGAACTTCCCGCTGCGGTTACCATAACGTCGGGAACCTGACCAACGTCGATCACGCCGTGAGGACGGATCTCCGGTTCAAGTGCTGTGGCTGTCATACGACGTGACGCGCATATAGTAGTTGACATCGCCTCCGGGTCGGGACGGACCGCCCTCGAGGCGCCACGCAGACCAGCACCGGGCTGGGCGGCCCATCCGTCCATGGGTGGCAGGGTCAGGGCACAGCAGGGCGCGCACTCCGCTGCGCGCCGCACAATGACCGTCCCCGTAGGCTGTGCTCGACGGCGTGCTGGGACAGCCCGCCCTACCTCATGCTCCTTGTGGGTAGGGCGCGCAGTCCGCTGCGCGCCGCACGAAGACCGTCCCCGTAGGCTGTGCTCGGCGGCGTGCTGGGACAGCCCGCCCTACCTCATGCTCCTTGTGGGTAGGGCGCGCAGTCCGCTGCGCGCCGCACGAAGACCGTCCCCGTAGGCTGTGCTCGACGGCGTGCTGGGACAGCCCGCCCTACCTCATGCTCCTTGAGGGTAGGGCGCGCAGTCCGCTGCGCGCCGCAGTCTTGCCCCGGCCGCTGCCCGCTAGCGCAGCGTGTGGGGCGCAGCCCTTGACAAGCGCGACACGGAGGTCTAGAAGCGAGTATCGAAGCCAGAAAAAGATGATCAGCATGCACCCCGCTTCCTTCCGACGTGCGGGAGCCGCCGATCGAGAAGGCTTGCAGAAAACCGATCAGCCTACACCCGCCCTGATCGCCTCATGAAAGCCATCACATGTCTGCTCCTCGGCGTGGCCGCTAGTAGCGTCATCGCGCTCGGCCAGGGTACAGTGAATTTCAACAACTACGTCCCCGACCCGCCTGCCGGTGTGAATTGGGTGTATGCGCCGATCTTCTGCAATAACTTACAGCTCGCTGGTTCGGCCTGGCTGGCGCAGCTTTACGGCGGGCCAACGGAAGACAGCCTCAGCCCCGTGGGCGCGGCCCTGCCTTTCCGAACCGGCGCAGCCTCCGGGTTCATCCAGTCGGCCGGCGTCCACACAGCAAGGACCATCCCGGACATCCCACCTGGCGGGGCTGCTGTAGTGGAGATTCGAGTTTGGGAAGCAGCGAAAGGCGCCACCTATGAGGAAGCGCGCGCCGCCGGAGGCAGGTACGCCCACTCGTATCCGGTCTTCTTGGCGCGCACGGGCGATCCGACTACGACTCCCCCAGGCCTGCCGGTCCCTTTGGTCGGCCTGCAGTCATTTGACGTTTGTTACGTACCCGAACCCTCGACCTGGCTGCTGCTTGGCGTCGGCCTCGCGCTCTTTTCTTGCCTCCCAAATAGTTGCCGGCAGCGGGGATACTAGCCCGACGGCTGGCCCAGCGGTCCAGCCCTACCTTTCCCTTGCGGCACACGCGACGGCGGCGCAGTTGGCAGGGCGCGAGCGCTGCGCGCCGCACGAAGATCGTCCCCGTAGGCTGTGCTCGGCGGCGTGCTAGGACAGCCCGCCCTACCGCCGACTTGTAGCCCATCTCGGTGGCTCATGAGTGAGTTCCGCTTTCGCCCCGGATCTAGCCTGCAGTCTCGAGCCCAGCCAATGCCTGTTTCCACGCTCCCGCGTCGCCACCGACGAACGGCCGAAGGTCTTCCAGCGCCTGCTTCCAGGCGTGCGAGAGCGGGGGCACGACCACATCTTCCAACTCCGAAGGCTCGGGCAGTCGGCCCTCGATCGCCAGGGCGCGGCCCAAAGCCAAGATCGCCTCGCGCAGTGCCGCGCCCGCTTCCTCGATGAGTTCACCCTCACCCAGCACCCGAGCCATCTTCTGTTTGCGGGCGCTGAGGGCGCGTTGCGCGGCGGCCTGGGCTTGCTCCTCGGCCGAGAGCGGCTCGGGGGTCGGCGCTTCGCCAGCCGCATCGACCAACGGGCGCGTGGCGCGCGCGGTCCGGGCGAGCAACCCGGAGTCAACCAGACGTTGGATGGCCTCGTCCGTGGCGCGGTCGATCACTTCGAGGTGGGTTGGGGCGAGCGGGTCCGACACTCCGGGGCCGAACAGTTCGGCATGGATGGCGGCCAGGCGTTCCTGGTGGATCGGGGCGTCTTTCTCGACGACCACGAGCAGCACCGAATGGGCGCCGGCGGTGGGGTAACGCTCTTCGCAGCGCAACAGGGCGCCGTTGATCTTCTCACGGGCCAGTCGGCCAAAGGCGAGGGACCGATCCGCGGGCAACATCTTGTGTGCGGGCGGGGTTGGGGGCTTGGCGGGTACGCCCGCCGGCCCCATGAGCTGTTCGAGCTTGGCCAGGAAAGCCTGCCGGCCGCCGCCCAACTTGATCTGCTTGAGGTCGCCGCGCAGGTCGAGCACGCCGTCGGCCAAGGCTTGCTTGTTGGCCAAGGTGCCGAGCATGCGCTGTTCGATGGTCTCCTCGCTGACCAGGTTAACAACCGTGACGGGCCGGCTTTGGTGCTTGCGCCAAGCGCGGGCGATGCGTTGTTCGAGCCGGGCCGGGTTCCAGGGGAGGTCGCAGTTGATGACGACGCTGGCATTTTGGAGGTTGAGCCCGGTGCTCCCGGAGTCGGTGCTCAGGAAAACCCGGCACTGGGGGTCGGACTTGAAGGCGTTGATTTCGGCGCGGCGGCGGCGCTGGGGGACGCTGCCGGTGTGCCAGGCGTAACCGAGGTCGAGCCGTTCGCACAGGTCCCGCACCAGCTCGAGCATCCGTTCCCACTCGGAGAACACCAGGGCCTTGGCGTCGTTCTCGCGGCATTCCTCGAGGACCTTCTCGAGCTCGCCCAGCTTCGGGCAGACGCGGTCCTCGGGCTCGAGGATGTAGTTGGTGTCGCAAATCATGCGCATCATGGCCAACTCACGCTGGAGTTTGTCCTGCTGTTGCTGGGTCAGGGGCCGGCGCTTGGCGATGTGCAGGAGCCGGGCCGCTTCCTTCTCGTGATCTTCGTAAGCGGCCCGTTGGGGGCCGCTGAGCGGCACCAGATGGGTCCGGTCCGCGCGCTCGGGCAGCTCAGTCTCGACGTCCGCTTTGCGCCGCCGGACCATGTAGGGCCGGATGCGCGCGTGCAATTGGTCCAGGTTCCTGAACCCGCACGGACGGCCGCGCTCGTCCAGGTCGTAGAAGTCGCGGTTGAACCGGAACAACGGCCCGAGCACGGCGGGATGAAGGAAATCCATCAACGAATGGAGTTCGTCGATGCGATTCTCGATGGGTGTGCCGGTCAGGACGAAGGCGTAGCGGCTGCAAAGCCGCTTGACCGCCCGCGCGGTCTTGGTGTCCCAATTCTTGATCCGCTGGGCTTCGTCGAGGATGACCACGTCCGGCTTGAGCCGTTCGTTGACCTCGAGGGCGTCGCCGAGCATCTGTTCGTAGTTGACGATCGTGAAGAAGGGCGGCGTCTGATAGGCCCGCAGCCGCGCCAGCCGTCCACCGAAGACGAGCTGAAGCGGCAAATCGGTGAACTCTTGGATCTGCTCCTCCCACTCGGTCTTGAGCGAGGCCGGCGTGACGACCAGCACCCGCTGCGCCTTGCCCAGCCGGTGCAGCAAGGCGCAGGCGGCGATCGCCTGAATGGTCTTGCCCAAGCCCATTTCGTCGGCCAACAGGGCCCGCTCCGTGAAGGCCAAATGCAGCATCCCCTCGCGTTGGTAAGGGAAGAGCGGCACTTTGGTTTCTTGAGCCGGCCATTCGCCGCCCTGGACCCGCAGTTCGTACTCGCGCCGGAGCTGGCGACGTTCGAGTTCCTGTTGCCGGCGCTCGATCCACGGCTGGAGGTCCTGCGAGAGCCGCAGCTTGGGCAGGTCGGACCGGCCCAGTTCCTCGAGCTCCGGCAAGGCTTGCTCGACCGGCTCGTTCGCCAAGCGGCCTTCGGCGTCAAACCATGCGCGCACCTGCCGCGGCAACGCCTCGAGTCCCTCCGGGCCCACCCGCAGACAATCCTGCACCGGGTCGGGAAGCACATCGATGCGGGGCGAGCCGTTCTGGATTGCAGCGCGAAACAAACGGCGGAAGCGGCCCTCGAGGTGCAGCAGCACCGCCTCGACGTGTTTGCAGGTGCCCAAGCCATTGATGCGGAAATCGACGCAATCGCACGAGAACTGGCGCTGGCGAACGTCCCGTATCTCGACGGAATACGTCATCCCGCTGCCCGAGCGCACGCGGAAGTTCGAGAAGATGGGATGGCGCGCGTCTTTGTTGGCGATGATGAAGGCCTCGTCGCGCGCGCGCTGGCGCCGCCGGTTGATCTCGTCGGCGTCGGTGGTTCGCCAATCGAACGTGGCGGGCACTTTGAAGTCGCGGTTGGACTTGGATGCGAATGCGGATACCATGCGCCAATCATGATTTCTCTCGGCCGCGGCGAGTCAACCTCCAGTTCCTCGCAGGTTATTCACGGGATGTTCACACACCTTCGCCCTTTCCCACGTTGCCCGGTCGGGTACCAAACCGTCTCCCAAGCTTTGGGGCCGGCGCGGATCGTCACCACCGAAATGGTGCTGACGGAAGTGTTGGCCTTTTATGCTGACGGCGGACCGAGCTTGCGGGAGGCGGCAGCCAACGTCGCCTTCAGACTCAGCAGCGATCCGAACGCAACGGTCATTCCGCAAACCGGAGAACTGAGGCCTCCATGCCGTCGCGGCAGCCCTAACGCGCGGCCGGCAGGATCGTCACCTCGAGGTCCAGGGTCACCTCCAGCGGTTGGTCGGGGCCGACCAGCAGGTTGGCGACGAGGTAAGGCAGCCTGACCTTGCGCGTGCCCGGTTCGGCAGCATTGCGGCCGCGCACGGCCATCAACACCGTCCTGCCCGCCGCCAAAGTGAGCGAACTCGGGCAAGTCAGCTCCGCCACTTCCCCCGCGCGTTCCAGGCGGAAATCCACATCCGAGTCATTGTGGATCTGCACTTGGACCTGGCCGGTGCCGCGCACTTGGATTTGCGGGCGGAGGATGCGTGTGGCGGCGCTGAATAAGGGGGCAAGGAAACGGGCTTCGCCAATGAGCCGGTCGCCGGTATAGACGACGGTGCGCCGCGCGAAGAGGGCCTCGTGCAGGGCGTCCGCCGAACGTTCGCGCGCAAAGACCAGTGTCAAGGGACGGTGATCGCCGGCATGAACGTGGTAGTCGAGGTTCAAGGCGTTGTGAATGTCCGAGTTGCTGATCATCGTGAGCCCTTTCTCGAGCGCCCAACGATGCGCCTCGGGATAATAGGAGCGGCCGTTGGCGACCTCGATGCCGTGCAACTGCCCACGTTCGAGCAGCGCGGTGTGCTCCGGATACCAACGCACGATGCCGTTGGTGATCTGCGCTTCCCAACCCGGATGATTCCAGAAAATGAAGGCCCCTTGGGCATGCGCCGCGCCAATGGCGTCGGCCCAACCCTCGACCGCCAGCGCCGCCGAGTTGGTGAGGAAAATGGCATTCAAGTGCCCGGGAGGCATGGCCCGGGTGATCTCCGACCCGCGCACGACCAGCAAGTCCAACTCGACCCCAGCGCCGCGCGCGATGTCGTAGGCGCGGTTGTGGTTGGTGGACACATCGGCCTTGTGGGGTTGGTACTCGATGTGATCGGTGATGGCAATGGCATCCAGCCCTTCGCGCCAGGCTTCGTCGGCGCGCACCGTCGGCCAGACCAGGCCATCGGAGAAGACGGTGTGGATGTGAAAGTCGCCTTTCAAGGTCACATAACCCGGTAAATCCGGCAGGCGAATCGGCGTCCGGGCGCGGGTGACGGGCTCGTGACTCCAGCTTTGGGGCAGGATTGCCAGAGCGGTGACGACAGCGAGGTAGAGGGCGGTAACGCGTTGCATGGGCGGAAGGTAACGGACACCGGCACTCGAGGCAACGACGCAACGTGCCGTGGCCCGAATCCTTAGCGAGGCGGAGCGCGGACGGTCACGTCCGCCAAGCGGATCTGACGATCCGCACCCCACAGGGAGCCTGCCGGGTTTCACCCGCGATGGCAGCCCTCAAGCACCTCGCTAAGGATTCGGGGCCGTGGGGAACGGCCGCAATTTGACTCGCCGGCTGGCTTCGCAGCCGAGAGGATGGCGGGGCAAACGCAACAGAGTGAACCAGGCATATGGACGACCACAACCAAGACGTACCTCGGGCCAGCTACACCGAGCTACGCCAAGCAAGCTGCACCTTGATTCCGAAGTGGAACGAGCGCAAATACGTGTTCTTCTTCCGAAAACACCACGAATGCGGAGAGGATCAGAAGTACGAATCAGCGCCCGGGACGGCCTGAAGCGCCGCAGCCGCTGCGGGGAGGCGGCTGGCGCCACGCCCGAGGTCCAGCGGAACCTCGCGATCGAGCGGCAGTTCCAGGTCGGTTACCGCCACCGCGTCTACTTCACCGACGACGTGTTTGGCGAGGGTAATCCCCTGCTCCGAACCTTGTTGATCCAGGGGGCGCCCGGCCGGGTGCACAAGGCGCTGGTCACGCTCGATGCGGCCTTGGCCCAAGCGCAACCGGCCCTGAGCGAGAAGATCGCCGCCTACTTCGCCCGGCACCCGGACTCGCACCGATTGGTTTGCCCGCCCTTGGCGATCGAGGGAGGCGAACCCGCCAAAAACTCGGCCTTGCACGTCAACGAAATCCACGCGCGCCTCGAGCGCCACGGGATCTGCCGGCATTCGTATGTCGTCGCGGTGGGCGGCGGGGCGCACCTGGACGTGGTCGGATTCGCCGCCGCCACGGCGCATCGTGGGGTGCGCCACGTGCGGGTGCCGAGCACGACGTTGGCCCAAGCCGACTCGGGCGTGGGGGTGAAGAACGGGATCAACGCGTTCGGTAAAAAGAACTTCCTCGGCACGTTCGCCCCGCCTTTCGCCGTCATTAACGATTTCCAGCTCCTCTCCTCGCTCTCGGCCCGCGACCGGCGTGCCGGAATGGTCGAGGCCGTGAAGGTGGCGCTGATCCGCGACGGCGAGTTTTTCGCGGCGATCGAGGCCCGTGCCCCTCAACTGGCGGCCTTCCACCCCGAGGCCGTGCGTTGGCTCATCCACCGGTGCGCCGAGCTCCACGTCCACCACATCGCCTCGAGCGGCGACCCCTTCGAGTTCGGGTCCGCGCGCCCGCTCGACTTCGGCCATTGGGCAGCCCACAAGCTCGAGCAGATGTCCGCCTACACCCTCCGCCACGGCGAAGCGGTCGCCGTCGGCATTGCCCTGGACACGCTCTATTCAGCGCGCCGAGTGGGTTTGGACCCCGGCGACGCCGAGCGCGTGTTGCGACTGCTCGAACGGTTGGGTTTCTCGCTGTGGACAGAGGAACTGCTGCGCCGCGAGGCGACGGGACGCCTGGTGGTACTCGCCGGCCTCGAGGAATTCCGCGAGCACCTAGGGGGCGAGCTGACGATCACCCTGATCGAGGCCATCGGCCGGGGCCGCGAAGTCCACGCCCTCGATGAACCCGCCGTCCTCGAGGCCATCGACACCCTCGAACGGCGCGCCCAATCCGAACCGCGCGCGGTCCCATGAATCCCCCATCCCCTCCTGGGATACCCCCGGGCATGAATGGTAGGGCGGCCTGTCCCCAGGCCGCCGCCAGCCCGGTGGGGCCGCCGCGCCCTACCCACGTTCGGTGTAAACGCACTGTCGTCCTCAATGTGGTCGGACTCACCGAGTCTCTGCTCGGGCCGGCTACGCCGCAACTCGAGGCCTTCCGGCTGGCCGGATCGCAGGCGCGGATCGTGCCGGCATTCCCGGCCGTCACGTGCACCGCCCAGGCTAATTACCTGACCGGTCTGCCCCCGGCGCGACACGGCATCGTGGGCAACGGCTGGTATCAGCGCGACTTGGCCGAGGTGCACTTCTGGAAGCAGTCCAACCGCCTCGTCCAGGGCAGGAAACTGTGGGAGGACCTGCGCAGCGTCGATCCGTCGTTCACGTGCGCGAAGTTGTTTTGGTGGTTCAACATTTACTCGAGCGCGGACTACACCATAACACCGCGCCCGATCTACCCAGCCGACGGCCGCAAGATCTTCGACATCTACACCTGGCCTTACGCCATCCGCCCGGAGATCAAACGCGACCTGGGCGAGTTCCCTTTCCCCACCTTCTGGGGCCCGGCGGCGGGTCGGGACTCGCCGCAGGGGAGTGCCGAGGCCGCGTCGCGCTGGATTGCCGAGGCCGCGAAGTGGATCGAGACCAAGCACACCCCCACACTGAGCCTGGTTTACCTCCCGCACCTGGACTACAACCTCCAACGGCTTGGGCCAGCGTCCCCGCCGAGGTGGAGCGCGGACGGTCACGTCCGCCCAGCGGGTCTGACGACCCGCGCCCCCGAAGGTGCCTGCCGGAGTTCAACCCAGACGCCAGGTGGCAAGCCCCTCGTTCAGGAGGGTGAGCATGGGCCGGTACCCAAGGACGGTTCCGGACTTAACCCTGCGATCGTGCCGGACCTGCGCGCCATCGACACGCTCGTCGGCGAGCTCATCGCGTTCTTTCGGCAACGCTCGGTCCAGGTTGTAGTGCTGTCCGAGTACGGCATCGCCTCGGTCAACACTCCGATTCACCTGAACCGGTTGTTCCGGCAGCAAGGCTGGCTGACCGTCAAGGACGAGCTCGGCCTCGAGTTGCTCGATGCCGGCGCCAGCCGCCTCTTTGCCGTGGCCGACCACCAAGTGGCGCATGTCTATCTGAACGACCCGACCCTGGACCGCGCCGCCCGGGAACTGATCGAGCGACAGCCCGGCGTCGCCCACGTCCTCGACGCGGACGGCAAAGCCGCCGCTAGACTCGAGCACCCGCGCGCCGGCGATTTGGTCGCGGTCGCGCAGGAGAACGCCTGGTTCACCTACTACTACTGGCTCGACGACGCGCGCGCGCCTGACTTCGCGCGCACGGTCGACATCCATCGCAAGCCCGGCTACGACCCGGTCGAGCTGTTCCTCGACCCGGCGAAGCCACTGGTGAAGCTGCGGATTCTGGGGCGCCTGTTGCAGAAGAAACTCGGCTTCCGAATGCTGATGGATGTCATCCCTCTCGATGCCTCGTTGGTCAAAGGCTCGCACGGGGCGCGGCCGGCCGATCTCGCCAATTGGCCGGTGTTGTGGGTCGACGGGCCCGGCTCACTGACCGCGGCGACGCTCGACTCGACGGCCGTCTATGCCACGCTCCGGCGGCTGATCGCCGGTTGAGCGTTATTTCATACGCACCGTCTCTCACTCTGGGTCGGCCAACCCCGCCCGAGTGCTGGCGTCCATGACCTCGAAGCGCATTCCCTTCGACTAGGCTTGGGCGTCGCGGAGCTCCGCCCTCCACGACGACAACGCCGCGCTGGAGGGGCGAGTTCCACGAGCCCGCGTCTCGAGTCCGCGCTCCGAACTCCGCAGCCCGAGGCGGAACCGGGCGTCGCGGAGCTCCGCCCTCCAACCTCTCTCTTCTCTGTTTCCTCAGGCTGGAAACGCCACCAGCTCTATGCGAGACGGCCCACTGGCCTCCGCTATCCGGCGACCCGCGCGCACGCCTCCCCCAGCTTCACCTCTGCCGCGTCAAGTTCGACCACCCTCCACGCGTTGGCTGAGCACACCGATGCATGTGTCGGTGTCGAGCAAATGGGTCATGGCTGCCAACAGGTTCTCGACCGGCGGCAGTAGACCTTGCTCTGGACGCTCAAGAGCGGGGTCGGTGACGTGAATGGAATCGGAGAAACCGGCTGGCCAGGTTTTCAGCCTCGCCGGCTCAAGGACGACGGCGTCGCCATCTTGGCGGACGAAGACGGTTGACGGCAAATGAACGCTCTTGGGCAGACGGACGGTTTGGCGGTCGCCTTCGACAGTGGCGGTTGCAGTCTCCGTAGAGGTTGCTTTCGATCAGCGGCGACGCCTAGCCAGGCGCCCACCTCACGGCTGATAGAGGTCGAACAGTCGGATGAGCTTCTGGCCGAGCAGTCGGCGCCGTTCCGGCGTGACGCTGCCGCGCTTCTGCTTGAGTTCATCTTTCCGTGCGAGGTAGAGCACGTCACACCGACAAAGGGTCGGCCCATCCAGGCCGTCCTCCCGATCCAAGATCAACTCGTGAACTGCCGGCGGCCGGCGCGCGGCTTTGGACGAGCAACCAGCCACGTTCACCGTCTCGATGTCCGGATTCTCACACCGGGCCGCGGGTGAAACCACCACGGCCGGATGCTCGCTGTGAGGAAAGTTCCATTGATAAACCTCCCAGGGCTTCATGCATCCAATTCCCCTGGGCGCGGATAAGAGCTGGCGTTGCCCAGGGCGCGGTCCTCCGCATGGGTCGCCCGGTCCAGTTTGCGATAGGCCCGGGCCAGAACGCCTGCCGAGATCGGCTCCAGACTCCGTTGCCGCTCCGCCTCGACCTCCCGCGCCACCAAATGCAGGCCGTAGCGCACGATTTCGCTCTCATTAGCCCAACGGCCGATGCGCAGGAGAGCTTTGACGAGTTTCTTGTTCTCCGCCGTTAGCGACGCATTCATCGCGCACACTATCTATTGCTACCTATTAAAATGCAAGCGCGCTCCGGCTGGAGGGCCTGGCCCGAGGCCGATGGGCCCCGGGCAAGGCCTCGGGCTTGAGCAGGGCCGCTGATGGGCGGTCCCCTTTGCCCGTTGCCCATCCCGTGCAGGGTCTGCCAAACGACGGGAGTCATCTGGCACAGGATAAAGCGGAGGCAACTAGTCACGTCTTGATTCAAATCTGTCACCCTGTGATCGCAGATCTGTCGAAGACCAGAAGCGCTCCGCCCTCCACGACGACAAAAGGCCGCACTGGAGGGGCGAGTTCCACGAGCCCGCGTCTCGAGTCCGCGCTCCGAACTCCGCAGCCCGAAGCGGAACCGGGACGTCGCAGAGCTCCGCCCTCCACGACGACAACGGCGCACTGGAGGGGCGAGTTCCACGAGCCCGCGTCTCGAGTCCGCGCTCCGAACTCCGCAGCCCGAAGCGGAACCGGGCGTCGCAGAGCTCCGCCCTCCACGACGACAAAAGGCCGCGCTGGAGGGGCGAGTTCCACGAGCCCGCGTCTCGAGTCCGCGCTCCGAACTCCGCGGCCCGAGGCGGAACCGGGCGTCGCAGAGCTCCGCCCTCCACGACGACAAAAGGCCGCACTGGAGGGGCGAGTTCCACGAGCCCGCGTCTCGAGTCCGCGCTCCGAACTCCGCAACCCGAAGCGGAACCGGGGCGTCGCAGAGCTCCGCCCTCCACGACGACAACGGCGCACTGGAGGGGCGAGTTCCACGAGCCCACGATCTCGGACCCGCGCTCTGAACTCCCAAGCCCGAAGGGTCATCCGGGCAATCCGGCGTCGCAGCGCTCCGCCCTCCATCCTCTCTTTCCTCTGTCTCGTCTCCTCAGGTTGGAACTACCACCGATTCATGTTCGCCTTCTAGAGCTCATCGAGCGAGACCCCGCGCTGGAGGGGAACTCAACGAGACGGCGTTGGGTCGCCTGGGTGCGCTCGTGGAAGCGCAGGCAGCCCTCGGCGATCTCGAGGATGCCCTGCAAAGCCCCGTCGGCTTGACCCCCACGCTCTGGACGGTCTCCCCGCGAGCTGCCGCGACCACGAAAGATCCAAGGCATGACTAACAACCCACTCCTCCTCGCGGTTACCATCCGGAACTCTTCGGTGAATATGCGGCCCGGCAAGAGGCGCGCCGCCGGCTGCTGACCCTCTCGACCCTGGCTCTGGCCGGAATCCTGGTCCTGCTGCTGGCGGATTTGAAGTCGTGGCGACTGACGTTGCTGGTGGCCCTGACGCTCCCCTTTGCGCTCGTCGGTGGGGTGTTCGCCGCGTGGCTCACCGGCGGCGTGCTGTCGTTGGGGTCGCTGGTCGGTTTCGTGATCGTGCTGGGTATCGCCGCGCTCAACGGCATCATGCTGGTGAGCCATTACCAGCACCTCGAGCGAGCGGAAGGCGAGTCGTTCGGCCTCCGCCTGATCCTGCGGGGCGCCGAAGAGCGCCTGACCCCCATCCTCATGACGGCTGGTTGCGCGGCCTTGGCGCTGCTGCCGCCGCTCGTGAGCGAGCCGGCAGCCGGCAACGGGAAAGGACAGAAGCCGCCCTTGCCAACCGATCCTCATCGCGACTAGGTTCAGGTAGCTATGGCGGCCGTCGAGACCAAGTCCAGCGCGGTCGGGAGGCTTCCCATGAGCCCGTTACCGTTGGAGAACGGTGAGTGCCTGCACTCGCGGGAGTTCCTGCGGCGCTATGACCGGATGCCCGAGGTCAAGAAAGCCGAGTTGATTGAAGGGATCGTCTATATCGGTTCCCCAGTCAGTGTTCACCACGCAAAACCGGACGGGGTGATCCAAGCTTGGCTTGGTGCCTACGCCAGCCGCCACCCGGAGACCGAAGCCCTCCCCAACACCACCGTCATCCTCGAAGACGACGAGTACACGCCGCAACAACCGGATGCGCAAGGCCGATTGCACAGCCGGGCGTTTCCTGGACTCCAGCTTCCGGTTGCCGATGTGCTGGCTTGCGATACCGCCAAGGTGCTGGCGGCGTTGAAGGAGTCGTCAACCTGACGATCCGAACGCAGAAGGACCCTTCCAAAACCATCCCGAGCTGCAGACGCTCTCCTTAGGGGAAATTCGGGCCGACCGTGGTGACCTTCGACCACCATTTCGCATCGATCAAGGAATCGCCGGCCGGCACATTCAGTCCCGTGTTGCCGGCTTTGCCGAAGGTCTTGATCTTACTGCCAACCCAACGGTGAATCTCCGAATGGCCATCGGCGAAGGATAGGCCCGCCGCACCGT
>Ga0194125_10003949_pt1 | contig 23510 bp, 16 predicted proteins | sample TA2KigC250mmetaG_FD_148626 | JGI IMG/M metagenome (GOLD analysis project Ga0194125, IMG submission 148626) | Freshwater microbial communities from Lake Tanganyika, Tanzania - TA2015034 Kigoma Deep Cast 250m | ecosystem: Environmental > Aquatic > Freshwater > Lake | place: Tanzania: Lake... | reverse complement strand
TCGAGGCCGATCCTCGGCCGGTGCGCGAAGCCGCACGCTGCAGGGGCGCTGACGCCCAACTGCGGTTTCTTGCGGCGGCCGCCGCAGAGTCCGCGGCGACCAGCCATAGCCGCGCAGCCGCGGCCAGTGGGGGCGCGGCGAGCTTCTGGCGCGAGCTGGCCGCGGTGGCAGAGGTGCAACAGGAAGCCATCAAGAAGTTCCTGCGCGGCTGATAACCGTGATACCATACCCTAACCCGGACGAGCCGGAACCAAACAGGACGATTGGCCACGGATGGCACGGATTACACAGATTGGCCCTTTCCTCCGTGAAATCCGTGTAATCCGTGGAGACCCTAAAGGTCTTCGAGACCTTTAGGGCCTGGGACTCTAGCTTGACACATCGAAGGACTGTGCTATACTCCCGATAAAGAGACCCTGAAAGTCTTGAAGACCTTTAGGGTCTGGGACTTCGAGATAACGCCATGACAGTCATTCCGTGCGCTCTTGGTTTGGAGATGATGGCGATGGCAATGCGCAGCGCGCTGCGCCTGCCTTCGCTTGTGCTGCCTGCCGCCTGAGAAGCGGATGAGATCATCGGTCGAGAGGGCCGCCCGTGCGAGGGGCGGCCCTTTTTTGTTTGACCGGACTGTCATGCCGCAAGGAGGAGAAGACCAATGGACGCCAAATGTAACCCCTACTTCATTTCGACCGCGATTCCCTATGTGAACGGCCGTCCCCACATCGGCCATGCGATGGAGCTGGCGCTGACCGATGCCCTCGCGCGCAGCCATCGCCTGTGGGGCGATGATGTCTGGTTCCAGACGGGCGCCGATGAGAACAGCTTGAAGAACGTGCTGGCCGCCGAGCGTGAGGGCATCGCGGTGCGCGATCTGGTGAATCGCAATTCCGGCGAGTTCCAGACCCTGGCCGACCGGCTGGACAGCTCGTACGATGGCTTCCTGCGCACCAGCGTCGAGCCGCGCCACGCCGCCGGGGTGACGCGGCTCTGGCGGGCGTGCGCCCAGAACGGCGACATCTACAAGAGCGGCTATCGCGGCCTCTACTGCGTGGGCTGCGAGCAGTTCTACACAGAAGGCGAACTGGCGGATGGGCTGTGCCCCGAGCACCTGTCCCCGCCAGAAGTGGTCGAGGAGGAGAACCACTTCTTCCGCCTCTCGCGTTACGCAGATCAGCTCCATGAACTGATCGTCAATGATCGGCTGTGCATCGAGCCGCTGAGCCGCAAGAACGAGACGCTCCGCTTCATCGCTGGCGGGCTGCACGATCTCAGCATCTCACGGTCGCAGGCGCGCGCTCACGGCTGGGGCATCCCCACGCCGGACGATCCCGGCCAGGTGATCTACGTGTGGTTCGATGCGCTCGCAAACTACATCACCGCGCTCGACTATGCGGAGGATGGGCCGCGTTATCGGCGTTTCTGGCAGGAGAACCCGCGACGGGTGCACGTGGTCGGCAAGGGCATCCTCCGCTTCCATGCGGTCTACTGGCCCGCGTTTCTGCTCTCGGCCGGCCTGCCGCTGCCCACGACGATCCTGGTGCACGGCTATCTGACGGTCGAGGGGCAGAAGATCAGCAAATCGTTGGGCAACACGGTGGATCCCAGCGAGCTGGTGCAGACCTACGGCGCAGACGCCGTGCGCTACTACCTGCTCCGGCACACCTCGGTGGCCGAGGACAGCGACTTTGGCCGCAACCGCCTGGTTCATGCCTACAACTCGGAGCTGGCCGACCAACTCGGCAACCTGCTCAACCGCACGGTCGCCATGGCGGATCGCTATTGCGATGGCGCCATACCTGCGCCGGCCGAGCCGACCGCCGCGGATCGCGGTCTGGCCAGCCTGGCCGATGGGCTGGGGGCGCGGGTGCGAGAGGCGATGGAACGCTTCGCGCCGGCCGAGGCGCTGGCCGCCATCTGGGAGGTGATCGCCGCGGCCAACAAGTACGTCGTAGAGGTTGCGCCGTGGACGCTCGCCAGGGCGCGCGATGCAGGGGATCAGGCGGCCGGCGAGCGGCTGGCGACGACCCTGTATCACCTGATCGAGACCTTGCGGCTGGTCGCGGTCTTCTGCCAGCCGTTCATGCCCCAGGCTGCGGCGCGGCTGGCCGCGCAATTGGGGCTGGACACAAACGCATCGGGACAGTCGCGGCGGTGGGGCGGCTGCCGGCCTGGCGCGCGCGTTGCGCCGGGACCGGCGCTCTTTCCCAAGGGGTGAGGGGCGAGCGCGTCTCGATTCAACTACCATCGCGTCCGGTTGTGTGCTATAGTAATGGCGTCGCCCCAAGCCGCGGTTGCTGACCGTCTCGCTGCGCCAGGATCAGCGCCGCCAACCCACGATTCCTTGCTCGGAGGAGTTCTGCGATGCTTACCCAGAAGACATTCCACTTGCGTTGGTTGACTGTGCTCATTGCGCTGAGCGTGGTCCTGGCGGCGCTGACGCCGCTCGCGGCAGCGGGGGCCGCCAGCCCAGTCTTGGATGGCCCGTGGCCGCCGGAGCGCCGCGGCGATGACCGCCTGGATGGCTTCGTACCTGCTGCGCCCGCGCTCGCCTTTGTCCACGCGGGGACGCACATCCCGGCCGACACGACAGCAGGCAATTGCGCCACCGGCACGCCCTATGGCGTCTATGTCACCGCCAGCGGTCTGACCCCAGCGTCTTCCTACATCGTCAAGGTCTATCACTACACGTCGGCCAACTCCAACAACCGCGGCTGCATGTGGAACTGGCAGACCAACGCCTGGGTGGTGATTGACAACACCTACACCGGTCTGCCGACCATCAGCGGCGTCGCCGATTGGGCGGGCTGGGTCTTCGTCAAGGCGGTCGGCGCGGACGCGGGCGCGGTCGTCAACCTGCGCTTTCGGCTGCGCGAGGGCAGCAGCAACTACACGGCCGCCAACCGCACGCCTACCGCGCTGAACATGGCGACCGGCGGCGGCTGGATCGCGGGCCATGCCTACGACACAGGGGGCAGTCTGCTGAGCGGCGGGCCGGTCATCGTGCGCGATGCCGGCAGCAACATCGTCGGCATCTACGCCAGCGAAGACAACGGCGTCTCGGATGGCTACAGCGCGGCCGACGCCGGCTACTACAAGGTCGCTGCGCCAGTCGGGTCCGGCTATTCGGCCGAAGTCTGGAACGCAAGCAACGTTCTCGTCGGCGTCCCCACCACCGGCATCGCAGTAACCGCGGCTGCGACGACCTCCGATATAGACATCAACAAACCACAGGCCGATCTGGCCCTCGCTAAGACCGGCCCGCCGGCGGCCGCCGCCGGCGAGACAATCACCTACACGATCAGCCTCTCCAACACCGGCAACATCGCGGCGACCGAGACGATAGTCACCGATACTTTGCCGGCGGGGACGACCTTCGCTGGCTATGCGACGACCCTGCCGCACGCCTTTGCTCAGCCAGCAGCCGACACGCTGGTCTGGGACTTCGGCGCACTGTCTGGGGGCGCCAGTGCGACCATCACCGTGGAGGTCGTGCTTTCGCCTACCCTGCCGCTCGGCGCCTTGCTGACCAACGAAGTCGAGGCCTCGACGACGGCCACCGAGACCGTCACGGCGAACAACACTGCGCAGGTCGTCACGCAGGTCGGCGCGCCCGACCTGGGCATCGTGAAGAAGGGGCCGGCGCTTGTGAACGCCGGCGACACGGTGACCTTCACGATCAGCTACAGCAACAGCGGTACGCTGGCCGCGACAGGCGTGGTCCTGACCGATCGGCTTCCATCGGGGATGAGCTACGTGGCCGATTCGAGCGGGGGCAACCACGTGGACGGACTGATCGCCTGGGACATCGGCGGGCTGGCTGTCGGCGCACAAGGCACGGTCGTCGTGACCGCCACTGCGGAGATCGCCGGCCAGTACACCAACACAGCCCAAATCCGCTGCAGCCAGACCGACACGAATGCCGCCAACGACCGTGCCGACCTGCCAGTGACGATCAGCGGCGCGGAACTGTACGTGACCAAGGCCGGCCCTGCTCTGCTGATGGCCGGCGAGGTGGCCACCTACACGATCGCTTTCGGCAACACCGGCGACCAACCGGCCGATCTCACCCTCAGCGATCTCTTCCCCCCTGGCTTCACCCCAGCCGACATCGCCACGGACACCAGCGGCCTGACGTTCACCGATACCGCGACCTCGCGCACCTGGACCGCGACCGGTGTGGCTGGCGGGAGCAGCCTCTCGTTCACGTTGGCGTTCACGACGCCATCGTCCCTCGCGGACGGACTGACCCTGACCAACACGGTCACCTTGACGACGACGGCGGCAGGCAACGATCCTGCCACCGATCAGGCGCACGCGCCTGCGCCGACTGGCATCCGCATCCACGCGATTCAGGGCGCAGCGCACATCTCGCCCAAGAATGGGCAGATGGTCTACAACGTGCCCGGCATCGTCACCGTGCGGCGATCGAACGGCTTCTACATGCAGGACACGGTCGTGGACGCGGACGATGCCACCTCGGAAGCTATCTTCGTCTATACGGTTGGAGCGCCGACGGTCAACACCGGCGACGCCGTGTTGGTCAACGCCGCGGTGAGCGAGTACCGCCCAGGCGGCGCCGGGTCGGGAAACCTGACCACAACTGAACTCGTGTCTCCTGCGGTGACGAAGCTGTCCAGCGGCAACCAACTGCCCGCGGCGACGATCATCGGCCTCGGCGGCCGCCAGCCGCCGACCATGGTGATCGAGGACGACGCAACAGGCGATGTGGAAACCAGCGGCGTCTTCGATCCGGCCAACGACGGCATAGACTTCTACGAAAGCCTGGAAGCCATGCTCATGCAGGTCAATGACGCGGTCGCTGTCGGCCCGACGAATAACTATGGCGAAATCCCCGTGCTGGCGGACAATGGCGCCAATGCAGGCATCCGCACCCCGCGCGGCGGCGTCGTGATTCGATCCAGCGACTACAACCCAGAGCGGATCATCCTCGACGATACGATCGTCGCTGGCGCGCCGCAGATGCGCGTCGCCGATCGCTTTGCGGCGCCTGTAGTCGGCGTGATGGATTACAGCTTCGGCAACTTCAAGCTGAACGTCGCCTCGTCGTGGCCTGCGGTGATCTCCGGCGGCCTGAGCCAGGAGACTGCGTCCACGAGCAGCGCGGCCGAGTTGAGCGCAGCGACCTTCAACGTGGAGAACCTGGCCGGCGCCTCGGTCGCCAGCAAGTTCGCCGCATTGGCGACCCAGATCGTCGCCAACCTCAAGTCGCCGGACATCCTCGGTGTGCAGGAGATTCAGGACAACAACGGCGCCACCGATAGCGGCGTGGTGGACGCCAGCCTGACCTGGAACGCACTGATCGCGGCGATCCAGGCGGCCGGCGGCCCGCTCTATAGCTATCGCCAGATTGACCCGGTGAATAACCAGGATGGCGGCGCGCCCGGCGCCAATATCCGCGTTGGCTTCCTGTTCCGGCCCGACCGCGTGAGCTTTGTGGACCGGCCTGGCGGCGCGGCGACCATCGGTACGGCCGTAGTGAACACGCCGGCCGGCCCCCAGCTTCTCTACAGCCCCGGCCGGCTCGATCCCACCAACGCCGCGTTCAGCGATAGCCGTAAGCCCCTGGCCGGCGAGTTCACCTTCGGCAACCAGAGATTGTTCGTCGTCGCCAACCACCTGAACTCCAAAGGCGGCGATACGCCGCTGTTCGGCAACGTTCAGCCGCCGGTGTTGTCTTCAGAGGCGCAGCGCCTGCAGCAGGCGCAGGTAATCCGCAGCTTTGTGCAGAGCCTCCTGGCGGCCGACTCGAATGCGAATGTGATCGTGCTCGGCGATCTGAACGACTTCGAGTTCTCGCCGCCAATCACGACGCTCAAGGCCGGCATTCTGACCAATCTGATCGAGCTGTTGCCGCAGGAAGAACGTTACACCTATCTGTACGACGGCAACTCGCAGACGCTCGATCACATCCTGGCAAGCGCCAATCTGCTGAACACCACCACCGTGTCGGCCGATGTCGTGCACCTCAACGCCGAGCTGCCTGGCGCCCCCCGCCCCACCGATCACGATCCGGTGTTGGCCCGCTTCGGCTTCCGCAGGCTCGCGCAGATCAGCGGGAACGGACAGAGCGGCTTTGTCGGCGGCAGCTTGCTACAGCCATTTGTGGCGCGCGTCGTGGACAAGGACGGCGTTCCCGCGGCAGGCGTGGCCACCATCTGGCGCGTGACCGGCGCGCCGGCCGGGGCCACGGGCCATGGACTGTTGTGGCGCGCTGAGAAGCCTACGGATGCCGCCGGCCTCACCGCGAATCTGTTGGCCCTGGGCAATCTGCCGGGGGTCTACACGGTGGAAGTGACCGCGCCAGGCGCGCTCGGCTCGCCAGTTGTCTTCACCGCCACAGCCCAGACAGCCGCATGTCAGCAGGCAATTATCACCGACGGCGGCGACGATGCGGCCGGCCGCGTGCTCCGCGGGGCAACGCTGCCGCTCGGCGGCGATATCGTCGGGCTGCGCTTCGTGCGCTGGAACATCCCGCAGGGCAGCCTGATCACATCCGCTCGCCTGACGGTTTGGGCGGCCGCCAGCGATAGCGTGGTTTCGGCTGTCAAGATCGCGGGCGAAGCCGCCGACAACGCGGCGGACTTCTACTGGCCGAACCCCGCGCCCGGCAGCCGGTCCACGACCTCTGCTATGGTAAGCTGGGCTTACGACGAACCGTGGATCGCTGGTCGTTTCTATACCTCGGCCGATCTCGCGGCGATCATCCAGGAGATCGTCCGACGACCCGGTTGGATGCCGCTGAACGCGCTGGCGCTGTTGCTAGATGGCGACAACGCGGGCCGGCAGATCGTCGCCTGGGATGCGAATCCCGGCGATCTGACGCGCGTCGCACGGCTGGAGGTTTGCTTCACTGCGCCGCTGGCTATCACGCCGTCGCCCACGCCCACCGAGACCCGCACGCCAACCGCGACGCCAACCGCGACTCCGACGCCGACAACGACCCCGACAGCGACCCCCACTGCGACCGCGACGCCCACCGCGACCCCCACCGCGACCGCAACCCAGACCGCGACTCCGACAGCGAGTGCGACAGCCTCCCCGACGCCAACGGGAACGCCAACGTCTACTGCGACGCCCACGCCGACGGCCACCTCTGACCTCGGCATCGTGCGGGGGCGGATATACGAAGACCAGAACCGCAACGGCGCAGCCGACGAAGGCGAGCCCGGCATCGGGAACACCGAGATGAGTCTGGAGCCGGCGGGCGCGCTGGCGGGCCGGCGGACGACCTGGACCGACGCGGCCGGCGTCTTCGTCTTCGACGCGGTCGCGGCCGGGCGCTATCTGCTGAGTATGACCCTGCCGGCCGGCTACCTGGCGCTCGGCCCGACGCAGCAGATAGTAGATGTGGCGGGCGATGTCACACTCCAGACCGATTTCGGGCTGCGTGTCGCGCCGCCGCGCCACTACCTGCCGCTGCTCTGGAGATGAATTTGCTTGACAAGCTATGCGAACAAATCCAAGTCAAACGAGGCTATTGGACTTCGCGTGGGATCACTTCGTCGCAACGCACCCGCGCGGCCACCTTCTGCAGACGAGCGGCTGGGCGCGGCTGAAGGCCGCGTTCGGCTGGCGCGCGGCGCGGGCGACGCTGTGGGATGATCGACGCGCTGGTCACGCGCGGCCGGCAGACGCCGCGTTGCTCGCGGGCGCCAGCCTGCTCTTTCGGCGGCTGCCGTGGGGCCAGACGTTTGCATATGCACCCAAAGGCCCGCTGGTGAATTGGGAGGATGCCGGCCAGGTACGCGGCCTGCTGGCCGAGGCGACGGCCGTTTGTCGCAGGCATTGGGCCGCGGTGCTGGTGATCGAGCCGGAGCTCCTGGCTGCAGACGAGCAGCAGGCGCGGCTGGCGAGTTATGGCTTGCGCCCCAGCCCGCGGCGCATCCAGCCGCTCAGTACCATCCACGTGGATTTGACCGCGGATGAAGCGACGCTCCTGGCGCGCATGAAGCAGAAATGGCGCTACAACATCCGCCTTGCCGAGCGCAAGGGGGTGACGGTACGCGAGGGGACCCCCGCCGACCTGCCTGCCATCCAACAGTTGATGGAGGTCACGGGCCGCCGCGATCAGTTCGGCGTGCACAATCTGGCCTATCATACAGAGGCGACTGCGATCTTCCAGCCGGCCGGCCTGATGACCTGGCTGATCGCTGAACACGCGGAGACGATGCTGGCCGCGATCGCTGTCTTCGCTCTGGGCCCCACCGCGTGGTACATGTGGGGCGCGTCGAGCGATGATGGGCGTCACCTGATGCCCAACCACGCCCTGCAGTGGGCCGCGATGCGGTGGGCGAGGCTACGCGGCTGCACAACCTACGACCTGTGGGGCATCCCGGACGAAGCGGCGACAGACGCCGCCGCCGAGAGCGATGGGTTGGATCACGCCGACCGGACGGCCGGCTTGTGGGGCGTCTATCGCTTCAAGCAGGGCTTCGGCGGCCGGGCCACGCGCTATACTGGCGCCTGGGAGCTGCTGATCTCGCGGCCGGGCTACTGGCTCTACCGGCTGGGGCTACGCGTCAGGCAAGGCGGAGGACAGAGCGCATCTGAGGATGCGCGCCTCGCTGTTTGACAGCCTCTGGCATCTATGCTAAACTCTCGCCTGCAAAAGATGAGGGGGAGCCGCTCAGGTCCCTCGTCAGAAGCATATCCAGCGTTCGGAGCATCCTTCGTGGCTTTCAGCCTACGATTTCCTCGTCGTCGTCCCTACCGAACGGGTTAGCACCCGGTCGAGGGGCCGCGCGCGAGCCGAACGTCTACGACAGATCGAGGCGAACCAGCACCCAACCCCGGGTGCTGGTTTTGTTTTGAGGAGAGACTACATGATCAAGATCGGCATCTTTGGCGCGACAGGTTATACAGGCCTGGAGCTTCTGAAGATCCTCCAGCGCCATCCCGCGGCGCACGTCGCCTGGTTGACTTCGGAAAGCTCGGCCGGGCAGGCGTTCGGCGATGTCTTCACGGTGTCGCCGGCCATCGGCCGCCTGCCCCTGATCGCCTCGGCGGAAGCGGATTTGGGCAGCGTGGATCTCGTCTTTTGCTGTCTGCCGCACGCGGTCTCGCTGGAATGGGTGGCGAAAGCGCGCGCGGCTGGGCCGCGGGTCATTGATCTCAGCGCCGACTATCGTCTGAAGGACCCGGCGGTCTATGAGAAGTGGTATGGACACGCGCACACCCAGCGCGAGCTGCTGGCCCAGGCGGTCTATGGCCTGCCAGAGCTGCATCGCGCCGCGATCAAAACCGCGGACCTGGTCGCCAACCCCGGCTGCTACCCCACGAGCGTGATCCTGGGGCTGGCGCCGCTGGCCAAAGCTGGTTGGCTTCGCGGCGTGATCATCGCCGATAGCAAGTCCGGCATCTCCGGTGCAGGCCGTTCGCTTTCCCTCAAAACCCATTTCGTCGAGGCCAACGAGAACCTGTCGCCCTACAGCATCGGCCGCTCGCATCGGCATCTGCCGGAGATGGAGCAGGAGATTGGTAACTTGGTAATGGGTAGATTGGTAGATTGGGGCGCGGGTAACTTGGGTGTGGGGCCTTCCCACCAACCTACCAATCTACCAACCTACCAATCTACCAACCCACCAACCTACCAGCTCATCTTCTCGCCGCACCTGACGCCGATCAGCCGGGGGATGCTATCCACGATCTATGTGACGCTGCCAGAGGATGTGAGTGAGGCGCAAGCGCGGGAGCAATATGCGCAGATGTACGCCGGCGAGCCGCTGGTCTATCTGCTCAAGCCGGGCCAGGCCGCGACCATGGGCCACACGACGAACACCAACTGCTGCGCCATCGGCCTGACTTTCGTGCCTGCGACCCGCACGCTGATCGTCACTTCTAGCATGGATAACCTGGGGAAAGGCGCATCCGGCCAGGCGGTGCAGAACATGAACCTGATGTTTGGCCTGGCGGAGACGACAGGGTTGATGTGAGGAGTCAGACGTCAGGCGTCAGGCGTCCTGCACTATCACGTTTCACGTTTGATGTTTCTCGCTTCACGTTTCACGCCCAGGAGCTCGCACATGCACACCACAGACAAACCCATCCTCGTCCTCAAGATCGGCGGCAACCAGGTCGAGGACGAAGCGTTCCTGCACGGCTTCGTGACCGCGGTCAAGGGGCTGTTGGCCGAGTATGCCGTGGTGATCGTCCACGGCGGCGGCAAGGAAATCACCGATTTGCATAGCCAGCTCGGCGTGGGCTTCGAGACGGTGGAGGGGCTGCGCGCCACCAGCCCGGAGAGTATGAGGCTGGTCGAGATGGTGCTGAACGGCACGGTGAACACCCGGCTGCTGCGCTGGCTGGCGGGCGGTCGCGTGGATGCCATCGGGCTGAGCGGGGTGGATATGGGCCTGGTGCGCACCACGCCGATGACCGTCAACGGCCGGAGCCTGGGCCGCGTCGGCCAGGTGACCGCGGTCAACGGCGAGGCGCTGCTGCAACTGCTCGACCTGGACCTGACCCCGGTCATTTCGCCCGTCTCATTGGGCGAGGATGGGCTGGTCTACAACGTCAACGCCGACCACGTGGCCGCAGGGGTGGCGCGGGCGGTCGAAGCGAGCAAGCTCATCTTCGTCAGCAACGTGCCGGGGGTGCAGGTGGCTGGCCGCACCGTGCGCGCCCTCACCCTCGGCCAGATCGAGAGGCTGATCGCTGACAGCCACATCACCGGCGGCATGATCCCCAAAGTGCGCTCGGCTACCGAGGCGGTCGAGCGCGGCGTCTTCCAGGCTGTGATCACGGACCTGGCGGGGCTGGCGCGTGGAGAAGGGACCGCGGTGATTCGAGAGGGGAGTTAACTCATGTCAACCGACACACGAAACCTGACAAACGACATCATTGACCGCGAACAACACTACGTCGCCGGCACCTATGCCCGCGCGCCGTTCGTGCTTGACCACGGTCAGGGCTGCTGGGTGTACGACACAGATGGCAATGCCTATCTCGATTGCGCGGCCGGCATTGCGGTCAACGCATTGGGGCACGCCCACCCCGACCTGGTAGCGGCGCTGACCCAACAGGCGGGCAAGCTGTGGCACGTGTCGAACCTGTTCCATTCGGCGCCGCACGCCCGACTGGCGCAGAAGCTGTGCGAGACCAGCTTCGCCGACCGGGTCTTCTTCTGCAACTCGGGCGCGGAGGCCAATGAAGGGGCGTTCAAGTTCGCGCGCAAGTGGGCGCACGATCATTTCGGCCCTGACAAGACGGCCATCGTTGCGTTCACCGACGCGTTCCACGGCCGCACCTTCGCCGCGCTGGCCGCAACCCCGCGCGAGAAGTACCAGGCGCCGTTTCGCCCGCTGGTGCCCGGCGTGCGCGTCGCGGCGTTCAACGATTTCGATGCCGCGGCCGCGGTCATCGGCGATGACGTCTGCGCGGTGATCGTGGAGCCGGTCCAGGGCGAGGGCGGCGTGAATCCGGCTGCGCCGGAATTCCTGGCCGGCCTGCGCGCCCTGTGCGACCGCCACAACGCCCTGCTGATCTTCGACGAGGTGCAGTGCGGTCTGGGTCGCACGGGCACGTTATGGGCGTACCAGGGCTTTGGCGTCACGCCCGATATCCTGACCTCCGCCAAGCCACTTGCCGGTGGCCTGCCGATGGGCGCCATCCTGATGTCGCAGCGCGTGGCCGATGTGATGCACGTCGGCGAGCACGGCAGCACCTTCGCGGCAGGACCGCTGGTCTCAGCCGTCGCCGAGGTGCTGGTGACGCGCGTCTCCGATCCGGTCTTTCTGGCCGACGTGAAAGCCAAAGGCGAGTACCTGAAGGAACGCCTGGAGGAGATCAATTCGCCGCACATCACGGCCGTGCGCGGGAAGGGGCTGATGCTCGGTGTGGATGTGGACACGCCGGCCGCCCAGGTGATCGCGGCGAGCCATCGCCGCGGCCTGCTGATCATCCCTGCGGGCGCCAACACCTTGCGCATCGTGCCGCCTTTGATCATCACGCGGCCAGAGATTGACTTGCTGATCGAACGACTCAGCGCGGTGTTCGCTGATCTGTAGGCGCAGGGAAACAGGATCATCGAGACACGCAGAGGAAGCGCTCAACGAGGTTGCATGGAGATCACGATCCGCCCAGCCGGCGAGGCCGATGTCGAAGGGATTCTGGCCATCGTCAACGCCTACGCTGCGCAGAACTTGATGTTGCCGCGCACGGCCGAGCAGATTCGCGCTGCGCTGAAGGACTTCCTCGTCGCAGAACACGAGGGCCGCGTGGTCGGCTGCGGCTCCAACGTGCCGCTCAATGCTGAGCTGACCGAGCTGCGTTCGCTGGCCGTCTTGCCTGAATATCGCAGCACTGGACTGGGCCGGCGGCTTGTGGAGATGCTGGTAGCCAAGGCGCGCGCGGACCGTTTCGAGCAGATCTGTGCCTTGACGCTCGTGGAGAGTTTCTTCACCCGGATGGGATTCGTCACGGTGGACCGCTGGGCCATTCCGCCGAAGATCTGGCATGAGTGCATCTATTGTCCCAAGTTCGACGCCTGCGATGAGATCGCGATGCTAATGAATTTGACCGAGCCGCAGCTCGTTCCCAGGCCCATCGCGCCCGAAGTCAGCCTGGAGTTATGGCAGGGGTTGTATCCTCTCAGTAATCCGGGGAAACGGCGGTCACAGACCGCCTATGAGCCTGCTTTCAGGGGGTCTGCGACCCCCGTCGGCCCCCACTTATTGAAAAGATACCAGGGGTTGAGATTAGCATTGGTAGCTGGGTAGATTGGTGGAATGATACATTGGTGACTTGGTATATTGGTACATTGGTAACTTGGTAACTTGGTAGGACCAATCTACCAGTCACCAACATACCAATCTACCAACATGCCAATCTACCGATCCGCCGACTGAAAGGAACTGACCATGCCCACAACTGTCCGTCTCGCCCTGGTCGGCCTCGGCAACGTGGGCCGGGCGTTCCTGGACTTGATGGTGAGCAAAGCGCGGGTTTTGGCCGAATGCCACGACCTGGAGCTGGCGCTCACCGGCGCGGCCGATTCGTCGGGCGCGGTGATGGCCGAGGCTGGCATTGATCCGCTCGCCCTGCGCAATCACAAGGAACGGGGCGGGAACGCGGGCAACTTCCCGGGCGGCGCGGCGGGGATGCGCGCCGCGAAGCTGGTCGCGCAGGTCTCGGCCGATCTGTTGCTTGAGGCCTCGACCGTCAATCTGCAAACAGGTCAGCCTGGCCTCGACTGCGTGCGCGCGGCCATCCGACGGGGGATGGCTGTGGTGCTGGCGAACAAAGGGCCGCTGGTGCACGCGTTCGGCGAGCTTACTGCCGCGGCCCAGGCGCAGGGCGTCGGCCTGGCCTACAGCGCGACCGTCTGCGGCGCGCTGCCGGTAGTGAACATCGGCCAGCGTGACCTGGCAGCCTGCGATGTGCGCTCACTAGCCGGCATTTTCAACTCAACCAGCAACTCGATTCTGGCCGCGATGGGGCGTGGGGAGAGCTACGAAGCGGCATTGCGCCAGGCGCAGCTCGACGGCATTGCTGAGGCCGACCCCGGTCTGGATGTGGAAGGGTGGGATACGGCCAACAAGCTGGTCATCATCGCCAACAGCATCCTGCGCCAGCCGGCCGCCCTGTCTGATGTGCAGCCCGTCATCGGCATCACCGGCATCACCGCCGAGCAGATGCGAGCGGCCGCGGCGCAGGGGCAGGTCATCAAGCTGGTGGCGCGAGCCGAGCAGGTTGGAGGCGACCCAGCCCCAAAGGGTCTCCGAGACCCTTCGGGGCTGGCACGTTATCGGCTCTCGGTACGACCCGAGTGGCTGCCCGCCGGCGAATTCCTGGCCAGCGTCAACGGCTGGGAGATGGGCATCGTCTTCGACACCGATATCATGGGCCTGCAGCAGTTCAAAGTGGACGAACGCGGCCCAACGCCGACCGCAGCGGCCATGCTGCGGGATGTGATCAGGTTAGGAAACAAGTAGCAAGGAAACAAGGAGATTTCCCTCCTTGTCTACCTGTCTCCTTATTTCCTTGTCTACCCCCATTCACCAAGGAGTCTCTCATGTCACCCAAGAAATCCGTTAACAAAGCCGTCCTCGCCTACTCGGGCGGGCTGGACACCTCGTGCATTGTGCCGTGGCTGGTCGAGAACTACGGCTGCGAGGTGGTCTGCTTTTGCGCCAATCTCGGCCAGGAAGAAGAGCTATCCGGGCTGGAGGCAAAGGCGTTGGCCTCTGGCGCCAGCAAACTCTATCTGGAGGATTTGCGCGAAGAGTTCATCACCAACTACATCTACCCTACCCTGATGGCCGGCGCGATCTACGAGCGGGACTATCTGCTCGGCACCAGCTTCGCGCGGCCGCTCATCGCCAAACGGCTGGTCGAGATCGCCGAAATCGAGGGCGCGGATGCGGTCGCGCATGGCGCCACCGGCAAAGGCAATGACCAGGTACGCTTCGAGCTGACCGTCATGGCGCTGAATCCCAGGCTCAAGATCATCGCGCCGTGGCGTGAGTGGCACATCCGCAGCCGCGAAGACGCGCTCAAGTATGCAACCGAGCACAATGTCCCCGTGACGGCCACCCTCAAGTCCATCTACAGCCGTGACCGCAACATCTGGCATCTCAGCCACGAAGGAGGCGGCCTGGAGGATCCCTGGTACGAGCCGGATGAGGAGATGTTCCAGATCAGCGCCAGCGCGGAAGCTGCGCCCAACGATCCTGAGTATGTGGAGATTTACTTCGAACAGGGCGTACCCAAGCGCGTGAACGGCGTGGCCATGGGGCCGATCAGCGTGATCTCGACGTTGAACAAGCTCGGCGGCAAGCACGGCATCGGTCGCGTTGACTTGGTGGAGAATCGCCTGGTCGGCATGAAGTCACGCGGGGTCTACGAAACTCCCGGCGGCGCGCTTCTCTATCGCGGCCACGACGCGCTGGAGCAGATCTGCCTGGACAAGCAGACGCTGCAGTACAAGCAGATGATTGCGCTCAAGTACGCCGAGCTAACCTACAATGGCCAGTGGTTCACGCCGCTGCGCGATGCCCTGGACGCGTTCGTGGCTGTCACGCAGCGCCGGGTCACGGGCACAGCCCGCCTCAAGCTGTACAAGGGCAGTGTGACGATCGTCGGGCGCAAGTCGCCCTTCAGCCTCTATCGCGACGACTACGCCACTTTCGGCGAAGAGGATGTCTACAACCAGAAGGACGCCGAGGGCTTCATCAAGCTCTTTGGCCTGCCGATGAAGGTGGCCGCGCTGTTGGACATCGAAGGCACAGGCCGCAGCAAGTATCGCGAGCCGGACTACACGGTGTTCAAGCGGGACTGATGTGACGTGATGACAAGGTGACAGGGTGACAGGGTGACAAGGTGACAGGGTGACAAGGTGACAAGGTGACAGGGTGACAGGGTGACAGGGTGACAAGGTGACAAGGTGACAGGGTGACAGGGTGACAAGGTGACAAGGTGACAGGGTGACAAGGTGACAGGGTGTTCCCCAGAACCTCCGCGTCCCCGCGTCTCCCCGTCCCCATGTCCCCGCGTCTCCGCGTCCTCGCGTCACCCTATCACGATAGGACTATGCTATGCCAACACAAACACCCCTGGGATTCCGTTTTGCCGGCGTCGCGGCGGGCATCAAGAAGACGGGCGCGGCCGACCTGGCGCTGATCGTCAGCGACCGGCCGTGCACTGCTGCCGCGGTGTTCACGCGTAACCGGTTTCCGGCTGCGGCGGTGCTGTATGATCGCGCTCTGGTGGCCGAAAACCCGGCCGGGCTGCGCGGCGTGGCAATCAATGCGGGCTGCGCCAACGCCTGTACCGGCGATCAAGGGTTGGCCGACGCCGCCAAGATGGCGCGCCTGGCCGAAGCGGCGCTGGGGCTGCCCCCGCGCTCGGTCGCGGTGATGTCCACCGGCGTCATCGGCCCGCGGCTGCCGATGGACAAGCTCGCCGCCGGCATCCATGCAGCCTCCGCCGCGCTCTCGGCCGCCGGCTGGGATGCGGCCTCCCGCGCCATCATGACCACCGACACCAGGCCAAAGGCGGCGTTCCGCCAGGCGGGCGCCGCGCGGCTCTTCGGCATGTGCAAAGGCGCCGGCATGATCCACCCGAACATGGCGACCATGCTGTGCGCCATCGTCACCGACGCGGCCGTGGCGCCGGATGCATTGGCTCCGCTGTTGCGCCAGGCGGTGGACGTCAGCTTCAACTGCATCAGCGTAGACGGAGACACGAGCACCAACGACACGGTGCTGCTGCTGGCGAACGGCGCTTCAGGGCTGCATGTTCACATGCCAGTCGCCTCCGCAGTCTCCACTTCCCCCCAATCTACCAATCTACCAATCTACCAGGAAACGGAAACCTTCGCTTCCGCCCTGACCTCCCTCTGCACCGATCTGGCGCAGCAGATCGTGCGCGATGGCGAAGGCGCGACGAAGTTCATCACCGTATGCGTGGAGGGCGCTGCATCTGACGCTGATGCGCGAGCCGCGGCCAAGGCGGTCGCCAACTCGCCGCTGGTGAAGACCGCCTTCTATGGCGGCGACGCCAATTGGGGCCGCATCCTGGCCGCGGTGGGCTATTCAGGCGCGGCCGTGGAGCCAGCCAGGGCCAATTTGTGGATCGCGGCGGGGGGGGGACGCGGGGACGCGGGGACGGGGGGACGCGGAGATGGAGAACGCACGTTGCAATTGGTGCGCGCGGGGCAGCCGTTGTCCTACTCGGAGGAGACTGCCAGCGCGATCTTCGCCGAACACGATATCCGCGTCACGGTGGACCTGGGCCTGGGCGACGGCCAGGCGACCGTTTGGACGTGCGACCTGAGCCACGACTATGTGAGCATCAACGGGCACTATCGGACCTAGACCTCCGTCAATCGTGCAGGGTGGTTTCAAGTTGCAGCTCACGAGGCATTCGGCAGCCGACACTGCAAGAGGGTGGCCCCGGCGTGTCATTGCGAGCGGCGTCCGGCGCGCTTTTCGCCGGACGGAGCGAAGCAATCCCCCACATGCAGGAGATTGCTTCGTCCTGAAGGATGCTGGCGCAATCGCAAACGGCGCTCCTCGCAATGACCGCTGACTGATGATGCCGCTGCCCGCAACATGAAACAGCCCTAGTCAATCGTGACCCGATGGTTGACCGGGCAATGGAGCTGTGCTATAGTAGTTCGTCGGAGGAGATCAATGAGCGTCCAAATGGTTATCGAACTACCCAGAGTACAAAGCAGCCAGATGGTTGTCCGTGCGTTGGATACCTACAAACTACGCCTGCGGGCCAGCATCGAGCGCACACGGCGGCGACTGAGTGGTTTCGAGCGACGTTACGGAGTGACGACGGCTCAATTCTTGGACTGCATGTCGGCGGAAGACCTTGAAGGCGGTGATCTGGAATACGTGGACTGGGCCGGCGAGGCGAAAATGCTAGATGGGTTGAGATCAGAACTGGCGGAGCTTGAGGATGCTCGCTACCGACTTTCCTGAATACAGTCGCGAGATTTCTGATCTCCTGAATGGCATCGTCAAGGCCGGTCATGCGACGCTGATCAATCTGCAAATTGATCAGCGTTCTGCTGTGCGTGGGCTGATCAATAGTCACTTGCTCTTTCAGGATGATTCAGAACTCCACCTCCGCGAATTCGTGGATTTGACCCAGGTTGAGCCGCGGGTCATGTACGTGTATCATTTCCAGGATGCGTCTGGCAAGTTGGTGTTCCGCTATGACAACGCCGTTCATCGGCCGCCCCTACCGCAACTGAGCCACAAGCATATTGCTGATGAGGTCATCGCAGCACTGGCGCCGACGCTGATGGACGTGTTGGATGAAATCCTGGCAAGACACGTAGCCGGTGATTAGGGCTGCTATATTCCCAGGAGTCTATAGAGTATGTGTCCACTCTGGGGCGGCCGGTTCAGCGCCGCCAATGATCCTCTGATGGCGCGCTTCAACGCATCCCTGCCGTTCGACTGGCGGCTGTGGGAAGCCGACATCGCCGGCTCTATCGCCTGGGCAGGCGCCATCTGCCGGGCCGGCCTGCTCACCGCGGCCGAGCATGGTCAGATCGTCGCGGGGCTGACCGCGCTGCGCGACGAGATCGCCGTGAGCAGCGCGCCTGACGCTGCGGAAAACGCCTGGTGCGTGAACGCGGCCGACGAAGACATCCACAGCTACATCGAGCGCCGGCTCACCGAGCGCATCGGCCCCGTGGCGGGCAAGCTGCACACCGGCCGCAGCCGCAACGACCAGGTGGCGACCGACGTGCGGCTCTGGCTGAAATGGCAGATAGTAGGTAGGGGACAGGAGGCAGAGGCCAGAGGTCAGGGGTCAGGAGTCAGGAGGCAGGAGGCCAGAGGTCAGAGGTCAGGGGTCAGGAGTCAGGAGTCAGCTTCCAGCTTCCAGCTTCCAACCTCCAACCTCCAACCTCCAACTTCCAACCTCCAACCTCCAGCCTCCGACCTCCAACCTCCAACCTCCAGCTTAGATGGCGCGCTGGCCGAGCTGATCCGCGCTGCCGTAGATCGCGCGGCGGCGGAGATCGAAGTGCTGATGCCGGGCTACACCCACGTTCAACCAGCCCAGCCGGTCCGCTGGAGCCACTGGCTGTTGAGCCACGCCTGGGCCTGGCAGCGCGATCGCGCGCGGTTGGCTGATCTGCTGCGACGGGTGGACGTGTCGCCGCTCGGCGCGGGCGCGCTGGCGGGCTGTCCCTTCCCCATTGACCGCGGTCAACTAGCCGCGGAGCTGGGCTTCGCCGCGGTCAGCCCGAACAGCATAGATGCGGTGAGCGATCGCGACTTCGTGGCCGAATTCCTCTTCTGGGCCGCGCTCCTGGGCGTGCACCTGAGCCGCTGGGCCGAGGATCTGATCCTCTGGAGCAGCCGCGAGTTCGGCTTCGTCACGTTGGCCGACGCCTACAGTACCGGTTCAAGCTTGATGCCGCAGAAGAAAAACCCAGATGCCGCGGAACTGCTGCGCGGCAAGGCGGGGCGATTGGTGGGCGGCCTGACGGGGCTGCTGGTGATGCTCAAGGGGCTGCCCAGTTCCTACGACAAGGACCTGCAAGAGGACAAGGAACCGCTCTTCGACGCCGTGGACACCCTCGCGCTGGCCTTGCCTGTGGCCCAGGGCATCCTCCAAACGCTGAGCATCCATCCCGACCGGATGCAGGCCGCGCTGGGCGATGAGTTGCTGGCCACCGATCTGGCCGATGCGCTCGTGCGCGGCGGCGTGCCGTTCCGAGAGAGCCATCACCTGGTCGGGCAGGCGGTGCGACGGGCCGAGGCTGTAGGATGCGCCCTGCGCGAGCTTCCGCTGGTCGAGCTGCAAGCCATCAGCCCACACTTCTCGGCCGAGATGGGGGCGGTCTGGGACTTCGCACGGTCGGTGGAGCAGCGCGGCGTGGTCGGCGGAACCGCCCACGCCGCAGTCGCCGAGCAGATCGCGGCCCTGCGGCAGGCGCTGTCCTTAGAACGGTACGCGGACGAGCGCCGATGAACGCGGATGGTCTCTTTTCACCTGCTGTGGCGCCGCGCCCGGCATGGGCAACTGCCCTGAAAATACCGACCAACGACCGATGGCCGACGACGGCTGACCGGCGCGCATTTTCATCCCCCGCGGCACCGGCCGCGGCATGAGCAACTGTCCTGGAAATAGGACGCCCACTGCCTTGGTCTCGAGGCTGTGCGAAGCCTCCTTCAGGATCAGCCGGTTTCTGCCGCCGACCACCAAACCGGCTGAAGCCTCCAAACCAGCCAGCGTCTTGCAATCCGCAATCTAAAATCCCCACGCGCGTCGTTTGGCTCCTCGCCGTGTTATCAGAAGTACTACTATCTTGATGTGTCGTGAGGAGGCGCTCCTTGACTCGTCCAGACTCTCAACGCGTCGTTGTCACAGGTCTTGGTCTGGTGACGCCGGTGGGCAACGATGTCGCCAGCTCCTGGGCCGCCCTACTAGCCGGCCGTTCGGGCATCGGCCCCATCACCGCATTCGATGCCAGCGACTTGCGAACCCGCATTGCCGCCGAGGTGAAGGATTTCGATCCTACCCTGTACATTGATCGCAAGGAAGCGCGGCGCATGGATCGCTTCCTCCACTTCGCGGTCGCCGCGGCGCACCAGGCGCTGGCCGATGCAGACCTGAATCTCGCGCAGTATGATCTGCGCCGGGTAGGCGTGGTGATCGGGTCTGGCATCGGCGGCATCCACACCCTGATGGAGCAGAACCAGGTCCTGGCAGAACGCGGCCCCCGCCGGGTCAGCCCGTTCACCGTGCCCAGCCTGATGCTCAACAGCGCCGCGGCGCAAGTCAGCATCATCTTCGGCGTGCGCGGCCCCAACCTGGCGCTGGCGACCGCCTGCGCCACAGGCAGTCATGCCATCGGCGAGGCGGGCTGGATCATCCGCCGCGGCTCGGCCGATGTGATGATCGCCGGCAGCTCCGAGGCGGCCATCATTCGCCTGGCCATGGCCGGGCTGGACAATATGGGCGCGATGAGCGCACGCAACGCGGAGCCGCCACGAGCATCGCGGCCCTTCGATGCGGGCCGCGATGGCTTCGTAATGGGCGAGGGCGCCGGGATCTTGATCCTGGAACGGCTCGATCTGGCGCGTGCACGTGGGGCGCGCATCTATGCCGAGCTGGTCGGCCACGGCATCACCGCGGACGCGTTTCACATCACCGCGCCGGCCGAGGATGGCGCTGGCGCGGCGGAGTGCATGCAGATGGCGCTGGATGATGCGGGCTTGCCGCCTTCCGCGGTGGACTACATCAACGCGCATGGCACCAGCACGCCGCTCAACGACGCGACCGAGACCCGGGCGATCAAACAGGTCTTCGGCGAGCACGCGTATCGGGTGGCGATCAGCTCCAGCAAGAGCATGACCGGGCATCTGATGGGCGCGGCCGGCGGCATCGAAGCGGTTTTCAGCGTCCTGGCGATCCGCGACCAGATCGCGCCGCCCACCATCAACTACGAAACGCCTGACGCGGCGTGCGATCTCGATTACGTGCCCAACACTGCGCGGCCCGCCAGGGTGGACGTGGCCATGTCCAATTCCTTTGGGTTCGGCGGCCACAACGGAACGGTGCTGTTCGTCAGAGTCCCGCCTGCCCCGCTGGAGGGGGCGGCATGAACGGCGAACGCTTTGCTCAGATCACCGGCTGGGGTATGTGTGTGCCCGAGCGCGTGTTGACCAACGCTGACCTGGCGAAGGTCATGGATACGACCGATGAATGGATCACCTCACGCACCGGCATTCGCGAGCGCCGGGTCGTCTCGGACGCGAAGGAGAGCACTGTCACCCTGGCGATTCGGGCCGGCCGCGAGGCGCTCCTGACCGCCGCTCTGCCGCCCGTCGAGCTCGACCTGGTGATCGTCGCCACAGCCACTCCAGAGTACATCTTCCCTTCTACCGCTTGCCTTGTGCAAGATGCCCTGGGCGCAGTCAACGCCGGCGCGTATGACCTGAGCGCGGGCTGTTCCGGCTTTATCTACGCGCTGAGCGCGGCGGCCGACGCGGTCCGCAGCGGCAGCGCCGACCACGTGCTGGTCATCGGCGCAGAGACCCTGTCGCGCATCACCGACTGGACCGATCGCAACACCTGCGTGTTGTTCGGCGATGGGGCAGGCGCGCTGATCGTTAGCGTCCGTCACGAGCGCTGCGGCATCCTGGCCTCGGTTCTGGGCAGCGATGGCTCTGGCGGCGAGCTGCTGATCCTACCAGCCGGCGGCAGCCACGCGCCGGCCAGCCACGAGACGGTGAGCGCAGGCGAACACTTCATCAAGATGAACGGCCGCGAGGTTTTCCGTTTCGCCACGACCGTGATGCCCAGGGCCGCCGAGTCAGTGGTGCGCAAAGCCGGTTGGCATCTGGATGATCTGAAATTGATCATCCCGCACCAGGCCAACACGCGGATCATCGAGTCGGCGGTCAAGCGCCTGAGTCTGCCGCCGGAACGATTCTTCATCAACCTCGAACGGTACGGGAATACCTCTTCGGCTTCGATCCCCATCGCGCTCTGCGAAGCGATTGACGAGGGGCGGATCAGTTCGGGCGACAAGCTGGCACTGGTGGGTTTCGGCGCGGGGCTGACGTGGGCCGCGGTGGCCATCGAATGGGGCGTGCCTCTGCCTGCCAGACCACAGCCGTGGTATCGCCGAGTCTTCGCCCATGTCTTCTTCTTCCTGGCCGGCCTTCGTTCCACTGCGCGACGCTCGGCGCGTCGCCTGTACCACGTCGTCGCCGGGCCGGTGGGTCGTCCTGGCTTGTCTGGCCGTATACGCAAGGCCGCAGATCGGTTGCAGGCCTGGCTCAGACGATAACCGAATCTGGCTGCGCGTCGACAGCCGGGCCGGGAAGGCTCATCCGACCCGGCGCGAAGGCCGCAACAACGGTCCCAATCACTCCATGTGTTCGCAGGATGACCGGCAGCGCGACACTACCCCTTCGCGTTCTTCGCGCTTCGTGCCTTCGTGGAACTTCGCGCCTCCGTGATCCAACCCTACCGCCGCCGCAGAACCATCGGCAGATACGCCGGATGCGACGTCCTGAAGTGAAACTCCGCGCTCTCTGAGGCGTTGCCGCTGCGATCAACGCCCCGCACCTTGAAGTAGTAGACCGTACCCGACGGCAGATCGGTCAAGACTATCTCGTGCTGCCTGGCGTAGAGCACATCGCTGGCCGTGTGGGGGTAAATGCCGCGCTGAGTCCCATAGGCGACCGTGCTGGTGGCGTACTCGTCCGTCGTCCAGGCGATCGTGACGCTATTGTGCGCGGCCCTTGCCGTCACTCCACTGATCTGGGGGGCGGACGTGTCGTTGATCAGGGTTATGGGATAGCTGAAGGCCAACTGGCGGTTGGTATTGGCATACTGGAAAATGATCCGGTCGTTCACCTGCGCCAGTAACGTCTGGAGCGCGCCCGGCACGGCCGTCAGGCGCAGTTCGCGGTTCGTGTTCGCGTACTGGAAGATGATGCGATCCGGCTAAACTCTAGTTTCGGCTAACTTCAAATTGGCCGTTCCCCCGAACCTGCGGTAAACTGGCCGGGGTATCTTCTCAATTTGTAGGGGCGCACCCTTGCGGTCGCCCCGGCGGGCAGGCGCAAGGCCATGCCCCTACCCCGGATTATTGAGAAGATACTGGCCGGGTTGTTGATTCCATGGCGGAGGCGTGGTCGCATGAGTGAACAGACATCGCAAAGGGATCCAGCCTGTTTCGGCGGGTCAAAGGCTCAGCGGCGCCGGTATAAGGCCCGTTTCAGGGCGGTTGGACAACCCAATTCACGTTCTGAAGACCTCGCCGCGATGACGAGGCCCTCGGTGCTGCCCGCAATACCTTCCAGACAGTATTCTGCCCGAAAGCCGGTTAGCCGAAACTAGAGCTAAATAAAAGCAGTAGGTGCAGATATAACATACAAGCCCCTCCGTGCTAAAATGGACACCATAGATTGTCATGCCGTGTTATGGAGGGGCATAAACACATGCAACGACTCACACGCGAGCCAACGGTTCAACGACGTTCCTATCGTCCCGAACAGCAGTCT
>Ga0194125_10003934_pt1 | contig 23581 bp, 26 predicted proteins | sample TA2KigC250mmetaG_FD_148626 | JGI IMG/M metagenome (GOLD analysis project Ga0194125, IMG submission 148626) | Freshwater microbial communities from Lake Tanganyika, Tanzania - TA2015034 Kigoma Deep Cast 250m | ecosystem: Environmental > Aquatic > Freshwater > Lake | place: Tanzania: Lake... | reverse complement strand
GAGTCGAAGTCGTATCCATGGATCACCCCGGCATCGTGCACCGTCTGGCTGATTTTTTTGCCGGTCAGGGGATCAACATTGAAGAGGTTGTCACTGACACCTATCCGGCGCCGCATACCGGTACGCCAATGTTCTCCGTCATGATGACCGTCGGCATTCCCGCCGATGCGCACATCTCGACGCTGCGGGGCGACTTCCTGAACTACTGCGACGATCTGAATCTCGACGCCATCATCGAGCCCGTCCGAGGCTAACCTGCTGGACTAACCTGCCGGACTTAACCACGCCGTTCAGCGCTCAAGGCAGGATTACGCTGGCGGCCATACCCGCGATCCAGCCGCCCTTGCGCGGCAGAACCCACTCGGCACGATAGCGCCCCTGCGCCAGGGCCTGCAGCGCACGCAGCGTGGCCTTGGTCTGCTCGTCGGCAACGCGAACCATCGCAGTCTGCCCCAACGCCAGAGTCGCTGCCTGGGTCGCGTTCAATTCCACCGCCGCGAGCATCTCGTCGGCACGGGCCACCACCAGCAAGACCGGTGGCTGGCACTGTGATGCCGAGATCAGGCCAGGCTCTGCCTTGCGCTCAAGAACCAGCGCATCGAACGGCGCGCGAATCTCCGTCTCGCTCAACCGATACCGTGCCTGTTCACTGCGCGCCTGAGCCGCTGCCAACAATGCCCGCGCCCGCGCATGGCGCAATCGGGCCGTATCAAGTTCCGTCGTGGAAGAAACCATTCGAGCATAGAGCTCCTTGACCCGATCCCATTCCCGCCGGGCATCGGCCTCTTCCTCGGTCAAGCGCTCGACATCCGCCCGTGCCTCAGCCAGGGCAGCACGGTAAGCGGTTGAATCCATCCCGACCAAGAGGGTCCCCTCCTTGATGTGCTGACCCGGTTGCACAAGCACCTGGCGGACAGCACCGGAAACCCCAGCCGACAGGTTCACACGCTGCGACCAATCCAGTTGCGCCGCCCATTCGGCCGAATATGCCGAAGGTGCCGCGCAGAGACCTGCCAGATACAGGACGGCAGAGGCCGAGAACGACAAGATTTGCTTCACCGTTTTTTCTCCTTCTGCTCAATGGGCACACCCAGCAAGGCATCCATCCGGGCCCAGGCCAGTGCCAACCGATACTCAACCGATCGGTTGTGTAATCGGGCCACCTGCGTCTCGGCCATACTGACACCCAGATTCGTCTTCAATTCCAGTTCATATTCAGCCCGGGCTCGCTCCAGGGCCCAATCGCGCTGAACCCCCTGCGCCTGGATTGTTTTGCGCTCAACATCGCGCAACAACCGGATCTCCTGCCAGGTGTCGTACAGGGTCTGGCGCAGGTTCAAAGCAAGAAGATCCGCCTCCGCCTGGAGTTGCTGCAAACGCGCCCACTCACGCGCCATCTCGCCATCCGTACGACGGCCCTGCGACAAGGGCCAGACGAGATTGATACCGGCCCGCAGGCTGTCACGAGTGCCGGTATCCCGACTGTAGGCGCCGGCCTCGGCCTCGGCCTCGAGGCGCGGACCGTCACTCGCTCGCACGCCCGCCACGCGCTGCTGCGCCGCATCCCGTTGCAAGCGCAGCGCCGCCAGTTTCGGGTTATGTGCCGTTAGATGAGCGAGCAGGTTTTCAAATTCTGGCAGGGCCCGGTCATTGCCAGGCAAGGCAGGGTCAACCACCTCACTGGGAAGGTCTCCAGGGCGGTTCAACACCGCGGCCAGCAAGGCCCGCTTCTCGCGCATCCGCCGTTCAGAATCGAGACGGCGCAGGCGCAGTTCCTGATAGCGCGCCTCAAGATCCTTCCATTGCGGTGTCGAGATCTGGCCCAACTGATGCAGATCCTTGCCATTGTCCCAACGCACATAGGCGACCGCCATGAACTCGCTGTCGGCAGCATAGGCCAGATCCGCAAGCAGCACATCAAAGAACCGCGCCATCAGGGTGATGCGCCGCTGCGCACGCATATCCGTATGCTGGAGAAGGGCTGCCGCCGTCTCGTTTTCTGTCGCGCCGCGCAGGGCCTCAAAGCGCCCGGCATCCAGCAAGGTCTTCCTGACATTGAGGCGCGCAAGATGATCGGGAGCGTAGCTACCCAGCGCGGGGTTCCGGCCGCTGCGCAGCGTCGCTTCCAGGGTCACACTCAAATCGTTGAGGCTCGCCGCCAGTTGCTGATCGGCGCGGGCGAGCGCATGGCGAGCCTCACTGAGACGCCATTCTGGATGCGGTGCATCCACCTCAGCCAGCACCGCCTCCAAGGTCAGCGGCGCCGCCAGGCTCCAGGCCGGCAGGCCCAGAAAAAGCAACGCCAGGGTCGGAAACAGCATCGCAGCCTGACGCATTATTTGCCGCCACTCACCTGTCGTTTGTACACATTAAAGGGCATGGTCTTGTAATGCCCTTCCGCCACAAAACGCCCAAGGAGCAGAAACTCGTCCACATTCTGGCTGGCCCCCGTAAAACGGGCCACCGGCCGGCCTTCAAGGTCGTAGAAGATAAATACCGGTGTGGCTCGAGCACGCTGTTCCAGGGCGAACTGTTTTTCCGTCACGGCCTGACCTGAAAAATCAGTCAGCGGAGTCCCCCCGCGCACATCAATGCTGTAGATCAGAAAATGTTCACGGAAATAGGCCTGCACCTGGGATTGATTCAGGACCGTCCGCTTCATCCGATCACAGAAGGGGCAGTCATCCATCTCATACGCGAGCAGGATGGCGCGTTTTCCCTCCTGCCGAGCCGTGGCCAGATCGGCGGGCAAATCGCCAAACTTGGCCTGAAAGAAATGGGTTTGCGGATCGCGAACCTCTGCCCGGGACAGCAACGCCCATCCCAGACAGAACAGGCCCAGCGACCCCGCGACCAGCCATCGCCCAACTCGCACGCTCACCCAACGCATTGGCATATCCTCTTGTTAGCGGTGAACGGATTGTCCATCCACCGTAACGCGTCGATAAATGGTACGAATCTATCTACAGGTCGAGGTGAGCCGGGGTATCCAGCGGAGTAACCGTCGTCGGCACCCCCTCGGGGTTGAACCAGGACAGCTTGTCATGCAGCCTCACAACCTGGCCGATGATGATCAAGGTCGGGGCCTTGAGCGCCGCCGCCTCGACCTTTTCCGGCATATTGGACAGGGCGCCGATCACCACCTTCTGATTCAGTGTCGTACCCTGCTGCACCACCGCGATCGGGGTATCCGGCGCGAGACCATGCTCCATCATCTTGGCGCAGAGGTGCGACAAACCCTTGAGGCCCATGTAGATAACGATGGTCTGGTGCGGGCGAGCCAGCATGTCCCAGTCGAGGTCCATGCTGTTGTCCTTGAGATGACCGGTGACAAAGACCAGAGCCTGCGAATAGTCACGATGGGTCAGCGGAATGCCGGCATAAGAGGCCACCCCGGCAGCGGCAGTAATCGCCGGCACGACCTGGAAGGAAACACCGTGCTCGCGCAGGGTCTCGATCTCTTCGCCACCGCGCCCGAAGATGAAGGGATCGCCCCCCTTGAGGCGCAGCACCCGTTTGCCCTCCAGGGCCAAGCGCGCCAGAAGCAGGTTGATCTCGTCCTGCGGCAGGGCGTGGTTATCCCGCTCCTTGCCGACATAGATGCGGTCTGCGTCGCGGCGACACATCTCGACGATCGCCGGCGACACCAGACGGTCATAGACCACCACATCGGCCTGCTGCATCAGGCGCAGGGCACGGAAAGTCAACAAATCCGGGTTGCCCGGACCGGCGCCAACCAAATAGACCTCACCCACGGGAGCCCGCGTTGCGCTGTCGGTCAGCATGGATTCAAGACGCGCCTCCGCTTCGGCCTCGCGGCCCGAAAAGACCATCTCGGCCACGGGCGATAAAAACACCTTCTCCCAGAATTTGCGGCGCTCATCCCCTTGGCCAATCGCCCCCCGCACGCGCTCACGGAAACGCCCGGCCAACGCAGCCAGGCGGCCGTAAGCAGCCGGAATCAGCGTTTCCAGACGGGCCCGCAGGAGGCGAGAGAGGACGGGGGCATCGCCCCCGCTGGACACCGCCACCACAATCGGCGAACGATCAATGATGGACGGCAAAATGAAGCTGCAGAGCCCCGGCCGATCGGGCACATTGACCGGAATGCCGCGCTGGCGGGCCGCCTCGGAGATCGTCTGGTCAAGATCCGTATCGCCACTGGCCGCGATCACGATCAACTTGCCATCCAGATGCGGGGGCGCAAAGTCTTCCCGTCGATGTTGGATACGGTCCTGCCCGGGCAATTCGGCCCACGCAGGCGCCAGCGGCCGAGGGCAGACGACTTCGATGCGCGCCCCGGCTGACAGAAGAAGACCCGCCTTACGGGCCGCCAGTTCATTACCGCCCACCACGAGGGTGGCACGGTCACGCAAATCCATGAAGATAGGTAGATAGTTCACAGCTCGAGACTCTAGTTTCAGGCAATCACAACAACGGGCACGACAGTCGAATCTCAGCTACCGCAACTACCGCTGCTACCGCAGCCACCGCAGCCGCCCCGACTGCCGCCCCCGCTGCCGCAGCCACCGCCGCTACTGGCCTTCAGGAAGACAAAGCTCATTTCGCCCGGCGCCACTTCGTTGAAGTCCAGGGTTACATCCATCAACAAGACCTGGCTGGACGGTGCCACCAGCACCTTCACGCCATGCGCATCAACGACGATATCGTTCTCGGCGATCTCGTCAAAACCGAGGCCAAATTCAATCATGCCCTCGTCATTCATCCGTGCTGCTACGCGCAAGGCCATATCATCGGCACCACTCTGGCTGGCGGCCTGGCGGACCTGTTCGGCGGCGGATTCAGTCACATTCAACATGCTGTCATTCCTTTCAATCACTACGGGTGCGCTGCTTGGCGCACAACTTCAAAAATGGGGCAATCCAGCCTTGCGGGCCGGTGCCACGACGGTGGCAGTATGATGCCAGCAGATTCTTGTGGACGAAACCATCTTGACGACCGTCAACCCCCTGTCCCCGGACGATGTCATACGCCAACACCGCGTCCGGCGGAAGCGCTCCCAGCGAGGAGTAGTGGAATTCATGTGCAGGATATTCCACATCCCGGGCCGCTAACGGCGACACACCCGTCCCGCGCAAGGTCGCATAACCGCGCCCAACCGGGCGATCGCCCATGGTCACCCGCGCCGGTACGACACCCACCATGCGGCCGCGCGTTTCGCCCCACACGAGGGTGTCGGCAAGATACATCAGCCCCCCGCATTCAGCATAGGTCGGGAGCCCTCCCTCAATCGCCGTGCGCAACTGGGTGCGCAAAGCGACATTGGCCTCAAGTTCACGGATAAAGACCTCAGGGAAGCCGCCCCCAATCAGCAGGCCATCCAGCGCGGGCAACGCCGTCTCGGTCAAGGCATTGATAGGGATCAGCGTCACCCCCGCCGCGCGCAGCGTATCCAGATCTTCCTGATAATAAAAACCGAAGGCGCGATCACACAGGTAACCCACCCGTAATCCAGCAGCCGTATCCTCAAGGCCTGCGGGCGCGGCGACCGGGGGCAAGGGCGCAGCCAATTGCGCCAACGCCTCCAATCGGTCCAGATCACAATGTGTGGCAATCACGCTGGCCATGGCGTCAATCCGCGCCTCCGCCTCGGCCATCTCGTTGCCAGGAATCAGGCCCAAATGGCGTTCGGCCACCTCCAGACGCGGATCACGCGGGATAACCCCAAGCACCGGGACGGTCGTGTAGCGGGCCATGACTGCGCGCAATTTCGACGCATGACGCGGCCCACCCACCTTGTTGAGGATCACGCCGACAATCCGCACCTCGGGGTCGAAGGCCTGATACCCCAACACCAGAGGGGCCACCCCCCGAGTCATGCCGACGACATCAAGAACCAGCACCACCGGCACCCCTAAGCGCTTGGTCAGGGCCGCATTGCTATTGCTACCTTCCAGATCCATGCCATCGTAGAGACCTTTGTTGCCCTCAATCAGGCTGATATCGGCCGTCACGGCATGGCGCGCATAAAGACTATCAATCTCCGGCGCCGCCATCATATGGAAATCCAGGTTGTAGCTGGGGCGTCCCGAGGCCTGGCCATGCCAGATGGGGTCGATGTAATCCGGCCCCTTCTTGAATACCTGCACCTGCCGACCGCGCTGGCGCAGGGCACGCGCCAGCCCCAGCGTGACGGTCGTCTTGCCTGAAGATTTATGAGCGGCTGAAAGATAGAGACACGGCATGCAGGGTTATTTTCCGGAATGTAAAAACCGGCCAACCGGCCGGTTTTTATGGCACCCGATCACCGGATCAGTGCTTCCCATGCAACGCGGCCAGGGTCTCGTCATCAAGCCGCTCGGGCATGAAACGCAGAACCTTGCTGGCGCCTACGGTCAGGAGAATGGCCGTCGCGACGCCGCCGATACCGAGCAGAATCTCCACCAGGGCGGGGCTGTATGCATTCACTGCACCGTCGTAGAAACTGGAAGTCACGGTATAACCCGGGAAGAGATCCATGGGATAGGCCTGACCGCCAATGATGGTCACCCACATCTGAGCCAATCCCCCGAGCACGGCAGCCACCGCCGCTATCACGGTCCAGCCACGCCCACGGGTCGCCGGATTGAACAGGATCGCCATCGGCACAACATATCCGATCAAGACCTGACCCACCCAGAACATCTGCGTGTGGATGCCCCCTTCGAGCAACAAGAAGGCCTCAAGACCATGATGCTTGGTAAAGTACAAATTGGTCAGGTGATAGACCAGCGTGAAATACAGGCTGGCGGCCACGAAGGTGCCCAACAGGCTGCGCAAACGGTTGACCAACTTGTCACCCAACGGACGGTTGTCGCCCTTGTACAGGCCCATCAGGATGAGCAGGAACATGGCCAAACCATAGTTGAACGAGAAGATGATAAACATCGGCGCCAGCAGGGCGGCGTCATAGGCCTCACGCGCCACCAGGAAACCGAAGATGGAGCCGGTACCAGTGGTGAGGATGAGGCGCCAGACGAAGGCGAAAGTGCCAACGGCCTTGTACCAGGGCGCACCCTTGCGATCCATCATGGTCCACAGATACGCGATCACGATCGCGAAGAAGCCGTTATACAGGATCACATTCCACGCAAAGATGGACTTGAAGTTGTACTGGGTCATCGCGACGACGAGACGATCCGCGCGACCCAGATCCAACACCAGCGCCATCAGGCCACCGGCCAGAAAGGTCAGCGCCATGAGCGCAGACAAACGATTGAGCGGCTTGTACAGGGTCTTCCCAAAAACCGTCGCGATAGAGGCCACATTGAGTGCCCCAGAGGCCGCAACAATGAGAAAGACCGCAAACACATGCGGCAGGCCCCACACGATCTGGTTCGTCATGCCGGTCACGATATGACCGTTGTGCTCCATGTACAGGGCGGACAGCACACCCATCCCGGCCAAGGCACCGAAGACCAGCATCGTCAGCCAGTAGCCCTGCTTGGCCTGAATTTCCCTAAAGGCGATGTTCATCGTTAGATCCCCTGCTTAGATGCCTTGGTAGCGCACACCAGTGTTGAGATTAAGGTCAGCCCGAACTTCGGTGCTGGCCATGGATTTCAGTGCCTTGGCGATCGGCGCGTCCGCGTCGTTGAGGTTGCCAAACAGCATGGCGTTGTGGCCATCCTTCGCACAGGCCTCGACACAGGCCGGGGACTCGTCGCGATCCACGCGCTGGACGCAGAAGGTACAGGCCTCAACGCAACCCATGCCGCGCGGCACATCCGGTTTTTGCTCGGTGAGCGGTTCATGCACGAGAGAACGCGCCTTGTACGGGCAGGCCATCATGCAGTAACGGCAACCGATGCAGATGTGACGATCAACCAGAACGATCCCATCAGCACGCTTCATGGATGCGCCGGTCGGACACACATCGACGCAGGGCGGTTTTTCGCAGTGCTGGCACAGCATCGGCAACTCGTGATGCGCACCGGTCTGCAAATTGCGAATATCAACCTTGCGTATCCACTGCGAATCCTGCGGGCCCGTCTTGCCGGACAGGCCATTTTCTTCATTACAGGCGGTCACACAGGACTTGCAGCCGTCGCCGCATTTCTGCGTATCAATCAACATGCCCCAACGCACGGCCGCCGAGGCCGGCGCATCGGCCGGACGGCTATGCGCCACTCCGTAGAACAACACACCCGGAGCCAGGGTGGCACCGGTCACAACCGCGCCTGCCTTGAGGAAATCACGGCGTGTAGCGGTATCCGTCGTCAGGGTATCCATAGAATTATCAGCGGGTGATTTTTCGTGCGGAATCATTTTCCCCCTCCTGCGCGAGTCGCACCGAGTGCAGCCGACGGATGGTCAGCCGGCTTTTTACCCGGTTTGGTAGCGTGACATCCCCAGCAATCCAGCTTCACGCTGGCGTAACTGTGACACGCCACACAAAAGTCTTCCTTGCTGCTGGCCACACTCCCGCTCTTCTCACTGGCATGACATTCGACACAACCCTTGAGGCTGTGCTTCGTGGTCCGGATGCCCAAGCGCATCGTGTCATCACGATGATGCTTGAGTACATCCATATGGTTGCGACGCATGAAGTCCGTGTCCTCGACACATTTACCTGCCGATTTGGCCGGAGGCAAGGAAGGGATATCAACACCGGCCTGTGCCACAGACAGCAGACCGAACAGTCCGCCTACTGTAACCAGCAGTACGCCGACCCCTTTTTTCAATAACGACTTGGCCATCATGCCAGTTCCTTCCGAAGAGATTGCCGGGATCGCTGAGCCTTAGTCGCCCATACCCATCTGGATATAGCCGGTCGGGCAAACATCGGCGCAAATATGGCAACCAATACACTTGCTGTAGTCGGTGTCCACATAGCGGCCTGTGGTCGGGTTGTCTTTCTTCTTGACCTTGAACACGGCCGTTTGCGGACAGTAGATCACGCAGTTATCGCACTCGAAGCACATGCCGCAGGACATGCAACGCTTGGCCTCTTCCACGACCTGCTTGTCATCCAGCGCGTGCAGACGATCCTCAAAGTTACCCAGTGCGCTATCGGCGTTCAGCACCGTCACCTCACGCTTGAGGCGCGGGGTGTTGGCGAAGTGGCCCAGGAACAACTGGGTGGACGGAATGATGTAACGGGCCGAACGGTCATCAAAGTTGTGCAGGGTGTCCTTCCATGCCGAAGTGCCCCATTCCTGACCATGATGCTCGTTGTAGTCGTGTCCCGTCTCCACCCAACGACGCACCATATCCCAGTGCGCGACATCGACCTTGGGACGCTTTGCAACCTCTTCACCCTTCAGGAACGCGTCAATGCCTTCCGCACAGATACGGGCGTGGCCAATCGCGGTCGTCAGGAGGTGCGGACGAATCACATCGCCAGCGACAAAGACATTTTCCTTGCCCGGGAAGCGATAGTTCTTGTCGGTCTTCATCAGGCCGTTGTTGTTGTTATAGGACTCCAGGCCCGTGAAATCGACGGCCTGACCAATTGCAGAGACGATCAGGGTGCCGGCGATATCGCGCTCAGTGCCTTCCTTGATCTTCATGTCCTTGCCGACCATCTCGTACTCAGCTACGCGCAGGGCGGTCGCACGACCGTTCGCATCCTTGATGACGGCAATCGGGGTCACGCCACCGATGATCTCGATGCCTTCGGCCTTGGCCTGCTCGATTTCATGCTTGTTGGCGGCCATGTTTTCAACCGTCGCACGAGAAATCAGCACCACCTCGACGCCCTGACGAGCGGCGATCTCGGCCACATCATGCGCCACCTGACCGGAAAGCACATGCTCAGGCATGTCCTTCTCGGAGGCGTTGGTCACTTTGCCCAAACGGCGTGCAACAGTGGCCACGTCAATGGAGGTATCGCCACCACCGATGACGACGACCTTGTCGCCCACATGCTGCAGACGGCCTTCGTTAAAGGCGCGCAGGAAGGACATTGCGGTCACGCAATTGGGGGCATCGGCACCGTCCACCGGCAAGGCGCGGCCGGCTTGAGCGCCCAGGCCAAACAGCACGGCGTCAAAGCCCTTCTCAATCTCCTCCATGGAGATATCGGTGCCCACGCGGCAATTCATGCGGGTATCAACACCCATGTCGATGATGCGCTTGATCTCGCCATCGAGCACTTCGCGCGGGGTACGGAAACCCGGGATGCCGTAGCGCATCATGCCGCCCAGCTCCGCATGGTCATCAAAAATGGTGCAGGCATGGCCCATCTTGCGCAGCTGATAGGCAGCCGCCAAGCCAGCCGGACCGCCACCGATGATGGCAACCTTCTTGCCGGTAGACGGACCCGCCTCGCCGAAGGCCAGGTTGTTTTCCAGGGCCCAGTTGCCCAGGAAGTGTTCAACGGAGTTGATGCCCACATTCTCTTCCACCTGATTGCGGTTGCAACCAGATTCGCACGGTGCCGGGCAAACACGGCCCATGACGGCGGGGAACGGATTGGCGGTGGTCAAACGGCGCCAGGCATATTCCTGCCAGCTCATGCCACCGGTCGGCTTCTCGATGCCACGGACGATGTTGAGGTAGGAACGGATGTCTTCACCGGCCGGGCAAGAACCCTGGCAGGGCGGCGCGGACTGGATGTACTCAGGGCACTTGTGGGTCCAGCTGGCCTGGAAAATCATGTCCTGGCTGGAACGATAGTCCGACTCGGACTGGCCGTCCTTGTAACGACGCCAGAATTGGCCCTCAGTCTTTTTCACATCTTTGGAACTCACCGCCATGTTGCTCTCCTATAAACCTTGAACCTTGATTAATCCAACTTAATGGCCGTACTAACGAGCTGATGCACGCCGCCAACCATGCTCATGTCAAAACCGTAATACGGCAAAACCTTGGTGAACTGTGCCTTGCAAATGGCGCAGATCGTGGCCATGAAATTGACCTGCTCTCCCTGCACCACATTGTTCAACGCATTCATGCGCGGCAAGGCGCCCTTGACGCGGACCTCCATCAGGTCATCGGTCAGCAGACCACCGCCACCGCCGCAGCAGAAGGTCCCTTCGCCAATCGTCTCAGAGGCCATATCGTGGAAATTATTGGCCACGGCCTTGATGATGTTGCGCGGAATGGTGAACTGGCCACCCGCCTCATTGCCCATCCGCGAGCCGCGCGCCACATTGCACGAGTCGTGCATGGTGATCACGCGATCATCGTTGAGGGATTTGTCAAACTCGAGGGCGCCCTGCTGAATCAGGTCCCAGGTGTATTCGCAGATGTGCTGCGGCTGCGGGTAACGCGAATCGAGTTGTTGCTGCAACTGCTTGGCATACGGATCGTCACCGCCATAGCCAACGCCGTTGAGGGTGTTCCAGAAGGAATAGGCCACGCGCCAGGCATGGCCGCACTCACCGACCACGATCCGCTTCACGCCCAATTCCAGGGCCGCGTCGCGGATACGGTTCGCAACCGTGCGCATCGTGTCGTAGTTGGCCACAAACAGGCCAAAATTACCCGCCTCGGAGGCCTTCGAGGAGAGGGTCCAGGAAACGCCTGCCGCGTGGAAGACCTTGGCATAGCCGATCAGGGATTCCACATGCGGTTCGGAGAAGAAGTCCGCCGACGGGGTCACCAGCATGATCTCGGCGCCCTCAACATCAATCGGGAACTTCACGGCCACGCCGGTTGCGTCCAGGACATCTTCTTCCAGACCGGCCAGGGTATCTTCAAGCGCCGGACCCGGAAGACCGAGGTTGTTACCGATCTTCTGAACCTTGCCTACGATCTCGTTCGAATACTTCTGGCCCATCCCGACATAGTTCAGGATCTCGCGACCAGCCATGGTGATCTCGGCCGTGTCGATACCGTACGGGCAATACACGGAACAACGCCGACACTCCGAGCACTGGTGGTAGTAGTTGTACCAGTCATCCAGGGTCTCTTGAGTCAGGTCTTCGGCACCGACCAACCACGGGGCCATCTTGCCCGGCAGGGTGAAGTAACGGCGGTAAACCTTGCGCATCAACTCCTGACGCGCGACGGGCATGTTCTTGGGATCCGCCGTACCGAGGAAATAATGGCATTTGTCGGTACAGGCACCACAGTGGACACAGGCGTCCATGAACACCCGCAGAGAGCGGTATTTACCGAGAAGATCGCCCATGCGGTCGATGGCGCGCTCTTTCCAATCCTCACCCAGTTCCCACGGATAGCCCAGGAAAGACTGGACTTTCTCGTTGGCGACGAAGGACTTCATGTGCGCCATCGAACCTTCCTGGATCTTGGGAACCGCAGTGAATTCGGTGAGCGTCGGTACTTCAAATTTAGGGGCTGCCATTTACGATTCCTTCGTTTTATTCCTTAGGACTTCATAAACCTGACCATCGGGTCAAGGGGTCGATCAGTCTTTATCCAGGGCCGCTGCCCAGGGTGCCACATGACGCCGCTCACGCGGGTTATCCACCTGGTTGCGGGTCGGGCTGAAGAAAATGCCCGGGGCATGCAACAGCTTGCTGACCGGGAAAATAATCATCAGCAAGGCGACCAGTCCCAGATGCACCAGCAGTACGGGGTCAGCCGGCAACGGGTGCCAGTCAAACACCACCAGACCCAAGGCAAAGGCCTTAAGGGCAATGATGTCGGTGTGCGCGACAAAGGTCATCATCATTCCGGACAGGCCGATGGCAATAAGCAACGCCAGCATCAGATGATCCGAGGGCGTGGAGATGTAACGAACGCGATCCACCAGAAAACGCCGCGCCCACAAGCCCGCCAGACCAATCACCATGGCAAAACTCGCGTACATGCCAAAGGGTTGAACAATATTCACCCAAAACCAAACCGGCTCCTGGAAGTAGCGCACATGGCGAAGCAAGACCAGAAGCAGGCCCACATGGAACATCCAGCCAAACACCCAAATCCATTTATTGGACTTGAACAGCGACTCGAACAGCACCACTTCGCGCGCCATGCGTACAACCACGCCAGACTGGGTCGTCGGCGCGGGAGTGGTGGGGATCTTCAGAGGCGCAGGGGTACGGCTATATTCATAAATACGATAGGCAACACCCGCCACCAGGATGAAGGTCGCAAAGTAAAACAGGATGGTATAAAAACCCGTCAGTGCAGACATGTAGTTCCTCTATACAAACAGATCGTCGGGAGTCAAAAAGCGTCTCGCGCAAGGATCAAGACATCTTTTGACTCCCGACCATCACTCGCGTCATGGTCGGGAAGAAAAACGCCCGGCAGGACTGCCGGATCGTTCTCTCTTAGATACAGCCGGTCGGCTTCGGCAGGCCACCGATCTTACAAGCCTGCTTGGCCGGGCCATACGGGAACAACTCATACAGGTACTTGTTGTTGCCCTTGTCCGGACCGAGCTTCTTGCCGATGGCCTTGGTCAGCACGCGAACGGCCGGAGCGATCTGATACTCGTCGTAGTATTCGCGCAGGAAGTCGATCACTTCCCAGTGTGCGTCGGTCATCTCGACCTTCTCTTCGGCGGCCATGTAGTCAGCCACATCACGGCTCCAGTCGGCCAGATTGGTCAGGAAACCCTCTTCGTCGAGTTCAATTTCCTTACCAGCAATAGTTACCATAGGCATAGTTTTACCCCTTAAAAAAAGTACGAATCAAAGCCACGATTGGCAGTTAGGCTGTTCGGCGACCAGATCGACGAAACCCGCATAATCCACCAGAGAAACGCCGTCCATGACGCGATCGGCCAGGCCGCGCGTTTCCAGATCCGGCTTCAACGCATAGATCTTCAGATCGGCCATGGCCGCTTGGATCTTCGCCGCTGCCGTATTGCCACGAGTCGCCGCATACACGGCATCCTCGATCAGCAGTACAACAGAACCCTTGGTCGCCAGACGCAGAGCCGCTTCTACAGAGTTGCGGTCCGACGGCGATTTATTAATGATGTGCAGCATAATGTATTCCCTCTGCTAACGGCTTAGTGACTGATAACCACATCCTGTTCCGCCATCGTGGCGGCCAGTTCAGCGGCAGACATCACAGTTACATCAACCAGCAGATCGTCCTCAGTCAGGCCACGGGCCTCCAGGGATTCCTGCTCCACATACAACTTCTCAATATCGTAGCCATCCAGGGCACGGTAGGTCTTCGAGAAATTCTTGAGCTCGGTGCCTTCCGAATTGATGCCCTTCATCAGCTGATAGACGCCATCATCCACAAAGGCCATGCTGACATCCTGCTCAAATGCCGCCGAGATCAGCACCACCTCCAGGGCCTCCAGCGCATAAATTGTGCCGTAGGGGGCCTTGCGGTTCACGAACATGAACTTCTTGATCGTGCCGCCGTCTTCCATATCCATATCGTCGCTCATCGCTTCGTCCTTATCTTTTCCCGATCAATCACCAAAGGTCACCAGACGATCGTTCTGGATGCCGGCCTCAACGAGCTGACCCAGACCCGAAATGCGGAAGGCCGGATGAATATTGTTGGCATCCTTGCCCTGGCGCTTCGCCTCGTTGTCATCCAGCAGACCACGACGCTGAGCCGCCGCGATACAGACCACCAGATCGACACCGTGCTTCTCGCCCAACTCAGCCCAGCGGTTGACCACATGACGGTCATCCACCGGCGGAACGGTCAGGCGCGAGGCATTGTTAACGCCATCGTGATAGAAAAACACGCGTGTGACTTCGTGGCCCTTGGCAAGAGCCGCCTGCGCGAACTTGAAGGCAGAATCCGCCGCCTGATGCGTGTACGGGCCTTCGTTTACCAAAATTCCAAATTTCATTAAGGTACCTAACTCTGTAATCTTCTTGTAACGGCCCCCCGAAGGAGGCCGCACGGATTAGAAGCGGATGTGGGTCGAGGCGTTCAGGCTTGTACGGCCACCGCGCCAGTTATCAATGTGGTACTTGGTGAACGGCAGACCCGTCTTCTCGAAGAAGGCCGGCCAACCAATACGGTCGATCCACTCGTTGATACGCTCCCACGGACGACCGTCGGCCTTGTACTCGGCCAGGATGCGCTTGACCACGGCCGAAACTTCCGGCCAACGCGGCGGGTTGTTCGGGATGCCGGAGGCCACCAACTTGTGGAAGGTCGGCTTGGAACGGGCGTTGGAGTTCTTGCCACCCACCCAGATCGCAAACTTGGAATGCACCGGGTCGTTGATCTGCATCGGCGGGCAGGGCGGGAAGCAAGCGCCACAACAGATGCACTTCTTCTCGTCCACTTCCAGCGACGGCTTGCCGTTGATCAGGGCCGGACGAATCGCGGCCACCGGGCAACGAGCCACCACCGTGGGGCGTTCGCAGACATTGGCAACCAGATCATGGTTGATCTTCGGCGGCTTGGTGTGCTGGATAACAATGGCGATGTCCGCCTGGCCGCCGCAGTTGATCTCGCAGCAGGAGGTGCTCAACTTGACGCGGTTGGGCATCTCACACTTGATGAATTCATCATGCAGTTCGTCCATCAGGGCCTTGACGGCGCCGGAGGCGTCGGTGCCCGGGATGTCGCAGTGCAGCCAGCCCTGGGTGTGAGCGATCATGGACACCGAATTGGCGGTACCACCAATCGGGAAGCCATTGTCGTTCAGGGCCTTGATCAGCGGCTCGACCTTGGAACTATCCGCCACCATGTACTCAATGTTGGAACGGGTGGTGAAGCGCACAAAGCCGTCGGCGTACTGGTCAGCGATGTCAGCCAGCTTGCGGATCGTGTAGTGGTCCATCTGGCGCGCGGTGCCCGCCTTGACGGTCCAGACCTCGGCGCCGTTTTCAGCGCGGTGATACAGCACGCCCGGCTTCGGATGGCTGTGGAAGACCCACTTGCCATAATTTTCCTTCATAACCGGGTGCATATAGGGCATCGGATCCGGGGTGCCGGACTCGATGGTTTCATGAGTGCGTTCTGCCATTTTATTCTCCGTTGTTCGGAATCAGTGTCTGAATGAATTAAACCATCAAGCCGCGGCGGCTGCCTTGCGCTCAAACCACTTCTCGGCTTCCTCATCCCAACCGTCGGTGCGGATATAGGGATTGGCGCGCGGGTGGTTAATCATGCTCGGATCCACATCCAGGCCGATGCCTTCCAGGAAGTTAACCAAACCGATACGCTCGATCATCTCGCCCGTACGCTCGTGCTCCAGCGCATTTTCGGCAAAGAAGTCAATGATGGTGCGAGACAGCTCGTTCAGGCGCTCGAAATCTTCGTCGGATTCCATCTTCATGAACGGAACGACGACGGTACCCATGGAGGCACCAATCTTCAGCACGGACTTGCCGCCAACCAGAATGGTCACGCCCTTGTCCTTGCCCGGCAGGAGCGCGCCCGGCATCACATTGATGCAGTGCATACAACGCACGCAGTTGCTGTTGTCGATTTCCAGGCAATGGTCATCAGACAGCACCACCTTGGTGATCTTCTCGCCCGTTGCAACCGCTGCGGTCTTCTTCAGCTGAATGGCACGGGTCGGGCACATGCTGACAACCATGTTGATGGCGTCTTCCATGCTGTGGTTGGCATACCACTCGCGGGACAGCTTCTCATCGCTGCGGATGTTGTCACGCCAGGTGCCGATGGTGGCCATGTCAGAGCGTTGAATGGAGTTCACGCAATCGTTCGGGCAACCGGAGAACTTGAACTTGAACTTGTAGGGCAGGGACGGACGGTGCATGTCGTCGATGTTGTTGTTGATGACGATACGCAGGGCGCGTGCCTCGTCATAACAGGACATCTCACAACGGGCTGCGCCGACGCAGGACATGGAGGTACGCAGAGCCGGACCGGCACCGCCCAGGTCAAAGCCCATCTCGTTGAACTTGTCGAAGGAGCGCTGCACATCAGCGGTCTTGATGCCTTGCAGCATAATGTCGCCGGACTGGCCATGCAGGGCAATCAAGCCAGAACCACCGGTCTCAACCCAGGCGTCACAGAAATCACGCAGCAGCTTGGAGCTATAGTGCATACCAGCCGGCGGCATGATGCGCAGGGTGTGGAACTCGGCTGCCTCAGGGAACTTCGGGCTGCCATCGGCGTTCTTCAGTTCGGTAAAGCGCGGAATCACGCCACCGCCATAACCAACGACGCCCACGGTGCCGCCCTTCCAGTAACCGAAACGGGTCTTGTAGGACTCTTCCAGTTGACCCATCAGGTCAACCGCCATGTCATTGTCTTTGGCCAGACGCTTGAGGCCAGTCACGAAGGACGGCCACGGACCAGACTCGAGCTGATCGAGATTGGGAGTATCATGCAGTTGTTTTGCCATATGTGTTTCTCCTTGCGAAGTATGCGTTAAGGTGACACCTGCGACCGTTCTTCCACGAGAACAGTCCGCCGTCGACATGCAGGTCACACGAGACGAGTCCGTGAATATTAGGGAAAGTTCATCTGGCCCGCCATCGCTCAATAGAGGGAGGGGTGGTCACCCTTCGGGAGTACATCAACCTACCCGTTCGGGTAGGTATGGCATCCCCCTCGCTGGGGAATTGAATACCCGACTAAATCCATCAGATAATGGCTCATCCCCTCTTATCTCCCCTCTTATCTTCAGCATCATGGACCAAACCACCGTCTTGGATACTTTCCGAAACCCCTTCGGCAACCAGGAAATCGAGTTGCAACAGGTTGAGCACCCGGACGGTGGCATGCCCATGTTACGCATCCGCATCCGGGAACGGGGGGCCCGTTTTACCATATTCGACATGGATCCGCTCACAGCCCGTGACTGGGCGCGCAAGATGCTGGCCTGGGCCGAACCGATGGCGGCGGCACACGGCGCCCCCGCAAGCACAGAGGATGCCCGCTGATGCGCATGTATAACCCGGAGTGGGAGGCCATTCGTCACTCGGAACTGATCAGCCCTTGCACGGACCTGCAATTTGATCTTGAGGGTTCCAGCATCCCGGCAGACCATGGCCAATCCCTGTACGATGCCCTGATCGCCTGCCTGCCCGAACTCGGCAACCTCGCCGAGCTGGCCGTCCATCCCGTTGCGGGGGCCCCGAGCGGCCGGGACGATACCTTGGTCCTGAACCGCCGTACCAAACTCTTTCTGCGTATCCCGTCTGCGCAGGTCGAACTCGCCCTGCAACTCTGTGGCTGTCAGCTTGAGACCCCCGCCGGCCGCCTGAAAATCGGTTCGGCCAAGTGTCGGCCCTTGCTCCCGTTTCCCGAATTGCATTCGCCCCTCATCGTGCTCGGCACCCATGATGAAATCGAATTCATGGAGACCGTCCGCCAACATCTAGCCCTGCTGGACATTCAGGGCGTTGGGCTAATCTGTAACAAGCGGCGTACAATAACGACCCCAGCCGGGGAGTATTCCGGCTTTGGCTTGATGGTTCATGGTCTCTCGCCCGCGCAATCCCTCCGCCTTCAGGAACGAGGACTCGGTGCTCTGCGAGAACGCGGTTGCGGTGTGTTCGTCCCCCACAAGTCCATCAAGGAAGTCGCTTTGGATTGAGATTTTAGAGATTCGTTAAATCGCCGCCGCCCGCGGCCTTTCATTTTTTGTTCTACTTTTTTATAGGAGAAGTCCCATGGCAAATGCAGCCCCTTATGTCGTTAACGGCGAAGAACTGGAAACCGATGATGAGCGTTTTCTGCTTGAAGCCAACTTTAGCGACGATGTTGTTCCGGTCATCGCTGAGGCTGAGGGCATCACGCTCAGCGACCTGCACTGGCAAGTGATCCGTTTCATGCGCGAGCGCTATCAGGAAGACGGCCACACCCCCAACTTCCGCAACATGCTGGCCCTGCTGAACGAAGAAGACGACAGCCAGGACTGGAAGAAGGTTCTCTACGAACTGTTCCCCAACCAGCCGAACCGCCAGGCCTCCAAGGTCGCTGGCCTGCCCAAGCCCTACGGCAAGGGCGGCTACTAATCAGGGCTTAGGTTTCAGGGGAAGGCCACCAGGCCTCCCCTGCGGCATAACTCCTGAACACGAAGTCCGATGTACTCCAACGCCCTCGTTTCCACGGCTGAACTGGCTGCCCATCTGGATGATCCACACTGGGTCATCATCGACTGCCGCTTCAGCCTGGCCGACACCGATCACGGTCGCCGTGCCTACGCCGAAGGCCACATCCCCGGCGCCCATTACCTGCATCTGGACGCAGACCTGTCCAGCCCGATCACCCCGCAAACGGGACGCCATCCCTTGCCCGACCCGCAGACGCTCAGCGCCAAGCTGCAAGGCTTGGGCATCGGCATCAATCGCCAGGTCGTCGTGTATGACGACAGCTATGGCTCCATGGCCGTGCGTCTGTGGTGGATGTTGCGCTGGTTGGGCCACCCCGCCGTCGCCCTGCTGGATGGCAACTTCCAGACCTGGACGCGCGAAAAACGCCCGCTCAGCAAAGACACCCCGAGCGTCGCGCAGAAAGGCAGTTGCCCCTGCCTGCCAGAGCGTAGCGCCTGGCTCTCGACCGCCGAGATGGAGCAAATCGTCAACGACGGCTCGCACCTCCTGATTGATGCCCGCAACGAGATGCGCTTTACGGGCGAGGTCGATCCCATCGACCCGGTGGCCGGCCACATTCCCGGTGCCATCAACTGGGTCTTTGAAGAAAACCTCGACATTGACGGCACCTACCTGCCGCCCGAGGCTCTGCGTGAAAATTATCAAGCCCTGCTCAAGGGGCGTTCACCGGCCGAAGTCATCCATGTTTGCGGCTCTGGCGTCACCGCCTGCCACAACCTGCTGGCCATGGAGATCGCCGGATTGCCCGGTTCGCGCCTGTATCCCGGTTCGTGGAGCGAATGGATTCGCGATCCCAAACACCCCATTGCCACTGGAGAAGCCTAAGCATGGCCAAGCCCATTCGCGTCAAAACCCAATGGTTCAAAGAAAGTGAAGAAGCGCGCACGCCGGATGAGACCGCCAGCGTCATCGCCATGAATATCTGGCGCGCAGCGGACGGTACGGTGGATAACCTGTCGCAGGCCGACTATGACATCCTCACGCCGCAGCGCGGTTTTCGCATTATTGCCGAGATCTGCTGTTATCTGACCCATTACACCGATCGCCTGCTCTACGCGCGCGTCGACGAAGCCAGCCGGCAAGCCCTGGTCAGTGCCGTGGGCCTGCGCCTGGCCGAGACCATGGAAGACAACATCATCGTTTTCAATGGCGGCATGAAAGACCCGGACTACGACCACAAGGACGGTTTCATCGACCTGATGAACCGCCGCAATGCCGATTACGCCACCTTTGACTTTCCCGCCGACAAGGCCAGCTATCAGGCCCTGCGCTACCTCAGCCTGATGATCCGCGAGATCATGGAACAGGGCGACCAGACCTGGATTCAAGATCAGTTGATGGACATTGAGGTGCCGCAAATCATGGCTACCTGCAAAAAGACCGTGGACGGCTTCTTCCCGCTCAGCGCATGATCCCCCTGAATTCGCCCTTTCACCCTGACAACGAGCGCGGCTACCAGGCTTGGCGCGCGCAAAAGCTGGCGGACTACCCCCAACAAGGCAACGACCTGATCGTCGAGGTCAAAGACCCGGCCCACCTGACCGACAGCGAATATGCTGCACTTTGGCAGCGCATTGCCAAGGCACAAATGGCCATCTACGCCACCTCGATGGGTGAATCCGAAGATAAGGAACCCATTCGCAAACTGGCTGCCCAATTTGGCCTTACTCACCTCGATGCCAACTGGCTTGCCGACGAAGACGGCGTCACCAGCCTGACGCCGCATGACGAAGACGGTCAACAACGCGGGGAGTTCATTCCCTATACGCACCGCCCCATTCGCTGGCACACCGACGGCTATTACAACCCGCGCGAACGCCGCATCTGGGCCATGACCCTGCATTGCGTGCGCGCCGCCGATGAAGGCGGCATCAACGACCTGTACGACCACGAACTCGCCTATATCGCCCTGCGCGATGCCAATCCCGCCCACATCCGCGCCCTGATGATGGATGACGCCATGACCATCCCGGCGCGTACGGACGAGAACGGCGTAGCACGCGCTGCCGAACCGGGTCCCGCCTTCGCAGTCGAAGACCATCAACTGCACCTGCGCTACACCGCCCGTACCCGAAGCATCGCCTGGAAAAACGACGCCGCCACCCAGGCCGCTGTTGCCGCCATCGAGGCCCTGCTCGCCAGCCAGCCCATGGGCTGTTACACCCTGCGACTCGAGCCGGGACTGGGCCTCATCTGCAATAACACCCTGCACACCCGCTCGGGTTTCACCGACCGCCCCGAACACCGCCGCCTGCTCTATCGGGCGCGCTATCACGACCATCTGCGCAACCTGCGCACATGACGATCGCACTCCTCCCTGATCTGCTCATCTCGCAAATCGCGGCTGGAGAGGTCATTGAACGCCCCGCCGCTGCCCTCAAGGAACTGACCGAAAACTGCATTGATGCGGGCGCACAGCGCATCCGGGTCGAAATCGAGGACGGCGGGGTACAAATGATCCGGATCACGGACGATGGATCAGGCATACCGGCCGCCGAACTTCCCCTCGCCCTGGCCCGCCATGCCACCAGCAAGATCAGCAACCTGAACGACCTGGAATCGGTCGCCAGCTTAGGGTTCCGGGGCGAGGCCCTGGCAAGCATCGCCGCCGTCTCCCGCCTGACCCTGACCACCCGCGTGCCCGACGCCCCACACGCCTGGCAGATTCGCGCCCAAGACGGGGAGATCACCGCGGCGCAGCCCGCCAGTCTGCAGAGCGGAACCGTGATCGAGATGCGCGATCTTTTTTTCAATACGCCGGCGCGACGCAAGTTCCTGAAAAGCACGCCCACAGAGCAATCCCACTGCGAAGAGGCCCTGCGTCGCTGCGCCCTGTCGCACCCCGAGATTGGTTTTGAATTCCGCCTGGGTTCCCGCATCCTCTGGCGCTACGACGCCGAGGATCCGGAGGCCCGCATCCACCATCTGATGGGTGCCGAGTTCAGCGCCGCCGCGCGTCGGGTTGAGCACAGCGCAGAACATCTGCGCCTCTCCGGCCTCGTGGCACTCCCGGCCTACAGTCGCGTCGGCCGTGACGCCCAGTATCTGTTTGTCAACGGCCGCTATGTACGCGATCGACTCCTCACGCACGCCGTGCGCGAGGCCTATCGCGACATCCTGCATCACCAGCGCCACCCGGCCTTCGTCCTCTTTCTCGAACTTCCACCCGAGGCCGTGGATGTCAATGTGCACCCCGCCAAGACCGAGGTGCGCTTCCGCCAATCACAGGCCATCCACAGCTTTGTGTTTCATACCTTGGAACGCATCCTGGCAGGCCAGACTCCGGTGGCGCCTTCACTGGCATCTGCCAACTTTCCGTCCGGCCCTTCCTATACCCCGGGTCTTACAGGCAAGGCGTGGGCCCCTCCCCCGACCACAGGACAAGGGGGCTTTGCCTTTCGGGAAAAGGCGACTTCCTCCTATTGGCCAGCCACGGCGCCGACCATGGAGAGAACCACGGGAAGGACAACAGAGAGTGCAACCGAAACAACCGCCGGGGCCGAATCCGGCCCGCCACTCGGCTATGCCTTGGCCCAACTCGCCGGTCGCTACATCCTCGCCGAGAACACGCACGGGCTGGTCATCGTCGACATGCATGCGGCCCATGAACGCATCCTCTATGAACGGCTCAAGCAATCCTGGACAAGCCCCGTCACTCAGCCTCTTTTGATTCCCGTGGTCTTTTCGGCCACCCCCACGGAGATGGGCGCGGCGGCGGAGTATCAAGAAGAGTTGCAAAAGATGTCCGTCGATTTAGCCGCCGTCTCTCCGACTCACCTGACCGTGCGCGGACTCCCGAGCGAACTTGCGCATAGCGATGCCGAGTCCCTGGTGCGGGCGCTATTGCACGAACTCGTCCAGTGCGGTCACAGCCAGCTCATTGAGGCGCGACGCAATGCCATGCTCGCCACCATGGCCTGCCATGCCGCCGTGCGCGCCAATCGCCTCCTGTCCGTGGCCGAGATGAATGCCCTCCTCCGCGACATGGAAGCAACCGAGCGCGCCGACCAGTGCAACCACGGCCGCCCGACCTGGCGCCAAATCGGCCGCGATGAAATAGACCAATTCTTTATGCAAGGACAATAATGGAATCAAGCCGCCCTAAGCCCTTCCCCATACCGGTGCGCGCCGCCGACACGACCAACAGCAGCGAGCCGCAACCCGATCTCGGCCAATGCGCCGAGGCAGAGCCCTATGCCCTGATGGTACTCGGTGACTCCATGCAACCCGAATTCATGCACGGCGAGATCATCGTCATCGAACCCACGGGACTGGCACATGATGGCTCCTTCGTCATTGCCGACGCAAATGATGAACTCATCTTCCGCCAACTCGTCAAACACCCTGAAGGCTGGATGCTAAAACCCGTGAATCCGCTCTACCCCAATATCCCCATCGAAAACCTCGATCCTATTAAGGGCGTCATCGTCCTGAAGAAGATTCCAGGCAAACGCAAGGAAGCGAAGCACTACACCTGAAAGCCCGCTCGCTGGATCGCTCTCAAGGCGGGGGCGCGGGGAGTGCCAGAAATATCAGAAGCCCTGGAATTTCCGGGAGCGCCAGAAATCTCCAAGAGCGCCAGAAACAAAAAACCCAGCGTTGAGCTGGGTTTTTTGTGTTTAGGGGAGTCTGGCGATGACCTACTTTCACGAGCGCGAAGCTCACTATCATTGGCGCAGGTATGTTTCACGGTCCTGTTC
>Ga0194125_10003931_pt1 | contig 23595 bp, 13 predicted proteins | sample TA2KigC250mmetaG_FD_148626 | JGI IMG/M metagenome (GOLD analysis project Ga0194125, IMG submission 148626) | Freshwater microbial communities from Lake Tanganyika, Tanzania - TA2015034 Kigoma Deep Cast 250m | ecosystem: Environmental > Aquatic > Freshwater > Lake | place: Tanzania: Lake... | reverse complement strand
CCCAAACCGCTGATGCCGTATGTTGTACCACTTGCTGAACCGCTGCTTGAACTCCTTCATGAACTCCGACACATCCCCCATCCGCGCCAGCATCCGTTCTCGGATGTCCGCGTCCACCCGACCATGGTCGTGCAACCCCTTCTCGGCCTCATAGAGCAGGCCTGCCTCTCGGGGCTTGGCCTTCCCGTAGAGGGCCTTCATGCGCTCGACCAGTTCCTCGTCGGTCGGGTTCTGCTCGGCCGGAACCCTGACCAGGACATGGAAGTGATTGGACATGATGCAGTAGGTGATGACCTCGAGCCCGCAGAAGGTGGCCAGGCGCCGGAGGAGCCGGACCAAGGTTTCTTTACCGAGGTCATCCAGGAGCCGTTGGGCGCCGACGATGCGCGAGACGCAGTGGTAAACGGCCGGTCGCCCTTTGACTTTGATGCGAATGCGAGAGGTCTTCATATCGGACTGAACGTTCGCGGCCACGTTACCTATGGCACTCGCTTTGTCAAGTGCAATAATTCTGTCATTTAGATCATTTAGCTCTGGTTTTGGCAAACCAAGCCACCAACCTCAACCCGACCCAACCTCATTCTTCGCTCCGTTCCGTTCCGTATACTCATATTCCGTATAGCCACAGCAATCGGCCAGGCGGCGTGGGTGTCGACGCGCGACAAAAGATTAGACCGGACCTAATGAAATTGACGCGGCATCGCATCGGAGAACAGCGCATAGCATAGCATCGTCTCGTCGTGCGCCATGAGCACCCGTCTCCTTCGTTCGTCTCCGCCGGCGACAGCACCTGGGCATGATGAGCGTCCGCCTCTCGACTCTCATCTCATCGAACCGACCTCGAAAGAGGGTGAGACGGCTCGACACAAGTGGTCGGTGTCAAGGTGTCGATGTCAATGTCTTCTTTACCATCACCTGATCCTCCCACCCCGCGAGCGCGAGGGGCTCTAGAGTTGCGGGTCAAAGGCGACTCGCCGAGTCGTCAGGCTCAAAGACCAAGGCCCATCCGGTTGCGTATGCGCAGGCTCGGCAAAGGGTCTGCCTTGCTTTTTCCGTTCGATACGGTATTTTCAGTTGCGACAGAAATAAACGACTATGCCGAAGCTCAGTGCGATCCAGCAGAAGTTCGTCCTCCACTGGGGCGAGATGGGCAGTCGCTGGGGCCTCAATCGCACCGTGGCCCAGATCCACGCTCTGCTCTACTTGTCCCCGCAGCCGTTGCCGGCGGAAGACATCGCCGAGACCCTCGATGTGGCGCGTTCGAACGTCAGCGCCAGCCTCAAGGACCTGCAAGGCTGGGGCGTCGTGAGACGCGTCCATGTCCTGGACGACAAACGCGACCACTTCGAGTGCCTCAAAGACGTCTGGGAGATGTTCCGCGTGGTTGTCGACGAGCGGAAGAAGCGCGAGATGGATCCTACGCTCCGGTTGCTGGAGGAGTGCCTCGCCGATGCCGCGCGAGACCCGGCCACCGACCGTTATACCGAGGAACAACTCCGCCAGCTGCAGGACTTCTTTGTCACGGCCGCCGCTTGGTACGATCAATTGCGAGCTTGGCCGCTCGCCGCCGTGCGCAAGTGCGTCAAGCTGGGCGATCGAGCCCTCAAGATGCTGAGTCCCTAAGCCCTGAGCCTCACCTCCCCCCCGATCCGCACTCTCCAAGATCTCGCTGAACCCATGAACCGAGGCTGTTCAGAGCCAGAGCCCCCATCCACCCGCGGCTGGATTTACTTCGACGCCGCCTGCCGGATCTGTGCCGCCGGCGTGGCCCGCTGGGGTGGGCTTTGGGCCCAGCGCGGCTTCCGTTGGTTGCCGCTGCAATCGCCCGAAGCGGCGACGCGCCTTGGGGTGAGCGAGGCTGCGTTGGGCGAGGAGATGAGACTGCTGCTGCCCGAGGGCCGAGTGCTGGGCGGCGCGAAGGTGTGGGCGTTCCTGCTGCGCTCAGTGTGGTGGTTGTGGCCCCTGGGGGCGCTGATGGCTGTCCCCGGGCTAAACCGATTGAGCGACGCCGGTTACCATTGGATCGCCCGGCGCCGGCACTGCCTGGGCGGGAGTTGCGCTCGGCGCCCCGCGGAGAAACGGCGGCACCGCACGATCCCCTTCGTTGAACTGCCATGACCACTCGACGCATCATCCTGGCGGGCGGTAGCGGTTTCTTGGGACACCAGCTAGCCGCCCATTTCGCCGCGCGGGGAAACGAAGTCGTGATCCTTTCGCGCTCGGCTCGCCCCCTCGATCGGGCGCGCTCGGTCGTCTGGGATGGAAGGCGCTTGGGGGTTTGGGCAGAGGAGTTCGAGGGCGCCCGCGCCGTGATCAACCTCGCTGGACGCTCGGTGGATTGCCGTTACACCGCGCGTAACCGACGTGAGATTCTCGAGTCGCGTGTCCATTCGACGCGAGTCGTGGGGGAAGCCATCGCGCGCTGCCAAACATCGCCGCAGGCCTGGCTCAACGCCAGCACCGCGACGCTTTACCGACACACCTACGGGCCGCCGCATGACGAGTCGAGCCAGGACATGGATTCGGCCAGCGAAGCGAAGGACGCCTTCTCGGTCGAGGTAGCTCAAGCCTGGGAACGGGCTTTGGCCGAGGCGCACACCCCGCACACCCACAAGGTGGCGTTGCGCACCTCGATGGTCCTCGGCCATGGCTCCAACAGCGTCTTTCCCGTGTTACGCCGGCTGACGCGGCTGGGTTTGGGTGGCCGCCAGGGCGATGGCCGGCAGTATGTCTCTTGGATTCACCAAACCGACTTCTGCCGCGCGCTCGAGTGGGTAATCGACCACACCGAACTGATCGGGCCCGTGAACATCTGCGCGCCCCATCCCCTACCCAACGCGGAGATGATGCGCCTGTTCCGACAAGCCTGCGGCGCGCCCTTCGGCCTGCCGGCCACAGCGTGGATGCTCGAGTTGGGCGCGTTCGTCCTCCGCACGGAGACGGAGCTCATCCTCAAGAGCCGGCGCGTGGTACCGGGTCGGCTTCTGGAGACGGGCTTTGAATTCGCCTTCCCAGAGATGCGGAGCGCGCTTGCAGAGTTGAACCGACAGGCCTGAGCTCAGCGCAGCGCACCGGCAGTAAGTCCCTTCTCAGCCTGGGCACGACTGGCCCCCGAATCCTCCGCGAGGCGCCTGCGGTCTGCCAGCGCGGGCGAAACCTGGCAGGCTCCTTGTGGGGCGCGGGCGGCCAGCTCCGCTGGGTGCACGTGACCGTCCGCGCTCCACCTCGCCAAGGCTCCGGGCTGCTATCCGAGCGCGACTCGGGTGTTGGCAGGGTCTCCCGAACCACGGTAAACCAGAGCCCATGCAGACCCATACCCAGTTCAAGGAGCCCCGGCGAGCCATCCCGTGGGCAGCGGCCGGCGGCCTAGTTCTCCTCGCCTCGGCAGCGCTCTTCGTCCAGGCCGCCGCCGACCGGCCCAATATTCTCTGGATCACGTGCGAAGACACCAGTCCCCACCTCGGCTGCTACGGGGACCCGTACGCCACCACGCCGAGCCTAGATCGTTTTGCCCAGCAAGCCATCCTTTACCGCAACGCCTTCGCCTACACCGGCGTCTGCGCGCCCAGCCGCTCTTGTCTGATCACGGGCGTCAATCCCCCCCGCCTGGGCAGCCATCACATGCGCAGCACGACTCGGCTGCCGGAATCGGTGCGGTGCTTCACCGAACGGCTGCGCGCCGCGGGCTACTTCTGCTCGAACAACGCCAAAGAAGACTACAACTTCGCCACGCCCAAAGGCGCCTGGGACCAGTCTCATGGCCAGGCGCATTGGCGACAGCGTCGGCCCGGCCAACCCTTTTTCAGCGTGTTCAACCTAGGGGTAACCCACCAAAGCCAGATCTTCGCCACCCCAGCCCGCACCCGCCAAAACACCGCCCGTCTCACCCCAGCCCAGCGGCACGATCCAGCTCAACTACCCTTGCCCCCCATCCACCCGGACACCCCAGAAGTGCGGCGCGACTGGGCGCGTCATTACGACAACTTGACCGCCCTGGACTACCAGGTGGGCGATCTCCTGGCCGAGCTGGACGCGGATGGTCTAGCCGAGGAGACCATGGTCTTCTTCTTCGGCGACAACGGCACCGGCATGCCAGCCGTCAAGATGTTCGCCTATGAAATGAGCAACCGCGTCCCGCTCCTGATTCGTCTTCCTCAGAAGTGGCGGTCTCGGGCCCAGCTCCCCGCCGGGGCGGTCACCGATCGCTTGGTGTGCTTCCTCGACTTTGCACCCACCGTCTTAAGCCTATGCGACCTCGACATCCCACCGCAGATGCAGGGCGTCCCCTTTCTCGGTGCCCGGGCCGGCCCTGCCCGGGACTACCTGTTCGGCGGCAAGGACCGTCAGGCGGAACGTTATGACCTCGTCCGCTACGCGCGCGACCCGCGTTTCCTGTACTTGCGCAACTTCCTGCCCCACCTGCCCCGGGGACAGTACATCAGCTACACCGAGCAGATGGAATCGATGAAATCGTGGCGTGCCTGGCATGAGGCCGGGCAGCTCAGCGGCCCGCCCGCGCGGTATTTCGATCCCAAGCCAGCCGAGGAACTCTACGACATTCAAACCGATCCTTGGTGCCTGGATAACCTCGCCGGCGATCCGCGCCACACCGCGGACTTGGCCCGCTTGCGCGACGCTTGCCTGACCTGGATGCGCGCCAGCGGCGACCTCGGCCTGCTGCCCGAGCGTGAACTCCACGAACGCGCCCGCGCCAGCACCCCCTACGACATCGCGCTGGATCCGAAGCTCAACCCGCTGGACGACCTGCTGCGCGCGGCGAACCTGGCCAACGCCCGCGACTCCGCTCACCTCCCGGAACTCAGGGCGTTGCTCGAACACCAAGATGCCGCGCTCCGCTGGTGGGGCGCTCTCGGCTTGGTCGCCCTGGGCGCCAACGCGACCCCCGCGCAAGCCGCGCTGCTGCACGTCGCTACGCACGACTCGTCCCCCGACGTGCGCGTCGCCGCCGCCGAAGCGCTGGCCAAGCTCGGTCAAGTCGATCCAGCGTTGGCCATCCTCGCCAGCGCGCTGCGCGACCAGAGTCCGTTCATCCAGCTCGCTGCGCTTAACAGCCTGGATCGGCTCGGCCCCGCTGCCCAACCGGCCCTTCCGACTCTCCGCGATCCCCAACCGCGCGGCCGCGGGCATGTCGAGGGGTACGTCGGGCGATTGGCGGAGTACCTGCCGCGCCGGCTGCTCCGCCGGCTTTCGGGCATTTACCCGCACCTGGCTTATTTCAGCGACGAAAGCGAGTGCGGCACTGGCGCGGTGGTGCCGTGGGCGGATCGGCTTTGGATGCTGACTTACTCACCGCACAAGCCGGCCGGCTCGAGTGACAAGCTCTACGAGATCACCCCGGACCTCGAGCAGATCGTCCGGCCGGAGAGTATCGGCGGCACGCCTGCCAACCGGATGATCCACCGCGAGTCGCAGCAACTGTTCATCGGCCCCTACGCCATCGATGCGCAACGCCGCGTCCGCGCCATTCCCTACGACCAGATGTTCGGTCGGCCCACCGGCAATGCCCGGCACCTCACGGCGCCCGCCGAGAAGATCTACTACGCCAGCATGGAGGAAGGCTTCTACGAAGTCGACGTGCACACGCTCGCCGTCACCGAGTTGTGGACCGACGAGGCCGAGCCGGCCGGGCGTTACGCCGGTCTGCCGGGCTATCACGGCAAAGGGCTTTACTCGGGTCAGGGTCGCTTGGTCTATGCCAACAACGGCGAGCACGGCAAGCAAGCGCAGGTGCGTCCCGACCTCCCCTCCGGCTGCCTCGCCGAGTGGGACGGGCAAGCCGACCACTGGACCGTCGTCCGGCGCAACCAGTTCACCGAGGTCACCGGACCCGGCGGTCTATACGGCAACGCCAACCCAGCCAGTGACCCCATCTGGTCCATCGGTTGGGATCATCGCTCGCTGATCCTCATGTGCCGCGACACCGGTCGCTGGCACGCCTGGCGCCTCCCCAAAGCTAGCCACTGCTACGACGGCGCTCATGGTTGGAACACCGAGTGGCCCAGGATCCGCGACATCGGCGAGGACGACTTGCTCATGACCATGCATGGCTCGTTCTGGCGCTTCCCGAACAGCTTCTCCGCGGTTCGCTCAGCCGGCCTCGCGCCGCGCAGCACGTACCTTAAGGTCGTCGGCGATTTCTGCCGCTGGGGCGATCAGGTCGTGTTCGGCTGCGATGACACCGCCAAGAGCGAGTTTCTCAACCAACGCAAAGCCAAGGGCACCCTCGCGGGCCCCGGCAAGTCCCAGTCCAACTTGTGGTTCGTCGAACCGGCGCGCCTCGACCACTTCGGCCCGGCCCTGGGCCGCGGAGCCGTTTGGCTCCACGACCCCATCGTGGCCGATGTGCCCTCGGAAGCGTTCCTGTTCACCGGCTACACTCATCGCTCGCTGCACGTCACCCACGACGCCGACACCCCACTGACCCTCGACCTCGAGGTCGACCTCCGTGGCGATGGCAACTGGCGGCCCCTGCGCCAATTCGCCGTGCCCGCGCGCGGCTATGCCTGGACCGAGTTCGGCCCCGCCGAGACCGGCGCCTGGGTGCGCCTGCGGCCGGACCGCGGTGGTGTCCGGGCGACCGCCTTCTTCCACTACCGCAATGCGGACACCCGCGCAGCCAGCGCTGCCAAGGTCTTCGCCGGCTTGGCACAGCCCAACGACCGGCGGTTGAGCGGTGGCCTGCTCCACGCTCGCGGCGCCGAGTTCCGCACGCTGCGGTTCATCGCCAGCAACCAGGCGGGCGAACTGGGCTGCTACGACCTGGACGGCGCACTGACGCTGCGGCCGGTCCAAGACCCACAAGGCTTGGCCTGGACCCGGGGACACGCCGCAATCCCCGACGATGTGCTGATCCTCGAGGCGGCCTCCGTCCTGCACGTGGACGATGCCGGGAATCGCTGGCGCTTGCCTAAAGGCGACCCCGCGCTGGACGCCCACGGTCCTCTGGGCGCAGAGCGTGTCTGCCGCGAGGTCTGCACCGAGCGTGACCTCTTCAATGCCCACGGCACCTTCTACGAGCTGCCGGCCGAGAACGCCGGCGGCTTCGCCAAGGTTCGCCCCATCGCCACCCACAATCGCCGGATCAAGGATTACGCCTCCTACCGCGGCCTGCTCGTGCTCAGCGGCGTCGCCGCGGACGCGCCGGCCGGCAACCCCCATATCATCCGCTCCGACGATGGCCAGTGCGCCTTATGGGTCGGTGCGGTGGATGACCTTTGGCAACTCGGCAAACCCCGCGGCCGCGGCGGTCCGTGGCACGACGCCGTCGTCCAGGCCGGGGTGCCTTCGGACCCCTACCTGATGAGCGGATACGACACAAAACACCTCCGCCTGGCACACCACGCCCCCGCACCTGTGAGGTTCCGTGTCGACGTGGACCTGAGCGGTACCGGCCAGTGGGTGACCTACCGTCACTTCGAGGTTCCTGCGGGCCGCGGCCTCGAACACCGTTTCCCCGACGCCTTCGGCGCTTACTGGGTACGCTTAATCGCCGGCCAAGACACCACCGCCACCGCAGTTTTCACTTACGAGTGAAGGAGCCTGGGCCCCTTCGCGGCTGGCTACCAAATTGTCAATCTTTATTTACCAGTCCACTTATTCAAACACGGGGGCCGCTGTCAAGTATTATTTACCATAGCAATTGCTTTCATTGGCCTTGGCCGCTGGGTTGTCAGGGCGCGGACGGTCACGTCCGCCCACCGGGTCTGGAGCCCCGCGCCCCAGAAGGAGCCTGCCCCGGTTCACCCGCGATGGTAGACCTCAAGCCCCCTCGCTGAGGATCCACCGCACGGTGCCGCGTTCGAGAGCGGGTCGCTCGATTTGGTCGCTCGATTCGGTCTGCCCGAATTGGTCTGTTGGATTTGGTCTTGCGCCGAGGCCGCTGGCCGGCGACGATGCGCGTCCATCAAGCCGGGCCAATGGATTGAGCCTCGGGCATTCAGCACAAATCATAATCAACAGAACCGGAAGATTCGACCATGTCACCACTCACCCGACGCACCTTTTTGAAGTCCTCGATTGCGGCCGGCGCCACGGTTCTGATTTGCGGAACCGCCGCCACCCCACGCGTGTTTGGCGCCAATGAACGCCTCCGGATCGCGGTGGCGGGAGTCAACGGGCGAGGCGGCAGCCACATCGGCGGCTGGCTGGGCCAAGAGAATGTCGAGATCGCGTATCTGATTGACCCGGACGAACGGGTGCTGGCCGGCAAGGCCAAGGCGATCGAGGCCAAAGTGCAAGGGAAGTACGCCTGCAAGGGGGTGGCGGATGTGCGCCAGGCCCTCGATGACAAGAGCCTCGACGCGCTCTCGATCGCGACGCCGAACCATTGGCATTCGCTGATGACCATCTGGGCCGCGCAAGCAGGCAAACACGTTTACGTCGAGAAACCGCTCAGCCACGACGTCGTCGAGGGCCGGGTGGCGTGGGAGGCGCAGAAGAAGTACGGCGTGGTGGTGCAGCACGGCACCCAGCGGCGCAGCGGCGCCGGCAACGCGGGCTTACACGCGGCCATTCAGCAGGGCAAGTTCGGCAAACTCAAGATCTCCTACGGCTACGCCTGCAAACCGCGCGCGGGCATCGGGTTCAAAGCGCCCGCCGATCCCCCGGCGCACTTGGACTGGAACCTGTGGCGCGGCCCGGCGGTGATCGACCAGTTCCATGGCAACCTGGTGCACTACAATTGGCATTGGTTCTGGGTGACGGGCAACGGCGAGCTCAACAACCAAGGCACCCACCAACTCGATATGGCCTATTGGGCGCTCGACCCGCAGGTGACCCATCCCATCCGCGCCATGGCCCTGGGCGGCCGCTTCCAGTGGAACGACCAAGGCGAAACGCCCAACACCCTGTTCGGCATCGCCGAGTACCCGAACGGCCAGTACGTCTTCTTCAACGTCCGGAACGTGAACTACCAAGGTTACCAGCATCAGGTCGAAAACGAGTACTACTTCGAGGACGGCGGCAAGATCGTGCGCGGGCTCTACTACGCCAAGGGCAGCGACCAAGGCGAGAAGATCTCCGTGCCACCCGGGAACGTGACCCCCGGGGGCGAGTGGGGCAGCTTCATCGCGGCATGCCGGGCGGGCAAGCCGGAGCTGGCTAACGGCAACGTGGCCGACGCCCACTACGGCTGCACGCTCGGGCACTTGATGAATAACTCCTATCGCCTGGGCAAAAAAGTCCCGTTCAACGCCAAGGCCGGCCGGTTTGGCGACCAGCGAGACGCCTACGAGCATTTTATGAAACTCCATGCGGTCATGCGCGACGGCGTCGGAGTGCCGGAAGACGGCGCCGAGTATATCGTCGGGCCCTGGCTCACCTTCGATCCGAAGTCCGAACGGTGCACGGGCGAGTTCGCCGCCGAAGCCAATCGCCTGTTGAAAGACCCCAACCGCCCGGGCTTCGATGTGCCCGCCGCCAACCGCGTGTAACCCCCCAAACGCCTCCGCCCCTGCCCGAAACCGAATCGCGCACGGCCAGTCTTAAAGTGAGTAAAGTCCGGTCACCAAGCCGGGGGCGGGCGGGACTAGGCTCCGGCTGAGTCCAGTCGCCGCTGCTGTGCCGCCTGGCGCTGACCCGTCTTGACCGACACGACAGCCTATGAACAAACGCATCGTCACCCTCGCTATCACCATGTCCCTTGGGGCCTGGGCCTGGAACCTCGCCGCGCAACAACGAGACCGACCCCCAGGGGGCACGCGCGGGGGCGGGGCCGACCCGGCCCTATTCGACGCGGTCACTCTGCCCAAAGACGACGCCGAGAAGAACATCTTGGCCGTGCTGAGCGACATGGACCGGACCCAACGGCGCGGGAACATGACCGTGCCGGAGCAGGACGGGCGGATCTTGCGCCTGCTGACCGAGGCAGTTGGGGCCCAGCACGTGGTCGAGATCGGCACCTCGGTCGGTTACTCGGGCACCTGGTTCTGCCTAGGACTGCGCCGGACCGGCGGCAAACTGACCACGTACGAGATCGATGCGGGCCGAGCGGCACAGGCCCGCGCGAATTTTAAGCGGGCCGGGGTCGAGCAGTTGGTGACCCTGGTAGAAGGCGACGCGCATCAGGAAGTCGTGAAACTCGACGGAACGATCGACCTGCTGTTTCTCGATGCGGACAAGGAAGGTTACCTGGATTATCTGCAGAAGCTGTTGCCGAAGTTGCGGCCGGGGGGCCTGGTGGTCGCTCACAACATGAATACCCGCCAAGCCGATCCCGCCTTCTGCAAGGCCATCACCTCCGACCCCAACCTCGAGACGGTATTTCTGAACCTGCAAACCTCCGGCATCAGTGTCAGCGTGAAGAAGCGCTAACCCTCCCCTGCCGCATGCCCGCCAAGCCGCGCCCGGAGCTGACGCTCTTTGACAGCACCTGCCTGATCGTCGGGATCATTATCGGGGCGGGCATTTACCAAATGGCGCCGGACATCGCCAAAGGCGCGGGCAGCGCTTGGGGCGTAGTCGGGATCTGGGTATTGGGGGGCTTGTTGTCCTTGTGCGGGGCGCTCAGCTATGCGGAGTTGGCTACCGCCTACCCGCAGGAAGGCGGCGACTACGTCTATCTCAGTCGCGCCTACGGGAAGTGGGCTGGGTTCCTGTTCGGCTGGGCGCAACTGGCGATCGTCCGGCCGGGGGACATTGCGGTCATGGCGTTCGCCTTCGCCACTTACGCGCGGGCGATCTACGATCCCCTGGCAGGCACCGCTTTTCCCTACGGCCAGCAGGCTTACGCCGTCGCGGCAGCCGTCACGCTCACCCTGATCAACATCCTCGGCGTCCGCGAAGGTAAGTGGACCCAGAATACGCTGACCACCGTTAAGGCCCTCGGCCTGTTGTTCATCGTGGGGGCGGCGTTGGCCGCGCCGGCTCGGCCCGCCCCCGCCGAAGCGGCCGGGTCGTTGCCCTACAGCCTGGCCCTCATCTTCGTCCTGTTCACCTACGGCGGCTGGAACGAGATGGCGTACGTGGCCGCTGAGGTTAAGAACCCGCGGCGCAACATCGTCCGCGCCCTGTTTCTGGGCACGGCTGCGGTGACCGTGCTGTACTTGTTGGTCAATGGCGCCTTCCTCCACACGCTGGGGTTCACCGGCCTGACCGCGTCGACCGCCGTGGCCACCGATACGGTCGCAACCGTCTTGCCCGAAACCGGCAGCCGCCTGGTCAGTGCTCTGATCTGCATCTCGGCACTCGGCGCGGTCAATGGCCTCATCTTCACCGGCGCGCGGATCTCCTACGCCCTCGGGGCGGACCACCGGCTCTTTCGCGGTCTGGGCCAATGGCACCCGCGCCTAGGCACGCCGGCGGTGGCGTTGGCCACCCAAGGCGCCATCGCCGTGTTCCTGATCGTGGTGTTGGGGTCGTTCATCGACGCCATCCTGTACACCGCGGCGACGGTCTACTCCTTCTACCTGGCCTCGACTCTCGCGGTCCTGGTCCTGCGGTTCAAGGAGCCGCAGCACGAGCGGCCGTACCGGGTCATCGGCTACCCGGTCACCCCGGCGGTCTTCGCCGCCGTTTGCCTGTTCCTGATGTACAGCGCGATCACCTACAAACCTTGGATTGCCCTGAGCGCATGTGGCCTGCTGCTTCTGGGCTTGCCGCTCTATCGGCTCAGCGTCCGCCTAGCTAGCCGCCCAAACGCTTGAATCGCTGGTTGCAGCATCAAGCGCCTGCCGACCGGCAGGCCTTGAGCTGAGTCGATGCCTGCCTCTCCGGCCAGTCGAGCGCCCAGAAGCCCCGCCTCGCCAGCGCAGCACCCCCCCAACCGCAAACGTCAGCGTAACGCACCCCGAGCTGCGCCTGGCTCGGCCTGCCACGCGAAGTCGCTGAGTTTGCCCTCGAAAAACGTGATCGCACCCCAAATCGTAGCCCCTTCCCCGGGCGCCAGGTCGGGCACCTCGGGATCAGCATGCATGGCCAGAGATAGTCCTGGCTCGGCCACGCTGGGCTAATCCACGCGATGTGTTCCCAAGGATAATGAGGGCGCCATTGGCCGGGCACAATCCGCAGTCCCCGAGCCTGCGTCGCGTAGGTCGTCGGAGCCGAACCCGGCGACCCGGTCCCGCGCGGCACCGGTTCCCCCGCTCGCACCGTCCTCGCCAGCCAGGTCCAGGCGACGCCCGAGGCTGCCAACCGACCACCGGAGTCGAGGAACGCCCGGCGCCGCTGCCGGCGCGCCAGACCGCGGAAAAAAGGTTGCGTTGGATCGCTCAGGGCGTGATCGCTCTACCCGCGCGATTCGCGAGGCCCACGGCTCCTGCGTCCGCGCGTTACTCCTGCGGATAGACCAAGATCCGATCGTGCACCAAGACCGCCAGATCACTCTTGCCGTCCCCGGTCAGGTCCATCACGACGGCTTCGCGAGGCTCGGGGATCTCGCTGCGGCGGCTGCGGAAGGTGCGCTCCTCGAAGACCTGCCAGCGGTTCGCCGGGACCAATTGGTGCGGCGGCTCGAACGTGACGAGGTCCAAGTAGTTCTTGCCCGTCTCGAGGAACACCAGGTCCTTGCGGCCGTCCTGGTTCAAGTCGCCCGACACCACATCGTGCAGGAAGCCGTCCTTAATCGGAGTCTCGTAATCGTCCAGCTCGTGGAAATCCCACACTTCGCCCTGGAAGGGTAACCAAGCCACCGTGTTCAACCCCAAGCAGGCTACCGCTTGGGCCTGCGCCGCGCCGAGCCCCACCGGCCGGAGGGCGGTGAAATCGCTCACCGGCAGCGTCACGTGCCCGACCACCTGCCAAACTCCGGCCGCGTCGCGCTCGCATAAGGTCAGCCCCTTCCGCTCCGCATCCAACAATAACAGGCTGGCCTGAGGACTCTCACCGTGACGCACCGCCGCCGCGCCCACAATCCGCGAGTTGCTCCAAGCCCCATTGATCTGATCCTTAACGCGGAACGACCACGTCGCCTTCTGGTCCGCCCCTAAGGCGGAGGTCTCCGACACCAACACCACGGCGCGCACGAAATTCTTCTGGGCCAGGAGCAACTCCTCCTTGCCGTCGCCATCGGCGTCCGCGGTGGCGGCCCAAGGTTGTTCGGCGCTGCCACCCGGCGGGGCCACATCCAACTCCTCGAAGGGTTGGCCAGGCACCTGCAGGAGCACCTTGATCTTCTCGTAGGGGATCAACACCACCACGTCCACCAGGCCGTCTTGGTTGACGTCGTGCAGGGCCAGGGTGCTGGGATTCGCGCGGAAGGCCTCGTTGAGCTTCTGCCGCGTGGTCTGACCCTCGGCCGTGCGGACCACCAACTCGCGCTTCCCATCCCGGTCGAGGATGGTCGCCAAGGCGGGTGGGGCGTTGGTCCACAAGCGGCCGACGGCTAACGTCAACGGGCGGCCATCTAGTGGGAGAATGGTAGGAAAGCCAATCCGACCCCCGGCGTCGAGGCGCGTCACGCCAATCTGCCGTTCGTCGGCGCTCAAAAGAAAGATCTCCGCCTGCCCATCGCCATCCCAATCCTCCGCCTCGATCTCGCTGATGCCCGTGAGCGTCGGGAAAGTCTTCGGCGCCCCAAGCGCGCCGTCCCCCTGCTGCAAAAACAAACTCAGTTGCCCGCTGTCCGGCTCCGCCACAATCAAATCCTGGCGCCCATCCCCGTTCACATCGGCCCACACCAGGCCGCGCCGGCTCTTGGTCGTCCGGTTCAACGGTAAGACCTGGAATTGCCCCTGCCGCAACGCCCCGCCGAGCTGGTCCGCTGGCTTCTGCACAAAGTTCGAGATCTGAGCGCGGCCCGACTTCTGGGCCACCGTAATCACCTCGGTCTTCTTGTTCCCATCCAAGTCGTCGGCCCAATACGAGCGAATGGCCGGGAGCGAAAAATGGATCTCCGGACCGAGTTCCCCCGCCGCGTTCTGCAACCGGAACCGAAACGGATTCGCCTGGTCCCAGTTCACCAGCAACAAGTCCAACCGGCCGTCCCCGTCGATATCGAGGATCTGGACTGCCTTGACCGAACCGCTGTACGCAACGCGCTCCGGCTCAGCCAACGTGCCATCCGACTTCTGCGCCAGGAAATACAGGGTGCTCTCGCCCAACATCAATAGGTCCTCGCGGCCGTCGCCGTTGAGGTCGCCACTGGTCAAGGCGTTCATGTCCAGCAAGCCGTCGTTCAGCGCCCAACGCCTAGGCGCACTCCAGGAATTCGTGCCCTGATTGAGCAGGACCACCAACTCCTTCGGCTCGCCGAAATACGCCAAGTCCGGCCGCCCATCCCCACTGAGATCCGCCACCACCAACGCCGAAATGCGTTTCTCGGACGCGATCGACTCGATGCGAAATCGGGCGTCCGGTGGCAACTCGTTCAGCTCCCGCTTGAGCGAAGCCACCGCAGTTCGGTTGGTGCGACCGGTCTGGTTGAGGAGAAGGTTCAACTTCGACCGCGCATTGTTCACCACAATCAGATCCTGCAGGCCGTCGCCGTCTAGATCGGCCACGCGCAGTTGACTGATCAGGTTGTCGATCGGGAAGATCTCCGGCCCGGTAAACCCAAACCGGTTCGTGCGCGGACCTTGACCCCACGCCATCCCGCTCACCAGCACCCACCACATCCCCAACGCCACCAAGCCCCAATCCGCCCGGTAACGCCCGCATTGCAGTCTGAGTCGCTTCATCACAAAACCACTGGACTATCCCAGCGCCGCACCCGTTTGGCCAGCGCATTTCCGCGCCAGCCAACCCCTTCCCAGGGGCAATGCACGAAGCGTTCTGGGCTCGGCAAGGTGGCGGGAGAAGGATCGGCGTGGGCCTTGGCTTGGTGGCGTCTGCTGCGGCCAGATGTGGCGGGGAAGCACCCAGGGAGGCGAACATGCCGTCTCACCGGGGGGGTTCGCGGCGTCCAAGGAAAGCTCCGCCGCCAAGTTCGCTGAGAACTTCGAGGGTTGGTGGTCGCCCGAGGGCTCAGCTTCAGTCGAAGCTGGGCTGTTTGGACAAGACCGTGCGCACGGCTCTTCGCCGATGCTCTTCGGCCATCACCATCTGGAAATCGGTCGTGGTTTCGTGTTGGGGTTTACGCTGAGGGGATCGCCATTCCATGAAGAGGCTGTTGCCCAGGCGCCGGAACATCCCCATGACCCAGATCCCGTTGGAGTCGCAGATCCAAGACCATCAGATCTTCCGGGGGCGGCTTGCCTCGCACTTGTTCCTGCGTGGCCAGGATGGCTTCCTGGACCTTGCGGCCATCGACGTGTTGAAAGATTCGGCAAAAGTCGACTGGTGGGCACCGGGTATTTGCCCTTCCGGTTCCTGTTCGCGTGATTGCCGTAAATTCGGGGAGCCCCGCTTTGTTCTTGGGAGCCGTCGGGTGTCTCCATCGCTGTCTGCCGCCGAAAAGCGCCGATGAATCGGCGCACCCCAAACGCTTCGCGAGGGTGGGCACGCGTCCGGGCTCGATTCGGGCGTGCGAGGTCGCGGAGCGTTTGGACTGCGGGCCGTGCCATCGAGCTATCGTCGATCCCGAGCTCTCCGCAGCAAGTGACCGCTCACTTCGCAGTGACCGTCTCGAGCTTCGCGTCCAGGTCCTCGAATGCGAAACCTTCGGCCACCACTTCGCCGGCCGCATCGGTCAGGATCAGCCAAGGCAACGATTCGACGTCCGTCGCCCACTTGGCTTGGGCGGTTGCCTCGGCAACGCGGCCGACGGGGAAGGGCGGCGAGTTGGCCTCTCGCCACTCCTGGAAGCCGGCCGCAGCGGTCACCACGGTCTGCGCCGCCGCGACCGCGATCCCTCTCTGAACCAGCGCCGCGTGGCGGTCGGACAGCAGGCCCAGGACCCGACGTGACGGTCGCTGTTCCGCATCGAACAGACAGAGCAACAATGGTTTGCCGGCGGGCGCTGCCTCAGCGGCGAGGCCGACCGAGGCGAGTTCGGGCAGCGGCTTGGCCCGGAGCGAGGCGCGCCTCGAAGCGGGACGCATCGAGGACTCGTACTGGCCCAACTGCAGCACCACGTTGGTATCGCCGCCCTCGGCCGTCAGGCTGCCGTAGCTGTTTTGGCCGCTGGCAAAGAGCCGAACCGAACCCTCGCACACCTTGAAACTAAAGCGGCCCTGGCGGTCCGTGGTGGCCGAACCGTCCGGCTGGCTGCCGCCCGACAGAGAGACATGGACGCCCGAAACCGGTTTGTCTTTCTCGTCCACTACTTGGCCGGCGACGACTTGGTCAGCCACCTTCAACACGAACGGCGGGAGCTCGGCCTGGTTCGCCTCCGGGTCAGTCTCGAACTCCTGCTGTTCGCGTCCGTGGTCTTTAGCTTTGGCGAAGACAATGTACTTGGGCCCGTGCGGCAGGGTCTTGATCGCGAACTGGCCACGCGCATCGGTGCTGGCCAATGACGGGTCGAGCTGGCTATAGGTGCGGCAAGCCAGGAGCCAGACCCCGATTTCCGCGTTGGGCAGCGGCGCGCCGTCGGGTCCTTCCACGCGCCCAGTCAGGGTCACGGCGGGTTTCAACTGCATCGTCACATTGGTGGTCTCCGCCGGCAGGTCTTCCGCCGCAGCCAGGTTCCGCTCCGGATGGCGCACCACCAGGCAGGGATCGCCGCCCGACTGGAGCTGCCACTCCTGGATGGTCACGGTCAGATTGAACGCGCCGCTCTCGTCGGTGGCGCGCCGGCTTTCGCTGAAGGGGAACACCGCGACCTGCGCCCGGGCCACCGGTTGACCGTCGGGGTCGGTTACGACGCCCTGGAGCTTGCGCTGGGTGGAACCGGCCGAGACCATAGACGACTCGCCGAGCCGGATGACGACATTGGTGTCGCCGCCCTCCGCCGACACGCTCCCGTGGGCGTTCCTGGCGTTGGCGAAGAGCCGCGCCATGCCGGCGCAGACTTGGGCAAACGTAAAGCGGCCGGCGCGATCCGAGCGGGCGTTGGCATTGGGTTGGCCTTCACCCGACAGATGCACATGGGCGCCCGCTACGGGTTGGTCGTCCGCATCCAACACCTGACCGGACAGTTCGAGGTTGGCGAGCTTGAGTTCGACCGGATCCAGTTCAACGCGCTCGGCTTGGGCGGCGGCTATCGTTTGGAGCGTTTGCCGGCCATAACCCGGCGCCGAAACATAGAGTCCATAGCGCCGGCCCGGTGGCAGCGCGCGAATTTCGAACTGGCCAGGTCGACTCGCGGGGGTGTCGAGCCCGGGCAGGTGCATGCCGCGGTTGCCGGTCCAGAACACCAAGGCCGCCGTGGCGTTGGTGACCGGCTGACCCTCGCATTCCGCGCGGCCCACCAGGGTCAGGGCCGGCTCGAGCCGCAACTCGAGGGGGCCGCTCCCCTCGTCAACGTCTTGGGCTGCGGCCAAGTTGCGTTCCGGATCGCGAATCAGAACGCAAACGGTCCGGTCGCCGCCTCCGAACTGTTGCGGACTCCACGTCACCTCGAATCGACCCTCGGCATCGGTCTTGGAACCCGTCTCGCCCGGGACAAAACCGCCCACCAACTGCACCGTTAACCCGGCCGCAGCCTGGCCGTCGGGTTGGCGCACCACACCCGCCAGTCTCACCGGGCCTGCTAACTCGAATTCGAGCCGGTTGGTCTGACCGACTTCGACCGTGACCGAGGTATTCTCGGAAGATAGGTATTCGCGGTAGATCGCCAGTTGATAGCCGCCCGGCGGCAGACGCAGCACCGCTAAGCCGTCGTCGCCAGATACCGCCGCGGTCTGACTCCCTTCGCGGTAAGCGTTGACGCTCACCTGGGCCAACGGTTGGCGCTCGTCCTTGCTCAGCACGGTCACGGCCAACACACCGCCGCGGATGGCGGTCATCTCGATGTCCCGCGTCGCTTGCCCAGACTCGACCATCACCGGCGCGCTTTCCGCCACCCAGTCGGGGAGGGCGTTGGTGCCAAAAACCGCCCGGAGGCGGTACGACCCGACAGGCACGTCCACTAGGCGAAACGTGCCATCGGTATTGGACCAGGTGGGTGAGTGCTGGGCCAGGCCGGCTACACCCGGGCCGTCCGGTTGTAGCACCAGCCGCGCGACGGGCAACAAGGCGGTCGCCTCCTCGCCAACGATCTTCCCTTCGATGCTGCCGGCGGGTTCGACCACCAACCGGATGTCGTCCTGGCCCGCCTGGTGCGGCATGGCATCCGGTTGGAGGGACTGCCCGAGGGCTTGGCGCAGCGTCTTGCCCGGGGCGCGCGCGGCGAGGCTGGCAGAGGCGTTGGGCGGAAAACCTTCAATGCGGAAGCGTCCGTCCGCACCGGTTCGGGCGCTGAAACACTCCGCGGCCACCCCACCGAAGAGGTAATTGTAGGTGCGCCTGCCACCGTCCGTAGACCTCTCACTCAGCGCATAGGCTACGAACACCTCCACCCCGCCTACCGGTTGGTCCCTTTCGTCCACCACCACCCCACTCAAGGTCGTCGGCGAGGTTAACACCAAGCTGGGCTGTGCACCCTGCCATCGCGGCGGTTGCATCCACGCGGGCGCCAGCCCAGTCTTGCGCGCCAACAACAACCCGCCGCGCCCGCGGGTAGAGATGTCGAAGGCTCCGGCGGCATCGGTTTCAGTGCGGTGCTTCAGCTCCAGTGACTCGGCCTCCAGCGCCGGCCTACTGCTCGGCTCATGGAGTTCAACGATGGCACCCGCAACCGCTTGCCCGGCCGCGTCCACGACCGTGCCTCTGAGTGTTCGAACCTGCTCTGAGTTAGCCTGGGCTGGGTGAGCGAGCGCCAACACCGCGGCCAGGCCGAGCGCCAACGTTGTTTTCATAGCATCATCTTCGGCGAGTTGCCCGCGAGCACCCCGGCGACCTCGCACGCCGGCATCGAGCCTGGACGCATGCCCACTCTCGCGAAGCGTTCCGAGCGCGCCGATTCATCGGCGCTTTCATGAGTAAATCGTCCGCGGCGGGGCTTCAGAGGTCTTGGCCTGCAGCGGCGCGGTACAGGGCGCTTACTTCGTCCGAGCTCAAGCCCCGATCGTAAAGGCGAGCTTCATCCAGCCAACCCGACCAGAGGCGGCCGCGGTTGGCCGCGTTTTCGCCCAGTGTGACCGGCAGGTTGTTCAGGGCCAGCGGGCCGGAGGCGGTAGCGGCGGCTTCCTCGACCCCATCCAGATACAGGGCGATCCGTTTGCCGTCATAGGTCGCCACGATGTGATGCCACTGCTCCTCGGCGAGCGGCCGCTTCGAGGCAACTCGAGGCGGCTTACCCTTGCTCGATCCGCTGGTCTGCGGACCGGTGAGCGCGAACTCGATGTCCCCTTTGCCATGGAGCCGTTGCAGACGCCAAGCGTCGCCTTTCGCCAGCAACGTGTGGTCAGCCTTGCCCGGGGCCCGGCCCTTGACCCATACCGCCACCGAAAGACTCTCGCGCAACTCGAGACCGGCGCTGTCCGCGCACTCGACCCAGGTGTTCGCACCGTCGAACTCGAGCGCGCCCTGGTGGCGTCCTCGATCGGTTGCCCAGCGCGGCGAGCCGTGGAGTTGGCCCGTCAACCGCGCTCCCGCTGCATTGGCCGCCGTGGCGCCGTTGGCTTCGTCAAACTTCCACCACCCGACGGGCCCGGCCCGATCCGCCCCGGCCCGCGTGGCCTCCTTGGGCCGCAGGGTGAGGGTAGTGGGCTGTACTTGAAACGGGCCAAGCACATCCAAGTTGATGACCAAGGGACGCTGCGCCTGTTTGGGCTCTCGCCATGAGAGCGAACAGAGCCCGCCTCAGCCATACTCGAAGGTGCGCGTGGCGCTGAATCCCGTGCCGCTCACCTGCAACTGCGGCGCGCGCGGCCGCTCGGTCCCGCGCAAGATTTGGAGCGTCTCACCCAGTGGCCCGACCAGGCGCAGGCTGAAGGCCAGATCGCTCTTACCTTCGGTGATTTGTAGCGCCGGAAACACCGGCTCGCCGGCCTGCACTCGGGCCGTGTGATCGGTCCTCACCTCGAACTGGGCGGTGGGCCCGAAGCTGTAACCCGACAAGGTCCACTTCGCCCCCCGGTCATCGGTGCGGTTCACTTCCCAGCCGTTGACACGGTACTTCCCGACCGGCAGTTTGAACTCGCCCCCATCCGGCTTGCGAATGAAATGGCCACTGGGCCCCACCGCCGTGAACTCACTGATGGTGTCAGGTACTTGCACGCTCCCCAAAACCACGCCCTCCGCCGGCGCGACCTTAATAAAGGCGCCGTCGCGGGCCACCTCCAAGCGCAGCAACTGGCCGTCCACCTCGAGGTATCGGCCCAGATAACGAGTGAAGCCGTCCTCCTCGCCGTCCACCGTGATCCGGTCGGCTTCGCTTGGGCTCTCGCTGGTGTCGTCGAAGGTGCCGTTAACCGTGTTGTCCAGGAGTTGGACGCTGCGTTTCTTGCCGGCCAGCGTGACGCGGCCTTCGTACCAACCCGCGGCGCCGGCCAGAAGCCGGGCCCGCTCCTCCTCGGATTGGTAGAAGCGCATCACCAGATGATAGCTGATCGGTCCGTCTGCGGTCTTGAAGACCAGCTTGATCGGCTCGAAGTAGGCCATTGAATCCATCCGCCGGGTGGCTTCCCGAGGCGTTTCGTCGTCCAACCGACCGTCCCCGTTCGTGTCGAAGTAGAGCCGGTCGCACGGCCCGCTCCGGCGCGTGCGGTCCAGGGCGAACCACCGGCCGCCGCCGGTCTCGAAACCGTTGGCCCACTGCCCGTAGTGGGCGCCTGAGCCTAGCTTGGGCAGCGCGACCCCTTCGGGCGCGTCCGTGGACAACTCGATCCAGCGGTAGGCCTTTGGCTCGGGACCGGAGTGGTAGGCCAGCCATTGCTCGGGTTGGGCCAGGGCGGTGACCCAGCCAACCGCCGCGAGCAGCGTGGCCGCGGCTGGGGCGCCCATCCCGTGCGCCCGTCGAACCGTGTTCTGCGTCTGCATACGTCGCTCCTTCGGTTCCGTGCAGCTCGTTAGCTTCAGTTGAGCTCGATACCTGTGTGAGCCTGGGTGTGTGTCTGTGTGTCTGGGTAGACACTACGGATCCGGTCCCGTTCGAAGTCAAGCCGCAAAAGCACAGCCCCAAAAGCACGAGCACCGCCGACGAATGGTCCAGTCCCTCGCCAGGGTGAGCGGTGAGTGGATGGCAACTCGAGCGTCCGGCCCGATGCCCAGCGCAACCCGTGCGCGCCCCTAACCTCGACCTATCGACAGGATACATTGGGCACCATGGGTTCCAGGGGTCCTAGTGAGGCAGCGCCTCAGGACGCAGCGCGGGCGTCTCGCCCGCGACCCCGCTGGCCCGATGTCCGCGCGCCACACTCGACCTCACTTGACCTGGCGGCGACGTGTTTCTGAATTCAAGGACTCGAGCGCGACGCCGACCCGCGCCAGCGGCGATACTCCTCCCAGCAGTCATCCGCACTGACGAACCGCTTCCACACCAACCGGCCTTTGAACCCATAGTCCTGGTCGGTCTCGACCCGATGGATCACGTACTGGAAATCCCAGGCCGGTCGTGGGTGTTGCGGCAGTTTGAACTTGAAAAGGCTGAACCGGATCTCGTCGCGCTCGGTGTAGGCGCGGTCGAACATGAGGATGCAAACCATGTTGTGCGCCGCGCGGCCGTAGTAGAAGGGAGCGGTGAATCGAGGATAGTCGTAGCTCCAGAGGTTCAGTTTGAAATTGTGATCCTCATCGTATGTCAGGGGCGCAGCCGCGGCATGGCGGTACGTGCCGCCACCGTGGTAGTCGAGCGGCCCGGCCGGGGCCGACGCGCGCATCCAACCCTCGGCAGCGCCGGCCTGTTCGACGCCGCGGAAGTGGAGGGCCACGTCCGCGACGTCGTTCATGTAGTTGGCGAAAAAACACACCGCATACCGGCGCTGGCCGAATAACTCCGCTTGCCGCGGCACGCACTGGAACTCGAAGTCGACCGCGTTCGGCGCCGCCAGCGTATACTGGAACGTCGAGTCCAACGCCCAGGGATCGTCGGCGGCACGTCGGACCAACTGGCCCCCTGGGCCGCCCGGCAGCGCCCGCAGTCGATACGGCCCATGACGCGGCGCAAACCGGTTCGCCGGATGGGAGTGGCCCGCGATCATATGCTCGAAGTTGAGCCCCGCCGATGCACCCGGGGTGTCTGGATCGAACGCCCCGAAGTCCGGCGCTTCTCGGCGATGGAACAGCCACGCCAACCCGCTGAGGATCCGGGGCGAGTCCGAGTTGTCGCGCAACTCGACGCGCAGCGTGTCACTCGCCAATACCAGCGTGGTCAAGGGCTCAGAGGCCGCTGGCACGGGCGGATCCGGCGCGCTGGCCGACCGGGTCGCGGCCAGTTGCTCCATCCGCTCGCGGATTGGCGCCCAGGGATCCGCCGGCGCGCCCGTCAGATCCACATACCGCTCGAGGTCCCGTAACGCCAGCACCCGGTAGTCGTGATCTTTGAGATCCTGCATGAACTCGCGAAACCGTTCCGGCGACGTGTGCACCCAGGGATGCTGTCGGTCCGGCACACCATGAAACTGGAGCACGGCCAGACTGCCAGGTCCCGCACGGTTCAGTGCCGCGCGGAAGTCCGCCAGCGTCCAGTGCGGTCGGGCATCGCCTACCGACGGGATCAGCAACGGGTGGTCCCGCCCAGGTTCATACCCCACGCCGCCACCCTCCGCGTAGCTGTACTCGGGCGAACCGCCTCGGCGAGCAAACTTGAAGCCGGCCGCCTTCAGCAGCGGGAGGGCCTCGACGACAAAACCGTTGCCTGGGTAGGCAAAACTGACTGGGGCAGGGATGCCGTACTCGCGGCACCGGGCGTTGATGGCCTCGATCTGGGCCGGGAGTTGATCGAGGGTCTTAGCGCTGACGCCGAGGTGGTCCCGGGTGTGGTTGCCGATCTCGAACCCCGCGTCGTGTAAGCCGCGAATCTCCTCCCAGGTCAGGTAGTCGGTTTTGTTACTGGCGAACTCGAATCCCTCGGTGATGAAGAACGTAGCCGAGAACCCCAACTCCTCGAGCAACGGCGCCACGAACGTCGCGTGCGACTTGACCGCATCGTCAAACGTAAGGACTACCGATCGAGGCGGTAGCGGTTCCACCGCCCCGTCCGCCGCCGCCCAACCCGCCAGCACCGCCGCCGCCAGGCCGAGTCGGACCAGGCGCGATGCGCACTGCTTCAACGGCCTTGTTCGTCCTAGGCGTCTAGGGCCTAACGCGTTCATCAGTAAGCCGATCACCCACAGAGTAAGGCAAGCCCCGGCGTTCTGCAATCCCAATCCCATTTGGCGCACGGGATGGGAGCACTCCCGAATCCTCAGCGAGAGCGATTGGATCGAGGTCGCCGGAGGGTGAAGTTGTTAAATTCTATCCGACTTTTAGTCATTGACACAGCAGACCGGCCGGATAACCGCGACTCCGGAGCAGGGCGTCGCCCTTGGCGCTGGCGCTCGGCCGCGCCCCCAGTGCAAGTGCTTCACCAACCCACTATACAGAGCGTCTTAAGTAATGCAGCATATTGTAGTTGCGTGGCTATGCCAAATATGCTTCGCTGTGTTGCATGAGACGCCTACAGATTGCGGACGCGCCCACCATGATCCTTGCCCTGCAAGACGAGATTGCCCGCTCCGAGGAGTCGCGCTACGACCACCGTCTCCACGGTGTGCTGCTGGCCGCGCAGGGTATTTA
>Ga0194125_10003928_pt1 | contig 23601 bp, 18 predicted proteins | sample TA2KigC250mmetaG_FD_148626 | JGI IMG/M metagenome (GOLD analysis project Ga0194125, IMG submission 148626) | Freshwater microbial communities from Lake Tanganyika, Tanzania - TA2015034 Kigoma Deep Cast 250m | ecosystem: Environmental > Aquatic > Freshwater > Lake | place: Tanzania: Lake... | reverse complement strand
TGACGACATCTTACGCTTGACATAGCGCTAGATGCCTCTGACCGCATTTTACCTTCAAATCTAAGAATTGACGATGTCCAATTTCGCTCTTGCCCTGAACGAATTTGCAATCGATAATAATAACCCGGGCGGATGAAGCATCCGCCTTGTCAATAGGGATTTAATAAATATGTCAAATAAAAGCACGGCTGAAGAAATCCACGCGTCTGTCCGACAGCATTATGCGCAAGTTGTCGAATCGGTTTCATCCGGTTGTTGCGGACCAGCGCCTTGCTGCGGGACATCTTCGCCGGTCGAAATATCGAAGCGAGCAGGCTATACGCCTATACAGATAAAAGTAGTTCCGGAAGAATCTAATTTAGGTTTGGGCTGCGGCAATCCGACTGCCATTGCGGCGCTTAAGCCTGGCGAGCGAGTGCTGGATTTAGGCAGCGGCGCCGGCTTCGACTGCTTCCTTGCTGCCAAAGCCGTCGGCGAAAGCGGTTATGTTATCGGCGTCGATATGACGCCTGAGATGGTCGCTAAAGCCCGCGCAAACGCCCACCGAAGTGGTTATAAGAATGTCGAATTTCGTCTCGGTGAAATCGAGCGGCTACCCATCGAATCGCACAGTGTCGATGTAATCATCTCCAACTGTGTCGTGAATTTAGCGCCTGACAAACATATCGTCCTCAAGGAAGCCTTTCGGGTTCTGAAGCCTGGCGGCAGGCTGGCTATTACCGACATCGTCGCTAAACAGCCTGTGCCGGAAACAATTCGCAATGATGCGCATTTGTGGTCTCGTTGCGCTGCCGGCGCGCTGCCCATAGACGATTGGAAGGCGACGCTGAGTGAATTAGGTTTTAAAGATATCAATATTAAACCTATAGAACACAGCGCAGATTTGATGAAAACGTGGAGTTCGACAACCGATTTAAGATTTTTCTTCACTTCGGCGGAGATAGAGGCAATTAAGCCATTAGCATAAGAGAAAATACAATGTCCAATAAAATCATCGGTATAGATTTAGGCACGACGAACTCGTGCGTATCGGTAATGGAAGGTGGCCAGCCGGTCGTCATTCCCAATTCAGAAGGCTCGCGCACTACGCCCTCGGTAGTCGCCTTCGCTAAGAGCGGCGAGCGTTTAGTCGGCGGGCCGGCCAAGCGGCAGGCTGTAACCAATCCCAGTCGCACGGTATATTCCATCAAGCGCTTTATGGGCCGCACATTTACGGAAGTTGAGACTGAGCGCAAGATGGTGCCTTATACTGTAATTTCAGACAGCGATGGCAAAGTACGCGTTAAAATCGACGACAAAGTCTATCCGCCGCCGGAAATATCAGCGATGGTGCTGCAGAAAATGAGACAGTCGGCAGAAGATTATTTAGGCGAGAAGGTTACCCGTGCCGTTATCACTGTGCCGGCCTATTTCAACGATTCGCAGCGTCAAGCCACAAAGGAAGCCGGGGAAGTCGCCGGGCTGAAGGTCGAACGCATCATCAACGAGCCGACCGCCGCGGCGTTGGCTTACGGCTTGGATAAAAAGAAGGAAGAGAAGATCGCGGTCTATGACCTCGGCGGCGGGACTTTCGATATATCCATCCTCGAGATAGGAGAAGGCGTATTCGAAGTGCGCTCGACTAACGGCGATACACATCTCGGCGGCGACGACTTCGACCAGCGCCTCATCGACTATGCCGCTGACGAATTCAAACGCACTGAAGGCGTGGACCTGCGCAAAGACCCAATGGCGTTGCAGCGGCTGAAAGAGGCTTGTGAAAAGGCAAAAATAGAACTCTCTTCCTCAGTGCAAACACAAGTCAATCTGCCGTTTATCACCGCCACGGCTGACGGTCCTAAACACCTCGATATACCTATCACCCGTGCCACATTTGAGAAATTGATTGCCGACCTGATTCAGCGCAGCATCGATCCCTGCGAGCGAGCGCTGCGGGATGCGAAATTATCGCAGTCCGACATCGATGAGGTCATCCTCGTAGGAGGTTCGACACGGGTGCCGGCGGTCATCGAAGCAGTGCGCAAATTCTTCGGTAAAGAGCCTAACCGGTCGGTAAATCCGGATGAGGTTGTCGCCGTCGGCGCGGCTATTCAAGGCGGCGTTCTGGCTGGGGATGTGTCGGATATAGTGCTGCTGGATGTAACACCTCTTTCGCTCGGTATTGAGACCCTCGGCGGCGTGTTGACGGTGCTTATCGCAGCCAATACAACTATCCCGACCAAACGCGAGGAAATCTTCTCGACTGCTTCCGATGGACAGACGACCGTCGATATCCATGTCCTGCAGGGCGAGCGTCCGATGGCTATCGACAACAAAACCATCGGCCGCTTTCAACTGACCGGCATTCCTCCGGCGCCGCGCGGCATTCCGCAAATCAGTGTAGCGTTCGACATCGACGCCAATGGCATCCTGTCGGTAACCGCCAAAGATAAAGCCACTGGGCGCGAGCAGAATATTAAAATTCAGGCATCGTCGGGATTGACCAAAGAAGAGGTCGAAAAGATGAAAACCGACGCTAAGGCTCACGCCGACGAAGACCGCCGCCGCCGCGAGGAAGTCGAAACCCGCAACCTTGCCGACCAAAAAGTCTGGCAGACCGAGAAGCAGATTCAAGAGTTGGGCGATAAGGTCGATCCGGAGTCCAAAGCCCGCTTGCAAGCCGCAGTTGACCGCATCAAAGAGGCTCTCAAAGGTTCAAATATGACCGAAATCAAGTCGGCTTCGGACGATTTGGATAAAGTTTGGCAGGATGTATCGACCAGGATGTATGAGAATGTATCCAAGCAACAAGCCGGCGGCGCTTCCGGCGGGCAGGAACCACCGCGCGCTGAAAAATCACCCGGCGCCGACAAAGGCGGCGAAGTCAAAGCAGATTATGAAGTCGTCGAATAATGATGATGATGATGATGATTAATGTGCAACCTCATCATCATCATCAGCATTAGCATCAGCATTCTACTCACACCTTACACTTAATACTTTAAATGGCTTGGATGGAATCCGAGCCATTTTTTTTATCAAGTCAAAGAAATCCTAAAAGAATATTGACATAAACTTGAGTCGGATATATATTATTACATACAAGTCTGTAATACACACCAGTCTGTAATAATTAGGGTATCAAATTGGAATCTATTCCTAATCCTAAAATCATCGAAAAACGCGCCTATAATGTCTATCATAGCGATGGCATATTCGATATGGTGATAGGCTTGACGTTGTTGGCTTATGGCATCCTGAATTTCTTCGACATGCATCCTTGGATGTCTTTTGTGATTGCATTTCTGCCAGCCGTTTCGGTGCGCTGGCTGAAAAAGAAAATAACTTACCCGCGGGTAGGATTTGTCAAATTCGTCGAGTGGAAATCGACCCGCTGGACGACGGCGCTGATAATCGCTGGGATACTGATGGTTATGGTTTTAGGTTTCGTTCTGCTGCCTAAAATCATAGGCGAACCAAGTCAGGTAAAATTCCGTCTTGTCGAAAGCATTGCAATATATTCAGTTGGAATAATGCTGCTTGGTTTGCTCTTGGCTGTGGCTTATCTGCAGCATTTGACCAGACTCTACGGCTATGCGCTCTTAATTGCAGTCTGTGCGACAGCAGGACATTTAATGCATATCGGTCTCGAATACTACATCGCATTTATCGGCGCGGTGGCTGCGGTCGTGGGGATAGTCTTGTTTATCAGATTCCTTAAGCGCTATCCGCGCTTAGAGGGAGATGAGTCTTATGCGGGATAAAGCTGTGAGTCTGCCTAATCAGGCTCGCCTTTACACTCTCGACCGTATCATTCACGAACCGGCGCGGCTGCTGATTGTTACGCATCTGGCGGCAGTAGAGTCGGCGGATTTTGTGTTCCTGCTGAGGCAGACCGGTCTGACGAAAGGTAATTTATCGGCGCATCTGCGGACTTTGGAAGCGGCTGGCTATATCGAAGTGAAGAAGGAATTTGTCGAACGTATTCCGCGCACACTGCTGAGGCTTTCGGCGACGGGGAGGGAGGCTTTGAAGGAATATCGAAGACAGATGAAACAGATAATTCATCAATAACTAATACCAATGCTAATGACAATGCTAATTACAATGAAAATGACAATATTAACAAGTTGATGTTTATATATTCATACATTATCATTGACTTAGCATTGACATTTAATTTCTCCCTTTCTCCTCAAACGCGCATCTTCCCGCTCCGACCACACCCGCCATACTGCCTAAAGCCGATGATTTCAGGCGCAGATTAGTTTGATAGACCTTAAAGGCGCGTTTGGAAATTTCTTCCAACGCGGCTTCGTAAAGATAAGGACCTGAGGCTGAAATGCCGCCGCCGATGACGATAATCTCCGGATTAAAGATATTGACCAGCCCGGCCAGGCCTATTCCGAGCATCCGTCCTATATAACGGAAGACATCTATGGCGTGAAGGTTATTTTCTTTAGCCATTAAGGCTAACTTGCGTAAGCCGAATTCAGCTGAAAATGGGTGTTTTTTAAAAATATAACTTCGAAGGCCGGTGCGGCCGATATACGATTCCAGGCAGCCGTTGGATCCGCAGCCGCAGACAGGACCTTGGATAGAAATAGGGATGTGTCCGATTTCACCGCCTCCGCCGTCGATGCCGCGGACTAGCCTGCCGCCGCTCACTATCGCGCCGCCTACGCCGGTTCCGAGCGTTATGGCGATAAAGTTGTCCGAACCTTGCGCCGCCCCAATGAAGCCCTCGCCGACCGCGAACATATTCGCATCGTTGTCCATCACAACCGGCAAACCGGTGTTGAACTCCAAATCGGCAACGAGCGAACCTTTGAGGAAAGCGATACAATTAGGCGAGGCGATTATATTGCGGCGGTCTTTGTCCAGCAAACCAGCCACACCCAAGCCGATGGCTTTTAATGGGATGTCGGATAATGATTGTAAACGTTCAATTGCATTTAGTATCTGCTCTAATAGCGCGTTATATTCGCCGCGCACCCGGCTGGCTTCGGAAAAATTGCCCGTCAGCGAGCCGTCGAATGACACCAGCGCGGCTTTGAGCCGCGTCCCACCGATGTCCAAACCCACGACATTGAATTCTGAGGTCGGCATAGTTCAATCGTCCTGTTTAGAGCCAATGTTCACTTCTGATTGAAGAGAATACTCCAGCGTCTATCGTCCGACTGGATAATTTTCAACTCGACCGGTTCGTCCGAGTGGAGTGGGGAGGAGCCGGTAATCCGGTCGCCGTCGGGACTGAGCAAATCCATCGACAATTGCAAAGGTTCCCGGGATCCTCGCTGGACGATTCGCCATTTCATAGCGCTGAGTCTTTCAAGCGTTATCCAGACGGATGCGCGGCGAAAGCGTAGTGAGGCTCTTCCCCAGTGAGTCGGAAGACGCGGCGCGATGTTCAAGTATATTCCTGAAGTCGGTTTAATGCCCCATATATCATCGTTCAGCAGACGGATATATTCAGCCAGCGAGGAGGCGAAGGAATAATCACCGGTGATGTTATCCTGATTAGGCTGCCATTCGCCATTTTCGCACTCAGGCAGGCTGCCGATTAGATTGCTGGTCATCCGGACGCTGAGTGTATCGAATAAACGCCATAAGCGCTCATAATCGTTCGCCAGTCTATATATATCCGCCAGCCGTCCGCAAGTCCATATCCAAGTATCGCCGTTGAAAGTTGTGCCGGGCGAACCTTCTTCCGGTCGATATTCGTGCGCGCCTTGATAAGCCGAGTCGGCCGGCGACAGGCTGCGAAAACCTGTCGCCGTGATAAGGTCGTTTTCGAAGGCTTTGGCTAACAATTGCGCATTCAGAAGGGAATATTCCGGTTTCAACCATCCGAGCGCCAGTATCGCAGCAGATCGCTGCGAACTATCCACCGGCGGAAAGAAATTTCCTCTTTTATCAAAGCACAATTTAATATTCGTTGTGTCGATAAGGAGACGGTCATACCAGTTGCCACTCAGCCGGTTATGAAAGGCTTCCATTGCCGCATCGGCAGTCAATGGAATGAGATATTGTCTATTATCCAAGCCGAAGGCGACCGGTGGGATGTTGCTCAGCGCCCAACGCCGCGTGCCTTCCAGCGCGCTGAGCGGTAGATTGGGAAAATGTAAGGGCTCGTTAGGTGTCAATACCTGGTGAAACTGGGGATTTTCGCCTACTCTTCGACTTAGGATATACTCACGACGGGGATGTTCTAACAAAAACCGCCGCGCTAAGCCGAAAAGAACCTGCGTCTCGATAGCGGCGCCGGTTTTTAAAGTATTTCTTGAACCATATAACGGAATTGAGCCACCAGCCGTATAATAACCTAACAAGAGATGTGGTGCTTCAAGCATTTTAGCGACCGCCCAGGCGGCGGCTTTAATCATCCGCTCTTCGGCTAAATCGGTAATATCCTCCGGATAACATTTTTCGACGCGCTCATAGGCGCGCGCTAATAATCCAAAGGATGCCGGATCCACTTCTGCCCAGCGTAAAGGCGTAATCTGCATCGGCGCCGGACGGATAGCCGATGAATAAAAATTGACGCCGTCAACGCCAGCCGCCGTCTCAAATAACTGCACACAACGCGCACCCGAACCGTCGGCAATCGAAAGGCCGGGGATGGATAAACCCAAATGAAATGGATTACTAAAAGGCGTCCAAGGAATACCGGTTAGGAGAAAGTGTTCCGTTCGATATTCGGCTGAACCGTTGCTCATCATAATCCGGTGCGTATTTTCGGTATATAATTTATTCAGAGACACCAGCGCCCTATTGAAAGCGTGTTCGGTGAGTTTATCATCGCATCGGAAAATATAATTATCCAGCGTCCGGCGCCAAGCCAGGCTGTTTTCAGCCTGCCAGATTTCTAGACTGTCCAAAATTGCCCGGCCCACGGCTCGGGCTTGACCGGATAGGCTCAAACCGATTGCAATACGCACTTTTTTCTTGGCTGTAAATAGCAGTTCTTCATATATTTGCAATTCATCGCCGCCCTTACCGCCGCGCAGCCGGCTAAGACGATAATCTGCTGTAATGATTGTGAGGGTATTATTGATATCGACAGGACAATCTGCCGTTGAACGAACCGGACTATGGTCTATACATTTAGGGCTTGGAATACTCGACGCTTTGATTTCGTCCGTTATGGATTTCGGGCCGGCATAGAGAACTCTGAATATGAAATCTTCACGTCGTTTGAATTGCAAAGTTAAAACTATACCATCGCGCTTATAAGGCAGTTCGATGCGCTCAATTAACCCACTTTTGTAATATCGTTCTACCCATCTCGGATAGACAATGCACATCTCCAGATCGCGGTCCAATCGACCTTGGGTCGGGCTGACTATTTCCCAGCCAGCGATATAGCGTTTGTCCCATTTCCAATATCCAAATTCATATCTCTCGCTGCTGCGAAAGGCATCGTCGAAATACCAACCGCCTATCCCGTTCGTCAGCAGCGCAAATTTATCGTCGCCAGGGTAAATTGTATCGCTTAGCGAATCTAAAAAGCCAAATGTAATTTCATAACTTTGCCGGGAACGACAACCGAATATTAATGCTAATGCCAATGCCAATGACAATGCTGATATAAATGTTTTAACCCTTTTATTGGCATCAGCATCAGCAATAGTATGAATCTTATTCATTGAAAAATCCGCCTATTTGCTTAATCATATCGTCTTTCGATTTGGGCATTATTATCCTGCCGGGCAAGGCTGAGCGAATAGTTGCGCCATAACTTTTCACGACGACGCGAGGGTCGAGGATGACAATCGCGCCGCGGTCGGCAGCGCTTCTAATCAGGCGTCCGGCGCCCTGGCGAGTGCGCAGCACGGCTAAAGGCAGTTGATATTCGCCGAATGGATTACGGCCGGCTTGACGCAGCAGGTCGGCACGGGCCGAGATGACTGGATCAGTCGGAACATCGAAGGGCAGTTTGACGATGACGACGATTTCTAGCGCCGCGCCGGGCAGGTCGATGCCTTCCCATAACGAATCCGTGCCAAGCAAGAGGCTGCCTTTGGTCTGTTTGAAGCGCCGCACCAGACGGTCGCGGTCGCTGCGTCCGCGCTGGACGAATATTTCGACGCCAGTTCCAAGCAGCGTTCTATTTAGCGTCTTCTCAACTGAACGCAGGGCTTGATAAGATGTGAACAGGGCTAAAGTTGAGCGCTGTAATTCCACCGCGCAGACGGTCAAAAACTCCGCGGCGAACTTCAAAGCCTCGCTTGTATTATCGACCGGCGAAGGTGAAAAGGTCGGACAGCAGACAATACAATTGCGTTCAAAGTCGAACGGCGAGCCGAATTGCGCCGTAAGAATGCGCTCGCCCGGCAGGAGATCTAAGCCCAGCCGGCTGATTAGATGGGCGAAAGCACCACGGCCACGGGCCGTCGCCAGGGTTGCCGATGTCAACACCGAAGCCTCCAACCGTCCAAATAGTGCGTCGCTAAGCAGTTTGTTCAGTTCCAACGGTGCTGTCTTTAGATGCAGCGGCTCTTTATCTTCGACCGGAACCTCAACCCAATAAATGCGATTCTCATCATCCATCTTAAGCGAGAGATTGAACATCAGGGCGATTTCGCGATATTCTTCGACGGCGGCGGTTATCTCCTGTTGCAGCGCCGGCGGTAAAGAATGTCCCTCATCAACATCGGAAAATGACTCGATGATGTAATCAAGCCCGGATAAGATTTCGATGAGCGTATCTTTTAAACTCCCACCAGTCGCGGCAAGCGTGGAATGCAACCGGTCTTTAGGCTTGTATTTATAAGGAATTGGATAGGAATTATTCGACTCCGGGACAGGGAACAACATCCGCAGGGTTGTGAAGAAGCGGTCAACCTCGGATTGCGTATCATTAGCCAGGGTTGACAGACGCTCGCATAAGGCGACATATTTATCGTTCAACGGCTGGGCGGCGAGCATTGTCCAGAGTTCGCCGTTGCGCCGGCAGAGTCGGCCGATACGTTCTAGCGCCGAACGCATTAAATACGACACGCAGTCGGTCGAAAACTGGTCGGTGGCGGCATCTTCAAGATGATGCGCTTCGTCGAAAACGACGCAATGAAAATCGGCGAGAAGTCCGGCTGCGTTGAGCAAGTCGGCGAGAAGCAGGCTGTGATTGGCGACGACGATGTCGCTGATGACCGCCGTGCGGTGAATTCTGGTCAGGGGACATTCGCGTCCGCCGTGTCCGCAGCCGCGTCCGCCGCAGTAGCCCGGCTCAGAGGCAATCAAGCGCAGAACCATCTCGCCGTCGCCATTGTCGCCGCGCACGGCGGTGATTTCGCTTAAATCGCCGGTTAAAGTTGCATCGACCCAGCGGACAAGCAGCGCCGCGCGCTCGCGCACCGCGAAAGAATAGCGCTCAGGTTCAGCGCATAGATTCCGCCATTTTGTCCAACAAAGATAATTCCTTCTACCCTTTAGCAGCGCGGCTTTGAAAGGGCGTCCGGCGATCGCGCCAAGACGCGGAATCTCGGTGTAGAATAATTGGTCTTGTAGGTTTTTTGTATGAGTTGATACGATTGTCTTTTTTCCGGATAGCAGTGCCGGGACAAGATAGGCGAGTGATTTGCCGACGCCGGTGCCGGCTTCGACGACGATGATTTGCCCGCTCTTTAAGGCTTCGACGATTTCAGCCGCCATATCAATCTGCTCGCGGCGCAGTTCATAGTTCGGAATTATCGAACTGAAGCGAGCCTTATCGTGAAATATGTCTTGGATTGGCTCAATATCCACATCATCGGTTGATTTCTTTGCCCTGTCGAAGATGAAGACATTATCGCGGCCAGAATTGGAACTCCAGAACGGGTCAGGATGAAAAGACGGCTTCGGTTCTAGAGTATCTTTAAAAATTTCGATGATGTCTCTGAGTGTGTTGGCAAGCGGCGAGGATGTGCCTTCGACCAGTCTGCGGGCTTGCGATAATTGCGTTCGATGGACTTGGGATAATTTCTCAAGCAGGATGGCGAATAGTTCACCAGTAGCGGCGGCATCGTCGGCGGCGCGATGGCAAGGTCGGGTCAAAGTTCTAAATAAGGCGGCGAGATGCGCAAGACCATAACTATGCAGGCAAGGATATATAAATCGCGCTAAAAGGGCGCTGTCGTGGGAGATTGGAACGGTGCGAGAGCGCTGGAAATGATGGGCGAGCGCCGACGTGGCTGACAAAAACGAAAGGTCGAATTCGATATGATGTCCGACGAGCGGGTGTTGGCCGATGAAATCGACGAATTCATCGGCGACACTATCCAGGCGCGGCGCTCTAAGTAAATCGTGGTCGTCGATGCCGGTCAGTTGGACGATTTCACGCGGCAGGCTGCGGACGGAGGGTTTGACCAATTGGCTGTAACGGGCTGTCGGTTTGCCGCCTTGAAACAGAACCGCGCCGAGTTCGATAATCTCGCAGGCAAAAGGGTCAAGTCCAGTCGTCTCGACATCGATTACAACATAAGATGGAAGCAGGCAGCCGGCGCCAAGCGTTTCCGCTGCCGGACAGCGGCTTGAGCTATTTTGTTCCTCCTCTTTGTGAGTCATTAGGTTTCGCTTTTATTAAGGCAAAGTCCCTGCCGTTTGAGAATTTGAACATCTATTTCGCTGGAATTTACTTAAAGAGAATATGAAGGGCGGGATAAATCCAGTCCTCCTGAGTTACGAATTTACTTCAGACTGCAAATATCCAATACACGGGCAGCAGCGGCTTCGTCGAAGCGCGAGACCGGCGTTAGCGTAGGGGCTTGATGCAGTAGTTCCGGATGCTCTTTGGCTTCGCAGTCGATTTGCAACATTGCTTCGATGAAGGCGTCGAGCGCGGCTAAAGTCTCGGTCTCGGTCGGCTCAATCATCAGCGCTTCGTGGATGACCAGCGGGAAGTTTATGGTCGGGGCGTGAAAGCCAAAGTCGAGCAGCCGCTTGGCGATATCGACAGCCTTAACGCCGTATTTACCTTGATTGTCGGCTGAAAAAACGACTTCATGGGTGCAATAGCGGTCGAATGGCAGTTTATAGGTATCTTTCAGTCGGGCCAAGACATAATTCGCGTTGAGGATAGCGGTTTCGCTCATTCTTTTTAGTCCTTCGGCGCCTAAGGCAAACATATAAGCCATCGCGCGGATGAGGATGCTGAAATTGCCGAAATGACTCTGCACCTTGCCGATGGAGAGAGGGCGGTCGTAATCCCAATCCAGCCAGCCGTTGGAACTCTGCGAGATTCTCGGCAGCAGCAGGAAAGGTTCAAGGTCGCGCCGGACGGCGACTGGACCAGCGCCGGGGCCACCACCGCCGTGAGGCGTCGAAAAGGTCTTATGCAGGTTGATATGCACAATATCGAAGCCCATTAGTCCCGGTTTGGCAAGCCCGACCATCGCGTTGAGATTGGCGCCATCCATATAGAGCAGCGAACCGTTGCGATGAATCATATCCGCGACTTCGTCGATATGATCTTCATACAGCCCGACTGTATTGGGATTAGTAATCATCATAGCCGCGACATCGGGTGTCAATGCCTGCTTTAAGGCGTCGATGTCAATGCGTCCGCGGCTGTCGGAAGGCACGGAAACGCATTGATAGCCGCCCATCACAATCGAGGCTGGATTAGTGCCGTGTGCCGAATCTGGAATGAGTATCTTCGTGCGCTTTTCGCCGCGCTGTTTGAGCCAGGCGCGGATGAGGAATATACCGGTTAATTCGCCATGCGAACCGGCGGCCGGTTGGAGGGTGACCGCATCCAAACCGGTGATTTCCGCCAGCCATTTCTCGAGTTCCAGCATTATAGCCAGGGCTGTTTGGATGGTGTCAATTGGCTGATGAGGGTGAAGACCGGCAAATCCGGGCAAGCCGCTTATAGTCTCATTGACCTTCGGATTATATTTCATCGTGCAAGAGCCGAGCGGATAGAAACCTTTATCGATGTGGTGGTTGAGTGTCGATAAATTGATAAAATGACGCATAACTTCCGGCTCGGCGATTTGCGGTATGTCGAGTTCACAGCGCTGTAGTTCACCCGACGGACCGAGGACATCCTCAGGTAAGTCTGAATCGGGTATATAACCATTGCGAGCGTCAGAGCGCGGCAGGTCGAAGATTAAGGGGACTGACATTTTATTTTTGTTTAAGTATGTTTTTATACACAGAGCCATAATTCAGTTCGCATATTTCGCTGGCGTCATGCTGAGCGCAGTGAGCATCTCGTCTGGATAAATGGGGACGAGATCCTTCACTTCGTTCAGGATGACATATATAAACATACGCAAAGAATAATGTCGCTATGTATAAATGGATAATTATGAATCGAATACAGGGACGAACATTAGGCTGCGGCTGAGGCAAATTGCAACCGATACAGCCGGGCATAGATACCGTCCAAAGCCAGTAATTGCGCGTGTGTGCCGGTTTCGCGCACGCGTCCTTTATGCAGGACGACAATCTTATCCGCCTTGCGAATCGTTGAAAGTCGATGCGCGATGACCAATGTTGTTCGCCCGCGCATCAATCGCTCGAGTGCGGATTGGATTTTAATTTCGGTTTCAGTATCAATGGCGGCTGTAGCCTCGTCGAGCAACATTACCGACGGACTGGCGGCAATCGCCCGTGCTATGGCAAGCAACTGGCGTTCGCCGACTGAGATTTGCGCACCGCGTTCGCCGACCGGCTCGTCGATAAAATTTGGCAGCCGCTCGACGAAGGACATTGCGTTGGCTTCAGTCAAGGCTCGCTGTAAGACCTCGCCGCCGCGCGACAGTTCGCCTAAGGTAACATTTTCAGCGATACTGCCGCTGAACAGGAAAGTGTCTTGCAATACGACGCCGAAGGCTTGGCGCAGTTCGGAGAGATTCCATTTACCAATGTCCTTCCCATCGAGCAGAATCCGGCCCTCGTTCAGCTCCCAGAATCGCAGCAGCAGACTTATAAGCGTAGTCTTGCCGGCGCCGGTCGCGCCGACAATGGCGACCGTCGTTCCCGGTTCGACTGTAAAAGATACATCTTTGAGAACAGTTTCGCCAGTTTTATAGGCAAATTCGAGATGGTCGAAGATAATTTCTCCCTGTGTTTGCATTGCCGCTGCTACCCTGCCGCGGTCATCTGTAGGCAGGCGGCTCTCTTGCTTTGAATCTAACAGCCAAAATACCCGCTCAGCCGCTGCCATCGCGGCTTGCATCGTGTTGTAACGCTCGGCTAAATCGCGAATCGGGCGAAAGAAACGCTCAGCATACTGTAAAAAAGCCACTAATCCACCCCAGGTTAAGGCTGCGCCCAATATCATCTTTCCACCGGTCAATAATATTAAGGCTGTCGAAAGAGCCAGCAGAAAGGTAACTACCGGGAAGAATAGGGCGTAGTAGCGGATTGCCTGAATATAAGCGGAACGGAAATCAGCGTTGTGGATTTTAAACTGCTCGAAAGAAGTGTCGATACGATTAAAAACCTGGACCGTGCGCACACCGCTGATATGCTCTTGCATAAAGCCGTTCAGTTTGGCAAGCGCTTCACGAATGATACGGAAAGTCCTGCGCACACGCGACCGAAAGAGCGTCACTGCCCAGATTAACAGCGGCAGCACAGTGAAAGTAACAAGCGCCAACTTCCAATTCAGGATTAACAACACTGTAACTATGCCGGCCAGCGCCAGCAGGTCGCCGAATACCGATACGACAACCGTCGAGAACATCTCGTTCAAGGTCTGAACATCATTAGTTACACGGGTCATCCACCAGCCGATGGGACGGGAGTCGAGCAAACCGAGCGGCAGCCGCTGGAGATGGTCGAATAATTGCACCCGTAGATTCTGCACCACACGCTCGCCGATCCAGGAGGTCAAATAGACCTGAAAGAAGCGTAACACGACACCCAAAACAAGCGCGCCGGTCAATAATAAAGCAACCCAGCCTAATCCACTGATGCGCTTGACGGCGACATAATTGTCGATGCCGTGTTTGACTATCAACGGGCTGACGAGTTCGACGCCGGTTCCAGCCAGCAACAGCGCCACAGCCAGCGCTAACTGCAGTTTGTAAGGTTTCAGGTAGTTTAGCATCCGCTTCATAAGCCGCGCGTCATAGGCTTGGCCGATGATAGTATCGTCAGGGTGCGTCGGCAGCATTGGTCCAGCCATCAGATAACCTCAATTTCGCGGGCTAACCGCTGGCGGCGGGACATCCGGGCATAGAGTCCTTCTATTGCCAACAGTTCGTTATGCGAGCCGCTTTCGACAATTCGACCGTTTTGCAAAACGGCAATCCCATCAGCGCACTCGGCGGCGGCTAAACGATGCGTTATAAAAAGGACTGTCCGGTTCGATGCGGCGCTTGTCAAGCGGTCGAGTATCTCTTTTTCGGTATCAGCATCGACGGCTGAGAGCGCGTCGTCGAGGATGAGAATCGGCGATCGGCTGATTAAAGCCCGAGCAATCGTCAGACGTTGTTGCTGTCCGCCGGAAAGCGTAATACCTCGCTCGCCGAGTAATGTGTCGAGACGCTCTGGGAAGTCTTCCATATCGCGGTCGAAGGCGGCTGTCTTTATCGCCTCTGAAATGTCAGATTCACCGGCCTTCGAATTGCTAAAGAGAAGGTTTTCGCGGATAGTGGCTGAAAAAAGAAACGGCGTCTGGTCAACATAGCCGATTATTTGGCGTAGTCCGGCAATGGGAATTTTATTCCACTGAATCCCATCGATGCGAATACAACCGGCTTGCGGTTCATAGAGACGCACTAACAACCGTGCGACGGTGCTTTTCCCAGAGCCAGTCGCGCCGACGAGAGCAGTAATTTTGCCAGAGGGAAGGATTAGTTTGAAGTCATCAAGCACAGATTCGCCATCGCCGCGGTATCTGAAGCGGATATTATCGAATTCGACTTCCAGAGGCCGACCGATGGATTCTGCTGTTGGTCCGATGCAATCGGCCGAAGCGGACACGTTTCCGCTTGCTTCCCTATGCAGGCTGGGTGCAAATTGAGACGAGTTAACTATATGCGTATTAAGCGGTTGCGTCTCTCGTTCGACATCTAAAGTCTCTGAAACATCCTCAAACTGGGCTTTTTGGTCGAAGATATACATCAGCCGTTTATGCGAAGCGGCGCCTCGTTGATAGAGATGCACTACCCAGCCCAAGGCAATCATAGGCCAGGTCATCATCGAGAGGTAACTCATAAAGGCGATGAAACTACCCAGCGAGATTTTATCCAAGGCGACCTGCTGTCCGCCTATATAGAGTATGCCGGCAATGCCCATACCGATGAGAAAACCGATTGCCGGAAACATCAGCGCTTGCAGACGGGCGACGACCATACTGCGCCGGAAGTAGCGGCGGCAGACCGCGCCAAACTTTTCAGTCTCATAATCCTCGCGGACATAACCTTTGATGACACGTATCCCAGCCAAGTTTTCTTGCACCTGGGTCGTCAGTTGACCGTAAGTCTCTTGCTGCAGAATATAGGCTTTGTGCAGAGCGCGGGCGATGACGAGCATAGTGGCGGCGACCAACGGCGCAAGGAGCATAACAACCAACGCTAATTGCACATTGAGAATAAACATCAGAACTATCGAAAAGACAATCGTCAACTGGGTGTTGACCGTGTAAAGCAGTCCTGGTCCCATCACCATTCGGATCCGCTCCAAGTCATCGGTGGCGCGCGCCATAATATCGCCGGTGTGGTGGCGATCGAAGAAAGCCGGCGGCAATTTGAGGATGTGATTGAAAAATTTTTCGCGGATATCGCTTTCTACCCAGCGCGATACACCGATAATTACATCCCGCATATAAAACCGAAAAACACCGCCGACAGCCGCGCTGAAAATAATCGCACCGGTGCAAAGATAGAGGAAAGCAAGGTTTTTACCAGTATGCAAGCCGTCAATGCCGATTTTGAGCAACAACGGACTTATAGTTTCAGTAATCGAAACTAGGATGGTGGCAGATAAACCGAAAGCAATGCGGCGCTTATAGTGAACCGCCTCCTGCCAAAGATTTTGTAGAAACGCAGATGTATTTGGATGCGAATTCAATGCGGGATTAAGACAAGACTATCGTTTGAGGCTGAAATTGAACCGGAAGTCTTAAGCGGTCAGCCTCGGTCGGGACGAGGATTTTAATCTCATTCTTCAGGCTGGCGATATCGAGGTCGCCGAGCAGGCGCCATTCGCATTCGGATGCCCAATCTGATGTCGATTTTAGGCTTATATGTTGAAAAAAGGGTTTCTCCGCTTCGTATAGCGAACGGTGAAAGTCATCATTACCATAAATAACAGGTTTGGCGCCAAGGTTTTCAAGTGCAGGGCGAGGAATGGCAATTCCGTATGGTTCGAAATTCATCCGGCCTAAAGCGTTCCTGAAGCGGCGCTTGCGGAGCATTTGAGCCGGCGATAAAGATGTAAATGAGACAGCTGGCGTCTGCCCGCGAAACATTTTGCCTTCGCCGCGCAGAATGCCAGTTTGTATGATAAAGGACAAGGTTGCCAGCGCGTCGCGGGGATTGCCGAATGCCGTGTCGGTCAAGGCTTGGAAATAATCGGCAGCGCGCTCGCCGAGCCAAGGTTGATATGCGCCGCGCGTCCAATGATAAAGATAATCCTGCCAATTAACAAGCGCTGTATTTGAAATTTTAATATCCGGTTTGTTTGGCTTATTTTCAGGATATTCGCACTGAAAACTATAATCGACAAAATCCACATTGGTCAGGGTCTCTACCCAGAAACCTTGCGGCCGAAGCGCAATCGGATAGACTACATCGGCAAGCGCCAGCGCCAGACGGTCACGGCTGTGTAAAAGCGCTTCTTTCACAGGTTTAATATTGAATATCGGTTGGATGAATGTCGTCCGATTTGAGTCGAGGTCTAATTGTGTGGTTGCTTCGGCTATCAAGTCCGACATTCGATTAATTGAAGCCGAAGGCAGAATGACGATTAATTGAGCCTTGTGTTGCGCCGCGAACCAAAGTGGATACTCCCACTGGCAACTTCCGATGCTTCCGATGAGGACATTTTCATCTCCCAGCGCCTTAGTGACGGCGCGGCGGATGGCGGTCAGCCAAGGGTCATTAGCGTGGATAATCCGCGGCAGACGCGAGATAGGGCAGAGAGCAGCACGACCGCGTAGAACTGATTCGCCACCGGACAGAGCAAGGCTGTGAATATGCACCGGCAGCCATTGCAGTGAACGGATATACTTTGAAAAATCAAGAATTGGTAGAATTGAAATCGAATGCATCGGAAGCGCTGGAAAAGAAAAAGGGAAAAGGTTAGCCCTAACAAAGGTTTAAATTTTGCCTTTTCCCGTTTATATTTGTATTTTATATAAAATTCTTTGTGCCGCGATGAGAATTTAACCGAATCACTCTGAACGAAGTGAAGAGTCTCGCTCTGACTTGACCAGACGAGTTGCCTTCCCTGCCGGCATAGTGTGCAGTTGATGATTTAATTCTGAATTCCAAATTCCAAATTCGAAGTACGCCCACCAGGAATCGAACCTGGAACCTAGTGATTAAGAGTCACTTGCTCTACCAGTTGAGCTATGGGCGCAATAAATATAAAATAATAAATATAGAACTTTCAAAATCTATTGTCAATAATCTCACAGCGGTTTAGCGGCATTTGAGGAATATGAACGATAAACCTATTCTGTGTCCAAACAGCAGACGGCGTGTTTTAGTCGTCGAAGACGAGCCTGAATTAGTCGAGTTCATATCTGAGCGCTTGCGTATGGAGGGTTACGAAGTAGTTACGGCTATGGATGGTATGACCGGCTTGCACTTGGCGCGCAGCATCGAGCCGGACTTGATACTGCTGGATGTGATGCTGCCTAAATTGGACGGTTTCAAAATTGCGCGCCTGTTGAAATTCGACGAACAATATAAGCATATTCCGATTATATTATGGACCTGGATGGCTGAGGATGAAGATGTCAAATCCGGCAAATACGCCGGCGTAGATGAATATATCCCGAAACCTTTCAGTTTAGAGGCTTTGATGAAATGCGTGCGGAAGTATCTTGGATAATTTGGAATTTGGAATTTGGAATTTGGATTTGGTATTTTATTGTTAATCCTGCTTACTTTAGCGCTCAAGCATACAAAAAACACAAACGCCGCGCGGGCGGCGCTATGTTTCTAATTCTGTCGTTGGCCGGGGAAGCGGGTGCGGATTGCTCCCCCGGCCGGTCTGGGAAGCGCGGCTTTCACCGCGTCATATTCAGATTTAGAAAAAGATAACTTGCTTTTTTTAGGCTCGGTTATCCGATGAGCCGGGCGACGAGTTGTGGCACCATATTGGCTTGCGACAGCATCGCCACGCCGGACTGCATCAAGATCTGCGAGCGCACGAAGTTGGACATCTCGGCGGCGATATCGGCGTCGCGAATAGTCGATTCTGATTTAACCGCATTCTCGCGCGATACCTGCAGGTTGAGGATGGCGTTTTGCATACGCGATACATAAGAACCTAATTGCGTCCGTTGAGTATCCTTGGATTTAATAGCCAGGTCGATGGTGTCGATAGCGGTCTGAGCTGATGCTGTATCGATCAATGTTATATCGGATGTTAAGCCCAGTGCATCTGAGGTCATCGAGTCGAATTTGACATAATAGTAATCCTGATTCTCTTCATTTCTGACACCGATGTGGAATTTCAACGAACTATCAGAATAATCGCCATTCAAGAGATATAGACCATTGTAGTTTGTTACATTGGCTATACGGGTGATTTCGCTCTTCAAGGCTTGAAATTCTACATTAAGGATATCACGGTCGTCGGATTGCAGCGCGCCATTCGAGGCTTGCACGGCAAGGGCGCGCATCCGGACTAATTTTTCGTCGATGACGCTGAGGGCGCCTTCGGCAGTTTCTAAGAGGTTCACATTGTAGTTGGCGTTCCGCTCGGCTTCTTCCATACTGGCAATTTGGGCGCGGAACCGTTCCGAGACTGCCAGCCCAGCCGGATCTTCCCAGGCGTTGTTTATCCTGAGACCGCTGGACAAACGACCTACCGCCTGTTCGAGCGACATCTGCGTCGAATATAGATTACGCTGCGCCGTCAGCGATAGGATGTTGTGATTGATACGGGTGCTCATTTTGGTGTTTCCTTATGAGTTATTTTTCGTTATCGCACAGGATTGACGCGGCGCGCTTCTTCGGCGCGTATCCGCTCATACAACTTTTGTAGTAAGTAATCCGACATAGTAGTAGCCAGATCGCTCATCTTGGCATTAGGCTCGCTGTTTTGGGTTTTGGCTTCAGTTCGTTCCTGCACTGGCTGCAATTTGCGCCTCGCGCCTTCGAGGGTATAGCCTTCGGCATTTACTAAGCGGTTGATTTTATCGATAATTTCGACGGTCTTCCGGTCGTAACGCCGTTGGCCTCCAGCGCTGCGCAAGGGAGTAAGGAACTCGCTGAACTCCTTTTCCCAAAATCTGATGGTCGATCTGGGGACGCCGGTTAAAGCGTTGACTTGACTTATTGAGAACAACGCTTCACCGGTTCCAAATCCTTTTGCCATTTCCTTGCCTCCTTTTCCGGTGGTTGAACTCTACTTCCACTTTTATATCGGCATCTTTATTTCAGAACTTTAACTTTTTTTAACGCTAACGCGTCGATTGAGATTAAAATTAATTAAATAACATTATTGGGATATTTATCGATTTATTCGATTTTCTTATGAGCAGTCTAGCGCTGCCTTGCTGGACGACCGGGCGTCAGATGTAGCCCGCTTCTTGAAATTGGGGATAAACATAGCAGGCAGGGACACCCGCCTACTGTAAGCATAATACTTTTAGTATTTGTCTAGATATTTTTAAAAATATTCAACTTTCACACTCTCTAACTTTCTAACTTCATTGAAATTTAGTTCCGACCGTTTTGCCCATATTGCCGCCGGAATGCGACGGGCGAGGATCGCGGTTATCGGCGATGTAATGCTCGACCGTTATGTCTGGGGTGTAGTGGAGCGCATTTCACCGGAAGCGCCGGTGCCGATTGTAACATTGACCGGCGAATCGGTCAACCTCGGCGGCGCGGCGAATGTCGCCGCCAATGCAGCATCGCTCGGCGCCAAAGTCACCATCTTCGGCGTCGTCGGCGACGACAGCGAAGGTAAGATATTGACCGGCCTCGCCCACAAGCATAGCTTCGACGAGGCTGGCTTGGTCGTGGACGATGCGCGTCCTACAACGGTTAAGACCCGTGTCATTGCCCAGAGCCAGCATGTTGTGCGCATCGACCGCGAAGTCGTCAAACCTATTGCCATTGAAACTGAAGCCCGGCTGATAAATCGTTTCCAATCTATCGGCGATGGCTTTGATGCTATAATACTGGAAGATTATAACAAGGGCGTGTTGACACCGCGGCTGATAGAGTTTCTTATAGAGTCCGCCCGGCAGTCGAAAATTCCAATTGGCGTTGACCCCAAGAAGGAGAATTTTTGGGCGTATCGCTATGCGACAATTGTCAAGCCTAACCTGCGCGAATTGGAGACGGCTTTGGGGCGTTCACTTCGCGATGAGCAGACATTTATCGAAGGCTGCTCTGAAGCCCGCAGCAGGCTGGAAGCCGATTACCTGCTGGTTACACGCGGGGAACAGGGGATGGCGTTGGTCAGCGAAGCCGCGGTTGACATTATTCCGACGCGGGCGCATCGAGTGGCAGATGTTTCCGGCGCCGGAGATACTGTCATTGCGACGCTCATTACGGCGATGGCCACCGGCGCAGCCGTTAAAGAAGCCGCAGCGCTGGCTAATTATGCCGCCAGCATCGTCATCGCTGAATTAGGCGCCGTGCCGGTGGACCTAAAGGAATTAGAGCGAACCGCGGTCAATTCGGAATGAATATCGATGTCGGGCTTCAACGACGATTAACCTCTGCCGAAGGTATTTTGCGGAAGATGTTCGGCGAGCCGGTTTGGATAGTTAGGGACCCAATCGACGAACTTGTCGTAACGATTCTCTCGCAAAACACCAACGACCGCAATCGGGACGCAGCCTTCAATCGGTTGAAAAAGAGATATTCCAATTGGGAGCAAGTCGCCGGGTCCGATAGGGAGGAGTTAGAAGATATCATCAAACCGGCTGGATTAAGCCGGCTTAAGTCGCAGCGTATTAAGGATATCCTTTTATGGATTAAGGCTTCTTTTAGCGGCTGGACGCTCGAAGCGCTGCGTTCTGTCGGCGACGACGAAGCGATAGCCGCGCTCAAGTCGCAGACCGGAATCGGCATTAAAACCGCAGCGGTAGTAATGGCTTTTGCATTTGGGCGAGACTTATGCCCGGTTGATACACATATTCATCGGATTGCCGGTCGGTTGCGCTGGATTGAGAATAAAACGAGCGCTGAAAAGACCTTTGAAATTCTGCGGCCGAATATGCCTCCCGGTCTTGCTGCATCTTTTCATTTAAACCTGTTGAAATTCGGCCGCGCAATCTGCACGGCGCGCAAACCAAAATGTAATGAATGTCCCTTCAATAAGGAATGTTCTTATTCAGATATAAGTTGAAAGGCGTAGTGGAAAGTTAGCAGGCGAACAAGTTGGAAATGGGAGATTGTCAATTCACTTGCACCTTACGTCTTGAACTTAACGCCTATTATATTTAACTTAAAACTATCAATTAGAGGTAAAAATGCGCATAGCGCGATTCAATATCGCTGGTTATCCGGTTGTGGCGGTGGACGCTGGAGATGGATTTATCGACTACGGTATGCTGTTAGAAAACCGTGGTTATACTCCAGCGGTCGTCGGGCTGGATCCGGAGAGATGCATAGTCCGAATGCTGCGCAACGGATTGTTCGAGGCAGATTTTGTTCGGGAAAATATCGCCTTCGCAAGACATTCCGGACTCGATTTGCATTTAAATACCGAACACCTGAAGCCATTGCTGCCGTTCCGACCTTGTAAATTCCTCTGTCTGGCGCGCAACTACCGCGACCACGCCAAAGAAGGCGGCTATAAAGCGCCGGACAGACCGCATTACTTCGTCAAAACCGATAACTGCGCTGCCGGACCGGACGAGCCGATTATTCTGCACAAAGGCTTGGGACGCGTCGACCACGAGGGGGAGTTGGGTGTCGTAATCAGCAAACGCGCCAGCCGAGTAGAAGCCGGTGAAGCGCATAGGTTCATATTTGGTTATACCATCGTCAACGATGTAACGGCGCGCGAGTTGCAGAAGCAGTTGGCTGCGGAAGGACTGCCTTGGACCGCTGCCAAGAGCCTCGATACCTTTGCACCGACAGGACCGTGGGTCGAAACCGGTTTGACGCCGGAAGAAATAGGGGAGAAGCACATCCGGGTGACGGTTAACGGGGAAATCAAGCAAGAGGCGTTAATCAGCGATATGATATTCGGCATAAGGCAATTGGTCGAAACGATCAGCGCGACGATTACGCTCAATCCCGGCGACATTATCGCCACCGGCACGCCGGCGGGAGTCAGCCCCGTTGCACACAGGCGACGAGGTTACGGTGGAAATCGAAGATATTGGAAAACTTGTAAATCCGGTGAGATAGAGGAAATATGTCATTCTGATAAAGCCAATAATTGTAATTTAGTGATAAGCGTAAGTTATCAAATCGATTTAAATAGCGAGAAAAAAATACAACGGATTATAATATCAGTGTTAATATTAGCACTGAGCGCGGATTTTTCTTATGCCCCTTGGGGAAGGACGGCGAATGATTACATCCGGTTGCCGTTCTGGCGGGATGCGCGGATATGCTCGGATGGGAACGGTGGCTGCTGGGCGGTCGGGATGGATGGAGATGTCAGTCCCGGGATTGGAACGGTTGGGCTGGTTCATTTCAACCGGGATGGCGACACGACCTGGGGGCTTAATGTGGTTCAGCCGCTTCCGAATTGGGGCAGTTGGTGGCCTAGACCGGTGCAGGCAGACAACGGCGATGTTATACTGGCGATGATTGTCAGCAAGGACCTGGATGCCATTGAAGATTCAGACGCAGTTTTCATTCAGCGGATAAATCTTAACCGTGAACGTTTATGGGGTGAAAACGGCATAGAATTGGATTCGGCAGGTATGTTATCACAGAATGGCGTTGGCGTTTATAAAGGCCCTATAGATGATACATATTTAGTTTATTGGGATAGCGATAGAAATGAAAACCGGACCGGTGGTCCACGACTTCAACTCATCGACGGAGAAGGCGAATTCCTCTGGGGTGAACGGGGCATTGGTCTGGGGAGTGGTTGGACAAATTCACAAATAGTCATGACAAGTGACCATTGCGTAATAGTCGCACAGAATGTCACACCAACACCAGCAATTGAGATTATTAAACTTAATTCTGCTGGCGAACAGTTATGGGATTCAAGATTTGATACACTTGGGGATAATATGTCAAGGCTTGGCATAATCGATGTCGAATCAGATCGTGAAGGTGGAGTTTTACTGGTTAATGAGTATGAGAGGCGCGTAACAATCGATGACACACTAAGACGATATCGCGGTGTTAACGCTTTGCGGATTTCGCGTGATGGTGATTCACTTTGGACGCGAAATCTTTATGAACGCGATTCTCGGTAGTGTCCCCACATCATTGTGATTTTGCTTGCAAAAACCTCAATTCTTGATTATTATAGAGTATGCATATCTCAAAAGGAGAGAAACATGCTCGCTATCGATGA
>Ga0194125_10003927_pt1 | contig 23609 bp, 20 predicted proteins | sample TA2KigC250mmetaG_FD_148626 | JGI IMG/M metagenome (GOLD analysis project Ga0194125, IMG submission 148626) | Freshwater microbial communities from Lake Tanganyika, Tanzania - TA2015034 Kigoma Deep Cast 250m | ecosystem: Environmental > Aquatic > Freshwater > Lake | place: Tanzania: Lake... | reverse complement strand
CGGCTGGCCGAGGAACTGGGGCGCAAGATGGTGCTCAACGTGGTCATGGTGGGCTTCTTCGCCGCGGTGACGGGCCTGCTGGATCCGGACGCCCTGCGCCAGGCCGTCGCTGACTCGGTGCCGCCGTCCACCCGCGAGCTCAATCTCCGCGCCTTCGACAAAGGCTTCGACTACGGCCTGGCGAAGCTGGGTGCTCCGGTGGAGACGGGCCAAGCCGACCACCACGTCGGCGCCATCGAGGGGCACCACTGAAGGCGCCTGGAGCCTGTCGCAGGTAGCCTGTAGGGCGCGGCACTTCTGCTCTACCAGCTACACGCCACAGGCTACGAGCTTTTCGCCGTGGTGGCGTGGCGGGCAAAGGGCATAATCGCCGGGTTCACCAGGCGCTCGTAATCCCGGAAGCGCACGTGGATGACGTCTTTGTGCGAGCCGGCGTTGAAGGCGATCTCCTCCTGGGTGCTCAGCCGGCTGTCCACGTACACCGGGAGGTTGTACAGATTGCCGAAGGGGGGCATGGCCCCCAACTCGCACTGCGGGAACAACTCGCCCAACTCGGCCTCGGTGGCCAGGCGCAGGCGCGACAGGCCCAGGCTGAGCCGGAGCTGCTCCAGGTCCACCACGCTGTCGGCGCACAGGACCGCCATGCCATAACCGTTCTCGCTCAGGAATACCACGGTCTTGGCGATCCCGCAGGCGGGCACGTGCTCGGCGGCGGCCACCTCCCGGGCCGTGTAGGCGGTCGGGTGGACGGTGTGCCGGTAAGTGGTGCGGTTCTGGTCCAGGTACTCTTGAAGCTTGTTCAGGACCCCCATGCTGCCCTCCTTCCTCAATGCTTCGTACTGCCGTAATAGTCCCGGAAGAAGTCCACCCCGAATGTAGCGAAAACGGGGCGGGGATGCAAGCGGGCCGCGCTGGGTGAATAATGGATAGACGCCCATGCCCAAGCGAATCCGCTTCAGCCTCAACCGCTTCGTCGAGCCGACCATCCCGGACGGCGCCGCGCAGGTGCGCTACGGCCTGGTCGAGGGGGACACCCTCTTCGAGACGCGGACGCCTTGGTCGGAGGACCAAGGGGCGGCCTACCGCCTGGCGGATGTGCGCCTGCTGCCGCCCTGCTGGCCGTCCAAGATCGTGGGAGTGGGCCGCAACTACCGTGAGCACGCCAGCGAGCTGGGCAACCCGGTGCCCGCCGAGCCGCTGATCTTCCTGAAGCCGCCCTCGGCGGTGGCTGCCCACGGAGACCACATCATCTATCCAGCCATCTCCGAGCGTGTGGACTTCGAGGGCGAGCTGGGCGTGGTCATCGGCCGGCGGGCCCGCTTCGTGCGGCCGCAGGAGGCCGAGAACTACGTGCTGGGCTACACCTGCGTGAACGACGTCACCGCGCGGGACCTGCAACGCAAGGACGGGCAGTTCACGCGGGGGAAAGGGTTCGACACCTTCTGCCCGGTGGGGCCCTGGATCGTGCCGTGCGGGGAGGTGGACTTCGAGCGGCTGCGCCTGCGCACCCTGGTCAACGGCCAGGTCCGGCAGGACGCCTCCGTGCAGGAGATGATCTTCCCGGTGGGAGCCATCATCGCCTTCGTCACCCAGTTCATGACGCTGGAACCCTGGGACCTGATCGCCACGGGGACGCCCTCCGGGGTGGGGCCGCTGGCGCCGGGCGACGTGGTGCGCGTCGAGATCGAAGGCGTGGGCGCCCTCGAAAACCGCGTGGTGCGGGGGTGAGGGGAGTGGTGGCGGCGAGGGCAGGCGAACGAGGCGCGGCGGAATGGGCCAGTGAACCGTCAGGTTTCTGGCAGTTGAACGATGTCCCGCCAGTCTGAGAGAATCGTCATGGGTGTTCGACATGAACTCGGCGACTTCATCGGTCTTTGACCTGAGCCCGCCTGAGAAGCTTCAGCTCGTTGAGGACCTGTGGGACGACCTGGCGGCAACTCCCGAGGCGGTGCCAGTTCATGAGTGGCAGCTTCAGGAGCTGGCGCGGAGGAAAGGCAATCTGCTGAAAAACCCGGGCTCGGGACTTGCGTGGGCGGAAGTCCACCGAAGGATCCGCAGCCGCCGTGGCCGCTGAACTGGTCATAGCCCCCGAGGCCGAACAAGATCTGGCGGACGCCTACGCCTGGTACGAGATTCGTCGGCCGGGGCTAGGTGAGGAGTTCTTAAGCTGCGTGGGTGCCTGCATTGAGGCGATCCGCCGGAGGCCCGAGATCCACCCCCTCGTCTTCGAGGACTATCGCCGGGGCTGGTGCGCCGTTTCCCCTACGCGGTGTTCTACGAACACGCACAAGCCCGTGTGACCATCTACGGCGTGTTTCACGCCTCCCGCGACCCGGGCAAGTGGCGTCAGCGCCTTCCCTGAGGCAGTGTCGGGCCAGAGGCCCGGCAGTGTGGGCCCTCATCGGTGCTGGTGTCGCGCCGCACTCCCGCTGAAAGGCGGCGGGTGTGCCGAACCGGGGGCACGGAGCCAGACAGAAGGCGTATTATTTGGTAATAGCTGACGATGAGCGACCCCACTCCGGGCACAGGCGTTGCGCCACCGCGCTTTCGCAAGGGTGACAGTGTGGTCCTGCGGACCACTATGGAGTTGGGAAATGTCGTCGAAGACCCTGTGCTTGATGGTGGCGAGTTCTGGTACCGGGTCCGGTTCGTACGCCGTGTGGAGAACGTTGTCGAACAGGATCTGGACCCCTTGACCGACGAGCACCTGAACCTGGAACGTCTGGTCAAGTCTGGGCGGTGGGGCACCATCCAGGCATTTCGGTGCGCCCTGACCGTCGAGCGGATCACCCATTCAAACCGGAGCACGGTCTACTCATTCAACGCCCAGCGGATTCTCTTCGAACCATATCAGTACAAGCCCCTCCTGAGAGTACTTGATTCCTTCGACCGGAAACTGCTGATTGCGGATGAAGTAGGCCTCGGGAAGACGATCGAGGCCGGCCTGATACTAACCGAGCTCGAAGCCCGCCAGGAACTCGATAGGGTGATTGTGGCCTGCCCCTCACGCTTGCGCGACAAGTGGCGCGAGGAGCTGAATAGGAAGTTTAACCAGGATTTCGAGGTCTACACCAGCCAGACCCTTCGGGAGTACGTCACTAGACTGTCCCAGAATCCCGAGAGGGGCCGGCTGCGCGGTATCATCTCGATGCAGACGCTGCGAAACCAGGATCTGTGCCAGTTGCTCGACGCGAGAGTCGGCTACCTGGACCTGGTTATCGTGGACGAGGCCCATCACGGGCGCAATCCATCCACCCAGACGGCTGATATGCTCCAGGATCTGGCAAGAATGGGCGGAGCCGTCCTTTTCCTGACGGCCACGCCCTTGCATTTGGGTACTCGAGATCTGTTCACCCTCCTGAACGCACTCCGTCCCGCGGATTTCCGCGATCCGGAGGTTTTCCGCAGGATGCTGCACGACCATAGCGGAATTCACCGGGCCAGGGCCCTGGTAAGGTCGGGAAATCCGACGAACCTCCCGACGGCCGCCACTGAGCTGGAGGGCATTTTCGGTGACGATGGCCGGCGCACCGCCGATCCGCTGGCTGCCCATGTCATCCGCGATCTAACGAGCGATCCGCCTCAGGACCGCCGCGGCTGGATCGAGCTGGAGCGCCGCATTGACGAACTCCACCCCCTGTCAACGGTCTTGACTCGCACACGGAAGCGAGACGTACAGCAGGATGTCGCCGTTCGGCGCGCCGCCGTTCTAAGCTGCACCTGGACGGACGACGAGGACAGAGCCTACCGCCAGCTCGTGGGCGGCACGGGCTCGCTCGGCTGGATTTCTGAACGGCTCAGCCTCGGACAGATCCAACGAGCGCGCCAAGCCGCCAGCAGCATTCACGCGGCCATTCTCTCCGTCTCGGGCAGCGGCATCCAGACGGACGACGATGCCACTGAAATCACTGATATCCTGCCCAGCGAGGTGGAGCCGATGGCCCAGCCGGAGAATGTGGTTCCGGGCCGCGCCCTGGCGGTGCCGGCTTGCGACTCGAAGTTCACCCGGTTGCTGGAGTTGTTGCAGGCCGTGTGGCAGGAGGAAGCCGACGCGAAGATCCTCATTTTCACGTTTTTCGTGGGCACGGCGAAGTACTTGGCCGACCGGCTGGGAAGGGCGGGGCACCGTTCGCTATGGATCGCCGGGGAGGTGCGCTCGGACCCGAGGGACCCGGAACGCGATGAGCGTGGCCGCCGTATGCGCCGTTTTCGCGAGGACTCCGCCATTCGGGTGCTGGTGTCAACCGAGGTGGGCAGCGAGGGCCTGGATTTCCAGTTCTGCCATCACGTGGTCAACTACGACTTGCCGTGGAACCCCATGGTGGTCGAGCAACGGATAGGCCGAATCGATCGGTACGGCCAGCGCGCCAAGATCGTCCACATCCACAACCTCGTGGTTGCAGGCACCGTCGAAGACAGAATCCTCCACAGACTGTACGAGCGCATCGGTATCTTCCGGGAGAGCATCGGCGATCTGGAGACGATCCTTGGAGAAACCGTCCGCGACTTGCAGCGCGAATATCTGAGCGGGCAACTGAGTCCCGAAGAGGCGGAACAGAAAGTCGAGCAGGCTGCGCAGGCCATCGAAACTCGGCGAATGGACGCGGAGGGGCTCGAGGCAGTTGCGGGGCAGTTGTTCGGTCACGAGGAATTCATTCGCGATGAGATGCAGCGTGTGGGGCGGCTCGGGCGGCACATCAGCGGCCAGGCCATCCTCGCGGTTCTCGAGGCTTACCTCAAGGCGTGTCATCCCGAAGTTCGGATCTGGCCAGAGCACGACCAGATCTATGCGCTCTCGTTGACCGGTTCTCTGGAGCACGAGATCCGACTGGCCTGCCCCTCGGGTCAGGTCTGGTTTCGAAGGGCCCGTGACAGGCGTTTCTTGTTCACGACCGACGGCGCCATCGCCTTCGATCACCCGGAAGTTGAACTGGTGAACGCCTCGCACCCGCTGTTGCGTGCTGCTGTGGCCGCGTTGAAACCGCGGTTGGATACGCCGGCGGCTCTGGTGGGACAGACTTCGCTCGACATTGCGGCTGACGAGGACGCCGAGGTTGTTCCCGGAACCTACTTCGTCCTCGTGGTCGCACACGAGGTCATGGGTATCCGCAGTCGGCGGGATCTCGACCCGCTGGTCTGGTCCGTTGAACGAGGCCGCATTATCGATGCCGAAGCCGGCGAGCGGCTACTTCACCTGGTGACCGAGAGCGGCCAGGAGTGGGCGCAGGCCGAACCGGCCCCTGCAATGCCCGGCGAGGTCTGGAGTGCCATTATGTCCGAGGGGCGCAGGCGAAACCAGGCCATCCGAAAGCGCAGAACCGAGGAGAACGAAGCCTCCTATGAGCGCCGGCGGGCCATCATACACGCAGAGTACGAACACACATGCACGGACATCCGGGGCCGCCTTGAGACGGCGAGAAGCCGGGGCAGAGCCGAGCAGGTACTGGCGCTGTTCGAAGCCCAACTGGCGAAGGCCGAGGACCGGTATCACCAGCGGATCGCAAGCCTGGAGAGTGGCAAACAAGTGCAGACGCGGTTGTCGGATCCGATCGGCGCGTGTGTTGTCAAGGTGCGCAGGAGGTCAGTGGTGACTCCATGATCCTGCGATTCCGAGGTCTGGCTGGGCGGGTGCTTCGGTTTCTGTTGCCTAGCGCCACGCCAAGGCAGCGAGCGCCCGAGTTGCCCCCGGCCGGATCGGTGCCTGGATCGGCGGCGCAGCGGGCCGAACCTGCTGAGTTGAGTACGATGGTAGCACCACCAAGCCCCCAGGCCCCACCGTCCCGGGCGCCTCGGAGTGACCTGGCAGTCGTCATCGGACTGGATTTCGGCACGTACTCGACCAAGGTTGTTTTGCGCCGGCGCGGCGAGCAGCAGGGGACGGTGGTACGCGTCGAGCCGCCGGTGGAGGGTTACCCGACGTTTGCCTCGCCTTCCCTCGTTAGAGTATCGGACGATGCCATTTCCTTTGGCGGAGAGGCACTGGCCGGCCGACTTGGCGCGCTGTTCAGCTCGCTGAAGTTGGACCTTCTCGGCGGCTTCAACGACGTACATCAGGACTGGCCCACTCCGGATCTGCTGGCAGCACTGTACATGTCGTGGGTGCTGCGACGGGTGAAGGCGTACATCGACGCTCGCTACGGTGAGGAAGGGGCTAAGGTTCTCCTCAACGTGGCAGCGCCAATGGACCATTACGAGAGTGCAGCCTTGAAATCGCGGTACCTGAGAATCGTCCGCGCCGCCTGGGAATCCGTGTATGGCGCGGAACCGGTTGGAGTGGAACAAGGCCTTAGTCTCGCGGATGCGGTTCACCGGTTTGCGCCTTGGCTTGCTGAGGGTACAGTACCCGATCCAACGGTTCGGGCCTACGAGGTGCTCCCTGAGACGATTGCACCCATCGTATCTCTATCGCGGGACCCGCGAATGGACCCAGGGATGTACCTGATTGTGGACATGGGCGCGGGTACGACAGAGTTGTCCATCGACTACGTGGAGGCGCCAGGAGGCGATCAGAACGTTCTCTGCTACTATGACGAGTCGGTGAGGCTCGGGGCGGATCAACTCCAGAACCCCTCCGTCGCAGAGGACGGGGATCACCTGATCAGGGAGTTCCTGCGCGCAGTGCGCCGGACATGGGGCGAAGGCTACGAGAAGGACGCCAGGAACCACGCTGCCCGCCATCGTTGGAAGCAGCTCTCAATCCTGCTGGCCGGAGGTGGGACCTTTCGTTCTGACGTTTTGACGACGATTAGGAGCAACCGGCGAGCCGTGATGCATGCTTTCGCGCCCGAAGACGTTACCTACAGCGTCCTCCGTCATGCTCCATGCGACATCGACTTTGGTCCCGGCGAGGGCCCGAATCCGCCCGACGCTTCTCTGCTTGCAGTCGCAAACGGCCTGGCCTTTCCGCGGATGCAGTGGCCCGTCGTATACCCGCCGTCCGACGTGCCTGATCTGGAGGGCACACCCCAGCGGGAACGCGGTGACCCACTCTGGTACCTGGAGCGATAGCAGAATCATCCGCAAGGCGCCCCTTGCGCTCGGCCCGTGTGCTGGTAGCGTTTCCTCACACACCAGTTCATGACCCTGGAACCCTGGGACCTGATCGCCACCGGGACGCCGGCAGGGGTGGGGCCGCTGGCGCCGGGCGACGTCGTGCGCGTCGAGATCACCGGCATCGGTGCGCTGGAAAACCGCGTCGTGCGGGGGTGAACCGCGCGCCCATTCTGCAGTAGCCTGCTGTGCGCGAGTGGAAGGAGAATCCACCTAGCCGGACGGGCGCACTTCCGGCGGCACACGCTCAAGCACTCCCGCCAGTATGTCGCCTGCCAGCCGGCGGGCCGCCTGCACTTCTGTTTCACTCGGCTCTGGGGGGCTGTCCGGGTAGCGGAATGCCCAAGCCTACTCGGTCAGCATGTCCGCGGCGGCCAGCAGCGGGGCCAGGGTGGGGTCGATCGCGATGCACTGCCGGCCCAGCGCCTCCAGATCGTGGGTCTTCCGGAAGGGTTCATCGTGCCAGGTCAGGAACGCCTTCAACGCTTTCTCAGCGGCTTGCTGGCAATGAAACAAGGCGTCCTCGACATCTGGATCCGCTGTCGAAAGCAGCGACTCAACGCGACGCACGTCGGCGAGGCTCTTCTGGAGCCAGGCCCGCGTGTTCGCGACAAGCAACGGATCCAGCGGCATAGAGCAGTCTGCCCTCGCGGAGGATGGTGGACGGCAGGGAGGCTTTCAGGTGCAACTGCCGGTCGAAGCCGGTGACTGTGGTGACCAGGACATCTTTGGTGATGCCGAGGCCGCGCAACGCTTCGTACGCTCTTCTGCTCCGCCGCTGGCCAGGTGGAGCTTCGTCCGGAACCACGACCATGAGATCGTAGTCGCTGTCGGGACCAGCGTCCCCCCGCGCGGCGGAGCCGAACAGGTAGATGCGCAAGGGCTGGTAGGCGTCCACCAGGCGGCGGACCACCTCCCCGAGGACCGCGTCGCTGGCGGAAGGTACTTCCAGAATGCTGCTCGGGCCGCTCACAGCTTGATTCTAGAACAGCCGGAAGCCCACCGTCTCGCGGAGGCTATCATGAAGGAGGATGCGCCGGATCGCAGCTCTGATGTGCCTGCCGCTGGCGGCCCTGGCCGCCCAGCGGTGGGTGGAGTTCCGCTCGGGGCCTTTCGTGGTGCTGTCGAGCGCCGGGGAGCGCGGCGGGCGGGAGGCGCTGGCCCAGCTCGAGCAGCTTCACTGGGGCCTGGCCGCGGTGCTGAGCCAGCAGGAGCTGAAGACGCGCTGGCCGGTACGGGTGGTGGTGCGTAGAGGACAGGACGGGAGTCCTGTTTCACCGAGGCTCACGCGGGATGCTTACACCGGCGCGGTGACGGCCCGCGCGCCCATCCCGCGCGAGTGGATGCGCGAGTGCGCCCGCATTCTGATCGAGCCGGGCGCCGGGCGGCTGCCCGCGGAGTTCGAATCCGGCCTGGCGGACTTCTACTCGAACTTCGAGGTGCGGGGCTCGACCCTCATCGCCGGCCAGCCGCTGCCGGAGGCCGCGCGCAGCCTGAATTGGGCGCGCATACATCTGCTGAGCACCCAGCCTGACTACTACGGACGGCTGCGCGTGCTGCTGTACAACCTCGGGCAGGGCGCCGAGCCGGAGCCCGCCTATGCCAATGCGCTACGCATTACACCAGCGGAGATCGAACGTCAGGCCGCCGCGCACCTGGCAGCGGGAAAGTTCACCACCGTCGAGCTGTCGGGCCGCCCGCTCAACCCGCAGCGGGACTTCACCGCCCGCGTTCCCAGCCTGGCGCCGGAGATCGTCCTGGCTGATTTGACCCTGGACCGCGCCGCCTACGCGGCGATCCTACAGCGCCAACCCGAGAGCGTCGAGGCGCTGGAGGGACTCGGCCTGGCCGCGCTGCGGGAGAAGCGTCCCGATGAGGCGCGTACCCGCCTGGAGGCGACGTGCCAGGCGGGCAGCGCGAACGCTCGCGTGTGGCTCGAATACGGGAGGCTGGCGGGCGACCGCAAGGCGTTGGAGAAGGCGGCCCAGCTCAACCCCGGCTGGGCCGAGCCGCACTTCCTGCTGGCGCAACGGGAGACCGATTTCAAAGCGAAAATCGAGCGTCTGAAGAAAGCGGCATCTCTGGAGCCGCACAACGCCGCCTACCAGCAGGCTCTCGAGGGGCAACGGGCCGCGCTGGTGGAATTCGAGGCGGCCGAGCGCCGCCGCGCCGAAGAGGAGAAGCGGCGGGAAATCGAGGCCCTGAAGGCCGAGGCGCTGGCCCGCATCCGGGCGGCGGAGGCCCGGGCCAACCGCCAGGACCCACCGGGCATCTCCGAGCGCAAGGTCGAGGAGTGGTGGGAAGGCCCCAAGCCGGAGGGCAAGGTGCGCGGGCGGCTCCGCCAGATCGACTGCCTCGGCAGGGTGCTCCGCGTGGTGATCGACACCGACGGCCAGACCACGCGCCTGCTGATCCGCGATCCGAAGAAGGTGGTGGTGCTGGGCGGGGGCACGCTGGAGCTGGCCTGCGGTGCGCAGCGCGCGCCGCGCCTGGTGGTGATTGAGTACTTCGTGAAACCCGATGCCAAGCTGGCCGCGGCCGGCGAGGTAGCCACCATCGAGTACCAGTAGATGCGGACACCTTTCTCGAGAACCGGGGACAGGCCGGGGTGTCCACGGGGGGACACCCAAGCCAGTCCCCGGTTCTGGCTGCCCGTGCCGACGCGCTGGCTGGTGCTGGGCGTCTTCGTGCTGTCCTCCGCGCTGAACTACCTGGACCGCCTGCTGGTGCCGGCGCTGGCGCCGCGGCTGAAGGAAGAGTTCCACCTGAGCAACGCCGACTACGGCCTGGTGCTGGCGGCCTTCTCGGTGGTGTACGCGGCCTGTGCGCCGTCTGCCGGCTGGTTCATCGACCGTATCGGATTGAACCGCGGCATCAGTCTGGCGGTGGGTTTCTGGTCGCTGGCCGCCATGTCGATTTCACTTGCCGGAGGCTTGGCCGCTCTGATGCTCTGCTACGCCGCGCTGGGACTGGCGCAGGCAGGGGGGATTCCGGCCAGCGGGAAGGCGATCGCCTTGTACCTGGAGCCGCGGGAGCGGGCTTTGGGCAGCGCCGTCAGCCAGGTCGGCCTCAGCCTGGGGGCGATGGTGGCCCCGCCGCTGGGCGTCTGGCTGGCCCTGCACTACGGCTGGCGGTGGGCGTTTGTGGTGGCCGGAGCGGCGGGCCTGCTGTGGATCCCGCTGTGGAACGCGGTGGCGCGTGCGGCGCCGGCCCCGGGCGCTCCGGCGGTCGGCCGAACTGCTGCCCTGTTGCGCGACCCGCGGCTATGGGGCATTGTCGCGGCCAACGTGCTCGCCATGACAGTCTACACGCTGTGGAGCAACTGGACCATGGTCTTCCTGGTGCAGGCGCATTCGCTGAGCCTGGCCCAGAGCGCGTGGCTGGCCTGGATGCCGCCCGTGGCGGCCAACCTGGGCGGCCTCGCCGGCGGATGGCTCTCGATGCGCTGGATCCGCGGCGGATCGGCGCCGGCGCCCGCGCGCCTGCGCGCCTGCCTGGTGGCGGCCCTCCTGCTGCTGGTGACGGCTGCCGTTCCCTGGCTGCCCGGAGCGACGTTGGCCACGGTCGGCATCTGCCTCAGTTATTTCTGGGTGGTGGCCTTCAGCGTGAACCTCTATGCTCTGCCCCTGGATATGTACGGCGCCGCGCGCGCGGCCTTCGCCACCGCCATGCTGACCTCGGCCTACGGGGCCATGCAAGCGGTGTTCTCGCCGCTGACTGGCGCGCTCATCGACCGCTGGGGCTTTCACCCGGTGTGCGCGATCGTGGCGGCGCTGCCGCTCGCCGCCTGGCTGGTGCTGAGGCGCACGCAGGGGGCGGAATGAAGAGCGCGCTCAAACGCCTGCTGTGCGGCCTGCTGGGCAAGGATCCCGAAGCGGTGGTGGTGAGCTTCCTCACCGGCGAGGAGGGGCGGGCGCGCGCCATGGCCGCGGAGGCGCAGCGGTTGATCCCCGGCCGGCGGCACTTCGTGGTGAGCGTGGGCGAGTGCGCCCAGGTGCGCGGGGCGGAGCTGGTGGCTCTGCGGCCCGGCTCCGCCTGGGAGCTTTGCCGCCAGCTTCGCCGCGTCTTCCGCCGCTTCCGCGTGGGCATGGCGCCTCTGCTGCTGACGTCCGATGCCGCCCATGCGCCCTTGCGGCGCGCGGCCTTTCTGCTAGCGCCGCGCAGGATCCTGGCCTTCAACACCCGGCTCGAATCGCACCATCTGAGGCTGCGGACCTTCATCCAGTCGTGGTTGTTCCTGCGCGGCGTGCAGTTGGACCGGACGCGGCTGCGGCCCCGCTGGCTGTGTCCCTGGAAGCGCGACCGCACCGAGATACCTAGGGCATACCGGATACTGAGCGGGCGGCCGCTGTGCCCGTTGCGTCCGCGCATGGCGGTGTTGTCCCCGTACTTCCCGTATCCGCTCTCGCACGGCGGCGCGGTGCGCATCTTCAACCTGCTGCGCGAGGCGGCCCGCGAGTTCGACGTCTTCCTGTTCGCCTTCACCGAGGGTGGCGAGCCTCAGGAGGTCGAGGCGGTGCTGGATTTCTGCGCCAAGGTCGTCCTGGTGGGCAAGCCCCGCTACCGGGAGCCGCGCTGGTCCACCCTGACGCCGCCGGAAGTGTGCGAGTACCGTTCCCCGGTGATGCGGCGGTTGTGGAAGCAGCTCGGCCGGGAGTTCCGCATCCGTCTGCGGCAGATCGAGTACACGCAGTTGGCTCCGTATGGCGCGGAGATCCTGGTCGAGCACGACGTGACCTGCGACCTCTACCGCCAGGTCTACGAGCGGGCGCGCACGCTGGCCGCCTGGTGGGACTGGTGGCGCTGGCGGCGCTTCGAGTCGCGGGCGGTGGGCCGCTTCGCCCGCGTGGTGACCATGTCGGAGAAGGACTCCTTCCTGCTGGGGCTGGCCCAGGGCACGCTGGCGCTGCCGCATGCGCGGGTCATCCCCAATGGGGTGGACTTGCGGCGGTTCCGGCCGCAGCCGGAGCAGCCCGGGCGGCGGCTGCTGTTCATCGGCTCGTTCCGGCACTTCCCCAACATCGTGGCCTACCGGTTCCTCACCGAACAGGTGTGGCCGCGGCTGCGCGAGGAAATGCCGGATGTCACGCTGACCGTGGCCGCCGGGCCGGACGCGGAGCTGCACTGGCGCGCGCAGGCGGACTCGCTGCGCCCCGTGGTTCCTGAGGGCGTGCGCCTGCGGGGATTCGTGAGGGATGTGCGCTACCTCTACGCCGAGGCCAGCCTGGTGGTGGTTCCCACCCTGGTCTCGGCCGGCACCAATGTAAAGGTGCTCGAAGCCATGGCCATGGAGCGGGCTGTGGTCTCGACCGCTTGCGGCTGCGCGGGCTTGGGTCTGGAGCATGGGGTGAGCGTCTGGATCGCGGATACCGCCGAGGATTTCGCCGGTGGAATTGCGCGCCTGCTCGTGGACCAGGACCAGCGCCAGGCGCTGGCCCGCGCCGCCCGGACGCACGCGGAGGAGCATTTCGACTGGCAGCCCCTGGGCGCGCTCCAGCGGGAGTTGTGGCGCGAGCTGTCCTCCCCCGGTCTGATGATCCGCGAGGCCGCAACTGAGGATCTGGAGGGGATCCGGCGCATCCAGGAAGCCTCTCCGGAAGCCGTCCGCTGGGAACCGGCGGACTACCTGGCCCTCGACTGCCGGGTGGCGGCGTTGGGCGAGCGGGTGGCCGGGTTCATCGTGACCCGCCGCATGGGAGAAGAGGAAGCCGAGATCCTTAACCTGGCGGTTGACCCCGCCGAGCGGCGCCGCGGGGTCGCGGCCTGGCTGGTGGGCGAGACGCTTTCCTCGGCCCCGGGCCCCTGGTTTCTGGAGGTGCGGGCCTCCAACCAGCCCGCCCGTAAGTTATACGAAAAATTCGGCTTTCGCGAAGTGGCGCGCCGCCCGGCATACTACCAGGATCCGGAGGAAGACGCGGTTGTCATGCGGCTGGAATCGTGCTAATGTCCAAAGTGACGGCGGGGCCCGCAGGAGTCCGGCCGCTCGTCCGATGAGTATTACCAAGCTTGCCTGCCACGCCACTACAGCTCACCGGCCCACCCGGCGTCGCGGTCCCGGCACAGGAGATCCCATTCCATGACCCAGGAAGAAATCAAGGCGCACCTGACAGCGACCAGCGAGGAATTCCGCAAGCTGGTCGCGCAACACGCGGAGTACGGCCAGCAACTGGAGGCGCTCACCTCGCGCCACTACCTCACCCCTGAGGAGCAGCTCGAGGAAGTGCAATTGAAGAAGCGCAAGCTTCGCCTGAAAGATCAGATGCAGCAGATGATCGACCGGCATCGCACCGAGCACCAGCCGGTCTAGAGTAGGTGCGCAAATGTCCTGGACCCGTTTGGGCCCGCGCGGGCCTCTTGTACTCGGATTCGTGTGCTGCGGCCTGCTGGCCGCCTCGCAGGATTTCACCGCCCTGGACCGCTACGTCCGGGCGCCCGATCCCTCTTTCCGGTATGAGCTGGCCAGTACCATTCCCGGCGAGGGTGTCACGACCTTCGTGCTGGACATGGTGTCGCAGAACTGGCTTACTCCAGTGGAGGTCGATCGCACCGAGTGGCGTCACTGGCTGACCGTGACCAGGCCCGATAAGGTGACCAGCCCGATCGGCCTGTTGTTCATCTCCGGCGGCTCGAACGGCGGCAAACCCCCCACGCGGGCGAACCTCATGCTGCTGGCTATAGCCCGGGAAACCGGCGCCGTAACCGCCGAGTTGCGCATGGTCCCCAACCAGCCGCTCACTTTCGCCGGCGAGAGCCAGGGGCGCCGCGAGGACTCCCTCATCGTCTACACCTGGGACAAGTTCCTGCGCACCGGCGAGGAGAAGTGGCCCGCCCGGCTGCCCATGACCAAGGCCGCCGTGCGCGCCATGGACGCGGTAACCGGCTTTCTGAAGAGCGAGCCGGGCGGCGGCGTGACGGTGGACAGGTTCGTGGTGTCCGGGGGCTCGAAACGCGGGTGGACCACGTGGACTACGGCGGCCGTGGATCGCCGCGTCATCGCCGCCGTGCCCGCGGTCATCGACACGCTCAACACCGAGAAGTCCCTGGTGCACCACTGGCGGGCTTACGGCTTCTGGGCGCCCGCGATCAAGGACTACAGCGAGATGCGCATCATGGACTGGGCCGGCACGCCCCAGATGCGCGCGCTGATGGACATCGAGGATCCCTACAGCTACCGCGACCGGCTCACCATGCCCAAGTACGTCGTCAATTCAGCCGGCGACGAGTTTTTCCCCCTGGAGTCCTCGCAGTTCTACTTCGCCGACCTGCCCGGCGAGAAGTACCTCCGCTACGTTCCCAACTCGGACCACTCGCTCAGCGACACCGACATCCCCTTCACCCTGCTGGCCTATTTCCAGTCCATCGTCACGGGCACGCCGCGCCCGCGCTTCTGGTGGAAGACCGACCGCGAGGCCGGAACCATCCGCCTGCGGACTCTGGATGCGCCTTCGCAGGTGCTGCTGTGGCAGGCCACCAATCCCAAGGCCCGCGACTTCCGCATGGTCACCATCGGCAAGACGTGGACCAGCGCGCCGGTCACGGGCGAGAACGGCATCTACACGGCGGCGCTCTCCAAGCCCAAGGAAGGCTACACGGCGTTCTTCCTGGAGCTGACCTTCCCCAGCGGCGGCAAGTTCCCCCTTAAGTTCTCCACCGACGTTGTGGTGACCCCCAACGCTTACCCCTTCCCGCCGCCTGCCACCCAGCCAGTGGGGCGGCTCCCCTGAGCCGCAGACGGCCCCCAGGTCGGCTCAGCACCGGCCTGGGGGCCGGTGCGCGGGCGTGGGCGCCCGCCGCACAGAAACCTGGGGACAGCCCGCGTGTTTCCCGCGAGCCGTGGGCAGAGGAGGGGACGAGGAGGGGCAGTACGGGCCATCCGCCAGTGGCGTACCGCGAGCATGAAAACCCTGGGACAGGCCGGGGCGTCCACGGGGTGACGCCCGAGCCAGTCCTGGGTTTTCAAGACAGCCCGCGTGTTTCCCCGCAGCGGCTACAGGCAGGCGGCAATGCGGTCCAGCGCCTCCATCAGGTTCTCGTAGGAGCTGGCGTAGCTGAGGCGCAGGTAGCCTTCGCCCCAGGCGCCGAAGGCGGTGCCGGAGAGGCAGGCCACGCCGGCCTGCTGAAGCAGGCGCTCGGCCAGGTCGCGGGAATCCCGCCCCGCGCCGCGGACGTTGGCGAAGGCGTAGAACGCCCCGCCCGGGCGGGCGCAGCGCACTCCCGGCAGCCGGTTCAGCCCGTCGCAGAAAGCGTCGCGGCGGCGGCGGAATTCAGCCACCATGCGGTCCACATCGTCCTGCGGGCCTTCCAGAGCGGCCAACCCGGCTCGCTGGGTGAAGCTGGCGGTGCAGGAGTTCGAGTTCACCATCAGCTTGCCCACTGCCTCGATGAGCCACTCCGGCATCACCCCGTAGCCGATCCGCCAGCCGGTCATGGCGTAGGTTTTCGAGAAGCCGTCCAGGAGGATGGTCTTTTCGGACATGCCCGGAACACTGGCGATCGAGAAGGGCGGCTGATCGTACCAGATGCGCGAGTAGATCTCGTCGGAAAGCACCATCAGGTCGCGGTCGCGGACCAGTTCGGCGATGGCGCGGATCTGCTCCTCGGGGATCACTCCACCGGTGGGGTTCTGCGGGGAGTTCAGGATCAGCATGCGGGTCTTGTCGGAGAGGTGGTCCCGCAGCCAATCCAGGTCGAGGGAGAAGCCGCGCTCCTCGATGAGGGGCATGGCCACGGGCACGGCCCTTAGATACTGGATCATGGACTCGTAGATGGGGAAGCCGGGGTTGGGGTAGATCACCTCGTCGCCGGGATCCAGCAGGGCCAGCATGGGAAAGAAAATAATGGGTTTACCGCCCGGCACGATGGCCACGTTGCGGGGATCCGCCGGGATGAGGCGGGTGCGGCTGACGTAGGCGGCCACGGCCTCCCGCAGCTCGGGGTAGCCCAGCGCCGGCCCGTAGTGGGTCCAGCCCTGGTCCAGGGCCTGCTTGGCGGCCTCGACGATGTGGGCCGGGGTGGCGAAATCCGGCTCCCCGATCTCCAGGTGGATGATGTTCCGCCCCTGGGCTTCCAGCGCCCGAGCACGGGCTAGCACCTCGAAGGCCGTTTCCGTCCCGATCCTCTGCATCCGCTCCGCCAGCTTCATGTTCCGCTGATCCCTTCCTATAATCGAAGTAGCGCCTAAGGTAGTGCACGCTCGTGGCCCTGCCGCCGTCTACAAATTATAGGCGCATGGGAAGTCTGGCACTAGTCCATATGGGGGAAGCCCTCCAGCCGGCGCTCGAGGACGCACTCGACCGGCAGAACCAGTTCATCGCCGGGAACCTGCGCCGCATCTTCCTGCTGGTCTACCGCATGGTCGGCAACGTGGCCGACGCGCAGGACCTCACCCAGGAGGTGTTCATCAAGGCGCTCCAGCGGCGGGAGCAGCTCAAGGATGCCGAGAAGGCCGCGCATTGGCTGTCGCGCATCGCCACCAACACCGCCATCGACTTTCTGCGGCGGCACGGGCGGGTGAGCTTCTGCGAGCTGGAGAACCTGGTCGAGCCGCTGCGCACTCCGCCGGCGGCCAGCCCGGAGCAGCTTCTGCTGAACGCCGAGCGGCGCGAGTTGCTCGAGGAGGGGTTGCAGATGCTGACTGAAAGGGAACGCGCCGCGCTGCTGCTGCGCGACGTCGAGGACCTGCCGGCCGAAGAGGTGGCCCGCCATCTGAACTGCTCGAAGGCCACCGTGCGGTCGCACATAGCCAACGCCAGGGCCAAGTTCCGCCACTTTCTGGCGAAGAGGAAATCCTGATGCACCCCAGGGAAGCCGATCTGGCGCTGTACGCCGGGGGCGACACCGGCCTCTGGAGCCGGCATCGTGTGTCCCGGCACGTGCGCGAGTGCGCGCGCTGCGCCGGCCTGGTGCGCGAGTTCCAGGCGTTGCGCCAGTGGACCCGCGCCCAGGACGAGCTGCCGGACGGCGTCGAGTGGATGCGACTGTCCGCGGACATGAAGGCCAACATCCGGGTGGGCCTGGCGGCGGGCGAGTGCGTCGAACCTGCCGCGGAGGCGGCCGGATGGAGGCTCTGGCGGCCGGCGCTGGCGCTGCCCGCGCTGCTGGTGGTGGCGCTGGGGTGGTGGCTGCAAAGCTGGCCGCCGCCGGTCCCGATAGCGGAGCGAGCCTCTCCCGCGGGACTGGTCATTCGCGCCGGCTCCGGATCGCTCGAAGTGCAGCAGGACGGGCGCGGAATGGCGCTGCTTTATCCCCGTACCAGCCAGGTGACGCTGACGGCCAGCGGCGGGGCGCTGCGCGCCCGCTACGTGGACGCCGACACCGGCTACGTGACGATCAGCCATGTGTACACGCAATAGGCAGTCGCGCGCGAGAATGGGGACAGCACGGAGCCATGCCGGCGCGCCGGCGCCCAGAAGAATGAAAATCGGGGGACAGGCTGGGGTGTCCACGGAGGGACACCCGAGCCAGTCCCCGATTTTCAAGAGAGACAGCCATTCTTCCGAACCGGGCAATGCTCGGCGGCCAGCCGCTTCTCGCGCCCGAAAAATGGTGTCAGTCCCCGTTCTTGTCCTGTTGTGCGGCGCGGCGCTGGCCCTGGCCGCCCAGGAGCCCGCGCGCACTGGCGCTTTCCGCATCAACTTCCCGGCGGACTCGCCGGTGACGCTGGTGAGCGCCGACTGGGGTGAGTCGCGCACCTCGACGCTAGGTGGGGCGCTGGCCATCGAGCTGCGCACCGCGCTCACCTTGCGCAACTCCAGTCCTCAGCGCGTGCGCGGCGTCACCCTGCTGGTGCTGGCCCAGGAAGTGGCGCCCGGCGGGAAGGCTTCCGTGTCGGTGCCCAGCCTGGACGTGCGCGCCGGGGAGACCTTTCCGGTGCGGATCGACCTGCGCCTGCTCCACCCGGTGCGCTCCGGCGGGGCCTTGGTCGAGGTGGGACTGGATGGCGTGCTGTTCGAGGACCTGAGCTTCTATGGCCCCAACCGGCTCAATTCGCGGCGCGCCATGACGGTGTGGGAACTGGAGGCGCGGCGAGACCGGCAGCACTGGAAGTCGGTGCTGGAGGCGCGGGGGCCGGAGGGCCTTCGTCAGGAGGTCCTGGCCAGCCTGGCGCGGCAAAGCGAGCGCGCTGGCCTGGACGTGCAGGTGAGCCGGCGCGGGCGCGTGACTGCGGCGGGCGCGGAGCAGGAGCGCCATTTCGCGTTTCTGCACCTGCCGGGCGCGCCGCTGGAGCCGGTGAGCGGCCTGGTCCGCGTCAGCGGCAACGAAGCGCGCGCCGCGCGGCTCGAGGTGCTGAACCGCTCCAGCCGCCCGGTGCGCTACTTCGAGATCGGCTGGATCATACGCGACCGCCAGGGGCGCGAGTTCCTGGCTGGCTCGGTTCCCGCCGCCGATCCCGCCCTTCGTCTGGGTCCGGGGCAGAAGGGTGTGGCCGCGGAAGATGCCACGCTGCGGTTCGCGCTGCGGCCCGGCCAGCCCCTGAGCATCGACACCATCACCGGTTTCGTCAGCCAGGCGGAGTTCGACGACGGCCAGATCTGGATCCCCGATCGCGCCGCGCTCGCTGATCCGAAACTGAGCCGCCTGCTGCCCCCATCTCCCGAGCAGCAGCGCCTGGCCGACCTCTACCGCAAGCGCGGCCTGGCCGCCCTCCTCAGCGAGCTGAAGAAGTTCTGAGGTGGCCCTGGCGCACCGCCAGGGTGATCGCCGGTTGGCTGCGCTTGCCCGCCACACTCACCCGGCGGCTTCCAGGATCCACTCTTCGGCCAGCCGCTGCTCGAAAACGCACCGGAAGCCCGGCTCCCCCGCGAGCGGCGCGTCATGCACCATACACCGCTCGGGACACTCGCGCGCGCAGTGGAAGACGTTGATGCAGTCCCGGCACCTTGCAGGGATGGCCAGGGCGGCGTGCCGGTGGGCGGCGATGCGCCCGGCATCCAGCGTGATCTCACCCTTCTGGCCGTCCCAGCGTCCCACGATCAGCGGGTGGCTCCCCGCGAGGCCGCCTTCGGCCAGGAAGAAGCAGGCCGTTACCGCCCCGTCCGGCAACAGGTGCAGGGCGTCCTGGAGCACATTGCAGTAGGGGCCGTGCAGCTCGTCGAGCGCCACTCCGGCGAACCGCAGGTCACACCCGCGCCGCCGGGCCTCGCGTTGGGCCTCGAGGAAGTGTGCGACAAACCCGTCGGCGTCCTCCGGGCGGAAGAGCGGCGCGGGTGACCCGTGCACGCTGTACACCGGCTCGAAGCGCAACTCGCGGGCGCCGAGCCGTTCCTGAAGCCAGGCCACGATCTCAGCCTGCCGCGCGACGGTCTCCGGGGTAATGGTCGTCCGGACACTGAAGCGTCCGCCTGCTTCGGCGAGTACCCGCGCCGTGCGCTCCACTTGAAGAGAGGATCCGCCGCCCGACCGCAGCGGACGCTGCCGGTCCTGAATGTCCGGCGGTCCGTCGCAGGAAAGCCCGATGAGGTCGAGATTTCGAGCCAGCCAGTGGGCCCGGTCCTCGGCGAGCACGCCGTGGGTGGCGAGAAAAGCGAAGCAGCCAGTGCCGGCTTCGGCCGCGATGCGACGCGTACCCTCCACCAGCCGCTGCACCAGCTCCCAGTGCATGGTGGGCTCGCCGCCCCCGTGCAGGATCAGGTGCCAGGGCCGACGCTTGGCCGCCGCGCCGCGGGCCACCAGCCGCGCGGCGCCCAATACTGCGTCCTCCCCGGCCACGGTTGAGTTCCTACGCCGGGCCGGCGTGATCGCAAAGCAGTAGGGACAGGCCAGCTCGCACTGGTTGCTGAGGTAGACAGTGAGCCGTATTGGGGCGAACTCCGCATCCGCGCGCCGGCTCCACTCCTCCACCGCGCGCCGGGCGGGTTCACGCAGCCGGTCCGCCGCCAGGGGCTCCGCTTCCCCCGGGCGTAGCGCCAGCACATGCCCGGGCGTGTAGAGCACCCGCACGGGGCCGCGCTCCAGCCGGAACAGCGGCAAGACCGGATCCACTCGCGAGACCTTCGGACGCACTGGCCCCATGGTAGCGCGGTCGCATTGGTGAAAGCCTGTAGTACAATTGTCGCTCCGGCCACTGCCCAGGGAGAACACCAAGGTGATGCGCCTGACTCTTCGCACAGCCACGACGGGGTTGCTCGCCGCGGCGGCCCTGCTCCTGGTTTCGCTGGCTGCGGGTCAATCCGGCACGCTGCTGACCACCGCAGGCACCGGCGCGTACGGGTTTTCCGGTGACTGGGGGCGCGCCGGAGCGGCCCAACTGGACACCGTCTACGCGCTGGCCGCCGACGCCCAGGGCAATGTGTACGTGGCCGATAGCTGGAACCACCGCGTCCGCCGTATCGCTTCCGACGGCGTAATCTCGACGGTGGCGGGCACGGGAGAAGAGGGCTTCTCCGGAGACGGCGGAGCGGCGGGCAGCGCCCGGCTGTTCTGCCCGCGCGGCCTGGCCGTGGATGCGCAGGGAAACCTCTACATCGCCGACTCAATGAACCACCGGGTGCGCAAAGTCACTCCCGCCGACAAGATGGGCACGGTGGCCGGCACGGGCGCCGCGGGGTCTGTGGACCGAGCGCGCTGCCGCTGCCTGCGTCCCTGGGCGGGGCCTCCGTCACCATCGGAGCGCGTGCGCTGCCCTTGACGTACGTCTCCGCCGGCCAGATTGATGCCCAGGCGCCGGCGGATCTTCCTGCCGGCCGAGTGTCGCTCAAGGTGACCTACAGCGGCGTCGAGTCGGCGGCCGTGGACCTCGACGTGACGCCCACGGCCCCTGGCCTCTTCCTGTGGGGCGACGCCCGCGGCGCCATCCTCAACCAGGACTTCACCCTGAACACGCCACAGAATCCCGCCGCCCGCGGCGCGGCGGTGATTCTGTACGCCACCGGCCAGGGCAAGGTCGATCCCGAGGTCGCCGATGGCACGGCCTCGCCGGCCGATCCGCTGGCGCGCACGCCCGCCCTTCCGGAGGTCACTGTGGGCGGCGTTCCGGCCCAGGTCGGTTTCAGCGGCCTCGCGCCCGGTTTTGTGGGGCTGTGGCAGATCAACGTAGTAGTGCTGCAGAGCGCCCCGGCCGGAGACAACATACCGGTACGGATTGCCCTGGGTGGCGCCGTCAGCAACGAAGGCAGGCTGGCGGTGCGCTGATTAGTTGGGATAGCGGTAGATCACCGGCACGCAGGTGCAGATGCCACCGCCACCCCCGCCGGAGGTATAGCCCACGCAGGAGCAGGCCGTGCCCCGCACGCAGTTGCACACGCAGGTCGCGCCCGGCGGAATCGGCGCTCCGCAGGGAAGCGTGTAGGTCACTCCTTCCACGGTGTACCTGATCCCCTGACCTGTGCTGGGGGTCGCCGCCAGGTCCACCAGGCACCTGTCCAGCGGCTCCCCGCCGGGCAGCGACCACAGCCGGATGGTCTTGTCGGCCGACCCGGAGGCCAGCACCCGGCCGTCCGGGCTGATCGCCAGCTGCCAATTGTTGCCGCTCGTCAGCTTCAGGGTGTTGAAGTGGGCGCCCAACGGCATGCGCCGATACTTGATGGTTTGGTCGTTGCCCAGGGAGACCAGGGTGCGGCCATCCGGGGTGAAAGCCAGGTCGCGGACGAAGTTGGTGTGCGAGAGTCCCTCCCCGCAGCTCTGCGCCTGCGCCGCCTTCGCGGCCGCGGCCGCCAGGGCGACGCCCATCATGTCCCGCCGGCTGAAGGCCCACCGCGAATCCTCGCGGGTCAGCAGGTACACCTCGGGCTGTTCGCTGCCCTCAACCGGCAGATTCCCGTTCGGCAACCCGTCCTCGGGTCGGCCTTGGTTCATGTTGGTCCTCCCATGGTAGATGTTCCGCGGCGGAAGCGCAGCATGGCGGCGGCCAGGCAGCCGCCGTCGCAGCGGCCCTCCGCGCGCAGCGGCCCGCCGGCCGCATCGAAGCGACGGCGCAGCTCCGCCGCATCCACGCCAGCTTCGAGCCGCTCCCGGCGCAGGCCGTACAGCGGGTAACACGAGATGGCCGCGCCATCGGGCAGGACGTCCGGCGCCGGGCCGCAACCGGCGCTGGACCACTCGCCCGTCTCCGGCGGAAACATGCACGGCACGAAGCCGCAGTCCAGCTCGAGGGCGACTCCTTCGGCCTCGGCGCGACGGCGGAAACGCGCCAGCCGCTCCCCCACCGCACGGTAGTGCCGCGGGTGAAGATAGCGGTTGGATCCGTCCAGACACGGATGCGCCAGACCGAACCGGATGGTGCGCGCCAACCCGTGAAGGCGTATCAACTCGAGCAGGAAATCGGGCTGGAAGCCGGGCGTCTGGATGTTCAGGCCGAGCGTGACGCGCAGCCCCAGCCGTGCCAGCGTCTCCGCCTGCCCCGTACGCTCCTCGACCGATGACTCCTCCGGCGCCGCCACATTGACCAGCACCGCCACGCGATCCGCCGGCGTCCCTTCCAGCCGCTCCAGTGCGGGCCGGGGCATCAGCCCGTTGGTGAAGACCAGCACGCGAGAACCGCGCTCCAAGGCCGTGTTCAGCATTCGGAGAAACTCGGGGTGCAGCGTCGGCTCGCCTCCCAGCAAGCGCACCTGGTCGATGCCGGAGCGCTCCAGAAGACCGAGTGCGCCCACGTAGTCGGCCCAAGCCATGTATGCGGGGCCGCCGTTCCAAGTGCCGCTGGCAAAGCAGTACCCACAAGCGCGGTTGCAGACGGCGGTGATGGAGAGGTTAGCCATCAGCGCCCTCCACCACAAGGATCCCGGCCTCGACCCACGACGCTATGGTCTCCCGCACCAGCCGCTCGGCCGCGCCTGGTTCCAGTCTTCCCACCAGGCCGGTCAGCCATGCCACCCGCTCCGGCGCTTCGCCGCGGCTGACCCAGTCCCACGCCGCGGCTTCGGGATAGCGCAGCCGCCGCACCGCACCGGCGCCTTGGTGCACCAGCAGAATCCCGTCCTTCTCGACCGTCCAGGCGACCCCGGACGCGGGGCAGTAGCGAACGGGATCAGGCACCGCTCACCTTCAGTTCCGCCAGGCGGTCCGAAGACTGGAGCGCCAGTGCTTCCATGGCCGTCCGGTCGGAGAGCAGTTCCTCAGCCGCCGCCGTGCCGTTCATCCCCGCCAGCAACATGCACGCCGTAACCAGCCGGGTCTGGATGCAGAAGTGGTCGTGAACCTCCGGGCAGCCGGGGAAGGAATGATGGACCGGGCAGCCGCCAGCGCAGGAGTAGCGGCAGAAGCAGCGCTCACACCGCGGCTGGGGCCCGGCCAGGCCCCGCACCCGCTCGACTGCCGCGCCCTCCACCTCGATGGCGCCGTCGCGAAACCAGCCCAGGTTAAGATCCAGCCCGCGCGCCTGCCACTCCTCCTCGAGCAGGTAGCAGGCGCTAAGCCGGCCCTCCGGCGACACGACGGTGATGCGCAGACTCAGATCGGCTGGCGAACGGGCCAGCAGCCGGGCGGTGCGCTCGAGCACCTGGAAACTGCCCTGGCCTCCGGGGGCCGGACGGCGGCGGTCCTGGATCTCGGCCGGACCGTCAAAAGAGAGCACCACCCAATCGAAGTAGTCGCCGATAAAGCGGGCGCGCTCCTCGCTGAAG
>Ga0194125_10003908_pt1 | contig 23655 bp, 20 predicted proteins | sample TA2KigC250mmetaG_FD_148626 | JGI IMG/M metagenome (GOLD analysis project Ga0194125, IMG submission 148626) | Freshwater microbial communities from Lake Tanganyika, Tanzania - TA2015034 Kigoma Deep Cast 250m | ecosystem: Environmental > Aquatic > Freshwater > Lake | place: Tanzania: Lake... | reverse complement strand
CACCAATTGGCACGCAGGCGACAGGGATAATCCGGAGACGCGCAAGTAGCGATTTACGAGGGCAGAGGTAAGAAGGTGCAGACTTGTGTTCCACTTGGACTCCATCAAAACCAAACGACCAGCGACAGACTCCCACTTACGGGATTGTCACTGGTCGTTTGTCCCAAATCGTCAAACGTCAAACGTCAAACGTGAAACGTGAAACGTGATCGTCAGACGTCAATCTGCAATCCAAAATCACACGCTCTACTTGCTCACGACCTGGATGGTCTTCGGCCTGGCAGCCTCGGCCTTGGGGATGGTTAGCGTCAGCAGGCCGTGCTCGAATTTGGCCTCAGCCTTGTCGGCGTCTACCGGGATGTTGATGTTCAAGGTGCGCTGGAACTTGCCATAGGCGCGCTCCTGCAACGCGTAGTCCACGTTCGACAGCGGAACCGGTCGCTCGCCCTTGATCGTCAGCGTGTCGCCTTCGATGGTGATCTCGACGCCCTCCGGGTTGACGCCCGGCATGTTGGACAGGATCACGATCTCTTCCGGCGTCGTGTAGGCATCCAGCGGCAGCCGGAACACCGGCTCGCGGGGTTCAGCCCGGCGGCGGGCTGGCACGAACGTGTCTTCGAACAACCGATCCATTGCCTCGCGCAGAGTCACAGCCTCGCGAAACGGGTCCCAACGGGTCAAATGGTTTGCCATGTGTATCTCCTTTCTCACTTCGCCACAACCTTGATGCTCTTCGCCTTCGCCAGTTCGGCCTTGGGCAACTCGAGGGTCAGGACGCCGTTCTCGAAGGTCGCCTTCGCCTTGCTGGAATCCACACCGGTCGGGAGGCTGATCTGGCGGCAGAAGCTGCCGTAGCGGCGCTCCTGGTGCAGATAGTTGCGCTTCTCGGTCTTCTCTTCGCTCTTGAACTCGCCTTTGATCGTCAGCAGATCGCCGGTGACTTTCACGTCAATGTCCTCGGCCTTGATGCCTGGCACGGACGCCTTCACGACCAGATGATCGTTCGTCTCGTACAGATCCACAGCCACCAGGTTGGCGGCTGTGTCGCTGACGCCGAACCAGCCGGGACGCAGGAACGCATCCTCGAACATCCGATTCATCGCCTCGCGCAGGCTCAACATCTCTCGCGCAGGTTCCCAACGTACGATGTCAGCCATGGTACACCTCCTACTTCAATCTTGCTACTGTGATTATGAGCTGTTGATTGTTGGCTGCTTTCAGCCTTACGCAAGGCATTGTACGCGAGGTGTGTTAGACAGGCATTGGATGAATGTTAGAGATCTGTATGCGTTGGGGGTAAACGGGGGTGCGTTGTTGGGGCAGCGAGCCGCGAAGCTCGCTGTATTGGACATCGCCCGGCTGGCCTCACGCAAAGGCGCAAAGGGCGCCAAGGGCAGTCGAGTTCTTCTGACCGCCTCTGCGTCTTGGCGTGAGCTTTTCATCCGTCGTCCCATAGGGAGGCTTCGCACTGGCGCCGGCCGCGGCATGAGCGACTGTCCCGAAAATGGGCGGGTTCGTAGTAGCAACTTTAGTCGCCGTGGCCCGCGCCGAACGACTGAAGTCGTTACTACGAACGTTTTCATCCGCCGTCCCACAGGGAGGCTGTGCACTGGCGCCGGCCGCGGCATAAGCAACTGTCCCGAAATCTCAGGCCGTGAAGATCGGGCTGAGCTGCGCGCTGCGTTCTCGGAGCCGCGCCTCTTCCTCTGGAGTCAGCGCCGCGAGCTGCTCCGCGGCGTCGCACTGCATCCACAGCAGTTCCGCGTGGCTGGGGCAAACAGCCGCGGTCACGGGCTGGGCGAGGGTGAAGCGCAGCCCCAGCGCCGCCTCCTCGGCCGTGTCCACGGGCTGATACCAGCACTTGGGCCACTGCCTGGCGACCCCGGCCGGCCACCTCTGCCTGGCCAGCGATTTGAGGGCCAGGATGCCCAGCCCTTGTTCTGCCGCCTTGGCGACGACCCGCGGACCGAAGTTCCCGCCATACCAGCAGACCCAATTCACCGGATAGAGGATTGTATCGAATGCGAAGCGATCCAGCATCGCCAGGGCCGCCGGCTCAGAGTGCGCCGAGAAGCCGATGTGACGGATCAGCCCCTTCTCGCGCGCCTCGCGGAACGCCTCCAGCGCGCCGGCCGGCCCGCAGATTGTTTCGACATCCGACATGCTCGTCACCGCGTGAAACTGGTAGAGGTCGAAGTGGTCGGTGCGCAGTCGCTCCAGCGATCGCTTGAGTTCCGTCTCTGCGCCGGCCCTGGTGCGTTGCTGTGTCTTGCAGGCCAGGAAGACGGTCTTGCGATAAGGTTCCAGCGCCGGGCCAAGCCGCTCTTCTGCGTTGCCGTAGCTGGGCGCCACATCGAAGTAGTTGATGTCGCGCTCGATGGCCCTGGCGACGAGCTGACTTGCCGATTCGGGCGTCTCGTTCATCACGACGATCCCGCCGAAGCCCACGACCGACAGCCGCACGCCGGTCTTGCCCAGGGAGCGCCGCGGCAGCTTGTAGGCTGGCTCGGTCGGCGGGGGCGGCACGGCCGCGCACGCGCTGACAACGGCGGCGGAGGCTGCCGTGCCTGCTACCTGAAGGAACTCGCGACGATTCAACGAAGTTGTAGGCATGTTGCACCTCGCACGTCTGGCCCATCACGATTTCGGCGTCGGGACCGGCGGCGCTGGCAGGGGCGGCGTCGGCGGCAGCTTCAGAAAGCCCTCGCGGGTCTTCTCGACCAGCTCACGCACCGCCCACTCCGCCACCCGGACGTAGTAGGGCGAATCGGATGACTTCGCAGTGTACGCGCTTTCCTGCGCGTCCTTCGCGCCGATCGTCAGCGTGTAGGTCTTTTCCTGGTTGTCCTTCCTGGCGCGCAGCGTCACCACCGCGTTCGGCTGGGCCATGCCATAGGCCGGCTGAACACTCCTGCCCAGCGGGCGCGTCATCCGCAGCGCTGCGACCGAGCTCAGCAACGAGGTGACCTGGCCGGGATCGAACGTCTCGCCGGCCGCCAGCGCCTCGGTCGTCCAGGCCCCTTGGGCGTCCCTGGTGAAGTTGAACTGGCCGTTGGCGTTGCTGAGGGTCAGCGCGACGACGTCGTCCAGCGGGATCGTCAGGTACGCGGTGTCAATCCACGATCCCGCGTCCGCGTTGATCTCCCACGTGCTCAGGCCACTCGCCAGGTAGACATCACTCTGGCTGCCCAGTCGCACGTGGACGCTGCCGCCGGAGGACGAGCCCAGGTAGAGCGTCTGATTCAGGCCGCCGGACGTCCGCACCTCCACGCGGCGGACGAACGCGTTATCCGCGACTTGCAGGCGGCCGTGGCTGTTGGCGGTCTTGGCGATCAGCCGGCTGTTCTTGATGCCCACCAGCTTTGTCAGGATGGGCGTGATCTTGGCCGCATCGGCTGGGAAGTCATCGGCTTCTGGCAGGACCCACTTGTCGTTTGGTTTCGCCAGCCTGACGCTGGCGCCCTTGTCGTCGTAGATCGTCAGGCTGGTGATCTCCTCTGGCTTGATGGGACCCAGCAGCGGCGCGCCGGCCGTCGCCGGGGGCGTGCGTGGCCAGAACGCCGCCACAGCCAGGATGAGCTGCAACACGAGGGCGCCGATGAGAATCTGATGTGATCGGGTCATAGGTCGTTCTTCTCCTGAGTCAGCACGGTCAGCGCCATTGGCTTCTCGTTCCGCCTGCGCAGATAGCCGACGATGCCGATGGCGGCCAGGCCGAGCAGCGCAACCGCGTAGTTCAGAACCTCCCAGAAGGTCTGGTCGCCGGGAGCCATAGGTGCGAGGACGCGCGCATAAGATCCGCGCGCGCGAATGCCGAGCAACTCCAGGTCCTCCACCGACCAATCCACGGCATTCTGGAGGAACTGCAAGCTGTTCAGATAGCGATCTTGGGTCAGGCTGGCCGAAATCTGGAACACGATGTCGGTCAGGAACTCGGCGCTGCCGATGACCACCAGCCGCGCCGTAGCAGGCGAGGCCTCGACGGTCGCGCCGGCCTGCGCCGCGGGTGTCGGCGTGGGCGACTGTTGGCCCGCGGCGGCTGGCGGCTGTTGCGCGGTTGGCGCCGGTTTGCCCTTGAAGTAGCTCTCGAACACGCCAGCGACGGCCACGGCGAGGGTCTGGGCAGCCTTGTCCCCTTCAGGCGAAAAGCCCATGTTCGGCTTGGCGGCGTCGGGCCGGATGTCGGGGTTGGCGCGCAGCCATGAGTTGGGGCTGGACTTGAGCAGCGCCGACGTCTGACGGTTCTTGTTCTTCTCCTGGTCAACAGTGATCGGGGACGCCCAGTTGACGGTCAGCGCCGAGAGCTTGCCCACGATCGGGCTATTGCGATCCATCGCGTTGGGCCGCACATCCACGAAGAACGGGTAGCTGATGGACTGAATCTCGCGCACCGTGAACTGCCCCACCTTGCGATCCACCTGCACGGGGAACGGTTCGTTCTGCGGATCCATGACCAGCGATTGCGCGACGTTGACGCCATAGAAGGCCAGCATCTCGCGCAGACCGTTCTCGATCGGCTTCAGGGCCAGATCGCCCATGAACGGATCGAGCGCGAGGGTGTAGTTGCCCGCGGCCACGATCACCGCGCCCCCGCGCATCAGGTATTGGTCAATGGCGTAACGCGCCCGATCATCCAGGTTCTGCGGCGCGATCACCACCAGCACATCTATATCGGCCGGCGCCTGGCCGCTCGTCAGGTCCACGCTGCGCACGGTGTAATCTTGGGCCAACTGCTGCCGGGCGCGCTGCCAGCTCTGTAGTGGCTGCTGTGTGCGGCCGAACATATCTTGCGTGGGCTGCTGAGGCGGCGTCCAGAAGCCAACGACCTTCAGGAAGCCGGTCGAGAGGCGCTTCAGCGCCGACTCGATGGCCGTGCGCACGTTCGCCTCGTTGAGCTCGCCCTCGGGCGAGAGGATTTGCCACCGCGCCTGTCCTGCGCCGCCTGATACGCCTGGCGAACCAGCCGCGGGGCCGATCTGCAAGATCATGTCCAGGTAGTACGTTTCGGCCGAGAAGAGGGAGACCTGGATGGGCCGCAGCTTGTAGGTGTCCAACAGCTTCTGCCGATTGACCGTGGCGTTCGGCGCGTCGGGATTGACCATCTCGAACGCGAGCTTGCCCGCCGACTTGGCCTGTATCTCGCTGGCGACCTTCTGGATCGTGGCAGGCGCGGCCGCCAGCGATTGCGGCAAGGTATCCGGCGTGACGAAGAGGGTCAGTTTGACCGGCTCCTGCATCGAGGCCAGCACGGCATCCACGCTCTGGAAGCCATAGGCGACCTTCTTGGCCGCGCGCGTCAGGTCGTATTCCAGGTTGCGGAAACGCACCAGGGGCGCGGCGTCGCGCTGCGACTCGACCTCGATCAGATCGCGAAAGCTCAGCACGGTATTCTGATCGCCATAGCGCAGCAACACGTCGAAGTAGGCGTTGATCACCGCGGCCTCGTAGCGGCCCGACACCTGGAACGGCGTCGGCTGGATGCCGTAGGTCTGGCTGGCCTCCTCCTCCTTTTCGGGATTGCGGATCGGATCAACCATCTCGGCTGTCACCTTGCCCCAGCCCGCGATCTCATATTCGCGCAGCGTATCGCGCAACCGCGGGATGAGCGGCGCCAGGAGTGGATGGGTCTTTTCGCTGACGTAGGCGCGGATCAGCAGCGGCTCTTGCAGGCCGGCCAACAGGTCTTTCGTCGTCTTGGAGAGGCTGTACTCGCGCTGTTGGGTCAAATCCAGGCGCAGGCCGCTGAGTGGGTAGAGCCAGACGTTGGCCAGGGCCAGGTTGGCGACCACCAGCGATGAGGTCAACGTGACCCCGAACCGATAGCGCGCCGTCGTTTCGCCCGCGCCCCACCGCTTGCGATCCAGCGACAGCACGTTCAGGGCCAGGAAGATGCCGGCCAGCGTCAGATAGTAGGCCAGGTCGCGCAGGTCTACGACCCCGCGTTCGATGCTCTCGAAGCGCGCACCCGCGCCGATGGCCCGCAGCGCCTCGGCGACGCCGCCCCGCGCCACATCGGTGACGACGCTCGACCCGACCACGTAGAACAACCCGCACAGCAGCACGGTGAGGATGAGCGCGACGATCTGGTTGTCGGTGCGCGAGGAGATGAACAGACCGATGGCCGCATACGCGGCGGTCATCAGCAGCGCGGCCAGGTAGCCGCCGATCACCGGGCCCCAGTCCAGGTTGCCGATCAGCGCAACGGTGATGGGCAGGAACAACGTCAGCGCCAGGGCCAGGGCCGCCAACGCCAGCACCGCCAGGAACTTGCCCAGCGTCAACTGCAACTTGCTCACCGGCAGCGTCAGTAGGATCTCCAACGTGCCAGAACGTTGCTCTTCGCTCCACTGGCGCATGGTGAGCGCGGCCACCAGGAAGATCATCAACACCGGCATCCGGCGGAAGAGCGGTCGCACGTCCGCGATGCCGCGGGCGAAGAATGTGTCGGCCCAGAAGAAAGCGATCAGAGTCGCCGCCAGGAACGCGAACCCGAAGATCAACGCCATCGGCGAGCCGAAGTAGGCGGAGAGCTCCTTGCGCGTGATGGAGAGGGTTTGTTTCATAGTACGTCCTTGGTCAAGCGTGAAACGGCAAACGGCAAACGGCAAACGTCAGGCGTCAAACGTCAGGCTGTGGTCGCCAACTGGTTAAAAACCGCCTCCAGGGTCTTGACGTCACGGCGCAGTTCGCGCACGGGCCACTGAGATTGCCGGGCCAGATCGAAGATCGCAGGACAGAGATCGCTGTTGATCTGGCCCAGGACGCGATAGGCCGGGTAGCCGTCGGATGTGCGCGTCGCCTCGATGCCGCGCGCGCCGCGTAAGCCGCGCAGCGCCTTCTCGACCCCATCGGTTCGCGCCTGCAAGACGAGCACGGCGTTGGCCGTCTGCTCCAGATCGGCCAACCGCGCATCGGCCTTGACTTCGCCGTTGATGAGGATGATCGCGCGGTGGCACAGCGCCTCCACCTCCGATAGGATGTGCGACGAGAAGAGCACCGTGCTGTGTTCGGCCAGCCGGCGGATCAGCCCCCGCACCTCCACGATCTGCGTGGGGTCCAGCCCCACGGTCGGCTCGTCGAGGATCAGCAGCTTGGGCTTGTGCAGGATCGCCTGGGCCAGTCCGACGCGCTGGCGGAAACCCTTGCTCAGTTGGCCGATGGGCCGCGCCAGGTGCTCGGTCAGGCCGGCGGCGTAGACCGCCTCGGAGATGCGGTTGCCGCGCTCGGTTTCGGGAATCTGGCGCAGCTCGGCGATCATCATGAGATAGGCCTGCACCGACAGCTCTGGGTAGAGCGGCGCGTTCTCCGGCAGGTAGCCGATGCGCGCCTGCACCGCGCGCGTGTTGGTCAACACATCCAGGCCGTCCACGGTCACCGCGCCCCGATCGGGCTGCAAGTAGCCCGTGAGGATTTTGAGGATCGTGGTCTTGCCCGCGGCGTTCGGTCCGAGCAGGCCGACGATCTCGCCGGGCCGGATGTGAAACGTCACGCCGCGCAACGCCTCGATCCGGCCGTAGGATTTGGATAGGTCGCTGACATCAATCATGCGGGTTGCCTCTGGGTTGGGAGTTGGTGGATTGGTACATTGGTAGATCGGTGGTCATTATACTCAAATTCGGCCAAACGCGCTATTAACGTTTTGTTAGAGCTTGCGGCCGTGAGAATGGGACCATTATCCCCTGATTCGGCTGCTGACAGGCGCAGCGTTCTACATGACCGTCTTGCACAAAGAAACGGTCTTGCTGCAACGCCTCATCGAGGACCTGCTCGACCTGTCGCAACTGGATCAGGGGCGGGCGCGCTTCGACCGCACCGCGGTGGACGTCAACCAGGTGTTGGCGATGCTGGTGGATGCGCGAGGGCTGCTGGCGTCGCAGCGGGGTCTGGCGTTGGAGGTTCAGGCGACGTCGGGGCTGCCGCACGTGCTGGCGGACGCGCACATGCTGATGCAGGTGTTGACCAACCTGCTGGCCAATGCGTTGAACTACACCCCGGCGGGCGGCCGCATCATGCTGCGCAGCGACTTGCAGGAGGGGGACGGGCAGGCGTGGGTGACGTTGGCAGTGAGCGATAGCGGGTTGGGGCTGACGGCCGAGGACCAGGCGCACATCTTCGAGCGATTCTACCGTGGGGAGGCTGCGCGGCAGACGGGGGTTGCAGGCACAGGGCTGGGGCTCTCTATCTGCCAGGAGATCATCGCGCGGCACGGCGGCCGGATCAGCGTGCAGAGCGCGGTTGGCGAGGGGAGCACGTTCACGGTCTGGTTGGCGCCTTGTCATCGCGGCTCTGCCGTGATAGAATCCCATCAATAGCAGATGCGATCCATTGAGGTTGCCGGGATCGCACACGCCGTAACCCAAGCATCTATTGAGGCCGATGGAGGTGTTCCATGAGCGACAGCAGCGCACTGACCCAAAAGCTGCAACAACAAGTGCTGGAGTTGCCGCCGGAGAGCCTGCCCGATCTGGAGAAGTTCATCGAATTCCTGCGCTTCAAGTTTCAGCCGCGAAAGCCGAAAGCGACCGCGAAACCAGCGCTTGACGCCACCCATGCTGTGCGACTTGGGGGTCTCCTTCAGGGTTATGACTTCTCGCCCGAATTGCTCAAGGAGGCCAGGCGAGAGATGTGGCGTAAGTTCTATGTAGAGGCAGAATGAAACGCTATGTCACCGACACGCAGTGCTTGCTCTGGTATCTGACAAACGATCGGCGTTTACCCAGAGTGGCGCAGGCGGCCTTTCAGCAGGCCAAAGAGGGTTCGGCGCAAGTGTTGGTCCCCAGTATTGTCCTGGTGGAAGCGGTGTTCCTTGCGGAGCGTCAACGCGTGCCGCAGACGACCCTGACCGAGCTGATGGCGCTATCCGAGGCGACAACAGCGAGTATGCGTGTTGTACCGCTTGATCTTGCTGTGGCGCGCGCCGTGAGCGACTTCGGTCCATCTGCCGTGCCTGAACTGGCCGATCGCATCGTCGCGGCCACGGCGCGCGCATTGAAGCTGCCGCTGCTGACCAGCGATCCCGCAATCGAGGAAAGCGGGCTGGTGAGGGTGGCGAAGTAAATCAATAGCTGGGATCGGAGAACCGATAATGAACGGCCCAAGACAACCGGCGTTCCGAGAGGGACGCCGGTTGTGTGTCGGCATCATCGGCTGCGGCGACATCTGAGGAGACCCCATGCCTGAGTTCAAACACTATACCAAACGCCATCTTGAACATGCGCTCAAGGAGATCGAGGCGGCGATCTACACCGTAGTCGGCGCGCTGGAGATGCGCGCCTGGTGCACGGCCGAGCCGACGCCGTTCCGCGAGCGGTTCAGCGGGACCGAGCGTAGCCTGGCGGTCGGCGATAAGTGGGGCGGGCTGTTCGACTGCGCGTGGTTCCACTTCACCGGCCGGATTCCGGAGGCCGCGGCCGGGCAGCCAGTCGTGGCGCTGCTCGACGTCAACGGCGAGATGTGCGTCTACGATGACCAGGGGGTCCCCGTGCGCGGACTCACCTCGGTGATTTCCGCCTTCGACTATCGCCTGGGACGGCCTGGCAAACGGGTGTTGCCGCTCACTGCGCGCGCACGTGGAGGAGAGCCGGTTGACATCTGGGCCGATGCGGGCTGCAACGATCTGTTCGGCAATCTGCAGGGCAATGGCGCGGTCAAAGAGGCGGCGGTCGCGATCTGCGATGAGCAGGTGCGCGGCCTCTTCTATGATTTCGAGGTGCTATGGGATTTCCTGGGCGTTCTGCCGACCGATTCCCCGCGCTACCAGCAGATCCTCACCGGGTTGACCGATGCCGTTCACGTCCTATACGGCGGGATTTGCCAGGGCGCCGGCCCGGCGCGCGCGATCCTGGCGGGCTTGTTGGCTCAACGCGGGGGCGATCCGAGCTTGCGCGTCGCCGCGGTGGGCCACGCGCACATGGACCTGGGCTGGTTGTGGCCCATCCGCGAGACGATCCGCAAGGGCGCGCGCACCTTCTCGACAGCCATCGCCAACATCGAGAAGTACCCCGATTACATCTTCGGCGCCAGCCAGCCGCAATACTTCCTCTGGATGAAGCAGCATTACCCGGCCCTGTACGCCAGAATCAAGGACCTGGTCAGCAAAGGGCGCATCGAACCGCAAGGCTGTATGTGGGTGGAGGCCGATACGAACGTATCCGGCGGCGAGGCGCTGGTGCGCCAGATCCTCTTGGGCAAACGGTTCTTCCGCGCGGAGTTCGGCGTGGATGTGCGCTACCTGTGGCTGCCGGATGTCTTCGGCTACAGCGCCGCGCTGCCCCAACTCCTCAAGAAGAGCGGCGTGGACTACTTCTCCACGCAGAAGCTGTCCTGGAGTCTCATCAACACCTTCCCGCATCAGTCTTTCCACTGGCGCGGGCTGGACGGCGCGACCGTGCTGACGCACATGCTACCGGAGGAGACGTATAACAGTCCGGCTGCCCCGCGCTCGGTGCGCAAGATCGAGCAAAACTACAAGGATAGCGGCGTGTCGGGCCACGCGCTGATGGTTTTCGGCATCGGCGACGGCGGCGGCGGGCCGGGCGAAGAGCACCTGGAGCGCCTGGCGCGACTGCGAGACCTGGCCGGCCTCAGCCCCGTGAAACAGCAGTGGGTGGCCCATTTCCTGGAAGAATGGCAGGCCGACGCCGGCCGATTCGCGACCTGGTCAGGTGAGCTCTATCTGGAGCGGCACGAAGGTACCCTTACCACCCAGGCGCGCAACAAATGGTATAACCGAAAGCTGGAGCTGGCGCTGCGCGAGCTGGAATGGACGGCGGTCGTGGCGGGATTGACCACCAACACGGACTATCCTGGCGAGCGACTCGAAAAGCTCTGGCAGGAAGTCCTCCTCTATCAGTTTCACGACATTCTGCCCGGCTCATCCATCAAGCGCGTGTATGACGAGAGCCTGGCGCGCTACGCGGAGATGCACCGCGAGGCGACGGAAGGCATCGCGGCGAATGACGCGGGGCTGGCCGCGACGGTCAACACCGGACGCATGGCGCAGCCCGTGCTGGTGCGCAATTCGTTGTCGTGGGAGCGGACGGAATGGGTGCAGGCCCGCGGCCGGTGGGTGAAGGCGACGGTTCCGCCGATGGGGTATCTTCTGGTGGATGCGGCGACCGCGCCGTATGTCAAAGACGCTCCTCGCAATGACGCCATGCCGGGCCTGGCCGCGACCGAATCCACTCTGGAAAATGACGTCTTACGGGTGACGTTTGACTCTGACGGCAGCATCGCCTCGGTCTACGACAAGCGGGCGCGCCGCGAGGTCATCGCCGAAGGCGAACACGCGAACCGCCTGGCGGTCTACGCTGATCTGGGGGATGCGTGGGACTTCCCGATGGACTACGCCGAGCAGACCCCGCGCTTCATGAAGCTCGTGGCCGCGACCCCGCGGCTCGCCGGCCCGCGGGCGATAGTGGAGCAGGTCTATCTCCTGGGCCATTCGGAGCTGATCCAGGAGATCGTCCTGACCGCTGGCAGCAGCCGGCTGGATTTTGTGAGCAAGCTGTGCTGGCGAGAGCCGCGGACCATGCTGCGCACGAGCTTTCCGGTCGCGATCCACGCGGACGAGGCGACCTTCGACATCCAGTTCGGTCACATCCGCCGGCCCACGCATCGCAACACGACCTGGGACCTGGCGCGCGACGAGGTGGCCGCGCACAAATGGGCCGATCTGTCGCAGGGGGACTATGGCTGCGCGCTGCTGAACGACTCGAAGTACGGTCACAAGGTCAAGGGCAACGTGCTCGACCTGAACCTGCTGCGCAGCGTGCCGTATCCTGGTCCGCGGCACGTCCAGGATGCCGACGTGACGGCCGGCGAGCCGCACCACGCGTACACCGATCAGGCCGATCACCACTTCACCTACGCGCTTTTGCCCCACCAGGGCGACCACATCGCGGGCGGCGTGATTCGGGCCGGCTACGAGCTGAACGTACCGTTGCGCGTCCTTGCCGAAGGGGTGGGCGGCGGCGAGGGGCCGATTTCGGCCTCGTTCGTGGAGGTGGATGCCCCGAATGTGATCATCGAGGCGGTGAAGAAAACCGAAGATGGCGACGACATCATCGTTCGCCTCTACGAATCGGAGCACAAGGCCGCCCGTGCCTGTCTGCGCTTCGGCTTCCCCATCGCGGCGGCCGGCGAGGTGAACCTGATGGAGGAAGCGTCGGCGTCGCTGAGCGTGCGGGTGAATGGCGTGACGCTGGACTTCCGGCCGTTCGAGATCAAGACGGTGCGGGTAACCCCCGCGTAGTTGCGATGCAGCTCGCCTGGCCGGAGTTCATTCAGAAAGGGTCTGATTCTAATGACAAGCGCACATGAAGCATGGCTGGCGCTGACCAGCGAAGAAGCCATTGATCCGGCGCTGCCGATCTGCGATCCGCACCATCACCTGTGGGATCGGCCTGGATTTGTTATCCAGCCGCGCTACTTCCTGGAGGAGCTGTTGCGCGACGCCGGTTCAGGCCACAACATCGTCCGCACCGTGTTCGTGGAGTGCCACGCGATGTACCGCCGCGACGGGCCTCCCGAAATGCAGCCGGTGGGCGAAACAGAGTTCGTGCAGGGCATCGCCGCGCAAAGCGCCAGCGGCCAATACGGGACGACCGCGGTCGCGGCCGGCATCGTCAGCTTCGCCGACCTTACCCTGGGCGACGCCGTGGCCCCGGTGCTGGAGGCCCACGCGGCAGCGGGCGCGCATCGTCTGGCTGGAATCCGGCACGCGTCCGCGTACGATCCGAGCCCCCAGATTTCCTCCTATCGCAGCCCGCCCAAGGGGTTGCTGTCGGATGACAGGTTCCGAGCCGGGTTCGCGCAATTGCAAAAGCATGGGTTGAGCTTCGACGCCTGGCTATATCATCCGCAGTTGGCCGAGCTGGCCAGCCTGGCGCGCGCCTTCCCCCAGATGACCATCGTTCTCGATCACATCGGCGGCCCGTTGGGCATCGGCCCCTATGCCGGGAGGCGTGACGAGGTGTTTCGCGATTGGCAGGCCGGCATCGTGGAGCTGGCCGCCTGCCCGAACGTCGTCGTGAAGCTGGGCGGATTGGGAATGACCGTCTGCGGCTTCGGCTGGCGCGAGCGTGACCGGCCGCCCTCCTCGGTCGAGCTGGCCCGGGCCTGTGCGCCGTACTACCTCTTCTGCATCGAACGGTTTGGCGTCGAACGCTGCATGTTCGAGAGCAACTTCCCCGTTGACAAGGTATCCTACTCGTATAGCGTCATGTGGAACGCGTTCAAGCGGATCACGGTCGGCTTCTCGGCCGGGGAGCGCGCCGCCCTGTTTCACGACACCGCGGCGCGTGTGTACCGCCTGCTCGGGTAGACTCGGTAGACACGCGCCGCGGGCTGCGCTCCCAGCCGGTCTGTGACCGGCGGTCGGAGGTCGCAGACCTCCTCTGAGCTTGAAATTGTGATCTACTGAGATTCGGTAGACACGCGCCGCGGGCTTTGACCTGAGTCGGCCTCAGGAGGTATAATGCCCCTGCGAGCCTGGAAGTTGAGAGGATCAAATGGTCTGGCATGAACGCATCACCGTGGATCCCGATATTCTGACTGGGAAGCCCGTCATCAGAGGCACGCGGCTGGCGGTGGAATTCATCGTGGATCTACTGGCGCAGGGATGGTCTGAAAAGGAGATTGTGCGGAACTACCCTGGACTGACGCACGATGATATTCGCGCCTGTCTGGCCTATGCCAGCGCGTCTTTGCACTCAGAACGGGTGTGCCCTCTGTCTCTCGAGCCGGCCTAGTCCATGCGCATCCCTGCAAACGAGAATTTCCCCGCTGAAGCGGTCGCGGCTTTGCGACGGCGGAGTCATGATGTGGTTTGGATCCGCACTGAGACGCCAGGCGTCAGCGATCGCGACGTGATTGAGCGCGCGCGCATCGAGAAGCGCCTGATTGTTACCTTCGACAAGGACTTCGGCGAACTCGCGTTTCGCTCGAAACTGCCTGCTGCCTGTGGCATCATGTTGTTTAGGATACCTGCGCCGTCAGCTGCTTACGTTGCGAAAACAGCCGTGGCAGCCCTAGAGAGCCGGTCTGATTGGTCTGGCAACTTCGCTGTTGTGGAGGAGCATCGCATCCCCATCAGGCGATTGCCGACTTCGTCGCCTGCGGCAGATGGCTCATAGATCATGCTGATGAGAGTGCGGGGAATCGCCGATGTCAGCCCTCGAGATCGCCATCGCAGACTATCGCTGTGCACTGGATAGCCTGCACGCGCCAGGCATGGATCAGCCAGGCGTCGCCGCGCTCCGCGTGCTGTTGGCCCGCGATGCGGCGGCGCGCGCTCTGTCAGCCGAGAACCCGCCCGCGGCCGAAACGCTCATCGCGCTGAGCGAACTGGACGGCCGCTTGACCGCAGCCGCGGCCGCGATAGTTGCTTCGGCCGGTCGCGCCGCCCTGTCCTCATGGCGGCAGACGATCAGCGCGTCGCTATCGGCCGGCGGGCAGGGGGCAGGGTGGTGGTGGTCGCTCGATCAGTTGGCGCCCGAGACCGTCCGGCGTCCCTCGGTCCTGTGGGCCATCCTGGCCGGCTTCTTTCTCACCCTCAGCATCAGCCTGGCGGCCGACATCTCGCGGCGGTTCCTGACCGGCGGCCCGGATTTCATCGGGGTCTTCAGCACCGTCTCGCAAGGCCTTCTGGCTCTGTTGGCCGGCAGCGCGGTGATCCAGGCCGGTCGCGGGTGGATCGAGCGGACCCTCTCTGACCTGGGTGTGCCTCCGCAGCGCCAGCACATCTGGAAGACCGGGCTGGCCCTGGCGGTGCTCGGATTGATCCTCGCCCTGCGCTTGTCGCTGCCGGCGATCGGCCGGCTCTACAATGACCGGGGAGTGCAGTGGCAGGCCGCAGGATTGACCACCAGCGCCATCGAGAGCTACGTGCGCGGCCTCAACCTCAACCCCGATTCCGCGGGGACGCGCTACAACCTGGCTACGGCCTACGAAGACATCCTGGATTACGATGCCGCGCTGACTGAGTATCAAAAGGCCATCCGCGCCAACCCGAAGCTGTATCCCGCGCACATCAATCTTGCCCGGCTCTACAACCTGCGCAAGCGCGACTACGCCAGCGCCCTGGGCCTGCTCGACAACGCGTTGAAGCTGAACCCGGCCGCGGCCGACACGCAGTACTCGCTCTACAAGAACCGGGGTTGGGCGCACCTGGGGCTGAGGCTTCTGAAGCTGGCCGAGGACGATCTGCGCAGGGCCATCGCCCTGCGGCCCGACGCTGCGGCCGCGCACTGTCTGCTTGCGCAGACGTTGGAGGCCAAAGGGCAGACCGCCGATGCGCTGGCCGCGTGGGACGGCTGCCTGGCTTTCGATGGGCCAGGCGAGGGGGTCGAGGCCGATTGGCGCGCGGTCGCCCAGGAGCGGCTGACGGCCGGCCCGCCGGCCGCTGGAGGAGGGGCGCGATGATCCGCCGGAGCTGGCTGTTCATTCTGATCGTCCTGTTTGCGCTCGGCTGCGGCTCTGGCCAGCAACCGCCAGGCCGCGGCGAAAACCCCGCCGGCAAGGTCGAGAGCGGGATCATCGTCGGCTTGCAGGGCGAGGCGGCCATGAAGCGCGCTGGCTGGCGCGACTATGCGCCAGCCATGTTCGGCGCGGCCTTTCGCCGCGGCGATCTGTTGCGCCTGACCGCGGGCAGGGCGGTAGTGGCGTGCGCCGATCTGAGGCTGGCGACCGTGGAGGCCGGCGTCAGCGGGTTCCCCTGCCAGGCGTCGCAGCGACCGGCCATCGTCTTCGAGGGCGCGCTGCTCAACCCGACCCGTGGGGACGGCGCAGGCGATGAGTTCCCGCGCGTCATCTCTCCGCGCAAGACCAGGCTGCTGAACCCGCGGCCGCTGTTCCGCTGGCAACCTGTGGCGGCCGCGAAGTCCTACAAGGTGCGCCTCCAGGGCGCCTCCTGGACTGCCGAGGCGGCCGGCGACGCGTTGGCCTATCCTGACAACGCGCCGGCGTTGCAGCCAGGCGTCGCCTACAGGCTCGTCGTGACGGCCGGCGACCGTTCCTCCAACGAAGAGGAGGGATCCGGCCTGGGTTTCTCGATCATCCCCGCCGATGAAGCCAGGGCCGTGCGCGACGCCGAAGCCAGGATACGCGGCCTCGGCCTGACCGAGACGCCGACCGCTCTGTTGATCGCCAACGTCTATGCGACGCACGGGCTGTACGCCGAAGCCATCGAGGGGCTGGAACGGCTGCGCGAGGCCCAGGAGCCGGCTGTGCTGCGTCTGTTGGGCGATCTGTATCTGAGCGTCGGCCTGAACCGCCAGGCCGAGGAGCGCTACCTGGCCGCCCTCGCCGGTTCTGCTTTGGCAGCCGACCTGGAGGGGCAGGCCCAGGCGCACCATGCGCTGGGCCGCATCTACGACGCGCTGGGCGATCGGGCCGCAGCCCGCCGCAGCCTGACCGATGCGCTGGCGCGGTATGAGCGCCTGGGCGATGCGAGCCAGGCGGCCGAGGTGAAGCGTATCCTGAGCGCAGTCGAGGGGACGCAGCCCGACGCGCCCCCCAAACCCTGACCGGTTGCCTCCATGAATTATGTCTGCGTCCTGCTGGCGGCCGTGTGTGCGCTGGCGGCGTGTCTGCCCGCGGTTGCGCAGCCGCGGGCTGCGCAACCGTCCATGCGCATCAAGCTAAGCCCGCCAGAGGCTGCAGGCCATCCGGCAACGACCGCGTCTCTCACTCCAACGCCCGCCGCTCCTCTCGCATCCCCAGCCACGCACGCAGACGAGCTGGCGGCCGAAGGGTCGCGGCTTGTCACGATCGGCGACTATGCGGCCGCACGGCAAGCCTTCATCCAGGCGTTGGCCCTCTATCGTCAGATCGGCGATCGGCCGAATGAGGCGGGCGCGCTGGTCGCCCTGGGGGTCATCCACACGCTGCAAGGCCAGCACGACGCCGCGCTGCTCGCATACGCCGAGGCATTGGCGCTCTGGCGATCGTTGGGCGAGCGGCCTATGGAGGGCCGCACGCTCAACAGCCTCGGCTGGAGCTACTATCGCCTGGGCGATCTCGACCGCTCCAAAGAAGCCTTCTCGAACAGCCGCGCTATCCTGCGCCAGGCGGGGCTGCCATCGGAAGAACGCCAGGCGTTGGCAGGGCTGGCCAGCGTCCACTATGCGCTCGGCGAGTACGCCGATGCGGTCACGCACTACGAGCAGGCGTTGGCGATCGCCCGCGAGCTGCGCGATGAGGGCAACGAGCTGGCCGCGCTGTTCGCGCTCGGCCCCGCGTATGGCGCGCTGCGCCAATACGACCGGGCGTTCACCGTCTACAGCCAGGCGCTGCACGTGGCGCGCGGCCGCGGAGATCGGCGTGCGGAGGCGCTGGCGCTGAGCCAATTGGGTTTCGTGGCCGGTCTCCAGTGGCGGCTCGATGCCGGCCTGGACTACTACGCCCAGGCGTTGGCCCTGACGCGCGAGCTGAGGGCGTCTGCCGATGAAGCTCACATCCTGCAGAGCATGGCCGGCATCCACGAGCAGATGGGGCGCTACCGCGACGCGCTGCAACTCCTGGAAGAGGCGTTGGCCATCGAGCGCGGCCTGGGTCAAGCCGATCGCGAGGCGCTGGCGCTGCGCGACATCGGCTCGGCGCTGCAAGGGTTGGGACGCAACGAAGACGCGGCCCAGGCGTATCGTTCGGCGATCGCTGCGTTCCGCGAGGCGGGCGATCCCGCGGGCGAGGCCGGCAGTCTGAACAACCTGGGCCAGCTCTACACGACCCTGGGCCGCTATCGCGAGGCCGAAGATCTGCTGGCAGACGCGTTGGCGCTGGCGCGCCAGGCCGGCGTTCGACGAGGCGAGGCTGTGGCGCTCAGCAACGCGGGTTCGATCTACAGCAGCCGGGGCGAATATGATCGGGCCGAGGCGGCGCAACAGCAGGCGCTGGCCATCGCCCGCGAGCTGGGCGACCGGGCCAACGAAGCGACGATCCTGAACAACCTCGGCCTGACCTATGATCGCCGCGGCCTGTACGACCGGGCCAGGGGGTTCTACCAACAGGCGTTGGCGATCCACCAGGAGCTGGGCGATCGGCTCGGCGAGGCGCGCAGCCTGAACAATCTGGGCGGGCTGGCCGATTTCTACGGTCGCTACACCGATGCGTTGAAGCTCTACCAGCAGGCGCTGGCGGTCTTTCAGACGCTGGCCGTGCAGAGCGAGCAAAGCGCGGTCCTGGGCAACATCGGCGGGGTCTATGAGCGGTTGGGTCAGCCTGAACAGGCGTTGCGCTACTACGCGCAGATGTTGGCGATCCGCGAGCGGCTGGGTGAGCGGCCAGGCCAGGCGGTCGCGCTCAACAACATCGCCGGCATCCAGGCCCGCCTGGGCCGCCATGCCGAGGCATTGGCGGCCTATCAACAGGCCCTGAAGGTAGCGCAAGAGGTCGGCGATCGGCTGGCCGAGGCCAGCATCCTCGCCAACCTGGCCGCGGCGTATGCGGAGCTGGGCCGTCACGCTGACGCCTGGCCGCCCATCAGACCGCGCTGGCCATCCGCCGCGAGTTGGGCGCGCGCGTTGACGAGGCGCTTTCGCTCAACAACATCGCGGTGGTCCACATCTATCAAGGACAATACCAGCCGGCGCTCGAGGCGCTCGACGCGGCCCTGGCCATTCAGCGCGAGATCGGCGACGCGACGGGCGAGGCGGTCACACTCTCGAACATCGGCTACGTCCAGCGGTCGTTGGGGCGGCTTCAGCTCGCACTCGACGCCTACAGACAGGCCATCGCCATCGGCGAGCGCGTGGCCGCCGCGGTCGCCGTGGAGGAGTTCAGGGCCAGCCTGGCGGCCGAACGCGAGGCGATCTACGCAGCGGCGGCCGAAATCCTGCTGGAGTTGGGCCAGCCCGCCGAGGCTTTCGCCGTGGCCGAGGCCGGCCGCGGCCGCGCGTTCCTGGACCAGCTCGCCCGCGGCCATCTGGATCTGCGCCAGGGCGCCGACGCCGAGCTGCTGACCCAGGAAGCAGCCCTGGCCGCGGAGCTGGCGCGGCTGGACCGGTCGCTGCGCCAGGAACGCGCCCGGCCGAGCGCCCAGCGCAGCGTCGAGCAGGCCCGCACCCTGGCCGATCAGCTCAGCCGCCGGCGGCGAGAGTACGATGAGCTGCTGGTGCGCCTCAAGCTCAGCCGCCCCGACTACGCCGGACTGGTCAGCGCGACGCCGTTGACCCTGCCGGAGGCGCAGCGACTCTTGACCCCCGACATGACCCTGGTGGTCTACTATCTGACTGGCGAGCGGGCGTTTGCCTTCGTCATCGGGCGGGAGCAGTTCGAGTCCGTGACGCTGCCCGCGACCCCGGCCCAACTGCGCGCCGCGGTGGCCGCGAGCCGCCAAAGTCTGTTGGCCCAGGACGCCATCCCGCCCCAGGGGCTGGCCGATCTGTATGCCTGGCTCATCGCGCCGCTGCGCAGCCGCCTGACCACGCCGCTGGTCGGCATCGTCCCGCACGATGCGCTGCACTACCTTCCCTTTGCCGCCCTGCCCATCCCCCGGGCCCCCCTCTTCCTGAAGGGAGGGGGCGGGGGCCACAGCCAGCGCTATCTCGGACAGGAGCGCATCCTGTTCACGCTGCCGAGCGTCAGCGCCCTGCCGCACATCCAGGCCCGGACGGCCGTCGAGATGTCCAGCGCGAGCGTGACGCGATTGGTCGTCGCCTTTGGCCGGCCAGAGGGATTGCCGGCGCTGCACCACGTGGACCAGGAGGCTCGAACCGTCGCTGGGTTCTACGGCCAGGAGCCGCTCGTCGGCGCGACGGCGACCGAGTCTGCCTTCCGCGAGCGGGCGATTGGCGCGCAGGTGATCCATGTGGCTGCGCATGGCCAACTCAACACGGCCAACCCGCTCTTTTCGCGGCTGCTGCTCGCCCCCGATTCCGCGCACGACGGCGCGTTGGAGGTGCGCGAGGTATACGGCCTGGACCTGCGCGGGGCGGACCTGGCGACCCTGAGCGCATGCCAGACTCAGCTCGGCGCGCACAGCGGCGGCGACGAGATCGTGGGGTTGAGTCGCGCCTTCTTGTATGCGGGTGCGGCGACGGTCGCAGCGAGCTTGTGGAGCGTGGACGACGAGGCGACCGCGGCGTTCATGCAAGCGTTCTACGCGGGGCTGCGCGATGGCCTGGGCAAGGCCGAGGCGCTCCGCGCGGCCCAGGCCGCGGTGCGGGGTGATAAGGCTCACCCGGAGTGGGCGCACCCCTACTACTGGGCCGCGTTCACCGTGACGGGCGATCCGGGAGCGGTGAAGATCAGACCATCGCGGTCATGGCCGGCATGGGCCATCGCGCTCCCGATCGGCGCGGCGCTGGCGGCGCTTGGGGTTGCGGCCTGGCGGCTGCGGGCCGCCGCCACCGATCGCCAGAAGGAGGAGACGAGACCTACTTCGGGATCTTGACACTTGCTGGATCGAGGTCTAAAATGGGTGATCTGAGAAATGTCCACAGATTGCTGATTTATGACCAGAAGAGAGGCGTCTATGTTGATCGAATTCACGGTCGGCAACTACCGATCCTTCAAGGATCCTGCCACGCTCAGCATGGTAGCGACCAAAATCGTTTCCCAAGACAAGCGGCTGGACCAGGAGAATGTGATCGAAGTTCCGGGAGGACCTGATCTGTTGACGAGCGCAGCGGTATACGGGGCCAACGCCAGCGGAAAGAGCAATCTCGTGGAGGCGCTGAACTTCATGCGTTCGTTCGTCCTCGGTTCGGCCGAAGGGACGCGAGCCACGGGCGGCATCCGGGTCGAGCCCTTTCGATTGAGCACCGAAACGATCAACCGCCCCTCCCATTTCGAGATCGTGTTTGTGGCATCGGACCGACAATATCGCTATGGGTTCGAGGCAAGCCGCGATCGCGTTCATCGAGAATGGCTGTACTATGTGCCCTCGGCTCGAGAAGCCCGGCTCTTCGAGCGCGAGGGTGAGCGCATTAGCCTGAGCAGCGTGTTCAGAGAAGGTCGGGGACTTGAGGAAAAGACCCGTCCCAACGCCTTGTTTCTATCCGTGGCAGCGCAATTCAACGGCGACACCGCAAGAACAATCACGAACTGGTTCCTGGACATGGATGTCATCTCGGGCCTGGATGATACGTGGTCGCGCGACACGACGTTGACCCTCTGGGATGATCCTGATGGCTTCGCGCAAGTTGCTCGTTTTGTCAAAGGCCTCGATCTCAGCATCGAAGACCTGAAACTGGAGCAAGATCAGCGACTCATCGAGCAATATCGGGCGGAGTTCCCTGATTTGTTTGCGCCCGATAGAGACTGGAAGATGCCCGGCGCTTATCGTATCAAGACCATGCACCGCAGGTTCGATGCAACTGGCAATCTGCAAGGGATCGAGTTATTCGATCTGGACAATCATGAGTCTGAAGGGACACGCAAGCTATTTGCACTGTCGGGCATGTTGCTAACATCGTTAGCCTGCGGCACGGAGTTGATCGCGGATGAATTCGATGCGCGACTGCATCCGCTGATTACCAGACGTCTGATCGAGTTGTTCAACTCGCGCGAGCATAATCCACGGCGCGCACAACTCGTGATCACAACACAGGACACTAATCTCTTGGACAATCGGTTATTTCGCCGTGATCAGATCTGGTTCACCGAGAAGGATCGGTTCGGTGCAACTCATCTCTATTCATTGGCGGAGTTTCGCGGCGTGCGCAATGACGCTTCGTTCGAAAGAGACTATGTGCGTGGTCGTTACGGTGCGATTCCTTTCCTTGGTGATCCAGGCCGGCTGACAGGAAACGGTGATGGCCAGACGACGAATTGATGGGCGCACCGGCAGGGGTTTTCGACGTCGCCCATTCGAAGTGCGAGAACAGCGTCCGCGCTTTATCATCGTATGCGAGGGCACGAAGACAGAACCCCGGTACTGCGCCGGTTTCCGCGCAAACATTCAGGTAGAATCGGTCGGCCGTGGCGCTCTCGAGGTCGTTGTTACCGCCATTCGCCTGCGCGATGAGGGAGACTATCGTGATCCGCTGCTCGACCGCGTGTGGTGTGTTTTCGACCGTGATGACGTGCCCGCCGAAGACTTCAACCGGGCCATCAGGCTTGCGAGAAATGAGGGCCTGGGAGCCGCCTATTCCAACCAGGCGTTCGAGCTATGGTATCTGCTGCATTTCCACTACGTGGACACGGGAATCTCGCGCCATGAGTACGTCACCAAGTTGAGCCAACTGCTGGGACACCCGTACCGGAAGAATAGCGCAGACATCGGTCGTGAGTTGGAAAGCCGCCAGCCGACCGCCATCGCCAACGCCCGACGCTTATTGGCGCAATATGACCCACCCAATCCTGCGATGGATAACCCGTCTACAGCGGTTCATCTGCTGGTGGAAGAACTGAATCGCTCGCTGGTCTGATGGCCTCCAGCTACCCACAGGCGGCCAACACATGGCGCCATCTCTTCAGCCCCTGCGGCATATCGGCGGCCGGGTGGCTTGACCTATCAAGGAGGATTACCCCATGAACTTGTTGAAAGATCTCTCGTCCGAGGCGCTGGCCTCACGGCTGTTGAGTTGGGAGCATCCGCCGCTGCGCTGGGAGCCGCTGCCCGGCAGTGGTATGCGCGTGTATGTGCCGGCGAAGGTGGATTACTTCCGGTCGCCGGCTGGGACGCCCGCGGCCGACAACGCACCCTTCTTGTGGCTGGACGTCACTGGCGACTTCGTGGCCCAGGCGCACGTGCGGCCCACCTGGGGGACCCAATATGACGCCGCCGCGCTGATGGTGCGCCATGACGCCCGGCAATGGGCCAAACTGTGCTATGAGCGCACCGACTTCGGCGCCACCGCAGCCGTCAGTGTGGTCACGCGTGAGTACTCGGACGACGCCAACGGCGTTGACCTGACTGTTCCTGACCTGTGGTTGCAACTCCTGCGAGCAGGCGATGTGTTTGGCATGTACTATGCCCTGGATGGCCAGAGCTGGCGCATGGTGCGCTTGTTCCGCCTGCCCCTGCCGCCTACGGTGCGGGTCGGGCTGGTGGCGCAGTGTCCGGTCGGCCCTGGAACCACTGTTGACTTTCTCAGCTTCACGGTCCAGTCGCGCGCGGTCAAGAACTTGCGCGCGGGTGTATAATACGCTCAGAAAGGAATTTGCCCATGATCTACGAACTGCGCACCTATTGGGCCGCGCCAGGCAAGGCCGAGGCGCTGCACAACCGCTTTCGCACGCTGACCCTCGGCGTTTTCGCCAAACATGGGATGCAGTTGGTCGGCTTCTGGGTCCCCGATCCCATCACCGCGGAGACCGGCGATCTGGTCTATATCATGGCGTTCGAGGACCGCGCGGCTATGACGCGCGGCTGGGAAGCCTTCCGCGCAGATCCTGACTGGATCGCGGGTCGGGCGGCCAGCGAGGTGAACGGCGTGCTGACGGCCAGGGTCGCCAGCGTCGCCTTGCAGCCCACCGACTATTCGCCGCTGAAGTAGAGAGCTACCGCCCATGTGCGTAGCCCCACGCATTTCCGGCAAAGCGCCAATATGATGACCGCGGATGACCAGGGCCTGGAGGTATCGTTGGGCTGATTCAGATCGAGGAGGCGCCGCATGGCTGTGATCACAATCTCGCGCGAGCTCGGCAGCGAGGGAGATCGGATCGCCGATCTCGTGTGTCAGGAGTTGGGTTATCGTCGCATGGACAAGG
>Ga0194125_10003906_pt1 | contig 23662 bp, 18 predicted proteins | sample TA2KigC250mmetaG_FD_148626 | JGI IMG/M metagenome (GOLD analysis project Ga0194125, IMG submission 148626) | Freshwater microbial communities from Lake Tanganyika, Tanzania - TA2015034 Kigoma Deep Cast 250m | ecosystem: Environmental > Aquatic > Freshwater > Lake | place: Tanzania: Lake... | reverse complement strand
GGGTGAAAGGAGAAAACACGAAAGTAACTTTCTCGCTTCCTTATTTATCACCCTCCCCTAACCCCTCCCGTCAAGGGAGGGGAATTGACGAGTGGCGCTTAAGTTGATGCGTATGGGAACACTGAGGAACAACCCCCTACCCCCTTTAAGGGGGACGCAGAGAACACTGAGATGATTTCTTACCTCTGCGTCCTCAGCGCCTCCTCTGCGTTCTCTGCGGTTATGAAAAAGATAAAAAACCAAATTCATAGCTACTTAGAAAAGATCGATGTTCCCACGCCATAAGTAATGATCGAAGCGATGCTTCTGGAAATCACCAGTAGGAACACCAAAGACCTGGGGATAGAGTTTGAGGCGAGCAAAGAGCAAACTATTTTGGATGTGGCTTCTGGGGTCGGATTGGTCTTTGACAGCCTGAAAGAAGTTCCCGAGGCTTTTGATTTGTCACTCAACGCGTTGCTTGCCGAAAACAAGGCTGTGTTTTTTCACCGTAAGCCAAAGGTGTTGATGAGCGAAGCAAACACTTTATTATATACGCTGAACATAGCGACAAATTAGAGGTAATCACATGCGAGAATCCCAAAAATATTTAGACCCAGTCGCGCTGTCTCGACTTGGTGGTATGGAGTTAGTAGCGCGGCTGGTAGTAGAAGGTTTTATCACCGGCTTGCATAAAAGCCCGTATCAAGGTTTCAGTGTAGAATTTGCCGAACATCGGCAATATATGCCCGGCGATGATATTCGCCACATTGATTGGAAGGTATTCGGCAAATCAGACCGATTTTATGTCAAAAAGTTTGAAGAAGAAACGAATCTACGAGCATACATTTTGTTGGACGCCAGCGGCTCGATGGGTTATAAAAGCGACGGATTGAGCAAGCTCGAATACGGTTGTTATCTCGCCGCGTCGTTGACTTATTTGATGCTCAAACAACGTGATTCGGTCGGATTGGTAGTCTTCGATACGCAGATGCGTCGTTACATTCCGCCGAGAGGAGAACCTACTCACCTAAATTCCATCACCTCTGTATTAGAAGAAACAAAGGCGGGCGATGAAACAAGTATCAGTAGGACTTTCAATGAATTAGCCAAACAAATAGTAAGGCGAGGATTAATCATTATTATCTCTGATTTATTGGACAAGCCACACGATGTATTGACCTCGCTGAAGCACTTCCGCCACCGCAAACACGAGGTCATCGTTTTTCATCTGTTAGATAAAGCAGAACTGACCTTTCCTTTCAATGGCCCAATTGTTTTTCGGGATATGGAAAACAATAGATTACTATCCACTCAAGCCGAAGCGCTCAAAGCGGAATATCTACAACAGATTTCTAATCTGATACAAGATTACAGACGAGGCTGCGGCGCCAACTCTATTGACTATGTGCAAATCGATACCTCCACTCCTTTTGATTATGCGCTGTTTTCCTATTTGTCCAGGCGAAAGAGGAAGGCGGAAGGCGGAAGGCGGAAGGCGGAAGGTGAAAGGCGGAAGTAAAAAATTATTCCTTCTGGGCTTCCGATTTCCTAATTACACGATTTCCCTCACATTTTCTTTCGCTTTCCTACCGATTGATGTCAAAATAGCAATGATTTCGTTATTTTCCTGCAACAATTCGGTTAAATTTTCCTGCTGGAGATATTGTCTTCTATCAATAATTCGCAGTGAGATATAAGTTTCTCTGGCTTCTCGTTCAGAAATTTCAACGTAACTGATGAAATGCTTTTTACTTGAAGCAGCTTGCGATTCGGCATAGTTGTGTGCTACGGAGATAGCGGATTTGGCTACCTGAAAACCAACTGCTCTCGCACCGTGAGTATTAGGTAGCTTATCAGCCAGTTCCACAACACGTACTGCAAAATCCTCCAATCGTTGAAGTAAATCCTTTTTTTTCATTGTTCTTCCTTCCATTAAATTTTCATCAGACGTTAAATTATTCCTTCCGCCTTCCGCCCTCCGCCTTCCGCCCTCCGCCTTCCGTTACCCTCCCGCGCGTTCATAGCCATATTCATCGCCTGTTATTTTGAACAGATTGTCGGCGGCAGTGAAATGGACATCTGCATCTTCATCGTCTATCATAGATTTCAATTCCGCAATGGCTGCCTGGCTTTTGGCTGTTCCAAGAGCGCTTATGATGTCTAACTTGAGATTTTTATTTATATCTTTTTTTCTTAATTCCTCAATAAGCGCGGGAATAGCGGCCGAGTTACCGATTTTTCCCAAAGAGGTAGCGGCGTCTTGCCTAATTTCTATAGCTACGGTTGTATCCTGCATAATGCCGACAAGGTCAGGAACAGTCGATGGGGCAGCTATTTCTCCCAATCCTTGGGTAGCGCCTCTTCTATCGCCCGCAGCTTTGCTGGTGTCTTTCATCACTTGGACTAAAAGCGAAGCAAGGTCTGCCCGTTTAGTTTTTCCTAAAGCCAAACCTGCCGATAGGCGCACGCCCTCTACGGAATCTTTAGTTAAGGTGTCTTTTAGTTGCGCGATAGCTTTGTCGGTCTCAGTTTTGCCGAGGGCTGCTGCGGCGGCTATTCTGACGGGGTCATGTTCCCAGGTGTCAGTTAAACGTGAAATCAGCTTGTCCGTGGCATCAGGCGAAATAGTAAATGATGCAGCAACCGCGCCTACGACGGCTTGCCAGAATTTATCATGTTTTACGGCATCTATCACAGTAATATTATATTCTGTTCCGTCCAGGAGCCTTTCTTCCAAAGGTTTTGCCGCGCGTCTATCGCCTATTTCTCCTAAAGCTGTGGCAGTATTTTGGCGTGATGTTGGGTCTGCCTTTCGGTTTTGCAAAATCTCTATCAACGTTGGTACAGCATTTTGGCCGGCAAGGTTTCCTAAAGCTGTGATAGCAGTTCGTTGTGGAATGCCTATCTCATTTTGAACTATTTTTACCAGCACAGGTTCGCCTCTTTTGTCAGCAATTTTACCCAATGCTGCAATGGCATTGTTTCTGACTGGTGAATAAAGTTGTCCTTCTGTTGAAAAAACATATTCCGAAATGAGGGGGTTATTGACAATTTCGAGCAACGGTTCGACGGCGCGGACATCCTTGAGATTGCCCAATGCGGCGGCTGCGCTGGCGCGAACTTCGGCGTTCTCGTCGTTCAGAGCAGCAAGCAAAGGTTGAAGCGCTTTTTCATCACGCAGAACGCCCAATGAGTCTGCTGCTCTTGCGCGCACTGACTTCCACTCGGTTTTATCGGTGAGCGCTTGTATCAATGGGGCCACGGCTTTCCGTTGCTTAAAATTTCCCAATAGCGCTGCGGCGCGCTCCCTAACGATGACGCTTTTGTCCTTCAAAGCAGTTATCATTTCATCCACTTGTGATGGTTCGGCAATGGTACCAAAAGCATGGAACGCTCGCCTTCGGATGGTTTCATCTTCGGATTTCAGCGCCGGAAGCAAAGCTTTGCTTACCATAGGTTTATTCGCTACCGCTTCACCCTCCTTTATTAAAGAGGCAACAATCGCATCCAAGACGGATTCTGTTTCCCTTTTTTCTGCTTCTTTACCTGCCTGGTCTTTGAGGACATCTACCAGGCCCGTGGCCGCATCTTCGAATACGACTTCATCCAAAGCCACCGCCGCGTTTTTTCTGGCCGTCTCGTATTCGTCATTTTTCAAGGCATGAACTAAGACATCAATAACCTTTTCACCTTTAATTTTTCCTAATGCTGTGGCTGCTTCGCTACGAACTATTCCAAGGTCATCATGCCTTAACGCGTCTTCCAATGCGGAGATAATTTTATCCTGGGGGTTGACAATTTCTCCCAGTGACCAGGCTGCTTTTTGGCGGACAACGGCGCGTTGGTCATCTTTGAGCGCTTTAATCAGCGGTTCAACGACATCATATCCCGCAATGGTATTCTTAATCTTGCCAAAGGCAACCGCGACTTCGCTTCTGACTAAGCTTGGAACGGGCTTGACTTCTATTAAGTTTTTATAATCTGGATGCCAATCTACAGCAAGTTTTTCAATCTCCGCGTTTAAATTTTCGACAGTTCTATATTCGCTTTTGAGATGTCTAAGGAAATCTTTGGGCTCGTCATAGCGTCCTGAAAGGAGCCATAACATCGGCGGCATTGCCTTTCGGGGTTTAATCTCACTGAGAACTGTCACCGCGCCTTTGCGCACGACATCACTTTCATCATCACCAAGCATAATTTTTATCATCGCATCAGTTGCTTCTGGTGGCTTGATAGCGGCCAATGCCGTGATTGCAGCTTGTCGCAGACTTTCTCGTTCATAAGTGTCACTGGCGATTTTGATGAGTTCCTTTGCTGCTTCTGCGTCATACTGGGCAATATTCCCCAGAGCAACAACCGCATTATTCCTCGTTTTATCATCTGTCGCTTGCGCCAGAATTGCCGCTAAAGCTTTCACGACACTGAAGTTTTCACCCCTAACCTTCATTTTGCCGAGAGCTTCGATGGCGTTTGCCCGGACATCTTTATTGTCGTCAGCCAATGCGAAGCCAATAGCTGAAGTCAAAGAATTGACCGCGCGCAGGTCATTAATGTTGCCGAGAATTGAAGCTGCCTGGATTCTCAACTCATCCGGAGAAGCTTCAGCTCGCATGCCCTCGAGGGTAATTGTCAGGTCATCTACAGCTATACTGCCCATTGTTGTTAATGCCGTGCCCGCATTTGCCTTCAAGTCATCGTTATCTAACAAACTTATCAGCGGCTCAATTGCCGCTTCGGCTTTAATCTTCCCTAATGCGGTGATTGCTGCTACTTGCACACTTATACGCCGCGCTTTTATTTTATCGGCGTCGATATAGGCATTGGCGATGTAGGCTTCTTCCTTAATAATATCGCCGGGTTCATCGGGGATGACATTTTTTCCGCCTTGCCGCAAAACCTCCAGGAGCGGTTCGACCGCGGGCTGTCCATAAGCTGTCAAAACGTTGATGGCGGTTGTTTGCACATAAGTGTTATTGTCAGCCAATAACATGATTAAACTGGGAAGCGCAGTTTGAGCCTTTAATTTCCCAAGTAATATCGCGGCGTGCATCCGCGCCTGCGCAGACTTAGTTTTAAGCGCCAAAATCAGCGGTTCAATAGGGGAGGCAAGATGGCTAGATGGCAAGATGGCAGGATTGATATTCCTACCCTCTTGCCCTCTTGCCTCCTTGCCCTCTTGCCCCTTTACTATCATTTCCAGAGCAACAACGGCATTGTAAATAACTGGCAAATCTTCCGCTTTATTTTTGAGCAATTCAGCTATTGGGCTTATCGCTTTTTCGGCTTGCAGTTTTCCCAAAAATAAAACCGCTTGCGCCCTGATATCAGCATCCGGGTTCTTCAATTCCGCTATCAACGGGTCAAGCGTTATACCCACCCCTGCCCCTCCAAAGGAGGGGAGGGTTCCCATCTTTGAAATAATTCTTCCGGCGCTTTCGCGCGCAGAAGTTTCAAAACTTTTACCTGCTTCCAACATTGCGGAAACAAGCAAGGCTGCCGAATTATTCATTAGCTCTTGTACCCATGGCTCGCCTTTTTGACTGGCATCGTCGATTGACCTGGCTAAAAATCCAATACCCGAATTCCGCTGACGAATTAACGTTTCCAAACGCTCTAATTCGTCGTCATCTAAACCTACATCCTTGTCAAGTTTTTCTAACTCTCTGATGTCCTTATTAAGCGGCTCGATATATCTAAGTACCTTCTCAATTGTTGCTTGCCAATCAGTTGCGCTTTTCTTATCCTTTACTGCCAGAACTTCAGCAAGGCAAAGGCTTTCCGGATTTTTCTCTTCTTTACTTAGAGCAAGCTGAATTTCCTTTTTGGCATCTTGATACTTTCCTTCTGCTATCAGGTTTTTGGCATTTACTAAATTTTTATTTTCTTTCTGACCACAACCGATAATCAAAAAAGTGAAACACAGCAATGTTATTATTGGTTTAATCATGTTCACTTCGTTCACTAACGACTTCGTCTTATGGTTCGCAAGGCTCACCAACGCCAAAGACTTATGGTATCTCATATTTTTATTCTCCTTTCATTCCAAACTTTTCTTTGAGAAAGAAAAGTTTGATCAAAAGAAATAATTCCGCATTCCGAAATCCGAAATCCGAATTCCCGTTACGGAACAATCTGGGCCTGAACTGACATTACAATTTGCCCCGTATTCGCATTAACTCCCAGAAGCAAAACCGCCAAATTAGCAGAGCTACTGGAAAGCTGTATGCTTCCTTGTTCATCTTTTGGCAATAGAATTCCAGGTTGCCATTCTTGAATGATGCCGGGTTTTAGGAAGGCGGAAGTCGGGAAGCGGAAGGTGGAAGGATTAAATCTTTTCCTTCCGACTTCCACCTTTCGACTTTCACCTTCCGTTTGCTCTCTTGCCCCCTTGCCCCTTTGCCCTTCTTCGAAAGAACTTCCATCTTTATGATAAAAATTGATTTGTACTTCATTAATTTCATTCTCTATATTTGTCATGAACAGATGGATTTCCATATCATCGCGTAGGGAAAGCCAGGGGATGACAAAGGAAGTCGGAAGTTTTTTACTACCACCTTCAGCCCCCCTCTTATCCCCCCTGTGGGGGGAAGCTCCCCCCCCTGCCCCCGCACGCGGGGGGTGCCGACTTTCGCCTTCCGAAGTGCCGGCTGACGAAACGGCATACGAATAAAAAGCAGAAGTAGGGAATTGCTGAATCGCTGGGCCGAAATAATATATGGCGGCAATTTGCGATTGGCAGTGAATTTTTATAGCATCAAAGACGACATCAGTGGTATAATCCTCAAGTTCAAGCATGCCGGTGCTATGAGGCGGTAGGAGTTTCTTGGTTTGTGCCAGGATATCCGAGGAATTGTTTAAAACTTCTACATTGACGGCCGGACCATATCCAAATATATCGGTGATAAAAAGTTTCTCGAGGAACGGCAAAGAGGCAAGATGGCCAGGAGGCAAGGGGACAATACGGCCAGAAGGCAAACTTGCCATTTTGCCATCTTGCCATCTTGCCATCTTACCATTTGGCGTTTGTAATGAAAACAAAGGAAAACGATAGAGAACGATGGGGACCTCCGGTGATAGTTTGTTTTCCGAATCATAAATGATGCCCGGTATAATCAACACACCGGTTGATGGATGAAATTGGGCATATTCACAGATAACATCACCGGCAGTGATATTCAGATTTACTTTGCCGAACTTAGCTTCCTGTTCTTGATAATCATCAAGGGCAATACCTCTGTGACTATTGATATATTCGTTCAGGTTAAAAATCGCTGTTGCACGTTTTCCAATCTCGCTTTTAACTTGGCTTATAACTTCGCCCTCGCGATTATAAAAATGTATTTCAAATATCGACCCGGAAGCACGTAAATCCTCTGAAACATCAGAAACAACAATGTAACTACCCACCCCTGCCCCTTGTTGATTGACGCTTGTCGATTGTTGATTGTCGATTGATGGTGGATTGATTCCACCTTCCGCCTTCCGCCTTCCGCCTTCCGCCTTCCGCCTTCCGGCGTCGTCTGGGTCAGAAATGAAATCAGCATAAGGGATACAAAATTGTCCCGTCCCGATTTCTCGGGAGACACTTTGCGCCTTCCGAATTTGGAGAGGAACTGAAATCAATACTCGATCTTTTCTCTTTCGCTCGAGTTGAGTAGCGTAGTAATGTTGTCCAACTATTCCATCTGAATCAGAATTAACCATTATAATACCTGTCTCATGCAAGAACTTGCTTACCTGCATCTTGATAGTTGCATGACTCGGCAAAATTTTACGAATGCTTTCGACCAAATCACCTTTCTGATTATAAAAATCTATTGTGACGGTGGCTGTTATTCCACCCGTTTCGGTGATTAAAATATAATCCTCAACGTTCTTGTTGAGTGAAATATGGGTGGTTATCAGTTGCGTTTTAGCTTGTGCCCAAAGTATGCAAATAAGCAAATATGCGAAGAGGAGGCAAGATGGCAAGATGGCAAGATGGCAAGGAACTACCTTGCCTTCTTGCCCCCCTTGCCTCCTTGCCCCCTTGCCTCCTTGCCCATTTGCGTATTTGCCCATTTTATTCACCTGCTATGACTAACTTGCTAAAATCTGCGACCAGATAAAGTTTAACAGCCAATCGATTCAATAATGCCAAGCGATTTTCCCTTAGAGCCTGGTCATCTGTCATAACTAACACTTCATCGAAGAAATTGTCAATAGTCGGTTGGAGGGTAGCAAGTTGTTCGATTAAGCTGCTATATTGTCTCGCCGCCGCCGATTTTGCCAGAGATTGCTCAAGCTGCGATAGTTCATGATAAAGTCGCTTTTCTCCATCATCAGCTAAGAGTTGTTCACTTACATCATCCTCACCCTTCCGCCTTGCTCCCCCGATTCTTGCGGGAATAATTCTTAGAACTCGGTTGAAGGCTGGATAAATAGCGTCAAAATCATCATGTTGTTTAAATTCAGTTAAAATTCTTGCGCGCTCTATCGCATCTACGACATCCGTAGCGTCAACTGAGAGCACAGCATCCGAAACATCATAAGAATAACCTTGACTTCGTATGGTAGCATCCATCCGCGCCTTGAAGAAATCCAACACGGAAACTTTGGTTTCTGCGGAAATCCCCCCTGCGATGATTGATGATTGTTGATTGATGATTGATGATTGTTGATTGTATAAGTTTTCAATCATCAATCGACAATCGACAATCGACAATCCTAAAGGGGATTTGTATAGTTCGATAGCTTTATCGATTGCCGTGTCTATCGCAAGATGATACCCTTTGTCAAGTAAAATTCTAACAATACCGATAGCCTGGCGTCTGAGAGAATAAGGGTCTTCAGAACCGCTGGGAATTTCGCCAATGCCAAAATAGCCGACGATGGTATCCAGCTTGTCAGCAATGGAGACGATAGCGCCGACATCAGTTTTGGGTAGTTCAGCTTCTGCCGAGAGAGGCTTATAGTGTTCTTCGATGGCAATGGCAACTTCTGCGGATTCACCAGAGTTTGCCGCGTAATATTTGCCAACAATGCCCTGTAAGTCAGGGAACTCTATCACCATTTGGGTAATCAGGTCAGCTTTGCACAAAAGCGAGGCTTTAGAAGCCATCTTAGCGGTGATAACGTCGAAACCCAATTGTTCAGCTAAAAATTCAGATAGATTTTCAACTCGACGAGATTTTTCATAAAGACTGCCCAATTTCACCTGAAATACCACATTTTTAAGCTGGCCGACCTTTTCAGCTAAAGATGACTTTTGGTCTTCGCGGTAAAAGAATTCTGCGTCATCAAACCGCGAGCTTAGAACGCGTTCGTTTCCCCGCCTGACGCCGTCGATATTTCCGTCCGTGCCGTTTGAAATCGTAATGAATTTAGCCATCAGTTCTGAGTCGTTTTTCCAACAAGGGAAATACATCTGGTGGTGTTCCATTGATGTGACTAAAACTTCTTTGGGCAAAGATAGATGAGATTCGCTGAAACTTCCCATGATTGCCTGTGGATATTCGACTACAAAGGTAACAGTAGCCAGTAATTCCTCGTCGATTTTGGGAAAACAATTGGCTTCTTTTAAAAGCTGATTTATCTGATTTCTGATTTCATCGCGTCGTTCATTGTGGTCTACGATTACGTAAGCTGCGCGGAGTTTTTGAATATAATTTTCAATATCTGCATTCTCAAGACTTATCTGCCCAGAACTCAAAAAACGATGTCCATAAGTTTGTCTGTTTGAAAAAATTGTATCCAATTGAAAATCGACAACTTCATCGCCAAGCAGCGCGGCTATCCATCGAATGGGTCGAGCAAATCTAAGATTATCCCAACGCATCATCTTGGGAAAATCAAGAGATGTAATAAACGAAGGTAGTACCTCCTGCAAAATTTCAATTGTCGGACGGCCTTTTTCCAATTTTTGAGCGCAGACATATTCGCCACGCTCTGTTTCAACGATTTTCAGACTATCCACCGATACCCCTTGATTTCGGGCAAAACCTATCGCCGCCTTTGTTGGGGCTCCATTTTCATCGTAGGCTACGCGTTTGGGAGGCCCGATAATTTCGGCGCTCCGGTCAGATTGCATTGTTGCGACATCTTTGATTGCCAATGTTAGACGTCGAGGAGTGCCAAGAGTACGGATTTGTCCAAATTCTACCCTATTTTCTTTTAACCGCTGTGCGCTATGTTTTTCCAGTTGTTCCAGCGCAGGCAAAATGTACGAAGCAGGAATTTCCTCCGTGCCAATTTCGAATAGCAAGTCAGCTTTTCTGGAATTTAAAAAGCCCTCTTGCCTTCTTGCCCTCTTGCCTTCTTGCCCTCTTGCCCTCTCGCCCTCTTGCCCTTTTGCCCATTTATTTAACATCGGATAGCCCATCTCTTCGCGTTGATTAACATAAGCGCGAGCACATCGACGCGCAAGATTGCGCACGCGGTCAATATATCCCACACGTTCTGTGACACTGATGACTCCGCGAGCGTCGAGCATGTTAAATGTGTGCGAGCATTTCAGGGTATAATCCAGACCGGGCAATACCAAACCGTTTTTCACACATGCCAACGCCTCCTGTTCATACATATTGAACAGCGAAAGCAGCATTTCGACGTTGGATGTCTCAAAATGATACTTGGAATATTCCACTTCGCTGATATGATGTATATCGCCGTAGAGTAATTTTTCGTTCCATTTGACATCGAATATACTATCGACATCCTGAAGGTACATCGCAATTCTTTCAAGCCCGTAGGTCAACTCGACGGCAATTGGGTCGAGTTCCAGACCGCCCATCTGCTGAAAATATGTAAATTGAGTAATCTCTGCGCCGTTCCACCATACTTGCCAACCTAACCCTGATGCGCCTAAAGTCGGCGATTCCCAGTCATCCTCCATAAAGCGAAGGTCATTTTTTACCGGGTCAATATTTAAAATTTTAAGGCTCTTCAGGTAAAGTTCTTGTATGTCTTTGGGTGAGGGTTTTAATAGAACCTGGTACTGATAATATGCGCCCAACCGATACGGATTATCGCCATAACGTCCATCCGTAGGACGGCGCGAAGGCTCAACATAAGCTACTTGCCAGGGTTCCGGTCCCAACGCTCGCAAAGAGGTAGCGGGATTGAAGGTCCCCGCGCCAACTTCGATGTCGTGCGGTTGTTGAATAACACAGCCGTAATCCGACCAAAATTTTTCTAATGCTAAAATGATTTCTTGAAATGTCATTATAATTGTCCTGAATAAAAATATGGTTCCTTGAAACGTGAAACGTGATAAGTAACTATTACTCTTCACGTTTCACGTTTCACGATATGATGGTTGCTATAAAGTCCAAGCTCTTGAATTGTCTCTCCAGTTGAAAAGAGATGAAAGTCGAAAGCGTCTTCTTTAGTTCCTGTTTGACAATATCTGCTGCGCTAATACGGTTCACAAGAGACAGGTCGAGGGTCAGCATTCTTTTCATCAATTCAAAAGTACCGCGTGAAATCGAAAGTGCGGAAGCATCTTTGTAGAAACATTTACTGCATAGCATTCCTCCTAACGGTGGGCTGAAACGGCCCCCCCCCCTATCCCCCCCCGTCAACGGGGGGGGGCTAATGTTGCCTGAACATCCAACGCATTTTTGCAACTGCGGTCTGAATCCCATTAATGTCAATAGTTGCAATTCATAAGCGTGAATAAGTAGTTCAGGATGGTTTATATTCTTCATGCTTGATAGCGCTTGAAGTGTCAATTGAAAAGCGACATCATTCACCTTGCCTTCTGCTCCCGTTGCGTCTAAAAGTTCAGCAATATAGAAAGCGTAGGCTGTTTTGGTCAAGTCATCTTTTAAGGTATTGAATGAATCAAGGATATCGAAAGAATTGATGATTTGTAAATCTTTGTGAGGCCGCAAAAAGAAGACCAAATCGCCATAGTTCAACAATTCTAAACTTCCGCCGTATCGGTTTTTAGGGCGTTTGATACCCCGCGCTACCGACCGCACCTTGCCAAAGTCCGATGTGTAGAAACTGATAATCCTATCGACCTCACCCAATGATTGAGACTTTATAACTATGGCTTTTGTTGTCTGAACTGGCAATGCTGACCTCGTGATATGATAGAATAAGTCGGGGCGAGAGGATTTGAACCTCCGACTTCATGCTCCCGAAGCATGCGCGCTAAACCGGACTGCGCTACGCCCCGATAATGTTAAGATTTTAACTTTTCCGATAATTGGTTTGCTACTGTGAAAACCTTCTCTGCTGATTGCATGGCTTTTTCAGCTTGCTGCTTAGTGTACATCGTTTCCATATAAAAAGCAGGCGCTCGCTTTTCAGCTAAGTCAAATGAAATAGCCTTGATTTCTTGGAGAAATTCTTTATCAATATCAATACCCTTTTGAATGCAGGCTTTTTCAAAAACTTTGTGCGTTGTGCTCATAAACTACTCTTGCAGTTAGAGCATTGATGAGCACAAGGCACAAACACCGCTGGCATCATGAGATTTCGGATATTCGACCCCCATGGTTTTGAGCAGACCTTTCAAACACAGTTCTACAACTTCTTGAGCATGTTTAATTGTTCTGTTCCATGAATTCCCTTTAAAAGCCCGATGCATCTCCTCGTAATACTCTTTGGCTTCGCCAAGAAGTTTTTCATTAATATCAAAATTGTTCATAACTCAATAACTTCCCCAGGTTTCCAGTCAGGCTTTAGGTCCCAATACCATGTTCCATCTTCCAAAACTACTTTCTTAGACCCAAGTTCCGCCAGTCTTTTTTTTAAGGCGTTGAACCTGTTCTGAAGCACTCCTGTGTCGTACAGAATCAATCCATGGTCAATGATGTCAAGGAGAATAAGCGGACGTTCCCATAGTTCGCGTTCGGTCATAAAAATAATGCTCGGATATGGATTTAATCCTGATTCATTTAGACGTTTGTATTCCGATTCTTCCTGAAGCTCAAAGCGGACTTTCACAAATTCCCTGGTTGGGTCGAAATCAACTTCTTTATAGACAATCAGAAGGTCAATGTCGCTATCTGGTCGCGCTTCGCCTCTTGCGACGGAGCCAAATAGAGCAAAAGCGCGGATGACATCCTTGCCCAAACGATTCCTGAGACGGTCAAGCAATTGTTCTAAGAATTGTTTATAAATGTTGTATCCGATATTCATGTTTTGCAAAAGCTGTAGTTCAAATTTTAATCGGGGCGAGAGGATTTGAACCTCCGACCTCATGCTCCCGAAGCATGCGCGCTAAACCGGACTGCGCTACGCCCCGAAAAAGTTCGACGAGTCAAGTTTGTAGGAACGGTGCCTGCATACCTTCTTTCTTAACAACAGCCACCCGCAAGAGCCTTCTTTCATCAGCCTCCAGAACAGAAAACTGTAATCCTTGATATTCAAAAGTTCTGTCTTTTGGGGGAACTTCACTTAGCAGGTCAATGATAAATCCACCTATTGTATCGACACTTTCAGAAGTCAAATTTGTCCCCAATAGTTCATTAAATTCGCAAATATCCATTCTGGCATCGACAAGATATCGCAATTGGAACCATTCTTCATCTGCTTTAGATTCATATTGGATTTCGTCCATAGTGGCAGTATCCATATCGTGCCCGCCCCCCTTTTTTACAATTCCCACACGCAGAATTTCTTCTTCATTCGCTTCAAGGATAGAAAATTGTAAATCTTGATATTCAAACGTTTCGTTTACTTGAGGCACCTTTCCCAGGAAAGCGATAATGAACTTTTCTACACTATTTATGTTCGCTTCGCTCACCGACGGTTTCGCCTTTCGGTTCACTTCGTTCACCAACACCTTCGGTTTACGGTTCGCTTCGCTCACCGACGCCTTCGGCTTACGGTTTTCAGCAGGTAGATTTGTGCCTAAAAGTTCATTGAGTTTAGATATATCCGTTTTTGCATCTACTATGTATTGTATCTCAAAACCTTCCTCACCTGTTTCATCCTCATCTTGTATTTCCCCCACGATTTCCTCAATAATATCTTCTGTCGTTAGTAGCCCTGCCGTTCCGCCATATTCATCTACGACAACGGCCATCCGCTGTTTATTCGCGCGTAGTTCTTGCAATAAATCCTTAATTTTCTTACTTTCCGGCGTGAAAAATGGCGGCCTGTCTGCAATGATTTCACGCAGATTTATTGGTTGCTTTGTCCGCCAGGATTCAAAGTCTTCAATTCGTTCACCGACTGGTCCCGACGAAGCCGGGGTGCCTTCGGCTTCCGGGTTTACGAAGTAACCACCGAGTGAAGTGAGGCGGTTTAGCGAAGCTAAACTGCTAAGCGTAGCAAACATATCCTTGACATGCAAAATACCGATGATATTGTCGATGGTACCCTCGTAAACTGGGATGCGAGAATGCCGGCTTAAAACAACGGTTTCCAGAATCTCATCCATACTTGCCGAAACATCCAGGCAGACCATATCAGTCCTGGGAGCCATGACTTCCCTTGCGACAGTGTCGGGCAAGTCGAAAATTCGGTAAATCATATCTCGTTCTTCTTTCTCAAGTATCTCTTCACTATCACCGACATTAACAAGAGCTTTTATCTCTTCAGGCGAAGCGAGAGGTACTTCTTCCTTACTGACTTTTCCTCCAAAGATTCTGACCCAAAGATAGCCGAGAAGCGTCAGCGGCTTCACAAGGAAATATAAGATGATATAAGAAATTTGAAGAAACCTGGTCGCGAACGCAAGTGAATTTCTGCTTCTACTCTTGATGTAATTTTTCGGTACTATTTCAGTAAAGATAACTATTAGTATAATGGAAATGATAGGAGCTATTATTCGATGATATCTGAGCGCATTTCCTATGGAGACGACAAGAAAAACAATGGCAACAATGAGACAGCTTTTGGCGACAATAATGGTTGCGGAGTATTTTCGGGGTTCTTGCAGCAAGGACGTAATAATATCAGCACCCCGACCGCCCTCTTCCACCTTTTCAAGAATTTCGTCTTTACTGAGGCGGTTTATCAAGGCTTCTGCGGCTGAGAAACCAGCGGATAAAACTAATGAAACAAATAATCCAATTAATTGAATTATTGGCACTTCGTCCAAACAAAAATCACTCTCCTGAAGTGAAAATGATACCGCTGACCTGATTGACGCACGCGGACCTTGGATTGATGATTGATGATTGTCGATTGAAAAAACTTCCCAATCGCCAATCAACAATCAACAATCGACAATCTAGGGTCAGCGTCCGTCCATAAAGTCAATGGTATCTATAGATTATAAAAGCCGAAGAATCATCTCTTCTATGTCACGCATGATTGCCGCTTCGCTATCTATCTCATGGTCATATCCAAGTAAATGCAATGTTCCATGCACCGCCAAAAGGGATAGTTCCATATCTAAACTGTGGCCGACATCAACAGCTTGTCTTTGGGCTGTCTGAATCGAAATCACAATATCTCCTAATAGATGTGGATTTAGCTCTGAGTCTATTCCCTCGCGCATTGCAAACGCTAACACATCTGTAGGCCTGTCAAGTTGGCAATATTGTTTGTTTAGACGCTGGATTTCTGCATCATCTGTTAAAAGCACGCTTACTTCTAACTCTTCTTTATTGTTTGAGTGACCAACTTTTTCCGATGCTAGTGTTATTTCAATCGCTTTACGAATAATTGCTTCATTTATTAGTATATCAGTAGACTTGCTGATTTCTATCATTACTTATAACTTCTTTCATAAGGGTAGATGATTTCTGTCGAGTTACAGTTTTTTCTTCAGGATAAACTACACGGGAATGGTAGATTCCATTTAATACCTGCGTAAAACTCTCTGCAATTTGTTTAATATCGCCTAAAGTGAGGCCACTTTCATCCATTTGAGAATCATCAATTTTTTTATTAATGACCTTTCCTACAAGTTCTCTCAATTCTTTATAAGTCGGTGGTTCTAACAAATTTGACATCATCGACCTTGAAGCCGCTTCGACGGAATCGGCTAACATAATAATGGCTGCTTCTTTACTTTGAGGTTTTGGGCCATTGTACCTAAAATCTTCCTCTTCAACGATTTTACGATTTTCTTCGGCTAATGCTTTCTCATAAAAGAAGGAAACCATAGTTGTTCCATGATGCTGGGAAATTACCTGCTCAATAACTTTCGGGAGCCTATGTTTCTGCGCTTTTTTCACACCATTAATTACATGCGCTTTGATAATTCTGGCGCTCAGCAGTGGGTCTATGGTATCATGAATGTTATCTCCATTTTCTTGATTTTCAGAAAAATACTCCGGGCGTTCCATCTTTCCTATATCATGGTAATACGCGCATACACGCGACAACAAAGCATTAGCTTCTATGGCTTCGGCGGCGGTTTCAGCTAACTTACTGACATTTATACTGTGATGATATGTGCCGCGCGTTACATATTCGAGTTCTTTAAGGAGCGAATGTTCCAGGTCAGCTAATTCTAAAAGCTGAATATTAGTGGGTACTTTCGCCAGGTACTCAAAAACAGGTAACAAGCCGGGTATAGCAATAATAATCGCGATACCGCTGATAACTCCCCAAAGGCTATTTTTAGCTAACTCAATGGACAACTCATCTTGTGCTAATGATGTGCCAACTATGATGAGGATACTCGCGATGCATACATATAGACCCGCTTTCATGACATCTCGTCTGCACCTAACGCTGGAAGACAATGAAAGCACTGAGACAATTCCACCACAAAAAACTAAAGTCAAACGCTCAAAAATATGTACGGTATTGATTCCACTAATTATACCGACGATAATGCCCAAAATAATAGTCGTCAATACTGCCAATTGAGGGCTGATGAGAATAGCTATCATTGACGAAGCGATAACTGCAGGAATAAGCAGAAAGGGATAAGGTATAGAATACATAATAATTAGTCTGGAAGCTATCGCGGTTATTAGTATGGTAATAATCAGCACCACAACTTTTCTGGATTCCTGGAAAACATTGGGTTCGTATCTTCTTAAATAAAATACTATCAACCCAATCAAAAAAGCCATTATTGAACTAATTCCGGCCATAATCTCAATAGACGATGATTTTAGAAACGGTTGTATCGCCATTAACTTTCGGCGCTGCATCGGAGTTATTTTTTCACCCTTGGTTATAATAGTCTCGCCTTCTTTAATGGTCACATCTGAAGATATTGATGCTGCTTGCTGTGTACGTCTCCTTTCTGTCATATCTTCATTATAAGAGAGATTCGGCCGGATAAGAGACTGACAAATTTCTTCAACAACCATTAGAATTGAGGAAGCCGTTTGAGTGGTGTTGTCTACCGCGACAAGTTCCGTTGCAACGGCATTGGTGACTTTAGCTTTTGCTTCATCAAGATTATAAAGTTCCTTTACCAAAACTCTTCTGGATAGATAGTTATCACCTTGTTTCTCCAGCAACTCAATTTCCATCTCTTGGGCAATTTCCGCATCAGTAGGCACACGCCCCTCTTCGTTTTCAATTTTTTCTTTGTTCTTTAACCATTTCTCTCCCCTGGGAAGCAATCTAGTTGATATTTCATCTGCAAAACTGTTTGCTTCGTTATTCCTGACAACACCATGACTTAAAATTTCAGCCAGAATAAGCTTAACGTTTTTCTCTATTGCAGAAATCTCTTCAGTTGTCGCAGTTGCCAATTTTGTGAGGGTATCATTTGATAAGAAATCGCCGATGATGAGTTCGCTCTTCAGCCGTTCAATTGTTTCTCTGAAATTTTTATCTTCCTCAGTGTCGGTTGTCAATGTTAAATCTGCTCTAATGGCATTAACAGTTGCAAACATCTGCGTGATATCTTTAAGTGGCTCTTCCTTTTCTAAATCATAAACGAGAGGAACATTTAGCTTTATTTGTTCTATCTCTTTACGGACTGCCTCTTCATCATTATAAATGATCGTTGCTGGAGATATAACTCTATATGGACTCTCCTTTTCTAAAGGAAAATCTTCCAACCGAATTGAAGTCCATATTATCATGTTGGGAAGTGCAATCCAACTCAAAATTATCGTAAATAATAGACCAGTGAGCCACCATTGGACTTTAATCCGTGCAAATAACAAGTGAGCTGCGCCTTTTTCTGTACGCAACCGCCGAAACCTTGTATATTGACTTATAAACTTTTGTGGCATTTCTTTTCGGGCTTTAGACAATTCCATTTTACTATCAACCTTGACCTTATTGGGAAATTAAAACATTGTGAACTTTTTTATTGGGATGATTCATTTTTCAGGAAAATTTGTGAACCATCCTACCCAATCTTTTGTTGCTAAACTACTACTTTAAAATTACCATCTTGCGCGTGGCTGTAAATGTGCCTGCTGTTAAGCGAATCAGCACACCAGTAACAGAATAAGCGATATCATACATTAATCATGCCTTGGAACCACATCCATCTGGGTCGATATTATAGCATAATCAAACTCTTACCTTAATTCTGTCATTACAAAACCTACGCACCTTTGCCAGTAATCGTTCTGTAGCCGAGATGCAAGCTTTCGCTTCGCAGTTGGTAAAAGTTTTACTCGGGAGTCGAACAGGGCCAGCAGGCGTATCGTAGTATGGATACTCTGGATTCTTGCCCCAATTTTTGTTGGGAACTATCTGCTCAAGATAAATAACCCAGCGCGTGAGCCGTTGGCGCAATATGTTTTTCTGGAAGTGTGGAAATATTTTGTCAATCTCGTTCAGCATAATGTGCATCATTGGAGGACGTTTGTTCTGCACCAGAATGTATATAGTTTTCAAAGCTTTTTCAACAGCATGCTGGCAACTTGTCATCGCAGCCGCTATTCGTTTCGCGCTTTGCAAAACCTTTGCATCATCCAAATCTCGTTGCGCTTCTGTGAAAAAAGCACGCGCTAAATGTTGCATCTCAATCGATGGAACAGGCATTGGTGGCACTCCTTGCGAACTTATTTGCGAACAGTGAATCATTAATTCTCAACTTTTCTTCTACATCATCCATCAAGTTTTTGGCGAAATTCTCACTGTCAAACAGAATTTTGTAGCCATCCGCCACGCTTTGGATGATGGGGTGCAACCTCTCAGCAAGGAACAACGCCTCCTTGGGATTCACGATTCTCGGATAAAGCCGCCCGGGCAACTGACAATTCACATCACGCATAAACTCATCAGTCAATTTTGCACCTTCTTTTCCCTCAGGCCAGCCTTCGACAATCTCTAAAATATCAATCTCGTGATAGTCGTAATCTTCTGCCAGAGGTCCAAAGAGAACGACAGAACGCAGTGACCGCCCGTGCTGTGCATGGGCTTCTCTATGAGCATCAACGAATTCTGCCAATCGTTTATACGCTACAGCAATCATGTTAATTTTTTCTTGTCTTGACATAGCAATAACCTCCTTTGATAAACCCTGACGAAAATTTAATTATTATTTAAGGTCTTCGCCTTATCACGATTCTCATACGCTTCGATTATTCGCTGTACCAGTTCATGCCTGACCACATCTTCTGCTGAAAAATATATAAAAGATATTCCTTCAATTCTCGATAGAACTGACTGCACATCTAACAAACCAGACATTTTTTCAGAAGGCAAATCAATTTGGGTAATATCTCCTGTAACAACCGCTTTGGAATCAAAACCGAGCCTCGTCAGAAACATCTTCATCTGTTCAATCGTCGAATTTTGCGCCTCATCCAATATGACAAACGCATTATTCAAAGTTCGTCCTCTCATAAAGGCGAGTGGCGCGACCTCAATAACTCCACGTTCCATATATCCTTCCATGGTTTCAGGAGGCATCATATCATACAATGCATCATACAGCGGTCTGAGATATGGGTCAACTTTCGCTGCTATATCCCCAGGTAAAAAGCCTAACCGTTCCCCAGCTTCTACTGCCGGGCGAGTCAGGATAATGCGGCTGACTCTATTGCTTTTCAAGGCAGAAACCGCCATCGCCATCGCTAAGTACGTTTTTCCTGTGCCGGCTGGACCGATTCCCAATACCAGGTCGTGAGTTTTTATCGCTTCCACATAACGTCGTTGCCCCGGCGTCTTCGGCCTGATGACCCCACGCTTAGAAAACACCGGTATGGACTCACTAATCCTGGCTTCCAAATTGACGGTTTTATGTTCCTTAGACAAACGTATCGCATATTTTACATCGTTCGCTCCTATTGGATGTCCACTCCTGAGCAAATTGAGCAATTCTTCTAAAACGCGCGCCGATTGCTGAACTGTATCGGCTACTTCGCCAAGTATTTCTAAGCTATCATCCCGCAAAACTATCCCTACATTAAAATTCTCTTCAAACAGCTTTAAAAATTCATCTTGATGTCCAAGAATGCTCTGTGCCTCTGATATGCTTTGGAGAGGAACTCTGAAAGATTCTTTTTTTTGCAATAAAATATCATCTCCAGGTGTTATTTTTCCGCCGAGAATACCCCGACCGCAAGGTTGGGGATGACAGGCGGTCAGGCTGTAAGCCTGAGACTCATAATCTTGTTGTAATCTATCCTTCTCACGGTTTTTTCTGATACTATCCATAGTGGCGCAGGGCGGTTTACGAAGTAAACTGTTGAGCAAAGCGAACCTTTTTGCCTGCGCTGGGCAGACAAGAATGTTCATTTCGTTCACCGACGGCTTCGCCTTACGGTCTGCCCCACACTAATACCCTATACGGAATTAAGCAACGAACTAGTAGTCTATTGTTTAAATTCGCATAAGGTTGGCAGAAATTTCCGTAGCGTCATCCCTCAGTGGTGACAACCGGCGGCACAGAGGCACGCCGCTACGTTGTGCTGATTGCATAAGAAACCATATACAGAATTAAGAAACGAACCACTAGTGGCCGTAAAAACTCGGTTTCTTTTCCCAATTTACCAAAGTTAAATTAGTATAACATAGCCCAAAAAACAAGTCAAGTATTTTTTTATTGTCCCCAAGTGTATGTTTCCACTTGACTAAAGCCAATATCACCGGTAAAATATTAACAAATAATATGAAAGGTTCTTTTGCCAATGCTTAAAGCTATTATTTTCGATTTTGACGGCGTCATTGCAGATACCGAGCCCATTCATCTGAAAATGTTTCAAAAGGTTTTAGCTGAAGAGGGAATTATCCTTACAGAGGAAGAATATCATCAAAAATACCTGGCTTTGGATGATAAAGGTTGTTTCAGCGCAGTATTGAGTGACAATGGGCGGCAAGTTGATAAAAAGTTGGTTGAGGATATGATTCGCCGCAAATCTATATATTTTGACGAGCATGTGAAAAACAACCTCATAATTTTTCCCGGTGTTGTGGATTTTGTCAGGAAAGCAACGCCAGAACATCTTTTAGCGATTGCTTCTGGGGCGCTAAGGCATGAAATTGAATTTGGCCTTGAGGCTGCGGGGATACGGCAGGAATTTCAAGCTATTGTCAGCGCAGAAGAGGTTGAAAAAGGCAAGCCTGACCCTGAACCATTTTTGAAGGCATTGCAAGAATTGAATAATATCCATAGTAGTTCTCCACAAATTCAACCATCCGAATGCCTGGTAATCGAAGATTCTCTGCACGGAATTGCGGCAGCGCATGAAGCGGGTATGAAATGCCTGGCGGTTACAAATTCGTATTCCGCGGATGAATTATCTGAAGCGGATTGGGTTACTGATAGCCTGGAGGATTATGAATTCAGACTTCCGAAGTCTTAGAGACTTCGGAAGTCTGTTCTCACTTCTCTCCTGCTTTTTCCAACTTTACCCTTATCTTTGATGGGTTGATGGTCATGATATCCACACCCGGAGGGACACGGATATCTTTCTTAGCAATTTCCAAAAGATTGTTCCCGATTTTTCCTTTCTTTAAGTCGACACGAGCGTTTACGCGTTCCGGGGTCAGGGAAGCGATAAGCCGTTCCGGGCCACGTAAACTAATCTTTATAGACTGAACCATCTCTCCCGTGATGATAGTATTGTGAGGAATGTTCTGGTATTTCAAAGGAATTTGTAACGCTATTTCGGCATTCTTTTGTCCTGTCAACGAAGCCCAAAGAAAAACCGCAATACAAATGGCGACGACTTTTGCCGGGAAGTTTGATGTCAATATTCCTTTCAAAGTCTGAGTTCGTTTCTTTTTAGGCCCTTCTTTTAGAAAGGATTTTCTCATTTCCTCTGCAAGTTCGGCGGGAGAGGAGAATTTGCGGATGATTGTATTCTGAAAAAGGCTAACTTCTCCTCTCTCTTCGGACACAACCAGACAAATTGCGTCACTTCTTTCCGCAATTCCCATAGCGGCTCGATGGCGAGCGCCATACATTAGTGGAAATTCTGTGTCCGTCGTCAACGGAAGGTAACATTTCACCCGCTTGATACTATCCTCTTCGATGACGACTGCGCCATCGTGTAAAGGCGAAGCAGTATGAAAAATGCTCATAAGTATTTCCTTATGCACATCGCTACGCAGAAAAACCCCACCTTTCAGAAATTCGTCTATTGGAGACTCTCCTGGCAGAACAATCAACGCGCCGATTTTGCTCTTCGCTAATTGGAAGGCACCTTCAGCAAGTTCATCAATGGTTTCTGCCGCCAACTTTGAACCTTTGGCAAACAACTTAGCTGGGCTTACATCCTCTAAAAAATTGCGGATTTCCGGCTGAAAAATAACCACCACGAAGAAAAGAATGACCGCCCAAAGATATTGTAAAAGCCAACTCGTCATGAATAAACCGAGGAGGCGAGCAATAAAGTATAACAACCCTATAAACCCAAGCCCGATTAATACCTGCAGCGCTTTAGTTCCTTTGAGCCAGGCGTATAAACCATATAACAGAAAAGCAAGGACCAGTATATCAATCCAATCCCGCCATCCGGGAATCGTTATGTTGTTAAACCAATCAGGCCTTGATAACCAATTGAAGGTACGCCCGGCCACCCGATTGAAATAATGACGCAGGTCAAATCCCAATATTGATATTAGCTTAATAGGACAGATTATCATAATTTCCTCTGTTAAATTCCCCTACCTTTGCCTCCTTGCCCCCTTGCCATTCTCATTCCGAATTCCCCCCAAATCTATTGTCGTACCGAGGGGACAAATCCAGTTGCAAAAGGATTGCTGAGTCGAAAAAATGCTGGAATCTACTCATAAGCTAACTCCGAGATAAAAAATCTATATAATCCTGGCATGACAACGCATTTGACTTTTGACAAGTTGACGTTGGAAAATGGCATTATATATTGAGGAAAAATTACTTTTTAGTGTTTCTTTTGGTTATGGCTCAATATGATAATACCACAAAATCGGTCATTATGCTTATTTAATTTTCAGTAAAAGAAATATGTCAAGTCTCGAATTATTTTTTGAAATCCAGTAGAAAATTCTCTTGACAAAATATTTTTTCTATGTTATAATTTCTACTAATTTAATAGAAATAATTTAGATTTAGGTAGTTTTGACTAATAAAACTTAACATTTTTTATCCGCTAATCTACGCGAATAGTCACGAATACTTCTGATTAGTGTTTCTTCGCGTTATTCGCGGATTCTTTAACGGCCGATAGAAGCGCGCTCTCTTCCACTGCAGGACGGATAGATAGAAAGTTCAACTTTAATAATCAAAATTACCTAAGTAAGTATCAATAATTTCTTTAAACAAAACATGGTAAACTTTTCCTCTGTCGCTTGTTCTAACCGCAGAGATCGCAGAGGAGGCGCAGAGAGCACAGAGAAAAGATTATCTCGGTGTCCTCTGCGTCTTCTCCGTGTT
>Ga0194125_10003902_pt1 | contig 23683 bp, 21 predicted proteins | sample TA2KigC250mmetaG_FD_148626 | JGI IMG/M metagenome (GOLD analysis project Ga0194125, IMG submission 148626) | Freshwater microbial communities from Lake Tanganyika, Tanzania - TA2015034 Kigoma Deep Cast 250m | ecosystem: Environmental > Aquatic > Freshwater > Lake | place: Tanzania: Lake... | reverse complement strand
GGCCCGATCCTACCTACGCAGCCGGCAACGCCAGCCAGAAGTGGTCAGGAGTTACTTTGCGGAAGAGCACGTCCGATATGCGGCAACATGACCTCAAGCTGTCAAACATTTAGTGCTCTCCGTAGTATGTCCGCCTCCGTCTGTTTGAGAAACCCGCTGCACGCGGCAGTTTGCTCTCCTCTATGGCCAGGGAGTGGGGGCAAGCACCTGGAGTTGGGTCAAGACGATTCCGGGGGAAACGCGACTCAGTACTGAGGTCAGCAGGATCGCAGAGCCGCGGCGACTGAGGGTGGGCTAGACTTCGGTACTGCCGGGCTGTTTCTCGAACAGGTCGAGAAACCGGTCTTCGTAAAGGTGGAAGAGCCCCCAGCGGTCGAGTTCCTGTTTGAGCAGTACGGCTTTCTCGCGGTCGCCCCCAGCTTCCTCGAACAGCTTCTCGACCCGCTCCATCAGGTGTTGAGGCTCGGGCCGGTCCTCCGGCTGCTCGCCCTCGGCCTGCTGGCCTTCCGGTCGGGCGCCGAGGTTCTCCTTCAACTGCTGGATGGCCTCATTGACTTTGGCCTCGAAGTCCTTGAACATCTTGTCGGCCTGGTGCACCGCGTCGTCAATCTCGTTCATGTCCACGCTGGTGTTGAGAATGCGCTGAAAGACCTGGATGAGGGCGCGTGACGCCTTCGGGTTCGGTGCCTCGATGGCATAGTGGGGCATGGTTGCGAGCAGGCAGGCCGCCGGCATGCCGCGTTGTCCGGCCAGCCCGAGCAGCAGCCCGTTCAAGCCGGAGATGTTGCCCTCTTTGAGCGGCTTGACCCCGAGCGCGGCTAGTCTCGCCTTCATGCCTTTGTCGGTGGCGGCACCAAAGATCTCGGGGCGCTGGCGGAAGCTCACCGGCATGGCGTACGCCGCGCCCGTGAACACCGTCTCGGTGCCGTGTGCGCGGACAAGGTCGAGGAGCTCGGCCGCCAATCTGAACCCGGACTCGCCCGCCAACTGGGTGTCGCCTTCAAAGATGAACAGCGGCGGCTCACTGGAGTAGTAGAGGTCCTGCTTCGGGGCATCAGGCATCCGGCCAAGTCCGTCCTCCACGGTCAGAGAATCCGGCTGGTGATAGGAGCTGACATCGATTTGAGCAAAGGGGACAGCATTCAGCTTCCTGCACAGGTAGTCGCAGGCCCCAAGTCCAACCTGGCCCATTCCGGGCCAACCAGCTATGAGTATGGGAGCCCGCGCTTCGTCTGAACCGCACAGCCTTACAGCCATCTCTACATGTTAGACGCGGATTCGGCCATCCCAGTTCCCGGCCGTAGCCGAGCCGGCGCCAGAATCCTGAGATAGGGCCACGAAAGCACGAAGTCGGATGAAACGGGCTGTCCGGTTCCCTCGCCAATCCGTTTCGTGTCTCTCGTGTCTTCGTGGCGGACCAGCTTCTGCTCCGTGGTGTCAGTTCCGCCGTCGCATGAGCGGGGCGAGGAAGTCGCGGGCCGCCTGTTTGACTTCGGTCACGCGTAGCAGCAGGGCAAGGCCGTAGTAGGTGAGCACGCCGATTCCCCCGGAAGCGAATACCTGCACCGCCTGGAAGAGAATCCGGCGTGCCGGCAGGAGGTGTCCAATCCCCCGGGCGCAGACGTAGGCGATCGCGCCGGCCAGGAGGGATGCGGCAAGTGTGCGCAGGGTGATGCCGACGAGGTAGCGACCTTCGAGTCCGCCGGTGCGCCGGCGCAGGATGAAGAAGAGGATACCGAAGTTGGCAAGCTGGGTCACGGATGCCGCCAGCGGGAAGGAAAGGAAGCCGATGACGCGCATCAGGATGAGGTTGATGATGATGTTGGCTCCGACCACGCCGATGGCGACCAGGGCCGGGGTGCGCGTATCACCGGATGAGTAGAACCCGGCCGCCGTGTTGCGCGTCGCCGCGGCAGCCCAGATGCCCGTGCAGTAGAGGGCCAGGGCCTGGGCAGTGAGCAGGGTATCGTGCGCTGTGAATCGGCCGTGCTGGTAGATGAGTTGCGTGACCGGGATCGCCAGCGCTATCAGTAGAATGGCGGCCGGCAGTGTGAGGACCGACACCAGCCCCATGGAGTGACGGAAACGGCCCTTGAGCTGCGACATGTCGGTCTGGGCCATCTGGTGAGAGAACTCGGCTATCGCGACCGAGCCGATGGCCGCGCCGAACAGGCCCGCGGGAAGATGCTGAATACGGTACGCGTAGTTTACCCAGGTTACCGAGCCCTGGGGCAGGAAGGTCAGCAGGAACGTGTTGACCAGGAAGTTAATCTGCCACGTCGCAAACCCGAGGATCATCGGCAGCCAACGGTGGAAGACTTGCCGCAGTTCCGGGGAACGGAGGTCAATGACCGGGGTCCAGCGGAACCCCTGCCGGCGCAGGCTCGGTACTTGAATCAGGAACTGGGCCACGGCGCCGATGGTTACGCCCCAGGCCATGCCGAGTATCGGGTCGATGCCACGACTCTTGAGGAAGCCGTAGGCGGCCAGCGGGACGAGCGCCGAGAAGACGTTGAACGCGGCCGGGGCGACCGCCGGGACAAAGAACGCGCCGCCGGCGTTCAGTATGCCCATGGCCCACGCCGCCACCGCCACGAACAAGAGGAAGGGGAACATGATGCGGGTGAGAATCAGGGTCAGCTGCAGCTTGGCCGGTTCGTCGGAGAAGCCGAGCGCGATGACCTTCACGATCGCCGGGGCGAAGATGATGCCGAGGACGGAAAGCGTCCCGGTGACCAGTACGATAGTGTTGAGCATGTTCGACGCAAAAGCCCACGTCCGGCGGCGGTCGTCGCCGTGCAGGCTCTTGACGAAAGCCGGGACAAACGCGGCCGAGAGAGCGCTCTCGGCAAACAGGTCGCGGAGCACATTGGGGATGCGGAATGCCACGTTGAAGGCATCGGTTGCGAACCCGGCGCCGAACAGGTATGCGAAGACTGACTCGCGGGCCACGCCGAGAATCCGCGAGAGCAGGGTCCCGACGCTGAACGCGCCGACCCGGCGGGTGAAGCGGGCCTGGGAGTGGCCGTCGCTCAACGGGGGTTCGCTCATCGCTGAGAATGATATGGCCAGCGCACGTCAAGTAAAGGGGAGCGGTCTGACGTGCTTAGGGACAAAGCAGCAAGGACAAAGCAAAGTGAGAACAAGTGGAAAGTACCAAGTCCGACTTCGCCATTGCCCCTTTCCACTTGCTTTGTCCTCAGTCCTTTGTCCTCGTGCCTGGGCCGTCCTGGTCGTGCTGTTGATTTTGCGCTCGTTGTTGGTAGATTGACGCATGGCGAAGAAAGAGAAGCCTCCGGTCATTGAGGCGCGCGGCCGGAGAGTCCGGCGGATACCGGTCAAGACACATGTCTTGATGGAGACGGACCCGATGGTGGATACGGTGAAACGGTACGCGTTGCCCGCGGCGCAACCGGGGGACATCATCACTATCGCCGAGAGTCCGATTGCGGTGATGCAGGGGAGGGCGATACCGGTTTCGCGCATCAAACCCGGCTTCTGGGCGAGCGTGCTCTGGCGGTTCGTGAAGAAGGTGCCATATGGCATCGGGCTGCGCTCGCCCTGGTCGATGCAGTGCGCCATTGATGAAGTCGGCGCGCCGAGGATCATCCGAGCGGCGTTTGCCGGCGCCTGGGGAAAGCTGCGGGGGAGAAGCGGTGATTTCTACCGGGTCGCGGGCAAGCAGGCGGCAATGATTGACGCGGCCCACACGTCCGGGGTCAAGGAGTTCTACGAGTGCGTGATCAAGGGGCCGAAGGACCCGGATGGTACGGCGCAAATGCTGGCGAAGGAACTGGGTTTTCCCCTGGCCATAGTGGACGCCAACGATATCTTCGGCTGTGCGGTTGTCGGGGTTTCTGATGGCCTCGACGTCAAACTGGTGCAGGAAGCGATGCGCGACAACCCGGCCGGCCAGGGAGACGAGTTGACGCCTATCATCATTCTCAGGTCTGAGACCTGAGCCCCGCTCCCGCCTAGGGCAGCTTCCGGCTCGGTCCATTGCGCCCGAAGCCGTAGTGGGCCTTCTGGTGCGCGAGTTCCTGGCGTCCTTTCATCCTCAGACAGCAGAGAGCAGAGAAGCCGGCGTCGGGCGGCCTTAGGCTGCAGGCGGTCAGGGGTTGCGTTCGAGGCTCGCGTGCCAGCGGAAGGAGTTGAGCACGAGCGGGTCGAAGTGGTGGCCGAGGAAGCTGAGGACGAGATCAAGCGGAGAGGGGAGAGAGGAGGGAGGAGAGAGGAGTCGAGGATCGAAGGAGGCGATTTCGGAGACGGGGGTGTAGAGAAGAAAGGCAAGGGTGTCGAGGCCGGCGGCATCAAGTCGCGTGCCGGATGGATTCTCGCCGGCACAGCGTTGACAGATGACGCCGCCACGTCCGGTGTCGAAATAGCTCGGGTGCGGACCTTCAAGCGGGCGGCGGCAGATGAGGCAGCGGCGGAGTTCGGGCCGGAACCCGAGGAAGCTCGCGGCCTTGAGGAGGAAGGAGCAGACGAGAGCCGGGTAGGGGTCGGGGGATTGCAGATTGCAGATTGCAGATTGCAGATTGAGGGAACCGGAGGACGGCAAACTGCAGACTGGGTACTGCAGACTCTCCAGAGTGGAGAGGTAGCTGAGGAGCAGCCGGTAGAGCCGGGGGTTGGGGTCGTGCGACTGGATGACGCGCAGGGCGAATTCAGCTATCTGTTCGGCCGCGAGGAAACGTGAAAGCGAGTCGGGAGTGGGGAGTCGAGAGAAGTTGAAGGAGTGAACGAGTTCCGCGTCGGAGAGTGTGAGGAGCGTGCGGGTGTCGTGCGAGTAGTAGATGATGCGCGACTGGGCGAAGACATCCAGCGCCGCGCCGAACTTGCTCTGGAGCCGGCGCGCGCCCTTGGCGAGGCAGTCTACCCGCCCGTGGTCAAGTGTGAAGAAGGTGACCAGCTTCGATGATTCGTGGTAGTCGCGGACGCGGAGGCAGATGGCCTCACTACGGATGATTCGTCGCATACTGCCGAGGATCGCAATGACCAATGACGAATTCCCAATTCCTAACGAATGACCAAACAAGGAAGTGACGGGCTGCTCGGTCTTTGTCCACCTTGGAGCATTCGTCGGGCATTGGGAATTGGCAATTGGGCATTTTCTTCCCGCTCATCCCTCGCTGCGGATTTCGCCGACCAGTTCCTCGAGCAGGTCTTCGAGCGAGACTATGCCGGTGATCTTGCCGGCTTCGTCGACGACCGCGGCCAGGTGCTCGCCGTGGCGCTGCATCTGCCGAAGCACATCCAGCGCCCGTGCGTCACGGCTCACCCGGCTGATGCGGCGGATGCGGCGCGTTGGCGCCGAGAGCAGGTCCTTCACCACGAGTACGCCGGTGAGGTTGTCCGGCGTCCCGGAGTAGACCGGCAGGCGCGAGTAGCCATACTGGCGGGTCAGGGTCGTCACCTCGTTGATGCCGGCGTCGGAAGGCACGGACTGGACCGTCGCAAGCGGGATCTGGACTTCGCCGACCTTCATTTGCGTGAAGCCGAACAGGCGAGTCGCCAGCCGCGCGTTGCGCTGGGTCGCTTCGCCGCGGCGTCTGAAGGCCGCGATGTAGTCCTCACGGGTCAGAGTCAGGCGCTGGTGTGGCCTTTTCGGCGCGAAGACCCGGCCGAGGTACCAGAAGAGCATCACGAGGGGGTAGAACGCATACCTGAGGATCTCGATTGGCAGCGCGGCCCGGCACAACAAGGGATTCGGGAAGGCCCGGGCCACCGACTTCGGCAGGTATTCGCCGAAGATGAAGGTCACGATGACTGCTGTCACGACCGCGACCGGGGTCATTGCCGGGCCGACGGTCAGCACGAAGAAGCGCGAGATGAGGATACTGAAGAAGTTGTTGACCAGGTTGTTGCCGATGAGGATGGTGATTACGGTCCTGTCCTGGTGCCCGAGAACTGCCAGGGCGGTGCGGGCGCCGGCCATTCCGCGCCCGGCCCAGTTCGACAGACGGATCCAGTTCGCGCGGTAGAGAGCCGTCTCGGTGCCGGAGAAGAAGGCGCTGGCGGCGAGCAGCAGGACGATGCCGATAAGCTCCACCGGCTACTTCCCCTTCCGGCAGACGATGACCTTCTCGAGCTTGGTGCCGTCGGTCTCGCGAACGGTGATCTCAAGGCGGCCGTGACGCAAAGTGTCGCCTGCCCTGGGCAGGCGCCCGAGTTTCTCGTGGATGAAGGAGGATAGCCGTCTGTGCCCCACGCCGCGGAATGCGTTGCCGAGTAGCTGGTTCAGGGTAGCGACGTCAATCTCGCCGTCGACCAGGTAGCAGTCGTTCTCCACTTTGGTGTAGGGGAGTTCCTCGGCTATGTCGAACTCGTCCACGATTTCGCCAAACACGGCCTCCAGCAGGTCTTCGAGCGTTACCAGGCCCGCAGTCTGGCCGAACTCGTCGACTATGGTCACGATGTGAGATCCTTTTCGACGGGTCTCGTCGAGCAGCTCCGGCAGCGGTTTGACCTCAGGCGCGAAGTGGGCCGGGCGCCGGATGGTGGTCACTGATGCTGTCTCGTCCGGCGCGGTGAGCAGCTCTTTTACGTGGAGCGTGCCGGTAACCCGGTCTATGGTGTCTCGGTAGACAGGCAGACGTGAGAATCCGCTCCGCCGGGCGACGGCGAGCGCCTCGGCGACAGTCGTCTGCTCGGGTACCGCCACAATGTCAATGCGCGGTGTCATGACCTCGGACACGGCCCGACGGTCGAGCCCGATGAGGTTCAAGAGTATCTCATCCTCGCTGCCTTGGAGCACGTTCCGGCGCCGGCCCAGCTCGACCATGGTGTGCATTTCCTCATCGGTCAGCTTGTCCGACTCTCCCTTGGCCGGGGCGAGGCGTGACGCGAGAGAGGTGAGCGTGCGGGCGAGCGGACGCAACAGCCACTGCAGCGGTGCCAGCAGAGGGACGGCCAGGACCGCGATGCGGGCCGGACTGCGTGACGCCACTATCTTCGGGGTCACCTCGCCAAACACAAGCACGAGGATGGTGACCGCGACTCCGCCCAGGCCGATCACCAGGGCGTCGCCGGCGCCTGTCGTCCGACCGATACTGATAAGGACAATAGTCGCCAGACCGGAGATGGCCGTATTGACCACCATGTTGCCGAGGAGGAGCGTGCCGAGGAGGCGGTCCGGGTCGGAAAGGAGGTGTTCGATCCGGCGGCTCGATTTGGGGTGCAGCTGCCTGAGCGCCTCACGTTGACCGTGGGAGAGCGAGAAGAGCGCGGTTTCGGAGCCGGAGAAGAACGCCGAGAAGATGAGCAGGACCGCGATGGCAAGCAGGTACCAGAGCATGTTCTAGGAGAAGGCAGAAGGCAGAAGCCGGAAGCCAGAAGTGAGAACTCCGAGCGCGAACCAGGGCGGAGGCTTAGCGGTCGCCGCGCTCACAGCTTCTCCAGATAGTGCCGGTAGAGTGGTTCCATATCGCGGTGGGTGAGGCCGAGCAGATGGAGAAGCCCGTGCAGCGTGAGTCGGCGGATCTCGGACGCGTATGATACGCCGTACTCGTGGGCCTGGGCGCGGGCACGGTCGCGGGAGACGTAGACTTCGCCGAGCACGTGTGGTTCACCGGGGACCTGCGGTTCATCGCAGTTGAACGAGATGACGTTGGTCGGCCGGTCGCGCTTCAGGAACTGACGATTGAGAGTGTGAATTCTCCGATCCGTGACAAAGATGACGTTGACGGCGGCAGCGTTCGGCTTGAAGTCCTTCGCGAGAAGTCGGCAGAGGAGTCGGACATCGGCACGCAGGCGTTCATCCTGCGTGCCGTAGATGTCAGGCTTCAAGGCAGTGAAGCCCAGCTAGGAGTTAGCAGGTAGCAGCTAGCAGTTAGGAGACCTCTGGTCATTGCGCTTCTGCCCAAACCGCCGGCTCCTAACCGCCAACTCCCGGCTGCCCGTTGGGCAGCCGGTTCTCGTAGGCGCGAATGATGCGCGAGACGAGCGGCGGCCGGACCACGTCCGCGTCGGTGAGATGAACGATGCTGATGCCGGCAACGCCGTTCAGCCTCTCCACCGCTTCGATCAGCCCGGAAGTCTGGGCGGCGGCCAGGTCTATCTGAGTTATGTCCCCGGTGACGATCGCCCGGGAGTTCCAGCCCAGCCGGGTCAGGAACATGCGCATCTGGGTCGAGGTCGTGTTCTGGGCCTCGTCGAGGATGATGTAGGCGTCGGAGAGGGTGCGGCCGCGCATGAAGGCCAGCGGCGCGACCTCGATGACCTCCTGCTCGATGAAACGCTGAACTCTCTCCATCGGCATCATATCGAACAGGGCATCGTAGAGTGGACGCAGATAGGGGTCCACCTTCTCTTTGAATGTCCCGGGGAGATAACCAAGCGACTCGCCGGCTTCGACCGCGGGCCGAGTAAGGACGATGCGACTCGAGTGACCGGAGACGAGAGACTCCAGGGCAGCGGCAACCGCCAGGTAGGTCTTTCCGGTGCCCGCCGGTCCGACCGCGAGGATGATATCACTGCGCTGCATGGCCTGCAGGTAGACGCGCTGGTTGCGGGTCTTGGCGAATATCGCCTTCCTCGGGGTCTTGATGGCGAGCACTTCCGGTTCGCCCTGTCCGGCTCCGGGTTCTCGGGACCGGCGCAGGCGGTCTACCTCGGCGTTTATCAACTCCGGGCTCAGCGGCTCTCCGCGGCGCACGCGGGCGAGCAGCCGGTCCAGGAGCCCCATAAGCTCGGATTCCTCAGCCCTGGGACCGTTCAGCATGATGCGGCCGTCGCGGACGACTATCGCCGTCTTGTAGTGCTTGGCGAGGGTTGTTAGATTCACATCAGCCGGGCCCAGCAGGGCGAGTGGGTCTACGTCCTCGACCGAAACGGAATGGCTGCAGCTTGCATCCGGCTTCATTTCTCTCCGTGGGGAATCGTGATGGTGTTGTCCAACGGCTGGGCTATTGTAGGCGGTCAGTTGACTCGAGTCAAGCGGGCTCGGCAGGCTAGGCGAAGGCGGATTCGAAGCGGACCGAAGGTGGTCCGACCCCGAGTAGCGCGCGGCTGGCATCGTCACGGGGGATGACAACGGGGAGGTCGACGTTGCGGAACTGGAGCATACCCCGGCTTGCCCCAGCCAGGGGGTCATCCTCGGGCAGACCGAGTAGCAGGGCGTGGTAGCCGAGCCTGGCGCAACGGCCGCAGACCGACCGGAGCAGCCCGGCGAATTCACCCTCGCTGTCCGGCTCTGCCGCCGCGTACGCGGCGTAGACGACCCGCAATTCCTCCCCGGGGGCCGGGAGCCTGACGAGGTGGGTCAGTCCGCTTGTCAGGTTGAGAACGCCTCGGAGCACGCGCTCGGCCCGGCCGTAGCCGACGACCAGTATGCGGCGGAGTGCGCGCTGGTCCCAGGTACCGAGCATCGCCACGATGCGGCTGCGATTCCGGACAACGGCAATGTTCTCCACTCCGAGGCGGGACAGCGCGGTTTCATCGACTGCGGGTGCCAGCAGGTGGCGGCTGTAGCAGCGCGCCGCCAGCAGCGCCATCTCCGGGATGTCGGCTGGAGTTGCCGGCCCTGCCTGCAAGTCCGGTGCCGTACGGTAGCGCGGGCCCAGAAGCAGCGAGGTTACGACCAGCTGGCGGCCCAGCACAACGTCCTGCCTGCCGGTCGCGAGATGGGTGGACATCCTGGGGTTGCGGGCGTTGACGAGCCCGATAGCGAAGCCGACGTCGGTCTGACGGCTGCGTCGCTCCGCCTCGGCGGAAAGAAGCCGGAAGAGGCCGAGACGGCGGAAGCTCGGATCGACGCCGGCCAGCGCGACGTACATCAACGGGACCGGGTCGCCGCGGAGCCGATAGGCGAGGCGACGGGATTCCAGGAATCCGGCGACTCGACCATCGACCTCGGCAACGACGATGTCGAATCCCTGCCCGGCCGCCCGGCAGAACGCGGTGAAGTCGGGTGAGCGTTCGATGCCGATACGGACCCGAGCCGGCAGCGACATCCTTCTGGCGATATCGATGAGCGCCTGATTGTCCGCCGGCAACCAGGGACGGATGACAATCGCGCCGCGCCTGTTCATTCGTGCTTTGCCGCCCATCCCAGAACCCGGCGCAGCAGCATCGCCAGGTTGACGCGACCGATAAGCAGCAGGTCGTCCCCGCGGGTGTAGTCCAGCGTGCGGCGGCAGAGTTCGTTGCAGCGCGGGTCACGATGCTTGGCGACTTCCTCCCAGGACTTGCGCAGCAACTCGGCCGGGCCGTCGTAGCAGCGACTGACCGCGAATGTCTCGTCATTGAACCGGCTGTCCGGTCCGGCGCCGAATTCCTCTCCGTGTCCGGAAACCAGGAGGCGGGCGATCTCCCTGACCCGGGGCGCGGGAGGACGGCGGTGACGGTAGTGCGGGAAAACGTCCACGAAGGTGTCGGTGACGAAGCCGATGAGGTTCGGGATCATCGCCGTCTGGGCAATCCAATACTCCCGGAATCCGCGCAGCCCCAGAACGTAGGTCAGCGGATAGGAGTAAAGCGGTACGATGGTTCGGTCTCCGGACCGGCTGTTGGCAACGACCAGACCCAGTTGGAAGACATGGTGGACGCGGCCGCCGAGGGCCAGCGAGTAGAAGACTATGGTACTGAACGCAATCGGCGTGCGGTCCCGAGCATAGAGACAGGTGATGATCCGGTTGCGCCAGGCAGCGCGTCCGGGCAGGAAGATGCCGTACGACGGCAAAGCTCCCAGCCGGGCCAGGGTGATTCCCTCTAGCTCCGCGCGCAGCCGGCCCAGTCCCGGCTCAGTCATCCAGCGACCGGGAAAGCGATAGCTGCGGAGCAAGAGACCCGAAGGCAGACTCAGGCGCAACTCACGGGAGCTGAAGTGAAGCAGCGGACATCCTCTCGGCAGACCTTGTAGCCTGCGTCATGGCCGGGCCGGTCGGGCCCGGCCCGGTTGTTGGAGAAGCATAGGACGGGCCGTGCACAAGGTCAAGCCGGTGATGCTTGACCAGCAGCCGCGTTTGGGGTTAACTTGCGGACATATGCCGCCCAGCACGAACGCCTCGAAGTCGGTACAACGCTGCCCGTGGCCGGCTGACAACGAACAGATGATCCGTTATCACGATGCCGAATGGGGAGTGCCGTTGCACGACGACCGCAAGCTCTTCGAGTTCCTCGTGCTCGACGCGTTTCAGGCCGGACTGAGCTGGGCGATCGTCCTCAAGAAACGAGAGGGATTCAGGAAGGCGTTCAGCAGCTTCGATCCGGAAAAGGTGGCCAGGTACGACGACAGAAAAGTGAGTGTCCTGCTCACAGATGCGGGGATCATCCGCAACCGGATGAAGATTGAGGCCACGATTGCCAACGCCCGGGCTTTCCTCGCGGTGCAGAAGGAACTCGGCAGCTTCGACAAGTACATCTGGCAGTTCACCGGCGGCAGGGCGAAGACCAACCGCTGGCGGACGATCAAGCAGATCCCCTGCCGCAGCCCTGAGTCTGATGCCATGAGCGTGGACTTGAAGCAGCGCGGTTTCCGCTTCGTCGGCTCGACCATCTGCTATGCCTTCATGCAGGCGGCGGGGATGGTGAACGATCATCTGGTGGGGTGCTTCAGGCACAAAGAGGTCGAGGGAGCAGGGAGTAAGGGAGGAGAGAGGAGATGAAGAATGGATGAAAAGCCGCACCGACGACTGACAGTTTGGAACAAGGCGATGGACTTCGTGGTCCAAGTCCACAGCGCCACGGGGCGGTTTCCCGCGTCCGAGAGGTTCGGGTTCGTCTCGCAGATGCGCCGCGCTGCTCTTTCCATTCCAAGCAACATAGCGGAGGGGGCGGCGAGGAAGGGACCCCGCGAGTATGTCCGCTTTCTGTATACTGCGCGGGGATCACTAAGTGAGCTAGACACACAGATCGAGGCGGCGGCCCGACTTCGCTATCTGTCACCCAGAGCGGCAAGCGACCTGCAGAGGAAGCTCGACGAACTCAGCAGAATGCTGAATGGTTTGATCGGCGCACTTTCCCGAAATGCCTGAACTCCTCCCTCCTCCCTCCTCCCTAACTCTCTTTCCCAGTCGCTCCCTGTCCTACAATGCCGGCGTGCTGGTTGGCGGCAAGGAGGCCCTGCTCATAGACCCCGGTCTATTCGCTGACGATATCGACCGGGTGAGGGCTCACATCTACAATCGCGATGCCGAGCCGCACTGCCTGGTAGTAACGCACAGCCACTGGGACCACGTGCTGGGGCCCGAGTACTTCCCGGGCGTGCCGGTGATCCAGCAGCAAGAGAGCCTCGCGGTGCTCGCCGAGTCCGGAACAATGATTGAACATCAGGTCACGGAGTGGGAACGGCAGTCGGGCATCCAGCGCGACATGCCGTTCCTTCTGCACGAACCGGACCGGACTTTCACCGATCGGCTTGAGCTTCAGTTGGGTGGCAAGATCGTCGAATTGCTCCATGCGCCGGGCCACGCTTCCGAGCAATTGGTCGTCCACGACCGCGCCGAGCAGTTGCTCTGGGCGGCAGACATGCTGAGCGACATCGAGATTCCGTTCGTCATGCACAACCTGAACGCATACCGCCAGACGCTCGATCGCCTCGCGCAACTCGAAGTCACGACACTCGTGCCGGGTCACGGCGCACCGGCCCAAGGCCAGTCCGAAGTCAGGGCGCGGTTCGACACGGACCGGACCTATCTGGCCGAACTGCAGAAGTTGGTCGAAGCGGCGCTCTCTTCCGGGCGAAGCGCGGCCGAGACTGTCACTGCCTGCGCCAGCATGAGCTACGCCATCCGCGACCAGAACGAAGAGGCGCACCGGCTCAACGTCGAGACGGCTTTCCTTGAACTTGGAGGCACTCCCGACCGCCGTCATCCAGGCTGGAACCGGTTCCAGTAGAAAGACGGAGCAGACATGGCTGCCACGAAAGCACGAAAGACACGAAACGAATGCGTCCGGAGCGAGTCGTCTTCGTTTCATCCGGCTTCGCGTTTTCGTGGCTCTCAATCCCTGGATTCGGGCAGACCGCGATGAGATTCCTCGGCACGCTGATCAACGTCGGGGCGGTGGTCGTCGGCAGCCTCATCGGTCTGTTCTTCCACTCCCGACTGCCGAAGCGGCTCACGACGGTCGCATTCCAGGGCATCGGCCTGTTCACGCTTTTCATCGGGTTCACCATGGCGGCGAAGACGAAGAGCCTGCTCGTGCTCGTCTTCTCAATCGTACTGGGCGCAATCAGCGGCGAGTTGCTCGACATAGACCGGCTGCTCAACCGCTTCGGCGAATGGCTGAGGAACAGATTGGAGCGGAAGAGGGAGTGGAGAGTAGAGAGCAGGGAGTCGATTCCCGAGCCCTCGCCAGCTACTCCCGACTCCCCACTCCCGACTCCCGGACACAGCCGGTTTGCCGAGGGGCTGGTGACCGCCTTCCTGCTCTTCTGCATGGGCTCGATGACCGTGCTCGGCGCCATCGAGGAAGGCCTGGGAGGCAGGCCGAACCTGCTCGCGGCCAAGTCGGTGCTCGACGGGTTTGCGTCGCTGGCGCTGGCCGCGTCGCTTGGCATCGGCGTGCTCTTCTCGGTCATCCCGCTCCTCATCTATCAGGGCGGGCTGACCCTGCTTGCCGGTTCACTGCCCGCCGTGATCTCGGACATCGTAGTCAATGAGGTGTCGGCGGCGGGCGGCTTGATACTGATTGGACTCGGCATTACCATACTGGAGATCAAACAGCTCAAGGTTCTGAACATGCTGCCCGCGCTCGTGTTCGCGGGCGTGCTGGCTGCGGTGTTTCTCAGGAGTTGATGAAGCTCACGCAGGTATTGGGACAGCAGCCTCACCCCCACCCTTCCCTCCCCCTCAAGGGGGAGGGAATAGAAGGGAGGGGGTGCTGGAGCGGCGTTTCTCAGATAGGGGAGTGGAGAGTAGAGAGTCGGGAGTAGAAAGGAGTCGGAAGTGAAGAGAGTGATACTTGTGGCGGCATTCATACTGGTGATGGTTGCGGCAGCGGCGCCGGTGAGGTTCGCGGTTATCGGCGACCGGACCGGTGACCATCAGGATAGCATCCACGAAAAGATAGTCGCCGAAGTTGCGGCTGCGAAGCCCGAGTTCGTTATCACGGTTGGCGACCACATCGAGGGCTACCAGCAGACCGATACGATGAAACTGGTTGAGGAGTGGGCCGAATACAAGGCGATCGTGGCGCCGCTGGCGATGGCGTTCTACTACACGCCGGGCAATCACGATATCACCTACGACAACGCGCTCGGCATATTCGAACGGAACGCCAACAAGGCGTACTACTCGTTCGACCATAAGGGCATGCGCTTCATCGTGCTGGACGTCAGCCGCTGGGAGTCGAGCGACGAGCTCCCGGCCGAGCAACTCGACTGGCTGGCTGCGGATCTGGCAAAGGCCGCCAAAGCCCGCTACACGTTCGTCTTCTTCCACAAGCCGTTCTGGACCAAGAGCATCGTTGAAGGCAAGCGCGACACGCTGCACAGCCTTTTCCAGGCCTACGGCGTGGATGCGGTCTTCAACGGGCACAACCACTACTACTTCGGCGCCACGTTTGACGGCATCAAGTACACAGCCGTCGGCAGCGCCGGGGGCGGAACCGAGCCGGGTCCGACCGGCATCCTCTATCATTGGACTATGGTGACCGTGGACGACAAGAAGGGCATAGCCATCGAGCCCGTGCTGCTCGGGGGAGAAAAGCGGGCGTGGGACGATGTGACCTACGGGGACATACAGTCGGTCGACCGGAACGCGCTGGCCGGCATCAGGTTCAGCCGACCGGTACTGGTCGGCGACGACCTCCGGGCGGCTGATACGGTGACGCTCGTCATCAAGAACCAGCCGTTGCAGACCCGGCTGGACGATACGCTCCGCTGGGACTTGCCGCCCGCCTGGAGCGTATCGCCAAAGACGCTCGCGGCGAGCGTCGCTCCCGGCACCGAAGCCGAGTACAGATTCGCAGTTGCCGGCAAGGGCCGTCCGTTTCCCGCTCCGAAGCTCACTCTCAGATTCCCCTACGCCCAGGGCAAGCAGAGCCTGGTCAGCGCCTCGCTCGATGTGGCCCGGAGCGCTCAGTGCAGCTTCGTCAGGAAGCCGCCGGTGATTGACGGCAAGGTGGTAGAGAAGCTGTGGCAGACACCGGTCACGCGTCTCTTCACCAATGACAGCGAGGCGATGAGGACCGACTCGGTCCGGTTCTACTACGCGGCCGACTCCGCGAACCTGTACCTGGCTGCTCTCTGTTTCGACCCTAACCCGGACAGCGTCAAGGTCAAGGCGACCGAGCGCGACAAGGGCGTGCATCTCGACGACTGCGTCGGCTGGTTCCCCCTGCCCGACACGTCAAAGGGCGACATCTACCAGCTCTACTTCAATCCCAACGCTGTCGTGCTCGACCAGAAGATAGTGGTCAGCCCGGAGGGCAAGATGGACGCGGACATGGCCTGGAGCGCGGACGTCGACGTGAAGACAGCGAAGGGCAAGAACTACTGGTCAGTTGAAGCCAGAATCCCGCTGGCGCAATTCGGAACGGCCGCGAAGCCCGGTGACGTCTGGGGTCTCAACTTCCGTCGCAAACAGCCCGGCCGCAAGGCCAATGCCGACTGGCAGCCCATCTCCTACGACCCGCACGGTCTGGGGCTGATGTTTATCAAGTAGGCAGTAGACAGTAGACAGCAGATAGGGGAGAGGCGCATGAAGAGTCGTGAAGGGGGTCAGGCGGCAGAGGGGTCCAGTGGGCGGAAGCTGCAGAGGTTTGAGGATCTCTTGGTCTGGAAGAGGGCGCACGAACTCACGCTCTCGGTGTATCGGATGACTGCGCGCTTTCCCCGTGATGAGCAGTTCGGACTCGTGTCGCAGATGCGGCGGGCGGCAGTATCGGTGCCAGCGAACATCGCCGAGGGCTTCAAGAAGCGGAGTCATCCGGACAAGGTGAAGTTCTACAACATCTCACAGGGGTCCTTGGAGGAACTGCGCTATTACCTGATTCTCTGTCGCGACCTTGGCTGTGCGGGCGAGGTGGATTCGGCGCAGGCCAACCTCGATGAAGTGGGCAGAATGCTGCACGGACTGATTGTCTCCATCGGCCGTCGCCCGTGACCTAGTCCGCTGCCTGCCGTTTACTGTCTGCTGCCTGCTGTCTTCTGTCTGCTCCTCTGCCTCCCGCGCCCCTGCCGCTTTCAAAGCGCCGAGCGTAGTTGTATCGTGAGGTTCCCTCATCGTTTCGACTGCCAGCCTTTGCGCGGCCGCCACTCGCGACGGCGTGCAGCGCCGGACAGCACCGGCTCAAGGAACGCCCGAATTCCCGAGACCGCCTCCTTGAGCGTCACTGCTGACTCAGCCGGAACGCTCCTTTTCAGAAACGCCGGCCAGAAACGCTGAGCGGCCTCGGCGTAGGCCTCGGAAAGCCCGACCGGGCTTTCCTTCGGCGTCTCGGCCCTGCGCTGCCCAAACGTGGCGTCTATGGCCGACCGCAGCACGTCTCCCTCAAACTCGAACTCCCGCGCCAACGCCCAGATATCGTAGTAGTCCCGCACGCGGCTGTTCGCCATTCCCAGTTCGGCCATCGCCGAGAACTTCTCGGCCACAACCGTGTAGCGCGAGTACGCTCGAAGCCGTGGTGCCGGCATATCAAGCAGCGTCGGATACTCTATCTCCTCGGCCGGCGGCACGACCGCATCTCCGGTTCCGACGTCGACCTGAAGCGCAATCCGCGTCCGCTTGAGCCTCGCCAGCAGCGTGACGCGGATGCCCTGATATGGGCGCTGCTCCTGAATCTGCCGGGCGCGCACCGAATCGGCATTAAACACCAGCCCATCCGGCTCGACCTCCTGCTCACACACACTCCGGAAAACCGCCGCAAGCGCATTCACGTCCGGCGGAACGAGACCCAGCAGGTCTACGTCCCTAGTCGTGCGGAACGGCTCCTTTGCCCAGACCGCGAACAGCGACGCTCCCTTGAGCACGAACCGGTCGCGCCACTCCGACTTGGACAGCCGATACAAAAGACGCTCGCGACCGTAGCGGGCCAGAATCTCCTGGAACTCGTCGGTCTCGGGTGTCGCCAGCGCCAGCAACCGGGCACGGACCGAAGCCGCCACGTCCGTAACCGGCCGGCTCAGGAGACCTCCATCTCAAGGTAAGGTCGCATCACCCGCGCCACGCGGCAGACCTCGGCAAAGCGCCAGAGTTCGTCCATGGTGAATCGCCGCTCCCGCCAGCCCTCGCGCAGCGCTTCCATCGCCACGTCCAGCCCCACCTTGTTTCGGAGCTTGAAGCAGTCGGCAATGGTCTTGGCGACCGAGTAGACCCGGACAGTCACGCCCTCAATCCGATGCCGTTCGATGCCAGACGAGAAACATGCGCCCGAGAGCCGGAACAGCCTCATCGGCACGACGCGCCGACGCGGTGGCCCGCCGCGCCGACGGTCAATCGCCAGCCACACCTCGTGCGGCAGTTGTGTGGTCAGGCCGTGGAACTGGAGCGCCGACAGCAGGCAGACTACACCGCCACGAACACTCCGCGCTGCCAGCGCCAGACTGTGATGCTCGGTGATATCCGCGTCGGTCCAGCGATAGAGCCCGCGCGCGACACGCTCCACATGTCCGGTTCGAACCAGCCCGGCAAGCTTGCCTCGACCGATGCCCGCAGCCTTCGCCTGCGCGGCAGACATGGCCCAGCCCCTGCGCCGAAATAGCGACCGTGCGTCAGACTCCGTCATATAAGATCAATAATAACAAGACTTACGATATGCGCAAGTGCATAATGTTGTCCATGTTCACACAAATGCATACACTTGTGCACCACTACCATGTAGACGTGTAGCCTAATCGCCATATATTACGTGTGTTAAGGCCGCTATCAGCGACCAGAACTTCAGCAGCAGCGTTCAGTTACATGCCCCAACCGGGAACTGCCCATGCGCCTGTCTGCGTGCGAAGCACAGGCAGGCCTTTGGTTCAGCACTCATCGCCCCGCGCTCAGAGCCCTCTGCCCAAACCACCCGTCAACACCTTGGCCGCCGGATGCCCCGCTTTGACATCTTTCCGGAATGTGGGAATTGACCCGCATTCATTCCATCTTCTACGACCCGCACGGCCTGGGGCTGATGTTCATCAAGTAGAAGACCGCTTGGCAAGCGACGCGGGGGCGCTCCCGCGCCCCTGCCGCTCATTCGCGCGGACGCAGTCTGACTCTATACCGCAACCCTCTGGGATGTCAGTTCATGGCAGTTCGCCGCCGCCGCCAACCCCCCGTTGACTACACAAGTCCTTCGCTGCACACGACGCGAGGGATGGTCTGTATCGGCATCTTGGGAACTTCGCTGCGGTCGCGCCTGCCAAGCCCGTGCTGCTCGTACAACTCTCGGAGCGAATGTTCCAAGTGCGCCCCTGCCACACCATTCCGCCGCAGCTTGTTCAGTTCCCTCCTCAAAGCCGAGGTGAGCGAACCGGCACAGAATGCCTGTTCCAACAGGTTCAGACGTGCCTTGGCATCCTCATCTTCCGTTGCGTTGAACATCACTCGTATCTCGCGCTGCACGTACTTCTGCGCGTGGCTCAGTGATACTGAATAGCGCTTCTCGGCTTCGCGCTGTTTGACTTCCTCGGCGAACAGCCGAGCGACGTGCATCACCTGTGCGTTGAGCCCTTCCGGTCTTGGGGCAGGATTCGTCGTCCGCTCACACCGGATCGCCGACAGGACACGGGGCAGGTCGCGCGAGATGACACCTCCTTCGGTGTCCATCAGGTACAACTGCCGGAACTCTCCCGCTTCGCACATCACGTATGTCCCTTTGGTGATCGCCGCGAGCGATGACCTTATGCCCCGGCGTAGCGCCGCGACGCGAGAAAACTCGGCCGGGTCCTCGCGCTGCATGCGACGCAGCATCTCTTCGGCCTCGTTCAAATCCATTGGCTCCTCGCCCGCAGGATCGAACATCGAAAGCTGGTCAGCGCTAGCCTGATAGATGGCGTACATGGCCTGTACATTCAGATGCTCGGTCTGGTCCAGTATCGCCGAGTCCTCGCCGATCGTGTCGTGTATCTCCTGTATCCGGCTGTGGAGGATGCTCTTCAGGCCGAGCTGTCGATCGAGCCCGGTCTCGGGCAGGAAGTTGTAGGCGTGCACCACATCGTGCTCGGAGCCGATGCGGTCAATGCGCCCAAACCGCTGTATGAGGCGTACCGGATTCCAGTGCAGGTCATAGTTGATGATGCAGTTGCAGTCCTGCAGGTTCAGGCCTTCTGCCAGCACGTCTGTGGCTACCAGCAGGGAAATCTGCGACTCGCCGCGCTGGAACTGGTACTCAGGGTTTGCCTTAGGTGCGAACCGCCCGACTACCTTCTCCTTGCTCTTGTCCCCGCTATAGATGACTTCGATGTCTTCCCGTTTGCCGCCCGGGTTCAAGTTGTCGAACAGGTACCGTGCCGTGTCGGCGTACTGCGTGAACAGCAGCACCTTGGTCCCGGCGAGGGGCTTCTTCGCCAGCCGCCGCTTCAGCGTCACCAGCTTCGCGTCCTTGTCCGGCGTCACCGGCTCGACCAGCTTCAGGATGCGTTTGAGCAGCCTAACGTCGTGCTCGATGTGCTGCTTCAACGTCTCGGCGTCGAAGTCTTTGAGCGCGTACTTACCCGAGACGTTCCTCAACGCTTCCAAGAGGTCTTGTTCCTCTTCAGCGCTCGGCTCATACAGTATGGCCTCCGCGCCTTCGCCCGCAGGCACGAATCCCGCGTCCAGGGCATCAAGGAACCGCTCCTGCATCCGAACCAACCGCTTCACCGTCTCTCTGAACGCGTAGACGCTCGACTCAAAGCGCTTGAAGAGCAGGATGCGCACCAAGCCCCGCAGGTTCGCCCCGGCATGCTGCAGGTCATCGTATGGCGCCTTCTTCCGCATCTCGGGCTTCACGTAGTGCCACAATCCGTAGCGGGCATAGGTCAGCTCATCCTTCACAATCTCGGTCTGGCAGCCGTGCTTGCCCTTGCCGAGGAAACCGCGAATCTGCTGATACAGACCCTGGTACGTATCGTCGATGCTGTACTCAACCGTTTCCAGTTCCCGCTTCGGGAAGAACTGGTGCCGCTCACCCACGAGAATGTAGGCACGTTTCGGCCCGTCGAGATATGGCCGGACCTCGTCGTCACTCATCTTCGCCAGCGGCTCCTGCGTGTCACCGGCGAATCCGTACCAGCGCAGCACGTGACGGCGCAGCCTGCGCACCTGCAGGTGGAACAGCAGCTCGGGCAGCTTGCGTTCGCCCTTGTCTATGAGCTTGAAGTACTGATTCAGGTTCGGCGGGTCAATCGGCAGGTCAGTCTTGTCATCCTGGTGGAACAGCTTGATCTGATAGTACACGTCCCAGGCGCTCTTGTTGCGCGGCGTGGCGGTCAGGAAACAGCAGTACCTGTCGCCCGTGCTCAGGAACTGCTGTACGACCGCATATCGCTGCGTATCCGAGTGCCGCAGATTATGACTCTCGTCTATCAACACGAAGTCCCGGTCCCGGTAGCGCTCGTCCTTCAGCAGTACCTCGGCAAGTCCGGAATCTCCCTCAAGCAACAGCCCCAATGACACTACAACCGCATTCAAGCTGTAGACGGCGTTGTACCGCTCCCACATATCAACCAGCGCGGCCGGGCAAATGATGATGGGCTTCACGTGGTCGGTGCGCTCGAAGTGACGGATGATGGCGGCCCCAACGTACGACTTGCCGAGCCCGACCACGTCCGCGACGAACGCGCCGCCGTATCTCCGCAGCATCTGCACCGCCTGCGTGACCGCAGCCTTCTGGAAGTTCGCGAGCTTGGACGTGATCTCGTCATCCCATAGCACTTCCTGGGCGTCCTCACCGGTCAGCCGGTCACGCACCAGCTCGTAGAGCGTCTTCAGGTAGATGTCGTAAGGACGCACCAGTCCGGCTGCCCAGGACTGGCGGATCTCCTGCATCAGCGTCTCGTCGAAGTCGTCCGCTTCCTTCCACAGCTCGTCGAACCAGCGGACCAGCTCGGCGTGGTTGGCGTTCCCCTGCACAAGCACGTTCAACTCGGTGTTGTTCGCGACGCCCGCAAGGGTCAGGTTCGACGAACCGACGACGGCAATACCCTTCTCCTGCCGCTCGACTTCCTTGCCCTTGGCATTGAAGACCTGGCCGTAGTCGAAGATGTACGCCTTGGCGTGAAGCCTGCCGCGGGTGTAGACCTTCACCTTGACCCGCTTCTGCTCAATCATGTCGGCCAGCGACTGTACCAACTCCTCGGCCTCGTCGGTCTGGTCCATCAGCTCCAGCGCCGTTCGCACCTCGGCGCCGGTGTCGACAGCGGCCTTCCGGGCTGCGCCGGCACTGCGATAGGCCTCGGCCTCGACCGCGTCGCGCACCAGTTCCAGCCTGCGCCTGCCTTCGGCCAGTTGCTCCAGCGTCTCGCGGTTCGTCGTATTGCCGATGAGCAGCCGCAACTCCTTCACACGGCCGAGCTTCTCCGCGATTCCCTCAAGGCCAGATACAAAGAAGTAGCCGACCGCAAACCGTGCCGCCTCGGTCGTATCGAGGATACGGTTTATCTGGTCAACCAGCTTGACCCGGCGATTATCGATTATGTCGTGTGCAGGCAACTTCGCTCCCGTGGCCCGACGTGGGCCTCAAAACAAATCCTTGACAGACGGCATGAGTGCCAATACAATCGAGGCGAATCTGAGACTGGGTCCATCCCAGGGGTAGGATTCACCCGGGGCGGCAACGCCCCTTTTCCTTTCATAACCTCACAACTCCATCCGGGTCGGCCGGCGCGGCGTGCCTGCAGAGGATCGGCTGCAGGGTGCTGAACCAGTTGCGCGCGCCCTTCTTGCGGACGTACGCGCCCGGGGCCTCGCGTTGATACAACAGGAACGCCGTCAGATCGGCCGCCTGTATGAAGTACGAATGGGCCGAGTCACGGTGGCCCGGGTCCTCAATCACGAAATGGAGCGGCATGTCACGTGCGCCCGTACGAATGTCAGCGCGGTGCGGTACGGGATTGTACCTTCGCATCTTGCGGAGGAGCCGCATCAACTTGATATCCTCGGTGTGGTCGCAGAAAATCAGGCCGCGGTCATCCACGTTGCGCGGTCCGGGGAAGTTGTGATGCGAGATCGTATTCTCGAAACGCTGTATCAGCGCCCGCCAGGCATTGGTGAAGACGTCGTAGTTATCTGGTTTGCCCTGCTTGTCCACAACGACGTTCATTGCCCTCAGGTCAGGCATCGCCGCCAACCGGCGCGCATGCAGACGTATCATGTTGAGCCGTTCGTTACGCTTGATGCGAACGAGTTCGCCCGGGTCGGTGATGAAAGCGGCGGCGTGGAATTCCTCGTGGAACTTCATCCCGAAGTCATCACGCAGCCTGCGTCGAAACGCGACTAGCTCGTCCAGACACGGTCGCCAGCGAAGCTCATGCAGCACAACGCCCGACAAAGCGTAGAACCGCGTCGGCGAGCCGTTTTGCAGCAATCCGCTGTCACCGCTCTCGTCAACGTACATCAAGTGCATCTGGTCGCCCTCCGTGCGTCAGTTACAAACCCCGACCGGGAACTGCCCATGCGCCTTCGGCTCAGCACTCTCTGCGTAGACAGCCCGTCAACCTTGGCCGCCGGACGCTCGTCTGACGAAGGTCTCAACCATCTCGTTCAGTTGGGCGGGCTCAAGTCGGAAGAAGTTGAAAAGTGAGAGCACCGGACTCACGAACTGCGACACCTTGTTCACCAGATCCACTTCAATGTCGCGCATACGCACCACGGCAGTCTGACTTGCCGGGTCGTCCGAAGCCACGCGGCGCGTGAAGAACGGGACGCGGTCGGTGGGCGCCCGCAGATCCCTACCTTTGATGCCACTGAAGCCTAGCGTTATTGAAACAGCGTCGTATGCTCCCAAACCAAGCCTCGAGTAAAGCCGATTCGCATACAGAAACATCTCGGTGACCCCGTGCACCAACCGGTGATAGTAGAGCGTGTTGGCACTGGCCGCGTCTACGGCAGCGAGACCATGGCTGTCGAATGAATAGAACGTGCCATCTTTCCTCAGAGTCCAGTACGCATACCCCATGAAGCCCTCGAATTCAGCCCGGATGCCGTCAGAGGTAGGCTTGGGATCGTTCTCGCCGTTCCTGGCGACCACACCTAGCATGCCGGAGGATATCTGGGCACTCTCTGCAATTCGCAGAAGGTCTCCCTGAGGGAGGTTGATGGCGCTGTCCAGCGGAAATAGTACGACCTCCATGGCCCCGGTTTCACCTGTTCTTGCCTGACCGGCCTTGGCAGCCTCGCGTTGTTTGTTAAGCCATACCTCACTCAGCTTCGGCCTAGTCTCCTCTGCCGGCAGCACCTGAACTAGTCTGCGCTTGATGCGTTTCTCCAGTTCTTCCTTGAACTCGGCAAGTTCGTCTGGACGCCAATAGAGAATGTTGTAGCTGTCCAAGTCGAAGTGGACTTTGGGTCCGTTGGGAACATGGTCCCTGGCGCGAATGTCGTGGTCGTACCTGGCTGTCAGAATCAAATTCTGGAACTTGTCCAGTCCCATCGCATATCCGACCTCTAGGTAGCAATTAGGACGCTCATCCGTGAGGTCGGCGACAATTACTACGGAGAGCACTAAATGTTTGACAGCTTGAGGTCATGTTGCCGCATATCGGACGTGCTCTTCCGCAAAGTAACTCCTGACCACTTCTGGCTGGCGTTGCCGGCTGCGTAGGTAGGATCGGGCC
>Ga0194125_10003900_pt1 | contig 23689 bp, 19 predicted proteins | sample TA2KigC250mmetaG_FD_148626 | JGI IMG/M metagenome (GOLD analysis project Ga0194125, IMG submission 148626) | Freshwater microbial communities from Lake Tanganyika, Tanzania - TA2015034 Kigoma Deep Cast 250m | ecosystem: Environmental > Aquatic > Freshwater > Lake | place: Tanzania: Lake... | reverse complement strand
TTGCTGGAGCGTGCCTACGAGCTGCGTCCCGATCTGCAGGCGGCCCAGCAGGCGCTGGCGGAAGTGTACCTGGCGGTGGGGCGGTTGGATGAGTCGGCGGCGTTGTGGGCTGGGGTAGACGACGCGCTGATTAAGTTGCAGCAGACGATGGCGCGTTACCGCAGGAGCGGTGACGCGATGCGCGCTGCTGATGCCGGGAGGGTGCTGGAAATAGTGGCGGGCAAAGGATAATGCCCAGACGTTTCGAACCGGGACAGGGGATCTACTACTTTGATTACATCTAACGTTAGACTTGGTGCGGGGGTTAAGATTTTCCAACCTGACCTGGTGAACCTCTACGGTTGCCAGATCGGTGACGAGACGAAGGTCGGCGCGTTTGTAGAGATCCAGAAGAACGTCGCCATCGGCGCGCGCTGCAAGATCTCGTCCCATACCTTCATTTGTGAAGGGGTTACCATCGAAGATGAGGTTTTCGTTGGACATGGCGTGATCTTCACCAATGACCCCTATCCACGTGCTACGTCCGCAGGACGCCTGCAGACCGAGGCTGACTGGCAAGTGATCCCTACCCTGGTGAAGCGCGGTGCGTCAATAGGGAGTGGCGCGGTGATCTTGTGCGGGGTGACCATCCGGGAAGGAGCGTTGGTTGGCGCGGGTGCGGTGGTAACTCACGACGTTCCTCCTCATGCCATTGTAGCCGGCGTACCGGCTCGCGTGATCGGAGACGCGCGCGGGCGAGAAGGAGAGGCGGGGTGACGCTCCAGGGGATTCTCCTGATCGTGCTAGCCGCCGGCATGACTGTAGCTGGCAACCTGATGATGCGCGAAGGGGTGGTACGGGCCGGTGGCCTGAGGCTGCAGTTTGCTACTATCATGCAAGACCTGATCCGCCTAGCCTGGCAACCACTATTCGACATAGGTTTGGTCTTGTACGCGCTGGCATCGCTGGTCTGGTTTCGCATTGTCTCCACTGAGAACCTGAACAGCAGCTATCCCTTGTTGGTTAGCCTGACCTTTCTGTTCGTCACCCTGGGTGCAACTTTCTTATTCAAAGAAACGATGTCTCTGCAAAAACTAGCCGGTGTCGGCATAATTCTGGCGGGCATCATGCTGGTATCAACCGCCAAGTAATCCTTCAAGGAGGAGTAGGTTATGATAGGTATTGGTGTCATTGGTTTCGGTTATTGGGGACCGAACTTGGTGCGCAATTTTATGGAAGCGCCCGACTCTCGAGTCGCCGCGGTGAGCGACTTACGTCCCGAGCGGTTGGCGCAGGCGCAGGCACGTTATCCTGGCATTTCGACCACCACCGACCCTGAGAAGCTCATCGCCGACTCTGCGGTGGACGCGGTGGTTATCGCCACGCCCGTCTCAACGCACTTCGAGCTTGCCATGTCCGCGCTAGCCGCCGGCAAGCATGTGCTGGTCGAGAAGCCGATGACCGCGACATGCGAACAGGCCCAAAGGCTCATCGAGGAGGCCGACCGGCGCCAACGCGTCTTGATGGTGGATCACACCTTCGTCTTTACTGGCGCGGTACGCAAGATCAAGGAACTGGTGGATGACGGCCGCCTGGGGCGTCTCTACTACTATGATTCGGTGCGGGTTAATCTTGGGCTGTTCCAGCACGACGTCAACGTGTTGTGGGATCTGGCCGTGCATGATCTTTCGATCATGGACTACGTGATGGGGCGTCAGCCCCGCGCGGTGGCCGCCACCGGCATGGCGCACGTGCCTGGCCGGGCCGAGGACGTGGCCTACCTGACCTGTTTCTTCGACGATAGCCTGATCGCGCACTTTCATGTCAACTGGCTGGCGCCGGTCAAGATCCGTCGCACGCTGATCGGCGGCGACCGGCAGATGATCGTCTACGATGATCTGGAGCCGAGCGAGAAGATTAAGATTTACGACAAGGGGATCACCGTGAACAGCGGTCCGGAAGGCGTGTATCAAATGATGGTGGGCTATCGAACCGGCGATATGTGGGCGCCACAACTTAACACTACCGAGGCGCTGCGTGTGGAGGCGTTGCACTTTCTGGAATGCATCGAAAAGAGGCATCAGCCCTTGACGGATGGCCAGGTTGGCCTGAACGTGGTGCGCGTGCTAGAAGCGGCGACCCAATCCTTGAGGCAGCGCGGGCAGCCGATAGAGCTGTCGTGAAGGAGAAGACGTCATGATACCCTTTGTGGATCTGAAGACCCAGTATCATAGCATCAAAACCGAGATTGATGCAGCTATCGCCAGTGTGCTAGAGAGTAGCCAGTTCGTCTTGGGCAAGGAGGTGGCGGCCTTCGAGGAGGAGTTCGCTGCCTATTGCCAGACGAAGTACACCATCGGCGTCAACTCCGGGACCAGCGCGCTGCACCTGGCGCTGTTGGCCGCAGGGATCGGGCCGGGCGACGAGGTGATCACTGTGCCCTTTACGTTTGTCGCGACCGTGGCGGCTATTGTGTATACAGGCGCACGACCGGTCTTTGTAGACATCGAGCCGCGTTCCTTTACCATAGACATCAACCGGATCGAGGCCGCCATTACCACAAAGACCAAAGCCATCCTGCCGGTGCATCTGTATGGCCAGTCCGCGGACATGGACCCCATCCTGGAGATCGCGCGACGCCGCGGGCTGGTTGTGATCGAAGACGCGGCCCAAGCCCACGGCGCGGAGTACAGGGGCCGCCGTGTGGGCAGCATCGGCGACTTGGGCTGTTTCAGCTTCTACCCAGGCAAGAACCTGGGCGCCTACGGCGAGGGCGGCGCGGTAACGACGAACAACCCCGAACATGCCCGCACTATCCGAATGTTGCGAGACTGGGGCGCTGAGCGCAAGTACCAGCACGTGCTCAAAGGCTACAACTACCGTATGGAGGGCTTCCAGGGCGCCATCCTGCGGGTCAAGTTGCGACATCTGGAAGCGTGGACCGAAGCTCGCCGGACGCATGCGGCGCGTTACAATGGGTTGCTGACCGGTAACGGGCTGCTGACGCCCGAGGAGTTGCTGTATGCTCGGCATGTCTATCACATCTACGCCATCCGCACACCAGGCCGGGACGTTTTGCAGCAGGCATTGAATGCCCAGGGCATTCAAACCGGCATCCATTATCCGATCCCGGTGCATCTACTGCCCGCACATGCGGGTCTGGGCTATCATGCTGGTGATTTCCCCTGTTCGGAGCGCGCCGCAGATCAAGTGCTGTCATTGCCGATGTTTGCCGAGTTGAGCGACGAGCAAATCGAGACCGTTACTGCTGCCGTGCGTGGAGGTTCGAGTGTCTGGTGAAGGCCGCCGCCCGTCCCGAATCGTTCAGGCCATCCATGGTCTGAAGGGTACCGCACCCGATCCGGGGTATGAGCTGGGGTTGGCCATTCACCTGCGAAGTGAATATGATCGTCAGGGTTTGATCGAGCTCTATGCACGATTCGCTATGGGCGATGGCAAGCTCGATATCTTGATGCGGCGAGCCATCTGGCGCGCGATGGCCCGGCGGATTGGTAATGGTGTACAGATCGGCAGCGGCGTGGGCTTCAAGCACTTGGAAACCTTTGAAATAGGTGACGGCGTGTTTATCGGTGCGCACACTTATATCCAGGGCCGATTCGACGGTCGCTGTGTAATCAGTGATCATGTCTGGATTGGGCCGCAGAGCTACTTCGACGCAAGGGATCTCATCATCGAGGAGTATGTGGGATGGGGACCCGGCGCCAGAGTCCTCGGCTCAGCTCACACGGGCCTGCCAGTTGATATCCCGATCATACAGACTGATCTGGAGATAAAACCTGTTCACATCGAAGCATGGGCGGATGTAGGTACAGGAGCCGTCATTCTGCCGGGTGTGATGATCGGCAGAGGCTGCATTGTAGGTGCTGGTTCTGTAGTGACAAAGGACGTTCCACCATTTGCCGTTGTTGCCGGTGTGCCTGCTCGGTTTCTACGTTGGCGGGAGGGCTACAAATCAGATGAGGACGTCTAGTCCCCCTCGCGGACGGACTTCGATTAGTGGAGGAATTATGACTGCGGCAGACAGAAACAGTGGGCACCGAGTAATGATAACAGGTGGGGCTGGTCTGATCGGATCACACATCGTGGATCTGCTGGTCACACAACCCGAGTGGCAAGATGTGCGTGAGATCCTGGTATTGGACAACTTCGTGCGCGGCAGGCGAGAGAACCTGGCTTATGCCTCGGTGCGCGGACCGGTGCGCATCGTCGAAGGCGATATCCGCGACCGCAAGCTCCTTGCCGACCTCATGTTGGGCGTGGACATCGTATTTCACCAGGCCGCCATTCGCATCACTCAGTGCGCCGAGGAGCCACGCTTGGCGTTGGAAGTGCTAGGGGATGGGACTTTCAACGTATTGGAGGCAGCTGCCCACGCGGGCGTCCGTAAAGTAATTGCTGCCTCGTCTGCTTCGGTCTACGGTCTGGCAGAGGGTTTCCCCACGACTGAACGCCACCATCCCTATAACAACCGGACCCTCTACGGCACGCTGAAGGTATTCAACGAAGGCTTGCTGCGAAGTTTTCATGAGATGTACGGACTGAACTACGTAGCTTTGAGATACTTCAATGTCTATGGCCCACGGATGGACATCTACGGGGCGTATACGGAGGTGTTGATCCGCTGGATGGAGCGAATTGCGGCTGGCCAGCCGCCCTTGATCTTCGGGGATGGCAAGCAGACAATGGATTTCGTTTACGTCACGGATATCGCTCGGGCTAACCTTCTTGCAGCACAAGCCGATGTGACCGACGAAGTGTTCAACATCGCAAGCGGTATCGAGACCAGTTTGAACGATCTCGCTTCTGCCCTCTTGCGCGTAATGGGGTCAGATCTGAAACCATCTTACGGCCCGGAGCGTAAGGTGAATCCGGTGCCCCGCCGGCTGGCCGACACGCGGCTGGCCGAGCAACGGTTGGGATTTCGCACGCAGGTTACCCTGGAGGAGGGCCTGCGGTACCTGGTGGATTGGTGGCGTGGAGAAAGAAGAGGGGATGGATGATCCCGATTACCAAACCTGTCCTCGGTGAGGCCGAGGCAAAGGCCGCGGAACGTGCGATCCTTTCAGGCTGGGTGACACAGGGACCGGAGGTGGTGGCCTTTGAGAAAGAGTTTGCTGGTTACGTGGGCGCCTCACATGCCTGCGCCGTCTCCAACTGCACGGTTGCATTGCACCTGGCTTTGCGAGTTGTAGGCGTGCAAGCCGGCGATGAGGTGATTACGGTCAGCCACTCGTTCATCGCTACAGCCAATAGCATTCGTTACTGTGGCGCTGTTCCGGTCTTCGTGGATATCCGGCCAGAGACCTTCAACATGGATCCGGCACTCATCGAGGATGCGATCACCGAGCGGACCCAGGCTATCCTGTGCGTGCATCAAATAGGGATGCCTTGTGACCTGCGCGCTATCCTCGACGTCGCAGGTCGTCATGGTTTGCCAGTAGTCGAGGACGCCGCCTGTGCGATCGGCAGCGAGATGCAGTGGAATGGGGAGTGGGAGAGGATCGGCAGACCTCGCAGCGATATCGCCTGCTTCTCATTCCATCCGCGTAAGTTGCTCACGACCGGCGATGGTGGGATGCTGACCACGACCAACGGGGATTGGGACAAAAAGTTCCGCCTATGGCGTCAGCACGGCATGGGCGTACCTGATGCGGTCCGACATACGGCCGGCCAGGTGATCTTCGAGTCGTACCTGGAACTGGGCTACAACTACCGCATGACCGACATCCAGGCGGCCGTCGGGCGGGAGCAACTCAAACGCTTGCCAGAGATCGTGTCCCACAGACGAGCGCAAGCACTTCGCTATCTGGAGCTCTTGGCCGGTGTGCCCGGTTTGGAACTGCCGGCTGAACCGACGTGGGCACGCAGCAACTGGCAAAGCTTTTGCGTGCGTTTGCCTGAGAGTTGCGACCAGCGGCAGGTCATGCAGGCGCTGCTCGATGTGGGAATTGCTACCCGGCGCGGTATCATGTGTGCTCATCGCGAGCCGGCGTATGTCAGGGAGCCCTGGTCGTGCAGTGAAGGCCCTGGTCCGTGTGGTTGTGCGCCAGGAAGCTGCCGACGGTTACGGCAGAGCGAGGTGGCGCAGGATCGGGCAATTCTTCTGCCCCTGTATCACCAGATGAGCGTTACTGATCAGGAGCGGGTCGCCGCTGCCCTGCGTGCGGCCTGCGTCCGCTGAAGCCGGCCCACCTCACCAGTTATGCCTGATCCAAAAGAGACCCGCTCCCTGCTCTCGGTCATAACCCCTGCCTACAACGAAGCAGCGAGTCTGCCCTTGTTGTATGAGCGGTTGAGCCAGGTGCTTACCGGGCTGAACATGGGGTGGGAGTGGATTATCGTAGACGACCATTCGAAAGACGACACCTTTGCGGTACTGACTGGCATCGCGCAGCAAGACAAGCGCGTCCGCGTCATTCGCCTGGCACGCAACTCGGGCTCACACACGGCCATTACTTGCGGCCTTCACCGCGCGGCCGGGGACTGCGCGGTGGTCCTGGCCGCCGACTTGCAGGACCCGCCTGAGACGTTGCCCGCGCTGTTAGCGCAGTGGCAAGCCGGCGCTCAGGTGGTGTGGGCCGTGCGCGCGCAACGGGAGGGCGAAGCCGCCAGCACCGTGGGCTTCGCCCGTCTGTACTACCTGATCATGCGACACCTGGTCGGCATGCAAGAGATGCCGGCCAGCGGAGCCGACTTCTTCCTGCTGGATCGCCGGGTGCTGGAGGCCTTCCGCCAGTTCCGCGAGAGCAACGTCAGCATCCTGGCGCTGATTACCTGGATGGGATTCCGGCAGGCGAGCTTAACTTATGACAAAAGGCCGCGTTTGCATGGGCGCTCGGGCTGGAATCTGGAGAAACGGCTCAAGCTAGTTTTGGATTCGGTGACTTCTTTCAGCTACCTGCCGCTTCGGCTGATATCGTATGTGGGTTTCATCGTTGCCATGGCCGGCTTCCTTTACGCCGCCCTGGTCATCTTCAATGCCCTGTTCGGACGCCCGGTGCAGGGCTGGACATCGCTGATGGTGGTCGTGCTGGTGATCGGCGGTGTCCAGATGCTGATGATGGGCATGCTCGGCGAATATCTGTGGCGGGCGCTGGACGAATCGCGGCAAAGGCCGCGGTACATGGTCGAGGCCGAAGTTGGTGACTGATTCCCTCCGCTGGACAAGGAGGTCACTGGGCGGGCCTTTGCGCCGGTATTGGGCGATCACTACGTCGCTGATGGGCGTGGTGTTGGGCGTCTATGTCTGGCAGTTCCTACGCACGAATCAGGACTTCACCGGCCCTCAGCCCGTGACGTTGCGGACCGGACTGGCGCTGACGTTTCTGGTCGGACCGATGGTGCTGTGGGTCATGCAGTCTCTTTCGGCAGCCATCTTGGCGTTGGTCAGTGGTCAACCATGGCGCGCCTGTCTACGTCAGGATGCCTGGTCGGCATTACCTTTGGGACTGTTGGGTCTCTCACCGCTGTTGGGACTCTTGACTGGACGTCATCCTACGGCATATCATGCCGGTGTGATCGTCCCTGTGTCGCTGGCTTTCGGGGGCTATCTGGCTCTGAAGGCCGGCAGTGCCTGGCATTTGTGCCGGCAGGACCATGGCAGGTTGGCCCTCGATGCGCGATGGGCGCGCTACGTGGTGTTCGGCATCATCGCCCTATACGCAGCCATCTTCGTTACACTGGTTGTCCTGCGCTACAACGCTTTCCAGTTGTGGGGCGTGGATCACACCATGGTAGCGCAGGCGCTGTGGAACACCGGGCAGGAACGATTCTTGCGATTCAACTTTGTGAACGGCGAGGACATGAGCTTGTTGGCCGAGCAATTCGTGCCGATCTATATCCTGTTCGCTCCACTCTATTGGCTCATTCCCGATCCTCGCCTCTTGTTTGTCGTTCAGGCAGTTGCCATCGCATCGGGTGCCTGGCCTGTATACCACATGGCGCTGCGACGTCTTCAAAGCCCAAGCCTTGCGTTACTGTGGGCAGCGACTTACCTGGTGTTACCCATGACGCTTTTCGCGGCCCAGGATTCGATGGGCGCTATACGGCCTGAGACGCTGGCCATCCCAATTTTTCTGTTCATGCTGGATGCGCTGGATCGGCGAAACTGGCTTGTGTTCGGTGCAATGGTCTTGCTGGCATTCGCGGCAAAGCAATGGCTATCACCTCTGGTCGCTGCATTGGGATTATGGGTAGCATATCGGCTAGACCGCAGGTTGTTAGGTTGGGGCCTGTGTATCGCCGGCATACTGTGGTTTGTTGGGTTGACCCAGTGGGTCATGCCGGCTATTCGCGGTGGTCCGAACCTGACGTTGATCAAGCACATCGGTCAGGCGGCCGGAGAGCAAGGCGTCGCAGGCGTTGCCCAGATGCTTGTCAGTAATCCAGGTTTGTTCTTGGGACGCGTGCTGGCTCCGGGTCATCTGCTGCTGCTCTTTTTCATTCTGTTTTCTCTGGGTGGACTCCCGTTGGCAGACTTATGGATGGCGGGAGTGACGCTTCCGGTGCTGGCAATGTTGGCTATCAGCACGCATTCGCCTGTGGTCTGGCTGGGCGACTATCACTATTTCCCTATCTTGCCTTTCCTGATTCTCGCTGCAATCGGCGGTGTCGTCACGTTTGGACGTCGTTTAGAACAATGGCTGAACTGGAAACCGCAACGAGGGGTTTCGACCTTGACCGGCTTCGCGTTGGGGATGGCCCTGGCGGGTGCCTGCTTCTGGAGCTACAGTCCGCTGGGTTGGCGATTCTGGGATCCGCGCTCGCAGGGGGTCTACTGGGCCGATACCTATCGTGTCGGCTTGCACGCTAAGGTCGCAGATCAATTCCTGAGTCGCATTCCAGATCAGATCCCAGTATTAGCCTCCGAGTATCTAGCGCCCCGTCTTGCTAATCGCGCAGAGTTGTACAGTTTCTACTGGCCCCCCGATGATGTGCTCGATCGTGTAGGTTATGTGGTGATAGATCTGCTGCAAAACCACGTCCGCACGGAACGCACGATGGCCGCCGAGATTGCCCTGATGGGGGATCTCATGCGTCGGCCAGACTTCGCCCTGACGGCATTCGAAGATGGTGTACTGCTTTTCCAGCGCTCGGCTTCGCAAGGCTACATCAGCCAGGTTGATATATTGCCACTGAACCCGCAGCCGCAGATCATGCGAGTTGAGAACCTTGGCGGTCGGCTGAAATTGCTGGGATATGATCCGCCTGCCGGGCCGCTACGTGCGGGAGAACGCGCTCGCGTGACGTATTATTGGCAGGTGTTGGATGGTTACGCGTCGGCGTTTGCCGTGAAGCTCGGCGTCAACCCTGAAAGCATCGAGACGCATCAGACCAACTATGTGTTGGCCGATCATTTCGCGAGCGCGGTCGACGAGTTCGACGTGTTGCATCTGCCGACCTACCTTCAGATGCCGCCAGGACGTTGGCAGCCAGGTCAGATCATCCGCGAGACTTATGATTTTTATGTACCAGACGATGCCCAGGGTGAGTACCAGTGGCAGGTAGGTCTGTATGCCGTGCCCAGATTTCTGGGCATTCGAATTGAGATCAGGCGCCAGGTGCCTGGCACTGAGCCGGCCTTGCTCGGGACGTTGCGCGTGGAACCCGCGAAGTGACTTGGCACAGCTGCAGCGAGCGTGGAGACCGTAGGGCATACATGAGAACAAGATCTTCTGCGCTCTCTACGTTCTCCGAGGTTTAGATACGCAGCCGTATTATTGGGTGCATCATGATCTCCTCATTACGTCGTGATCCTTATCTGCGTTGGTTGATGTTGTTCCTGGTCATCGCCTTTGCGCTGCGTTTGTGTAGCATCTGGGCCAATTTGCCGAGTGTGTCGAACCCGGACGAGTTCAAGCTCGTATGGCCTCCGTTGCGTATGGCCTATGGTACCTGGTATGCCGGCGGCGGGTATCCGCCGCTCTACATGTACGTCTTATTGGTGCAATATGGCGTGTATTACGGGGTCGGAGCGCTGGCTGGGCAATTCGCCGGCACGCTGGACTTCGCTCGCCGGGTCATCGCGGACCCTACGCCATTATACCTCATGGGGCGCATGACCAGTGTCCTGCTGGGCGTAGCCACCGTAGCGCTTATGTATGCAGTGGGACGTAGGCTTTACAACAGTCGTGTTGGGTTATTGGCAGCAGCCTTTCTGACATTCGACACAGTCCACGTCTATGCCTCTCAGGTGGTCAAGAATGATGTGTTGATGGTTTTCTTGCTGGTCGCGGCGCTTTGGTTTGCTTGTGGCATCATGCAGATGGGCCGGACGCGTGACTACGCATTTGCTGGACTGTCGGTCGGCCTGGCGACGGCAGCGAAATATAACGCCCTCGCCGGTGCGTTGCTGATCTTGAGCGCTCACCTCCTTTATTCTCGAGTGGGCCACAAGACCGTGATTCGATCGCTCACGACGCCTCGGCTATGGCTGGCAGGGCTTTGTACCCTCTCCGGGTTCTTGCTGGGTTATCCACATTTCGTGTTCGATCCCGGTTTGGCATTGGAAGGGTTGCGGACGAACTCGGTGGGCTTTTTTTGGGCCTGGCTGGGATGGGAAGGGGTGCCACTCGGATGGATCTACTACCCCGTGATCGCGCTGAACACGGCCTGGGGGCTGCCGCTACAGTTGCTGGCGCTGGGCGGCGTCATTGCTGCTCTGATTCGCCGACAACCGGCCAACATGCTGTTGTTGGTGATGCCCGTGGTAAACTATGTGATGATGGGCGGCGTGCGGGTTAACCAACCGCGCTATTTTCTTCTGGCCATGCCTTGCCTTTTGCTGCTCGCTGCCAGATTTCTCGTGGATGTCTGGGATCGGGTGGGGCCGGCGAAACGCGTACCGGTCGCCGTGTTTGCGGTTGTTGTTCTCGTCCTGATTACCTGGCCAGCCGCGTTCAGCATATTTCAGGATGTCATGCTGCTGCAGCCAGACCCACGGGTGACCGCCCGCCAGTGGATCGCTGCCAATTTGCCGGCTGGTTGCCGTGTCGTGGTGGATATGGGCGCGCCGTCGCCACCGGCCTCGCCGGAGAGCCAGTTGGCTTATACCGGGCCGCCCAAGGGGTTCTTTGAGAGACTGGCGCGAGAACTGGCCGCGAACCAGGCCCGCGCGTGTTGGGTGTTGCCGATTCAGCACTATGTCAACGGAGAGGGTTACCAAATAGGGCGCGAGGCAACTGTTGAGGCATTGGATTGGTACAAGATCAATGGCTATCGGTATTTTGTCATCTCTAACCTCTTCCTAAGTTCATATCAACGCTGGCCGGGTGTGGCCGGGCGCTACCCGAACACGATGGCGTTCTATAGGGACCTGCCGACGCATGCAACGCTACTGGCGGAGTTCACGCCAGTGATCGCAGACCCGCGCGAGGACACGGCTACGGACATGGATATGATCCCGACGATTCGCGTATACCGATTGGACTGAGGTATGGTTCCGCGTTGTTATACTGAGCTGTATCGGCCCCATGCTGGATTGTACGCAAAGTTGATAGGCACATAGATGACGCTCACGGTTTCTGTTGCCGCGTCCCTCGAACGCTGGCTCCAATTGTTTGTTTGCAGCCTGGTCGGAATGCTGTTACTCCTGCTGAACGTATCTGGCGATGTCTGGGCCCAGGCGCAAGAGCCTGGCTGGAGCGAGCCGGTGAGACTATCGGAGCCGGACTATCAAGCCCCTGCCGTGTTGCCAGATGTGGTTGCCGCTCCTGCTGGTAAGGTTTACGTGATCTGGGCTCAAAACCTGGATGAACAAGAGGCACACTCCGAGATGCTGTATCTCAGCATTTGGGATGGCCAGCACTGGTCCGAACCGACCGATGTGATCTATGATCGGATATGGACACCGCGCATAGCCCTGGATAGCCAGGGGAAATTACATGTCGTGTGGGAAGGATTTGCCGGAGGTGTAAGTTATAGTTGGGCCTGGTCCCAGGAGGCTCCCCGTAATCCGCGTAATTGGGCGAAGCCCGTTTTCTTGCCCAGTGATGGCAGGCAACCGTGGTGGCCTACCATCCTCGTAGACTCTCAGGACCGTCTCCATGTAACATGGTCGGACGTGAGCCTTGCGGAGCCACGTCTCTATGCTTCGGACGCGTCACGGGGGCAGCAAACTTGTGTCAGCGGCTGTCAGAGCGTATGGTACACGCATTCGGATGACGGCGGACAGAGCTGGTCTAGTCCAATTAAGCTAACTTCAGAAGGTATGATGGCCTATGTTCATGTAACCCATCTGGACTTCCAGGATAACCTCTATGCTGCCTGGGTTGCCGGGGGCATCTATATTACTTCTTCGCGGAATCACGGAGATACCTGGGCTTCACCGGTGAGGGTTGTCGAAGGCATGGGCGTGGAGCAGATCGGAATCGGTAGTAACCGGGCCGGCGCTATCGTCGTCGCGTGGACACCCGGCCCGTATGTCTCTCTCTCTTACGACGGTGGGATGTCTTGGTCGAACCCAATGCGCTTGCCAGACCTGTCGGCTACTCAACAATCCTGGCCCGCTCAGGGCGGTGAATTGGATATGGTCACCGATAGCGCCGATATGGTTCATCTTTTTGTGTATGGTCATTACTTGTGGAACGGTCGAGAATGGCAAGTGGAACCTCTGCCTGCGCTTGACCCTTGTGCAACAGCCGTCTACAAGCCCAAGGTTGCCTTGGGTCAGGGCAATCTCGTGCATCTCGTCACGCATGAGTTTATGGAGTGTCAGTTGGGGCGTGTAGGGTTCGTCGGCCGCGGCGCTGTGTTCTACATGCGCTACCAGAGCGCTGCGCCTCACATCCTGGAAAACCCGCCCGCTACGCGCCAATCCGTGTCGCCAGTGTTGAGTGCCGCTGCAGTGCATGCTCGCCCCACCACGCCCACGTCTACACCTACGGCCACACCTGTGCCCTGGCGCGCCGACGGCAGCCCGGTCGGGGGAGAATCCCAATCCATCTCACATCCGGAGGCCCTGGGAGTCGGCTCGGCGCTTGTGATCGTAGTGCTGACTGTGCTTTGGCAGGCAGGCGCCCGACGGTCGGGACGATTTCGACGGTAACTAGGTGATTCTGTGCAAGAACAGGTCTTGATCCTGGAACCTGGCCGGACAGAGAAAAACTACTGGATGGACCTCTGGCGCTTCCGGGAGCTGTTTCTGATTCTCGCCTGGCGGGACCTGGCTGTGCGCTACAAGCAGACCATCATTGGGGTCCTCTGGGCGCTTCTGCGGCCGTTCCTGACCATGGTAGTGTTCACGGTGATCTTCGGCCGGGTGGCGAAGCTGCCCAGCGAGGGGGATGCGCCCTATGCGCTGATGGTCTTTGCCGCCATGTTGCCGTGGACCCTGTTCGCCACCTCCCTGAGCGATGCGTCCAACAGTCTGATCGGTAACGCCAATCTGATCAGCAAGGTGTATTTTCCCCGGCTGATCGTCCCGACCGCCACCATTGTGACGGCGCTAGTAGACTTTCTCATCGGTGTTGTCATCCTGGTGGGATTGATGGGTTTCTATCATTATCCACCGAGCCCGAGCATTGTGCTGCTGCCGGCATTCATCTTGTTGGCCCTGCTGGCCAGCCTGGGGCCCAGCCTGTGGATCACGGCGCTCAACGTCAAGTACCGGGATTTCCGCTACGTCATTCCCTTCCTGGTTACATTTGGGCTGTACATTTCGCCTGTGGGCTTCAGCAGCAGCGTGATCCCGGAGCAGTGGCGATTGCTGTACAGCCTGAACCCGATGGTCGGCGTCATCGCGGGATTCCGTTGGTGTATTCTGGGCGGGAACAGCTCCATCTACTGGCCTGGTTTTGCCCTTAGCCTGGTCGTCGTCGCCTTCTTCCTCGGGTTGGGCGTTTCCCAATTCCGAAAGATGGAGAAGACCTTCGCGGATTTGATATAGCAATGTCTGACGTTGTCATCAGAGCCGAAAATCTCGGCAAGAAGTACGTGATCGGCCACCAGGCTGAGACCGGCCGCTACGTAGCGTTGCGGGATGTGCTGATGCAAAACGCGCGTGGTCTCTGGTACAAAACCAGGGATTTGGCACTGGGTAAGCCGATCATCCAGGGCGACACCCAGGAGGAGATCTGGGCGCTCCGGGATGTGAGCTTCGAGATCCGGCGCGGGGAAGCCGTGGGGATCATTGGCCGCAACGGCGCGGGGAAGAGCACGCTGTTGAAGATCTTGAGCCGCATCACCGAACCTTCGGCCGGGCGGGTCACCATCAAGGGCCGGGTGGCCAGTCTGCTGGAAGTGGGCACGGGTTTTCACCCCGAGCTAACCGGCCGGGAGAACATCTATCTGAACGGCGCCATCCTGGGCATGACCCGCCAGGAGGTCAAGCGCAAGTTCGACGAGATCGTGGCCTTCGCCGAGGTGGAGAAGTTCCTGGACACGCCGGTCAAGCGCTACTCCAGCGGCATGTACGTGCGACTGGCGTTTGCCGTGGCCGCCCACCTGGAGCCGGAGATCCTGCTGGTGGACGAAGTGCTGGCGGTAGGGGATGCGCAATTCCAAAAGAAGTGTCTCGGCAAGATGGGCGACGTGGCTAGAGAGGGGCGGACGGTGCTGTTTGTGAGCCACAATATGGAAGCCATCCGGCGATTGTGTCCAAGGGCCATGCTAATTGCGGATGGGCATATACTGTTGGACGGTTCCAGTGAGGCTCTGGTCAGTGCCTATCTCTCCGGTGCACGAGAACGGAAGCCAGGCATTCAGGCGTATGATGATTCTTCAGCCCCTGGCGACAACTGTGTGCGTTTGAGGGCAATTCGACTTGTAAATGAAGCAGGGGATGTTGCAACAATCTTCCGCATTAATGAGAGTGTATCAGTAGAGATACAGTTCACTGTTCTTCGGCCGATCTCCAATTTTCATACACACATTCGGGTAATTACGCGGGACGAGATTATAGTTTTTGGATCAGGAAGTTGGGATGATGAACCAATGGAGAACTATCTGCGCCTGCCGGGGCGATACACTGCTCGCTGCGCCATCCCTGGGAATCTCCTGAATCGAGGTCGCTATTATCTGACAGTTACAGGCACGATTCCAAATGCGAGATACATCTTTGTGGAGGAGAATGTCCTGGACTGGGAGATCGTTGAGGTAGGCGGTGCCGGGGGCATAATTGGTCCTCGCCCAGGCATTATTCGCCCCCTAATCAAGTGGGGCATTTTGAGTTCTGATGGGAACCAAGATGAAATTAAAGAAGGAGTACGATAATGACGAATCCCAATACTTCAAGGGTTGGTAAGATTAATGAGAACGATCTTGCTGACAAGATAAATGACATAGCTTGGTATCACCAGTTCGAGTTCGGAAATGGGCTTGTGACAAAAACGATACTAGACCTGCGTGAAATAAATGAAGCCAACACCAGATTTCTCGATAACGTGGATTTCCGGGGAAAAACAGTTCTTGATGTTGGGTGTTGGGATGGGTACTGGAGTTTCTTTGCCGAGCGAAAGGGAGCTGCTTACGTACTTGCGATTGATGACCTTACCCAACGACAGCAAGATGAATCTGGATTCAGGCTTGCTCACGAAATCTATCAATCTAAAGTCGAATACCGGTCGGATGTAAGTGTCTACGAGCTATCAAGAGTGTTACAACAGCAGTTTGATATAGTACTTTATATGGGTGTCTATTATCATTTGACCCACATAATGAATGGGTTCTCGGAGGTCAGACGGGTTGTAAAAAGTAGTGGTGAAATAATCGTCGAGGGTGGGGTAATCAACGATACGCAACGTGCGTATACGGAGTTTTACTATGGAGATGAAGGTAACGAACCATACCGCAAGACTAAATCTAACTGGTTTATGCCAACCCGCCGCTGCCTTAAGGACATGCTGAAATGCTGCTATTTCGATATCGTTGACGAGTTCTATCAATCACATGGAAGTCTGAAGAAGAACATAAGGAAAGGAATCAAGTTGATGGTCAGGAAGCTTCTCGAATATAGTCAAGCGGATCCTGTCGAGTATGGCCGTATGCTCGTACGTGCCAAGCCAGTTTTACGTTCGGACCTAAATCATACTCATACTCCCCCTTTTGGTTTGGCAAATTTCGATCCACGATACAATAGAGATAGTAAGTAGGAATATACTACACTAAGAGTTACCGTCATGAGAAACCCCTGCAAGATCCTATGCTTTGGTGATTCCTTGACTGTGCGCTATGTCCCGGTGTTTGAGCAGAGGTTCAGAGAAAGGTTTCCTGATATTGATGCTGCGATTGTGAATGCTGGAGTTCCGGGGGAAACATCCCGCGAGGCTTTGAGCAGACTCCTGTCTATTCTCAAAGAAAGACCTGATGTTGTTGTGGTTGGGTTTGGCATGAATGATCTTGGCAAGGAAAGCCCCCGGCACGTTTTACAGCCCGAGTTCGAGAGCAACCTTCATGTAATGATCAGCGAAATCGAAGGAATCGGCGCGCGCGTTTTGCTACTAACCATCAACCCGGTCGCTGGCCACCCCGATAGTGTCTTCAATCTTTCTGTAGATGCTTACAACGACGTAATCCGTGCAGTCGCACTGAAGACGAAAGTGCGCCTAGTTGATGTCCACGCGATGTGGAAGAGAGAGTTGGTACCATACAAGAAGGGCCTGGAAGATGGTCTTCATCCCAATGCTTTGGGAATGGAGCTCTATGCCAACGCCGTACTTCGGGTCGTCGCTCGACCCAACATAATCGTCCTCTGGCAGTATAACGGCAATCCCTGCGCCTGCAACTACAAGTGCCCGTATTGCTCTTATACAGGCATCCAGTACGGGCACCATTTTCAAGGGTCAATTCAACAATGGCACGAAGCTTTTAAGACGGGTTTCGGCAACCAGCATGTCGCCTTTTACCTGGCTCACGGAGAGCCAATGTTGGGCAAGAATTTCTACGAGGTTCTCGAGATGGTTGGATCCGAACCCAACTGGGAAGTCCGCATGACCAGCAACATCTCTCAACCTCTCGATCCTCTGGTGGAGACTCGCGTTGCGCGTGAGGGTCGGCTTAACATCAACGCCTCCTTTCATCCCCACATGGTCAAAAGGGACCGATTCCTTAAGAAGGTGCTATTTTTGCGTGAACACGGCATTGAAGTGCCCGTGGTATACGTGATGTACCCTCCACTTCTGGAAAGATTTGAGGACGATTTCGAGTTTTTCAACGCGCAGAATTTCCTGGTACACGTTCGGAGGTTTCGCGGTGTGTACCAGGGGAAGAACTATCCAGAGGCTTACACAGATGCAGAGCTGCAATTCATTGCCCGTCACTGTGATGATGCGACGATAAAGTATATGTTGTTTGATGAGCCAAGTCATGGAAAACGCACGTGGTCAGGGGTCGATTTTGTCATCGTGGATAATGAAGGCAACGTCGGGTATTGTGACGACTTCCGAAGCGATGAGTATTGCCTTGGAAATATCCTTGATAACTCGTTTCGGCCTCTGACAGAACCGCCGTTGTTCCCAGGGCGATTTGTTTCCGACGGTACTGTTGACGGCGTCGCGAATTTCCTTGAACTAGGGTACCGGCAACTGATAGGAAACAATGTTCTGAATTTTGCGCGCCAGGGTGGCGTTTATCACACGGCGAATGGGGTTCATTACAAGAATCTGCACACTGATTTCGATGACAGCAAGGTGCGTGCTGAGTATCGTTTTCCTGCTCGGAACTTCAAAGATGTAATTGCGATTCTTACGAATCAGAATGAGGCTCCAGCCAAGCGTCTGTGGCGAATTGCCCATTCTATGTTTCCCGACAGGGTGAATTATCAGTCTCGGCTTACTTGGGGTGCTTTGCTTAGAATCAGTCCACTGGTGCGATTCGTTCGATTCGCCCGACTTGCTCGGTCGCGCTGTCGTTATCTGGCAGATGTTGTACAAGCGGAGGCTTATTATGCCTATGCTAGAACAATTGGGCTCTATGGGCATAGATTTCATGCGTTTGGCCAACGATGTGCGGTCAGCTTGCTGCTGAAACAAGACCGGAAATCTGCAAAGGAAATGCTGATCAATCCAGTCTCGATGTTTCGCTATTCTGAGTTCGAGTTTGCATGCACTGCTGGGGACTGGAAGCAAGCGACGCGAGTACTCGATGTAAGCTCACCCCGCCTGTTTTCGGCGTACATTCTTGAAAAATACGCTAATGTGACGCTAGTCATTACAAATCCTGACAAGACTGACATCGCGCTAACCAAGGATTTGTATTCGAAATGCAATCTCGACAAGAGCAGAGTAGAATATCACTCTGCGACGGCTACTGAGTTGCCGTTCGATACACCATGCTTCGATATCATTTACTCTATTAGCGTTGTTGAGCATGTTCTTCAAGAACAGCAGCAGGCTTTCCTAGAGAAACTGTGGCGCCTTCTGAAACCAGGCGGGCGTCTGATTTGTACTGTGCCGGTAGCGTGCAAGCATCGGGAGGAGTATCGAGGGGAGGATCTGTATTCACAAGGCTATCCTCGTGATGAGCATGGTCAAGTCTTCTTCCAACGCGTTTATGACTCGAATTCTCTGGACAGGCAGTTAATCCAACCCATTCAGTCGCTTGAGGGAAGTCTTGTGTATATGCAGGTCTTTGGGTTGAAGAAAGGGCAGTTATTTGATGACTATCTGCGTCGAATGGAACAGAGTGGTTTCCGCGAAGGCTTTCGCGACCCACTGTACGCCGCGAGGTTTATGAAACAATACAACTCGATTGATGATTTGCCGGATCGAGGTGTGTGTGGCATGGTATTCCAAAAGCCTTCTTTAGGACAAGAGTAGCTGAAGCTATGCGCGTACTAATCGGCGGTAATATTTATGGGTGCGGCAACATCGGGGATGATGCCGTGCTCCAGGGCATACTGGAGATCGTCACTACCGCGTTCCCGACTTGCGAACTGGCGGTCGAAACGGAAGGAGCTCTCCGTTTGGATTTTCTTCCTCCGGCCGTGCGACTTGTTGACAGCTATGACTTGAAGGCCGTGGCACAATCTATACAGGTGTGTGATTGCTTCATCTCCGGCGGCGGGACGATGATCGGCGATGAATTAGGGGTCCATTTTCCGCTGATTCATAATCTGGAACGGATCGCCAGAGCCAAGTGGTACGGCAAAACGGTGGTGATGCTATCCGTTGGCGCAAACAAGCTACGGACACCGGAAGGCGCAAAGGTAGCGAGAATCCTTGTCGGGCTGGCGGACGCGATCACGCTCCGCGATCAACAATCACGCGCGGTGTGCGAAGGTCTTGGCGCGAGATCGGGCGGGACATTCGTGACTGCCGATCCGGCATTCATCCTCAAAGGTGAAGAGACCGCGCGCACCGGGGACTTGAAACGGCGACTTCGTTCAAAGGGGAAGATCATCGGCGTCAACGTCATCAATGAAGCATGGGCGGACCAGACGAACTTCAAGGCCGCTATTGCAGAGGCATGTGACGAACTCTATACCCGTCATGGCTATACCCCGGTGTTTTTTGCGAACGAGGTGCGGTTGGATCGGTTCTTTGATCTTGCGGCCAACCAGGAAACCGCGCGGATGTTGCATTGTCCTTACGAGATTCTTGAACCCGTGTACTATGCGCCAGGCGAGATGATAGATGTGGTTTCCAGTTTTGATGCGGTGATCTCCATGCGTATGCACGGGTTGATCTTTGCCGCGATTGCCGGAACGCCCCTTGTCACGATTTCGCGGGTGGACAAAGTAGATAACTTTATGGGCCTTTTTGGCATGACGGCAAGCGGCACTGTTAAGAATTGTCAGCCAGCGCGAATCGTCGCCGATGTAGAGAGGATCGTTGATCATTGGCCGGAAATCAGGCCGCGTGTGGACGAGAAGATGACGCAACTGCAGTCTGACTGCATGAAGAATGTCGAGGTGCTGCGCACAGTCCTCACCACCCCCCGCAGTTTTCGCCGTAGAGTATCGCTGGCGTCGCTGCCCTATCTATTTCCAGAGCGGAAACGGGGTGCGCTGGAGCGAAACCTCGTGGCAGTGCTGAGCAAGCAGATGACTATCAGGGAACTTGCCGCCAAAATCAAACGCAGGATTGCATCATGATCAAAGTCTTGCTGGACGGAAAAATCTACGAGATGCAGTCGCACGGCGGCGTTAACCGCTGTTTCAACGAGCTATTGAGCCATCTTGCACAGCAGGAACGGGATATCGAGATAGTGTTCTATTGGCCGCGCAGGACGCTTGGCGCAGTGCCGAGTGATTCTGGAATTACTTTTATCAGGGAGTGTAATCTGCGCCCAGTCAGAGTATTTGGGGGGATATCGAGACGGGTTAACTTGGGACGGCTACGGGCTGCCAGGTCCCAGATATTTCATTCAACGTATTACGATCAGCCCTATTGGAGTGGGTTGAAGCAAGTCGTAACGGTTCACGATTTTATTGATGAAAACACCTTCGATACCATGTCCGGTAATAGCCCCGATTTCCGCAATGTAAAGCGGAGGGCGATTGAAAACGCAGACGCGATCATAGCCGTTTCTCACGCAACAAAAACGGATATACTGAACTACACCCATGCGGCAGCGGATAAAATCTCAGTCATATATCATGGCGTCAGCGAGAGCTTTATAAATTTGAGTTCTGTGCAAGCCGAGATAGATGGATTTCGTGCCAGGCATAACATCAAAGGCCCGTATTGGCTATTCGTTGGACGAAGACAGTTGTACAAGAACTTTGGTACAGTATTGCGAGCATGGGCACGGATGCCCAAGACTTGTGACACTTTTCTGGTGGCCGTCGGGCCGGACCAAGGGCTTGAGTCGTGGCAGATAGATTGCCTGATCAAGAACCATCTGGAAAATCGCTTGATTTTATTACATGGCATAGAGGACGCTGAGCTTGCCCTTGCCTACTCTGGTGCTCTGGGTTTCATATTCCCCTCTTTATCGGAAGGATTTGGCATTCCTTTGCTGGAGGCGCTGGCGTGTGGAGCATTCATTATCGCCTCCGATATCCCTGTCTTTCACGAAGTGGCGGGGGATGCGGCACTATTCTTTGATCCGCATGATGACGAAGAGCTGACAAGTGTGATGTGTAGATTACTGAATGATGAGGGGCTCTGTGAAAGGCTACGTGCTGCGGGACGTGCAAGAGTCTCCCGTTTCTCGTGGAGCAAAAGTGCGCAAGCCCTCGCCCAGGTCTACCGTAGCCTCGTTTGATCAATCATCTGTACGGAGAAGCATGATGCACGACGGATTGAGAATATGAAAACTATCTTGGTGACTGGGTCTTCAGGCTTGATTGGATCTGAGGTCTGTCTGCACTTCGCCCGTCTCGGTTGGCGAATCCATGGGATTGATAATAACCAACGAGCCGTCTTCTTTGGGGCGCAGGGTGACACCCGATGGAATCAGCGGCGGCTGGAGGCAACGATTCCAGGGTTTTGTCATCATGAGCTTGATACCCGAGATCGCCAGAATGTGCTAACCCTGATGGCGGAACTGAAGCCGGATGCCATCGTCCACGCGGCAGCGCAACCCAGCCACGATCTAGCCGCGACGATACCGTTTGATGACTTCGATACGAATGCTGTCGGCACATTGAACCTGCTCGAAGCCGCGCGCCGCGCGGCGCCGGAAGCCCCTTTCGTCTTTCTATCCACGAACAAGGTCTATGGGGATGCGCCCAATCGGATTGGACTGAAAGAACTGGCAACGCGCTGGGACTACGATGACCCGGCATTTGAGCATGGTATCCCGGAGACATTCACCATTGACCAAAGCAAGCACTCTTTGTTCGGCGCCTCAAAAGTGGCGGGCGATGTGATGGTTCAGGAATATGGGCGCTATTTTGGTATGCCGACGTGTTGCTTGCGGGGCGGCTGCCTGACGGGTCCGAACCATAGTGGGGTCGAGTTACATGGCTTTCTCAGTTATCTCGTCAAATGCAACCTGGAGGGGCGTCTCTACCGTATCTATGGCTACAAGGGCAAACAGGTGCGCGACAACATTCATTCCTACGATGTGGCTCGTTTCGTTGAGGAGTTCATAGCCAATCCGCGTTGTGGCGAAGTCTACAACCTCGGTGGTGGCAAGGGGAACACCTGCTCTATCCTTGAGGCCTTTGAGATGATCGCGGCCATCAGCGGCAAGCCGACGCAATACGAGTACGTTGATCAGAACCGTGAAGGTGATCATATCTGCTACTATAGCGATTTACGCAAAATGAAGGGTCACTATCCCTGTTGGGGCATCACGAAACCTCTGCCCGACATTCTTGAGGAGATTCACCTGGGATGGGTGACAAGGAACCATAGACAGTGATAGACCATGATTACGTACGGGACTCGAAAATTCCGAAAGTATCTATACTCCTGCCCAACCTGAACACTCGCCCTTTTCTCGAGGAGCGCATCCAAACCATATATGATCAGACATTCACAGATTGGGAACTCATCATCGTGGACAATTACTCCGATGATGGTGCATGGGAGTATTTCCAGGAGTGTGCGCGGAAGGATGCCCGTATTCATATCAGTCAGGCCCCGCGAGCAGGAATGTATGCGAACTGGAATAACTGCATTCGTTTGGCCCGGGGCGAATATGTCTATATTGCCACCAGCGACGATACGATGTCGCCAGATTGCCTGGAGAAGATGGCAGGAGGTTTGGATCGGCATCTTTCCTGCGACCTTTGCCATTGCTGTTTGACCGTCATCGATGAACAGGGACACGAGCTTGAGGGCTGGTGGCTCAGTTTGCCACCTCAGGTGTTTTACGGCTCGCTAGTCTTTCAGAAGCATATTCGAAAGGCGCCGCTCGATGGCGTGCTTCATGGATGCTTGAATACGATCTACCACTCGATCACTCAGCTCCTGATCCGGCGAACTGTGTTCGCACGATGGGGGGTGTTCCGAACTGACTGGGGTTCACGCGGCGATTTTGAGTGGGAGATGCGCGCTTCGCTGGCATGCGATACGTTGCATATTCCCGAGTACCTGGCTAGTTGGCGCATTCATCCAACGCAAGCGACCTCCTTGTATGCCAGTGACTTCTACGAAGATCTGGCAGAAATGGTGGTCGCCGCAGTGGATGCTCACGCAACCCATCTTGGCGCCACCAGTCAAAGTTGCGTCCCAAACGACATCAGCCACTTCTATAGAAAGGAGGCTCTGCTGGCGGGAGGTTCCAAGAAGGCTCTCACGTGGCTCCGGGTGCTTAGCTTTTTCGAGAGGGTGCAGGGGAGAGCATATAGGACGAAGTACCGAATCGGACGAAGGTTAGGCAGGCGAGAGCGGTTGTTTGATGCGCGTTCGAGGTATGCTCTGCGTCTATTGCGTGACGCTGGTGTCTCGCTTGACACGCATGTCAGGCTCCTTTGAAATGACAAGAGCGATTTTTGTCTCGCATTTTGTGCCGAGTGCGGTTGGCCACGGAGGAAATCACCGCTCGTGTCAGATTCAGCACGATCTGGCGCAAATCGTCGGCCCAGAGAACGTAGTACAGATCAGTTGGCTTGCATGGCATGAATCGGCTACTGTTCAGTGCGAACGGCGAAGGCCGGTCATCAATCAATGGTTTGCTGCCACAGCGCGACGCATTGGGCGCCGGATATGGCCACTGCGGCGGGCCGTGCAATCGTGGCGAGACCGTATCCTCTCAATAATCCGGGGAAACGGCGGTCACAGACCGCCTACGAGCCTGCTTTCAGGGGGTCTGCGACCCCATAGGCATCAAGCTAACGGTCCCGCCGTTCCGACAGTTG
>Ga0194125_10003889_pt1 | contig 23718 bp, 20 predicted proteins | sample TA2KigC250mmetaG_FD_148626 | JGI IMG/M metagenome (GOLD analysis project Ga0194125, IMG submission 148626) | Freshwater microbial communities from Lake Tanganyika, Tanzania - TA2015034 Kigoma Deep Cast 250m | ecosystem: Environmental > Aquatic > Freshwater > Lake | place: Tanzania: Lake... | reverse complement strand
CGTTGGTGAAGCCCAGCGTGTAGTTGCCCTTCCACAGGTAGGTGCCTGCGCTGGATAGCGTCAGGTTGCTGGTTTCCCCGAGCGGGCTTGTCACCTGAGTCCAGACCGCGCTTATGTCCGCCTGCCCGTTGGCGTCAGTCACGTTGGCCCATATGGTGGCGTTCTGGCCGAAGCCCTGGCTGGCCGGGGTCGCATTGACCGCATTGACAAGAGGCGGCGTTATGGCGTCCAGCGTCAGCGTGAGCCTCGTGTTGTTGCCGCCCCAGTCCCCCCAGGCGCCGCCTGTTCCATAGGTTGACGCGCCGCCACCGATGTCCCAGCTCATCGAGGCGTTCAGGAAGCCGCTCAGGTTGGCGTAAATCGTGTGGTTGTTGGCGTAGGTGACGGTGCCGCTGTTATTGATGTATTGGGTGATGTTGAGCCTGTAGCCCCAGCCTGTGCTGTTGGCTGCGGTGTAGTTGAGCAGGATGCTGGTTGCGTTCCGCACCGATATGTTGGCAGCTGCCGCAGCTGTTGCATTGGTGTAATTGACATAGGTGTCAAGGTACCATGATCTGACGATCTGGCTGTTGGCGCCTGTGGCCTCGGTAACCCCAGTGAAGGAGCAGTTGAGGAAGGTCGCCTGGGACCGGCTGTTTGCCTCGCCTGTGAGGTTTATGCCGCCGGGGATGTTTGTGCCGTTGATGAACCGGACATCCTGGAAGAGCGTGTTATTGGACCAGCGCATGTCTATTAGCATTACCTTGGTCAGGTTGACCATGCCTCCTATTATGGTGTTGTTGTTCGAGATCCCAAAGTACAGGCAACTGATCTGGCAATTCCAGATGCTGTTGTTCCTCAATGTGTTATTATTGCCGCTGGCAAATGATATCGCATAAGTATTTGATCTGAATATGTTGTTCTCAATCATGTTGTTGCCGCCTGCTGTCATTACTCCAGTTGTGCAGGAAGTGAATGTGCTGCCGTTTATCACGTTACCGTCGGATAAATACAGGTAGACCCCCCTGAAGCACGCATTGAACGTGCTGTTTTCAATCACGCTTCCGCCTCCGCCGGAGTAAGGCTTGATGCACATAAAGCCGTTCAGGAATGAGGTGTTGATTATGGTTGAGGTGGTGTTCAGCGCCAGGCCCTCCTGGTTTGTGCTGTCGCCCCAGCCCAGCTCGCTGACCGCGCTGTCCCTCATCGTGAAGTTGGAACCGGCTTTGGCCGTGATTGATGTCTCAAAGTTGCTGTTGTTCGTGGTTATGTTGGAGCTTATTACCGTCAGGTTGCCCCAGGAAGTGATGATTCTGGAGCCGTCGGCCGTCATGTTCATCCTGAGCTCGCAGCCGTTGAGCGTGAGGTTGCCGCCGACCTTCTTGTCGGTGACGTTGATGTTCGCCGCCACGCTTATGCAGGTGCCGGCGAAGGGCGAGGTGCAGGGACTGGCTATGCTGAGGTTGTTCATGTCCTGAACAAGGCTGGTGCAGTTGGCGGGTCCTGTGACGTTGATGGTTGAGCTGGCGTCATTGTAGTGGGCCGTGCCCGTCGGCGGTGTGAAGGACAATGTTATCGGTCCTGCCGAAGCGTTGCTGCCTATAGTGTCGTTGCAAAAGACGTAGATGGTTATCGGGCTGCTCGGAAGCCTTGATGTGTTGGTGAGGTTGATTATGGCAGCGTTGCTGTCAACGCCCGTGAAGTATGAGCTGTTCGTCCATGCCTGATTCGGACCTGAGCCGCTGTCAGAGCATGTGCCCTGCAGCATGGCTGTTGTTCCGTGCTTCAGGGATGCCGCAGTGCCGTTGTCAAGCGTGACTGCCGGCGGGGTTGTATCAACCTGCATATGGAACAGCCCTGTGCTGTTCATGTTGCCCGCGGCGTCAATGGTGTATGCCCTGTAGGTGTAGTTGGCGTCAGCGAGGCCGGAAAAGCTGGCGTTCAATGCGTACTGGCTGGAATTGTAGAGGGCTCCTATTTCTGTGCTGTTCAGGCTGCGGTTGAACACCATGACCTCGTCTATGGAGCCGTTGAAAAACCCTCCCCAGCAGGCATAGGGGGAGCCGAGGCACAGCCCTGTGCCTATGCCTATGCTCCTCGGGCCGAAGCTGCCTGTGCGCGAGTTGCCGGTTGCGGTAAGGTTGCCGTTGATGTAAAGCTTCATTGTGGAGCCGTCAGACGTGCCGACAACATGGTACCATGCATTTGTCTCTGTCAGGGGAGTTGCAACACCGCAGTTTTCGTCGCACCCCTGCCACAGCATGAAGCTGAAACTCCCGTTGTTGCGATATTCAAAGCCCCAGTCCAGGCTGGGTTGATTGATGGAATTTGTGACAACAAGGGTTGAGCTGCCTGTTTCTGGCGGGTTGTTGCCGCCGACCGCCAAAGGATACATCCAGAATGAAATGGATATCTGGTCATAGTTCCCGAACCGTTCGTCTTCTGGCGTTTCAACATAGTCCCCGTCGCCGTCAAAGGCGAATGACTCGCCGAACTTGCCTGCGGCTGCCTGGCTGGCATTGCCTTCGGCCGCGCCGTTGTTGCCGCTGCCTGTCATGTCCATGAGGGGGTCGGCATCATCAAACCTCCACCACCCCGCCAGCGAGTTGTTGAAGTTGATGAAGGAGTAGGCCGGCGCGGCAAGGTTGTCATTGAAGGTCAGGTTCATGTAGACGCTGGTGTTTCTGGTGAACGAGCCGTTGGGTGTGGTTGTCTGGAGCGCCAGGCTGGCCTTCGTCGCGTCATAAATGAGCCAGTTGGATGCTGACTTGCCTGTGTTGCCTGCTGCGCCTGTGCAGTTGACATGCCAGCTGTAGTAGTCCTGGCTGGCGAGGCTGTGGTTGGCCAGTATAAATGTTGATGTGCTGTTGGCTGCTGATGTGTTCGTGCCGTAGCCTGTGCTGTTGATGAAGAGCTCGCAGGATGCCGTGATGTCCGTGCCCGTGTAGTTGAAGTAAAACAGCGGCGTGTCGTTGTTGGTGTAGTTGTTCATCTTGTATGGCTCGGGATATACGTTTATGCTCGACGGGTTGTCCTCTCCAACCGAGTAGTTGCTCCAGCCCAGCACGCTGAACAGGACGGTGTTGGCGTTTAATGCCGTGTAATTGGTGCAACCTGTGCATGTGAAGCCGTCCTTCAGCACCCTCGGGTTGGAGAAACCCCTGTTCCCGATTCCATACAACGTTGCATTCGCGGGAATGCTCAGAGACGGGAGGGCAGAGGAATTTACATAAGCCGAATTGTTTGCGATTGCAACAGAGGACAAGCCGGATAATCCGGAAGAGACAACATTGTCATACCAGTGTATGCTTCCGTAATTGTTTATAATTTTCAATTTTATGTCGTTTCCGTAGGTTGCCCCCTCGTCTGAGAATGATGAAGAATAATTCAAGGTCAAGATTCCAGCCGCGCCATCTCCATATCCTCCTGTCCCGTAATTAAGGGATATTGCTTTATTGTTCAGGTTTATGCTGGATTTTGAAATTGTAATTTCGCCTCCATTTGCGCCGTTTCCGCCGCTTCTGCCGCTTCCTCCGTTTGCATTCAGGTTTCCTGCTGTTGAGTTTGTTGTTGTTATTGTTCCCGCACTTCCTCCGTTACCTTGGCTCTCAGAACCAACGCTTGAGCCAGAAACATCTATATCTCCCGTTACTGAGTTGTTAATTATCGCATTTCCGCCGCTGCCTCCTGATTCTCCATAGCTTCCTCCTGAGGCATCTCCCCCATAGCCATTTATGTTTCCTGCCACAGAATCAACGACATAGATATCCCCGCCAGAACCGCCAGCAACAGAATATCCGTATGGGCTGCCTCCAACAGAACTCAGGTTTCCTGCTGTTGAGTTTGTAATTGTTATTGTTCCTCCGTTTCCTCCGTTTCCGCTTGTTATTGTGTCAGAATATCCCCCATTGCTCGCAATGTTTCCTGTTATTGAGTTGTTGATTGTTATGTTTCCTCCGCTGCCTCCGTTTCCTCCCTCTGAATTTGCAGCCCCTGACGAAGAGACAGATGTCTCAAAGCTGCCTATATTGCAGTCGTTAATCATAACACCATGACCATTTTCGCCATTTCCGGTTGCGTCTGCATTTATTCCTGTCCCTGTGCCGTCTCCTGTGATTGAAAATCCTGCGCAATCAATGGCAACATCGCTCGCTGAAATCGTAAGGCAGTCTCCTGAATCAGAAATGGAATGGTTTAATGCATAAGTTCCGGCTGAAAGGCTCCCGCATCTGTAAATGGTATCTGATAAATTCGCCGGAGGAAAGCTCCATGTGCATCCCGAAACAGCCCCGCAATCATCAGAATTGGAAAGCTGAGAGCATCCGGTGTCTGTAACGTCTCCCGAGCATCCCACGTTCCAAGAACAGCCGGCAGCTTCATAAGCTTGACATTCTTCATAGTTATTAAATCCATTGCAGCTTCCGTCTCCACCGCAATAAGGGTCATCCCAGCTGCAATATGGATGTGTATCGCATTCCTCAGAGTTTCCGTCCCAAATGGAGCAGTCATAATCATTGGCGCATAAGTCCCATGAGCAGCTTGAAACATTGGTGCATGCAGATCCAGAAAGAATGTCCCCGCAGGAAGCGGTGATTGTTCCCCAGCATTCCTCTCCGCTTGGGTCAACAATATAATCAATCTCAATTCCAGATTCTGAATTAATTTTCAAGTCAAATGTTTCACGGCTTTCTCCTTCCTCCAGATTTGCCAGATAAACCTTGTACATCCTGTCTTCCGAAATATCCTCAAACTTGGCAACAATTTCATTGCCATCCTCGCGATAAACCTCAATCTCGCTCGTGGAAGCGGATTTTGCATAAACCGTGATGTCCTTGCTATTGTCCAAAGCCCGCTCAAATGTGACCCTGACGTACTGGCTGTCCCCGACAGCCGAGAAGTTTCCGTCCCTGCTCCTGACCTGCTGGTAGATGTCGGCGATGAAGTTCCTGCCCGGGTCCAGCAGCTCTGCCTTGCTTATCTCTATGAGCGCGCCCGCGTAGGCGGAGAAGCTGCTGACCCTGAACGTTATGGTGTCGCCGTTGTCAGTGAAGGGTATGCCTGTCCTCTCCCATGCAGGGCATGTGAAGCTTTCAAAGTCAAATCCCTTGCAGCGCATTATTGCGTTCACATCGCCGCTCTTGGGCAGCGTCACCGTTGCCTCCCTGAAGCTGAGCTCCTCGTTTACCGCTACAACAGGCGTGGCTATCCTGCCCTTCTCCGGCTGACCGCCTGAATAGAGGTCTATCTTTGACTCTATGCTCGCTGGCGGGGATGTTATGCCTGTTATGCTCACCTGCGGGGCGGGCTTGCCGGGCTCCACAGCCGCGGACATCATATTGACGTTGATGCTGCCGTCCAGCGCCCTGTATGCCTGCGCGCTCCCCTGCATGCCGGACTGCGTGCTGACCGCCACGCTGATGGCAGGCGGCTGCAGCGCGAAGAACGCGCCCACGATTATGACGAGCACAGGGACATACACCCAGTAGGGCAGGCTCCTGCCGCGGCTGACAGCCCGCACCCTCCTGAAGGGACGGTCTTCCCCCTTCTCGCGCTCACCTGCAAGCTCGGCTTCCTTCCTCAGCGCGCTCTCCCTGTCCTTGCCGAGGTAGATGGTCTTCACCCCTTCCTTTGTGCGTATGTTCTTGTAGAAATAGGGCCCATGCTTCCTCCCCTTGACCTTCTTGTAGGTCTTGTATGCCAGATTCCCACCCGAACCAACTGAGGCCAGACAAGCTGGCCAAGGTATCGTTTGTAATGAGCTGTGTGCAGTGCACAGCTTGTAGTGCAAATGACCCGCCCGCCGCTGCGGCTTGCACTACATACGGCTATACAATATTATTGTCCGACAAGGGTATTTATAGGGGAAAGTGTGTGTAGTGCAAGAGTTGGTTGACTCATGACCCCAGTATCCTGTTTATGTTTGAAAGGAACCTTACAGAGTTTGCCAGCGACTCCTCGGCCGGCGGTATGTTGGCTTGGGCTATGGTTTTGTACGTATAATGGCCTCTCTTCCATTTCTCGCGGGAGAACAGACTCAGAAGCTCGTCCGCCTTGACCAGAAGGTCGTCGTAAATCCTCAGAAGTTCCCTGTCCAGAACCCCCTTTCTTACGAACGCGGCGAAAGCCTCATAGGTCTTCCTGTGCTCTTCAGGCGGGCTTGTCCTGACGCCTTTTGACAGGAGGTAAGCCTTGGCTGAATAGAAGATTGAATAATAACAATGGGAGATGACCGCCGAATAGAAAGTGTCGTCAGGGTTCGCTCCCAGCTCTATCTTTGCTTTCTCGTTGCTGGACAGGTTGAATACAGCCTTGCCCAGCCTCAGCTCGTTCCCTGCCCTCTCAATGTAAAGCCTAGCCTCTGAATCCATGCTCTATTGCCTCCCTTAGGATAAGATAATAATTTTCTGAGCCGAAGAGTATGAGGCGGTTCCTAAAGAGCTGCTTGCCGTAATTTTCCCCTTTATCCAGCAGCATCTTGAGGAAATCGCCCTTGCTGAAGGAAAACACGTGGGCCTTCGGCGACATCAGTTCGCCCTCGTTGGTCAGGACTGCCATAGCTTTCTTGGCGTCGTAGTCGCTTTCTGCGATGACCACCACATCGAGGTCTGATTTCTTTGTGGCGTTTCCCCGCGCATAGCTGCCTGTGACGATGAACGAGAAGTAAGAGGCGGGGACCAGTGAGATGAGCCTTTGGATATTCTTTGCTGGCAGATCGCCAGGAATCCTCAACTGCTCGAGGAGCGCCAAGTAAGTTAGCGCCAAGGTGCTGCTGAGGTTGAGGAAATAGAAATTTGAGCCGCCGCGGGTTTCCATGGCCAATATTCCGAGCCTGGCAAGCTTCTTGGTCGCGCCAAACACCCACCTGTATGAATTCTTCCCTGAATTCTTCGCTATTCCTCTTATGTTAAGGCTGACCAGCGGGTTGGCCCTGAACGGCTCCAGCAGCTTCAGCTCCTCCCTTGTCAATGCATTCGTATCCATGCGATATTCTTCAGTTTATGCCTTTTTAAGCATAATATTATGCTTTTTTAAGCATACTTTGGGAAACGGGTATTTATAGAGGAAATGGGTTGTAGCGCAAGTGTTCAGAATGCTGCAAGGGGCGTCTCAGGCAGGTTTTCCGTACCGCCTCTTGGCATCCTCCATGCCTTCCTCGTAGATTTTCAGTATCCTCTTCACCACATCCCTGGGTATCTCCGCCCCGAAGCTGTGGTGCAGCTCGTCAAGGAAGTCAAAAAGGTAGACGCCGAATATCTTGTCCGGGTTGTGGCTGGACTGCCAGCCTGCTTCGTCCAGAATGGCCTTCCAGTCTATGCTTGCCCTGGCTATTATGTCAGCCGCGTCCTTCCTGTCGCCCTCCCTGTCTGTCATGCATTTGGAGAATATTATGTCCTCCGGGGATGCGACCAGCGCAATGAAGTTGCCGAATTCTGCCTTCTCCCTGACCCTGGACAGCATGCCCTCGGAGATTTTTATGTGCATCACATATTCCGCGAATATGTCTATTACCCTGTCGCCCAGGGAGAGCCTCGCGGGGTGGCCCCGCCTGTCAGGCTCCACAAACAACTTGAAGCCAATCTTCTCCAGCGCGCGGCGTAGGGTCTTCCTGTCTTCTTCTGAGAATGCCACGATATCAATGTCCTTGGTGGCTGTCTTGGAAAGGTTGTAGAAAAGCATGGCCGAGCCGCCTATGACAAGGACTTCAACTTTCCTTTTCAGCGTCCTGCCCAGCAGCGCGAAAATCTCATTTTGCTCCTTGAATCCCAGCATGGCGTCACCTATGCCCCGTCTCTTTCAGCCTGTCCAAGTCCGACCTGTTGAACGGCAGCAAAACACCCCATTCCTTCTCCAATTCTGCGAAGTCGCTGCTTCTCATACCCTTTATGATGAAAGCGTCCTTGACCCTGGCTTTCTTCATCAGCGTGAGCACCCGCCTGTCTGCTGATCTCACCCTGAACAGCAGCCTGCTCAGGGAGTACAGCGCCCCTACCTGCTTTGCCACGCCAAGCCTTCGGGAAAACCTGTAAAGCTCCCACCAGTCTGAAACCTTCCTGAAGAGCGGCAGCGACGCCATGACCATTCGGAAATCGCCTGATGCTGCGGCGCTTGCAATTGCTTCCTCAATCGTTATCTCGTGGTCAGACCTTTCCCTGACAGGCGAGGACAGCTTAAGCGGTGAATTGGCGCTTATAGTTTCCGCGAGGCCCGGAAAGCCGAACTCCCTCAGCCTCAGCGGTGATATGCTGTAGAGTCTCCTGCCCCGCGCCCCTCTCTCTGTGCTGACCATGCCTTCCCGCCTCATTGCATGGAGATAGTTTATGGCGGTCTGCCTGCTTATGCCCAGCTCTTCGGCGAAGCTCTCCGCCGTGTGGAGGCCTTCCGTCTCCCTGCCTATGCGGTTCCAATCCATACCTACATCACTTTTTTATGATTATAATATTATGTAGATTAACTAATATATAAATATATGCCTATATTGCTTCTCACCGCTGCCGCAATGAGCCGTAAGTGCAAATCGCAAATCGCAAAATCAAACGAAGAAGCCGGTTACTTCCTGCCCCTGCTTCGCCGGCGCGGCAAGATGCCGTCACCTCTCCATTGCGCCCAGAAAATATCCTGCGCCCCTGACAACCAGCCTCTGCCGCGGCTGCGCCAGGCTCATTATGGTCGGCTCCCTGCTTTTCAGCGCCTTCTCGAACTCGCTCTGGGACAATATCAACGGGCTGACTTCCTTCCCGAGGACAGAGGAAAGCTGCGATATCTTGCGCCTTAAAGCAGGTCCCTTTCTCTTGACCACAAGCAGGACGTCAATGTCGCTTTCCTCGGAGAACGACATCCTGGCATAGCTGCCGAACAGGCAGCATGCAAGCACATTGTCCTCTGAAAACAGGTTTGTGAGATGCATTATCACCGAGTTCACCATGCTGCTCTTCGTGTGCAGCCTGTAGTCCTCAATCAGGCGGGCAAGCTCCTGATAGCTCGGGCTCGCTTTGTCTATTGAAACAAGGTTCGTCCTTCCTGCTTTTCTGGACTTGAGGAACGGCTTAAGCCTGGCCATGGTCTTCTGGACGCTGTATGGATGGAGTTTGAGTTGTCTTGAAATGTCCAGCAGGTGGGTTTCGCCGTCCTCATAGATTGCGGCCAGTATCTCCATCTTGTTCCTTGTCAGGGGCATCAGCTGCTTTATCATTCCATCCCGCCCAGTATCCTCATCAGTTCCGCGACTTCCTCTATGATTTGCTTTGGCTGCGCCGCGGATTTGCGCAGTGTTTTTGGGAGATACAGATACTTGTTTCTCGCGAGCCTGATGCCGGTTATCTCCTCGGAGAACGAGTCCTCATGGCTTAACGAAGAAAGCAGCCTTTCCTTTTCTTCGAGCATCTTGTGAATCCTGCCCAAAGCCTCCTTTGTGACCAGATTATTGCGCAATAATGCTACTATAAGGCAGCCATGGTCCTTTGAGTAGAAACCTTCCTTTTTCACAAGGATGGAATTGCACATCATGAACAATGCCTGATAAGCCTTCGTCACTGCCCACCTCGGGCTTTCTTCCTTCCTTGCGGAATCCAAGTCCTCATAAGCCATGCTCTGATAATCGCGATAAAGCATATTATCTACCTTCACGAACTTCCTTTCGCATCTCGCATATCTGGCTTCTAAGTTTCCTCTCGTCTGGGCCACAACTTCACCTCAGGTTGTATATATATACAACTATAGTTGGTTATATATTTAAGCTTGATTAAGCTGGCTTTGGTCCAAAAACCGACAGCCTACTTCCTGCCCCTGCCCCTGGCTTTGGCCTTCACAGGAGCCGCCGCAGCCTCTTCCTCTTCCTGAACAAGCTCCTCTATCTTGTCCTTGATGTCCAGCGCCTCCACCATCTCCTTGTAGCGGTTGCGTATGGTGACCTCGGTGACGCCGATCATGTCAGCGACCTCGCGCTGGGTCTTCTTCTCCCCTTCAAGAACGGCTGCGATGTAGAGCGCTGCAGCCGCGACCCCAATCGGCCCCTTGCCTGAGGTGACGTCAAACCTGCCCGCATCGTCAAGCACGTCAACAGCCTTGACCTGGACCTTCTCCGAAAGCCCGAGCAGCGAGCCGAAGCGCGGCACATAATCCTGCGCCTTGGCAGGCAGAATCCTTATCCTGAGCTTCCTCGCGATGTAGCGGTAGGTCTTTCCTATGTCCTTCTTGTTTATGCCTGATGCCTTGGAAATCTCGTCCAGCGTCCTTGGCGCGCCCTCCTCCCTGCATGTGGTGTAGAGCAGCGCCGCGATTATGGACTCGGTTGACCTGCCCCTGACCAGCCCCTTGTTCACAGCCTGCTGGTAAAGCTTTGCCACCCTCTCGTGGATTGCCCTTGACAGGTGCAGGAACGAGATGAGACGCTGCAGCTCCGAGAACGCGAAGCTCAGGTTCCTGTCCTTGGACTTTATCAGCCTCTTGTGCCACTTGGTGAGCCTGTAATACTGCGCGCGCTTCTTGGAAGCCACCTTGAACAGCTCGCCGCGGCCCTTGCCTATCTCTGTGGTTATGCCCTGGTCGTGCTTGGTCGGCGTCAGGGTCGCGCCTGTCCTCACGCGCTTGGAGCGCTGGTCGTCGTCAAATGCCCTCCATTCCTGCGTGAGGTCTATCATGGCCTCGCTTGTGACAGCGCCGCACCTGGCGCAGACGCTCTCGCCCCTTGAGGGGTCATACCTGATTTTGTCAGAGCCGCAGTCAGGGCACTTGCTCTTTTCGCGCTCGTGCTGCTGCGCAGCTGCCACGGGTATCTCAAAATCCTGGTTTATTTTTGGTTGTCGGGAGCGGGCAGGCGTAGCTCTGGCCCTCCCTCGGGCTTTGGCTGCCCTTCTTGCCGGTTTTCGCTTTGCAGGCTTCCTGGAAACATGCCTGGCTTTCCCCAGCTTTCCAGCCTTTCCAGCCTTTCTCGCAGCTTTCCTGGGTTTCGTCTTCCTTGACGGCTTCCTGTTTTTTGCCATGTTTGACGCTCCTGTTCAACATGTTATTGCATCCCTGTATACGGATGCAATTGCCATATTGTCACTCCCGTGCAGTGAGTATAAGAATTGTTATATATTTGCACGATGTGTTTATAAAGATTTCGGTGCTTTAAATACTTCAGCCGAAACAAAGCATCATCTGGTCAATGACCGCCGACATGCTGGTTTTCTTTTTCTTTGCAACTTCCCTGAGCTTTTCAATTGTTTCGCTGCGCAGGGAGAGGTCTATTCTTGTCTTTTTGAACGGGAAAACGCCGGTGCGGTCATAGGTGTCAAATGCCTCTATGAATCTGGCATCCTCCTCCATTATCCTTCTAATGTCCTTCGGCAGCATACTTCACCATCCTTTCTATCCTCTTCACGTCCGTTATCGGCCTGGACGCAACCTTGAGCATCTGTTTTTCCATGCGTATCTTGCATTCGTCGTCGATTGCCATGCCGTTCCTTTCCAATATGGTTCTGGTGACAACGTATGTTGTTCTCTTATTGGCATCGGAATATGCATGACCTGCAAGCATGGCCCGCCAGAGATATGCTATCAACTTGTAGGCGGTTTTCCCCATGTCTATCGCTGTCTGCATTTCCGCCTCATTCAGGGGGCTGCCTCCATACTCCTTGTTTATATCCCTTATTTCCTTCAAGGCTATCATTTTCATAATAATGTGTATATTTTTGTATAACTTATATATAAATATGCATTTTTATGTGTATTTTATTGGCTATCGCCAAAATCATCCAAATCCTTCTGTTCGTTTTCCAGCTGCCCCCTTATCTTGTGCAGTGTTTTATGCATCTCCTTCTCCTTGGCGCGCGCTGCCCAGAAATACGCCTCGTCGCGAGTGCCGCGGGTTATGAGCACGATTATCCTGCCCAGCTTGTGCCTGCCAACGCGGCCCCTTCTTTGAATGGTTCTGATTTCTGACGGCACAGGCTCGTAGAATATGGCCATGTCCATGGATTTAATGTCAAGCCCTTCCTCCGAGATGGATGTGCCCACTATGATATTGTATCCCCCCTCGTTGAACTCCTCTATGCGCTGCAGCTGTTCTTTCTGCGTCAGTCCCTCAGACTGGCAGCCGCTGCGGCTCGTTGTCCGCTGCCCCACCAGCATCACAGGCCTCGCTCCGCTGACGCGCGAAAGGGCTGACACGACCTCCTTCACAGTGTCCCTGAAGCTCGCGAAGACGATGATTTTTGAGTCCTTGTTCCTTGCAAGCTCCTGGTGGACTATGGAGCACAGCTTCGCCATCTTCGGGTGCGTGGAGCCCTGCTCCAGCAGCTCGTTCGTGAGCAGCATGGCTGCCCTGATGTCAGGGTTGCCTGACAGCGCCTTGTCATTGCGGTTCTCAGCCTTCCTGAGCTTTGCCCAGTAGCTCTCCAGCGCAGGCAGCCCCTGGCTCTCCAGCAGCCCGAGCGCGTGGTCAAGCTTTATCGCCTGCGTGACAGAGCTGAGCCCCATGAACGCGCGCCTGTCACCCTTCCTGAGCCGCTTCATCAGCTCTCCCTGGACCCGCAGCAGCTCCTTCTTGGAGACCTTGGCGAAGCGCACAAGCCTCAGCTTCCTCAGGCTCTCAACCCGCCTGCCGAGCAGCCCCTCAATCAGGCTTTTTATCTTCAGGAAGCTCTCAGGCAGCTCCACGTATTCCCAGTCCACCTCTTTGTCCTGCACATAGGGCGCGACATCAGCATCATGTTCTGTCCTTATCTCCACAGCCTCTATGCCGAGGTTCGCGCATATCTCCCTTATCTTCTCCCTTGTGCCGCCGGGCGATGCCGTCAGACCCAGCAGCCGCGGGTGCCTCGCGTGTTCAAGGTAGAACTTCGCCACGAATGGATAGGAGTATCCGCCCACGGAATGGTGCGCCTCGTCGGTGACCAGCAGCGAGAAGTCTGCAAGATTCAGCCTGTTGTTTTCAATGTCATTTTGCGCGGTCTGCGGCGTCGCGAAAACCAGCTGCTTCTCCCTGTAGAGTTGCTCCCTTTCATCAGGCTTCACAAAACCTGTCACCACGCAGAACCTGTCAGGGTCAATGTTCATGAACCTCAGGAAGCTCTTGTAGTGCTGGTTCACCAGCGGCCGCGTGGGCGCGAGCACCAGCGCCCTGGAGCCAGGGAACTTCTCCAGCCGCTGCGCCGCCAGCAGGATTGCTATTGGCGTCTTGCCCATGCCTGTCGGAAGGACGACAAGCATGTTCTTGTGCAGCGCCTCATGCAGTATGTTGGCCTGGTAGAGCCTGTGCTGCATGCTGTGCGGCTTGATGAGCGGATGGGAGATGAATTCCTCAGCCATAGCCTTCGCCTTGTCTTTGACAACGAACTCGCTTAGTTAGATGGGCTGATGCGAGGGGATATATAATATATAATCTGATACTATAAGGCAAGGGTTATTATGGCTGTCACAGCAGACAAGGGCAGGTGCCTGAGGTGCGGCGGCTGCGTGGGCGTATGCCCTGTGGCAGCGCTCAGGCTGACCGAGCACGGGATAGAGTGCAGCAGCAAATGCACAGGCTGCAGCGCCTGCGTGCAGTTCTGCCCTGTGGGGGCTTTGAGGCTATCAGGAGGAAAGGATTGAATTTGGCTTGAAGTCATCGCCGGATGGATGGCACGGAATTGCCTGCGGCAATGGCTCGTTTGCAAGATCACTGCGTTGGGTGATGTTATGATAATCGAGAAAAAGGTCTGGCCGGAATTTTTCAGCAAGCTGCTTTCAGGCGAGAAAACGTTTGAGCTGAGGCTGGCTGACTTCAATGTGAAAGCAGGGGATACGCTGCTGCTGAAAGAGTATGACCCCAAGACAGGGAAATTCACAGGCAGGAAGATTGAGAAGGCATGCAAGAGTGTCATGAAGGTCAATCCAACGGATTTCTACTCACCTGAGCAGATAAGGGAGCACGGATTGCTCGTGATAGGTTTGTGATAGCATGATAGAAATCCCGAAGGAAGTTGATGTGCTTGTCGTCGGCATGGGGCCCGGCGGCAGCGGCGCGGCGAAGCGCTGCGCGGAGCTGGGGCTGAAGGTGCTCGGCGTGGAGAAGCGCGCTGAGATTGGCGCGCCCAAGCGCTGCGGCGAGGCCATATCAAGGCACGGCATGCTTGACAGGATCGGCATAAAACCCGAGGGGCAGTGGATAATGCAGGAGGTGTGCGGCGCGATTGTTTATGCGCCCAACGGCAAGTCCGTCAGGGTTGATTACAAGGGTCCTGAAGGCTGGATTGTCGAGCGCAAGCTCTTTGACAAACACCTGGCCGCGCTCGCAGCGAATGCGGGCGCGAGAGTTCTTGCGAAGGTTGAGGCGAAGAATTTCAGGAGAAATGACGGGAAGGTCACCGCAGAACTTGAGTATGAGGGCGGCAGGCATGAAGTCACCGCGAAAATCGTCATAGCCGCGGACGGCGTCGAGTCCATGGTGGCGCGCGAGCTTGGCGTGAATACGAGCAACAAGCTCGTTGACATCTGCGTGGGCGCGCAGTTCGAGATGGCTGGGGTGAAGGGTCTGACGAACCTGATTGAGTTCTACTTCGGCAATGACGCAAGCCCGGGCGGATACGTGTGGGTTTTCAGCAAGGGAAACGGCACAGCAAACGTCGGCATCGGCGTGAGGAAGCCGTGGGCGAAGAAGACGGCGCTTGAGTACCTTGAAGACTGGGTGCGCAGCCAGCCGCGGTTCAGGGACGCGTCCATACTTGAGGTCAACGCAGGCGGCGTGCCTGTCGGCGGGTTCCTTGAAAGCAACGTGGCCGACAACCTGATGGTGGTCGGCGACGCCGCGCACCATGTCAATCCCATACACGGCGGCGGCATACCCGAAGCCTACATGGCAGGGAAGATTGCAGCCGAGGTCGCTGCCGAAGCCGTGAAGAAGGGCGACTTCTCCAAGAAGTTCCTAAAGAAATATGACGAGCGCTGGAACAGGGAGAGGGGTGGCAGCCTGAAGAAAATACTGAAGCTGCGCGAGGTCATGGAGTCCATGTCCGACGACGACCTCAACTGGCTCGTCGAATATCTCAAGGGTGATGACCTCGTTGAATTGTCGAGGGGCAATTCTGGCTTCGCAAGGCTCGCTAAGATTCTGATGAAGAAGCCGAAGCTCATGAAGCTGGCGAGGAAGCTGGTATAGCACCATTTAAATACGGCATCCATATTCTACTCGGCAGGGCAGGCCGGGCGGCTTGGCGTCGCCTGTTAGCGCAAACCGTCATCATGGCGCGGCTGAGGCTTTCGGGCGGTGCGGACGCTGATTTGCAGGTCCTTGTTGCCAACTGAGAAACCTTGTCCTGCAGGGTTGCCATTGGGGCGAACCTGGCGAGGCCCGGAAGGGAGCAGCCATAAACCGCAGCGGCACTGCTTGCAGGGAAGCAGGGCGGAGGCGGCGGCTAGGGTAGCTTGTGTTTCAGTTCCTCATCCACCGACGGGGCCCTGCCATCCCAATCATATGGACGCAGGAGCCACTGAGTTGTAACCAAGCAGACAATCAACTCAGGCTGGCCCTGCCTTTCCAACTTACATCGGGCGGTGATTCCGTCATCCGCCAACATCACCGAATGACGATTGGTCCTGCCATCTCAAGACTACTGAATAGGAAGCTCTCCAAGAGGGTGGATATCCGTTATGAGCTTCGTTTTTATAATAGAAAAGGACGAGGAAGCAGGCATGTATGTAGGCGAAGTGCCGAACCTGCCGGGTTGTCACACTCACGGAAAGAGCATCGACGAGCTCATGAAAAACATGCGCGAGGTAATAAAGCTTTGTCTTGACCTTTAAGAAAACACAAAGCCAAATAATCAGCATGAAGACCATCGCTGCCATAGCTGTCATGGCTTTTGTGCTGCTTGCCTTTTTTGCCGGCGGTCTGTTCAGCCCGAAGACCGTGCTCGTCTACAACAGCACGGACAGCCTGAGATACCAGGACATCAGCGGCGCTGAAGGCATGACCGCAACCGTCATAGTGCCCGCCGTGGACGAGGAGGGCAACGGCGTTGCCACGCTGCTGGTGGTGCAGGCAAAGCCCGGCTCAGGCAATACGCTGGTAAACATAGACAGGCTGATATTCTGGGCTGACACGCAGGACAGCATAAGGACAGCGAAAAGCGTCGCGCAGAAATACACCGGCGTGAACGCATCCGCCTATGACATCATATACAGCATAAGGGCGAATGCCTCTGTTGTGGAGGGCCCGTCAGCGGGCGGCGCGCTCGCGGTCGTCACGATTGCGGCTCTTGAGGGAAAGCAGCCGAACCAGAGCGTGATGGTGACCGGCACTATAAACCCCGACGGCAGCATAGGACCCATAGGCGAGGCGCTGGCGAAGGCAAGGGCGGCGAAGCAGATAGGCGCGCAGCTCTTCCTTGTGCCATTAGGTCAGTCTGTTGAAGTTAAATATGAGTCCCAGAAGACGTGCAGGATGTTCGGAGCCAGCGAGGTCTGCAGGGTGGAAACTGTGCCCCGCAGGACGAATATAGCCGAGGCAGCTGGGATTGATATAATCGAAGTGTCAACCATCGGCGATGCCGTCAGGTATTTCATGGTGTGAAGCATGAACCGGTTTGCAGTTCTTGGTATTGTTCTGGCATGTATGATAGCTGCCGGCCTGTCGGTCGGGATGAATTTCAGCGGGATGGTCGCATGGAGCACCACAACCGTGCAAGACATGAGCGAGATTTACAGCCTCCCCCAGCTGTCCACAGATGGTTATGTGAAGCCCAATATCGAGGTTGGCGTGTTCGTTGTTCAGCTGAGCCACGGCTGCAGGGGGCTCATATTGCTGATGGACGGCGCCCAGACTGATTCCATAGCCAGAGGCATAAGCAAGGCGCGGGACTTCAGGCCCAATACGCATGACGTTTTTGGCGACCTGCTTGACACGTTTGGCATGGAGCTGCTCATGGTGAAGATAGACAGGTTCGAGAACGGTGCCTACTACGCTGACATGATGATAAGGCAGGGCAACAAGCTGCTGCAGCTGGACTCCAGGCCATCGGATGCGATAGCCGTTGCCGTGCGCACAGGCAGCAGCCTGTATGTCAAGGAGGGCCTGTTTGAAGAGTACGGAATGGATGTGTGCTGAGCCTGATGGGCAGCTTGAAGAAATTTATGGCATTCTTTGCGCACGCGTCCCAGACTTCATCGGACTTAAGCTTCTTTATCTCGGCTATCCTCTCGGCAACCTGCCTTATGCTTCGCGGGTCGTTGCGTCCTTTTCCGTCGGGGCGCAGCCAGGGCGCGTCCGTCTCCAGCATCAGCCTGTTGAGCGGCATGTCTCTCGTGACCTTCGTGTGCTTCTTGCTCTTCATCACTATGGCGTTCATGGATACGCTCCAGCCGTTGTCAATCACGCGCTTGACCAGTTGGTTCGCGCCGAACATGTGGAGCATCACGCGCTTTGCGCCTTCCTGCTCAAGGATTTCGACAACCTCTTCGTAGGCGTCGCGGGCGTGTATCACGAGTGGTCTGTCCAGCTCATTAGACAGAGCTATGAACTTCCTGAAAAGCTCTGCCTGCTTCTCACGCCAATCAGGCTCCTTGATATAATTGAAATCCAGGCCTGTTTCGCCGACGGCGACGATGCTGCCGCTGTTTTTTCTGATGACGTCCATGAAATTATTGATGTCGGCTTCCGGCAGCTCCTTCACATACTGGGGATGCACGCTGGCAGATGCGAAAACAAAACCGCGATGCTTAGCGACAATTTCCTTCGTCAGCTCCCAGTCCTTGGGGTTGGCGCAGCAGGTGACAATGGCCTTTAGCCCGGCTGACCTGCAGCTTTCGATGACAGCATCCCTGTCTGGGTTGTACTCCGGAGATTCCAGATGTGTATGACAATCTATCATGTTTATTATTTCCTAATCATAAGTATTTATATGATGGATGGCAGTGTAAGTCTAAGTGAACTGTCCTGTAAAAACATATATGTGAAAATAGATGATAAACTTGAGGGCAAATTATTTGATTTAAGGAAAAAACAGTTCCGAAGCATTAGGGATATGTCAAGAACCTCTGATATTCCAGAAAATAAGCTAGAAGCGTTCTTCTGGCACGGCGACTCATACAATCTCGAGATATTTCTTAAGATAGTTAAGATTTTTGGCATAAAAAACTATGAGAAAAGAATAGTCTGGATAGGGGGTAAAACACGGGGTGGTGGGATACGAAATCCGAGAATACCATTTAATTTTAATTCTTTTCATGGCGGAAAATTCATAGCCGCCGTTCTCGGCGACGGAAACTTCTCAAAAAATCTGAGTGTCGGCTACATAAATTTCTGCCCAGATATGATTACAAGCTTCAAAGATGTATCCAAAGAAGTTTTTGGAGACATCAACATCAAAACTGACAGAAAAAACTGGATTTTGTTACCACGAATTGCGGGCAGGATACTTCTTTGTCTCGGTCTTAAACCCGGAAGGAAAACGGCAACGAATCCTAGAATGCCGGACTTTATAAAAAACGGAAGCCGGAAGTGCAAGATTGGCTTTTTGCAGCAGTTTTCTGATGATGAAGGCTCTGCACAGATACGACCGCCGTATAGCTATTCAATCAGATTTGAACTAGCTCGGGAAATACCATATGACAAAATAACAGAAAAACACGAATATGTTCCGAGTCTTCTTCTAGATTTACATTCTCTGCTAAGGGAATTGGGCTATTCTGTTACAAATATATACGGCGGCAGGGTTTACCGTGGCAGAAAAAGGCTAACAAGATATGCTGTTTCATGGTGTTTTGATATACAAGGAAAATTCAGCTTAGAAAAGTTCAGAAGGGATATTGGTTTCAGGGTTGGGGAAAGAAAGGAAAAATTGGATTATGGCCTAAGTATGATGACAAAGAATACATATGGGCCAAAGGCAATTAACACAGCCATTGTTGGTTTTCACAATGCACAAAAGGTCAGGGGAATTGTAACAAAACACCATATGAAATCCGAGATGAAGCAAACCATCAGAAATGCTCAAGCGTGGCTGTCAAAACTAGAAAGGAGGGGTCTCATAGAACGCTGCAGTGGCGGTGTAGTCATATGTAACGGCAGAGGCTTTTGCGGCCTCGAAGGAAGGACGCCGTTGGGTTATAAAATTTCCGATAAGGGTTTGAGGTTTTTGAAAGAGGTCAACAAAGGAAAGACGTACACGATAAGGTCGTGTCCTGTGAACGCGGGTGAAAGAGTTTATTCGTGCAAATGGTCGAACACCACAAAGACTTAGATTTTGGGATCGGTACCTTCGGAATAGAAGAGCAAACTATGGATATCCAAGACCACTAACGGGCATATCTGCCTTTCTGTCTGTAGCCTATCTCAGTGCGGTATTTTATGCTTGCCTCGTAATTTCCATCGTCGTCCATGTTGGGCGCATTGAACAATGCCTGCTTCTCTTCTTCAGCCGACTCGGGCACCATGATGCTGAAGCTCAATTCCCTGATTTCACCCTCCACATCGCAAGGTGCCGGGAAGCCGAGGCTAGTGCTGAACTCCCACAAAATCCTTCCGGTGTTTGCATCGGCGCAGCGCATCTTGCAGTCCCATGCGCCGAAAAAGACCCTTCCATTATGCGCCTCAACGCCCATGCATTCGTCTTCCTCTGCTCTTATTTTCCACAGCAGCGTGCCGTCCAAGCTCAGAGCATAGAAATTCCGGTCGCACGCGCCGAAGAAAACCTTTCTTTCGTGGACCTTCGGTCTTGCATAAAGGATATTCCCTGTTTCGAACCTCCACAACAGCTTGCCTTCGGTAGTCACGGCGTAGAAATTCTGGTCGTAGGATCCGAAATACAGCACTCCGTCATGCAGGCAGGGCATGGTTATCACCGAGCCCCCTGTCCTGAACTTCCAGCGGAGCCTCCCATCCTTCGACAGCGCGTAAAGGTTGTGGTCGCTGCATCCGAAGTAGAGCGTCGTCTCGTCGGCGCATATCCCCCAGTTCATCTCTCCGCCAGCTGCGAATTTCCAGACCAGCCTGCCCTTCAGGTCGAGCGCATATATGTTGCGGTCGCCCGAGCCGAAGTATATCCTGCCGCCGGACACATGCGGCGGCATGGCGTCGCCCTTGGCCCTGAAACGCCACAGCTCCCGTCCTGTCTTGGCGTCAAGCGCGAAGAATATGCCCGCCTTGGTCCCGAAATAGACGACCCCGTCGGTGACTGTCTGCTCGAATATCTTGCTTTTGGTGTTAAACCGCCATATTTCGGAGCCGTCAGCCGCGGAAATCGCGCGCATTATGCCGTCGAAGTTTCCGAAGTAGACAATACCATCGTCCACGGAAGCCTTGCCGCCCGCAAACGGCGCGTTGGTCTTGAAGCGCCAAATCTCCTCACCAGTCTCGGCGTCCAATGCGTAAAACAGATGGTCACATGCGCCGAAGTATATCATGCCGTCCGCCCAGACAGGCGTGGTGTCTATGCTGCCGCCTGTTTTGATGCCCCAGAAAACATCCTTGCCTGAGTCTTTTATCAGAGACCACTGGGCAACCATGTCAAGCTCCCCGAACACCCTGGGGTCCATTTTGAATTTCGGCTCGCTGTCATGCTCTGTCTGGTATTTCATGTCTGATATTTTTGCGGGCTCAGGTAAATATCTTTGTAGTATTTGCAATATTTATTCACAGGGCATGCGCTGCATCTCGGCCCTATCGGGCTGCAGATGTTCTGCCCGTGGATGACGAAGAGCTGGTTGAGCAGGAGCCAGTGTTTCTTCGGTATGATTTTCATCAGCGCATATTCTGTTTGTTCTGGTGTCTGTGTTTTCACTATACCTAACATATTGCTCACCCTGTGGACATGAGTATCGACGGGAATCGCAGGAATACCATGCCCGTAGACCAGCACGCAGCCGGCTGTCTTGCGGCCGACGCCGGGAAGTTCAAGAAGTTCGTCCATCTTCGTAGTAATTTTTCCGTTGTAGTTCTTATGAATTATTTCCGCAATCTGCTTTATGCGCGGCGCCTTCTGCCTGTAGAAACCCGCGGGCTTTATCAGCCTTTCAATATTCTTCACGCTGGCCGCGGCGAGCTTTTTGGCGGTGCCGTACTTCGCGAACAGCGCCATGGCCGCGCGGTCTGTGTTCTCGTCGCGCGTGCGCTGGCTCAGCACCGTGCTTACCAGGACCCTGAAAGGGCCCTGCTTCGTGTGCCAGTTGCGCGGCCTGGTGCCGTAATGCTTCCTGAGCGTAATTATTATTTCTTCAGCTGTCATGATGTCATTATGTCATCTGAGAACAAAACCTTTACTTCTTCCTCAGGACAAACACAATTATTATAAGGACTATAACAACGACCACAACCGCCGCAGGCAGGACCACACCCATGTCAAGCTGCGGCAGCTCTCCTGGCTGGCCAGCTGTCGGAGCTCCGCCCGTGCCTGTGCCTGTTTCTGCCTCACCGGTTTCTCCTGTTGGTCCAGTTGGTGCTTCTGCCCCGCTTGGAATCAGTTCATGAACGGACTTCAGCGTGAGCTTCACCTTGCTTGCTGTTGTGTTTATGCTGTTCAGCGTGACCGAGATGTCATAGTACGTGTCTCCTGTGACTTCAAAGTTCCTTGTCTCACCTATACTAAGCGTTGCCTGCACAGTCGTGCTGGAAACGTTTATAGTCGCTGTCGTGGCTGTAAGTGAATGCACTGTGACGTAATGCGTATCAGCGTCAATGGTGAACCTGAACCTGTCCCTCGCAGCAAGCTCGCTTGTGTAGCCCGCCGCGAGCTGCTCGGCTGTGACTGTTATGGTTGAGGCTGTCGTTCCGCCACCGCCCCCACCTCCCCCTCCGCCGCCATCGCCTCCGTCGCCTCCGGCCACCCTTACCTTGTATGCAGAGAACTCGCAGTACGGGACGAGCCACACGCAGGCTGCGGCGTCAAGAGGGGCTCCGCCCGCAGCTAATGTCCTGTCGATGCATGTCGTGCTCGTGCCTATGTCATCGCACTGGTAAAGCGTGTCGCATACGCCGCCGCTCGGGACCTGTATCTTCACCTTGCACACCTCCGGGTGCAGGTTGTTGATTATCTTGTCCCTTGTTTCCGACGGCAGACCCACAAGACCTGTTGCTGTGTTGTGTATTATCGCGCCCGAGCCGCTTATCGTCCTCACCTTGTCATTGAGCCCTGTCTTGGTAAGCGAGACATTCAGGAACTCAAAATATGTGCTGTTGTCGCTCTTCATCAGCTTGATGTTGGCGTACCTTCCGTCCGTATAGTTTGTCTTCAGTCCTGCCTGCGGCCCGCACACATGGCCCTGCCAGTGCTCATAATTGCCGTCCTGGCCAAGGTCGTAATAGACGTCCCAGTCGCTGGCTGTCTTTATCCTTGTGACGAAGTTGCAGTAGGGGCAGCTTGTCAGTGTGCTGCATTGCGTCGTGTTTGTGCACGGGGTCGTGAAGTTGGAGCACCTGCTCACGGCGCACTTGCCTCTCGTGTCACAAACCTTTATCTTGTAGTAATAGGTGACGCCGCTCGCCAGCGGGTAGTTGATTGACACATTGTCCGCAAGGTTGCCGTCATCGTATATCATTGCCTCATGCCAGAGCTTGTACTGCCTTACTGTGCTGCTCTTGAGTATGCCGATATCATAAATGACGTCTGTCCTGTTGGTGCAGCGCGAGTCCGCGCCATAAAGCTCCAGCGTTCCGTTGGTCGGCTTGTTGGTGTCATATGTGATGAATGCGGCGTCGGGATACTCCTCAATCTTGACGCCCATGACCTGCGGAGCCCTCGTGTCCTCCTGCAGGTTGACGCCGCTGCTCGCGCAGCGCGGGGCGAACTGGCAGTCCCAGTCGTTGCAGTCTGTCAGGCCGTCATTGTCATCGTCAACGCTGTTGAAGCAGTCCTCGCCTGAAAGGAAGCCCTTCTTCAGTATGTCCTCGAACATGGCGGTGTTGGCGCCATAGCTGAAGACGTCACTGATGGCGAAATCAATGGAGCCCGGGGTTGTCCAGCCCGGTCCTGCAGTATCTGTCGGGTTTGTGACATTGCCTGTGTTGCCTATCGTGGCCACCGACACCCTGATGTCCTTTGACGTATTGTACAGCGTCGTGAACTTGGACAGGTCTGCCTTGTTCACGGCTATCATTGCGCCGCCTATCTCCGAGCACATCATCTTCTTCCATGCGCTCAGCTTGATGTCCGCAGCCTTCCATGAGTTGCCCTCGCACTTGTATGCATTGAACGTCTCGTCCGCCCTGCTGGTGTTGATGTTCCACACGGACGAGTATTTGAGCATAAACTCGTATCCGGGCGCGGATGAGTTGTGGCTTAGTGTGCATCCGCCTGTGGTCATGCCGTCCGTGTCCAGATATACTATGAATATGACAGTTTCATTGCCTGACCCTATCCTCTCCTGACCAAATGTTGTGCCAAAGCCTCCGCCGCCGCTTGGCCCGCTGGGGCATTCCATCTTTCCTCCGCCGCCCATGACGAATGAGGACAGCTTCTCCTTGTTGCATACGGATGCGTTGCTGAAATCCTGGACACCCATGCCGAAGCCATAGGAGTCGCCCATGTCTTTCATGCCGAAGCCGCATATGTCAACGCTGGCCTGCTTGCCGGGTTCAGGGCATATGTCCATGCCAATTGGCACAGGCGCGCCTGCCTGCATGCCGTCAAACATCTCGGTCATGCCCGAGGGGTTGCACCATCCTGTCACCCACCTGCACTTGCCTGAAAGCGCGCCTGTCGTGCATGTGGTGGATGTCACCTTTGACATGCACATGGGCTGGCAGCTCCAGCCTGTCCAGTTGCAAAGCGTGTTCTGGTTGCACAC